>Ga0184632_10000933_pt1 | contig 11829 bp, 8 predicted proteins | sample PLM31_50_b1_FD_133153 | JGI IMG/M metagenome (GOLD analysis project Ga0184632, IMG submission 133153) | Groundwater sediment microbial communities from an aquifer in East River, Colorado, USA - PLM3-1_50_b1 | ecosystem: Environmental > Terrestrial > Soil > Riparian zone | place: USA: East River... | reverse complement strand
TCTGCCACAGGAAGATCGTCTGGCTGAGCGGGATGACGCCGGTGATGGGCAGCAGCGACGGCGGGATCGCCGACCGCGTCGCCTGCAGCAGCGCCGCCGAGGACGAAAGGCCGAGCGCCCACACGCGGCCGAGGCCGAGGTAGGCGGCGGCGCCGATGGCGCGGTAGTCGACCCTCCGCACTCGCTGGGCGACCTCACGGACGAGCAGGCCGGTGAAGATCAGCGAGAGGCCCCAGGAGAGGAGCGAGCTCGCCATGCCGAAGAAGGCGACGAAGGCTACCGCCCCGCGCGGCGTCTGGGGGATCGATGCCAGCCAGCGGATCAGCCGGGTGAGGGGAGGCGAGGTCGCAACCACGAAGCCACCCACGATGATGAGGACCATCTGCATCGTGAACGGGACCAGGACCCAGAAGCCGAGGCCGAACTCCTTGACGAGCGTGCCGGGGCTCTCGCCGAGCGCGAGGCCGGCCAGGAAGACGAGCACGACGCCGGCGAGCGCGAAGACGAACGCGTCGGGAAACCAGCGCTCGCAGAAGTCCGTGAGGACCGCGCCCAGCTTCGCCAGGGGCGATGAGGTTCGCGGCGGATCGCCGCTCATGGGAACCGCACCTCGAACTTCTCGGCGTCGGGCTCCACGAAGCGCACGAGCGCCTCGCCCTCCTCGACCAGCTCCGTTCGGGTCTTGCGCGGAACGGCCTCGAACGGATCGAGCACGAGCGATGCGGTCGCACGGGCGCGCTCGATCTTCCAGGTCCCCGCGGCAAAACCGTCGACGAGGAACGTCGGGGGGAGGCGCAGGTTGGCGGTCGCGATACGGGGCCGGTACTCGTCGGCGATGACCCGCTTACGGTCCGCATGCGAGAGCAGCAGGTTGTCGTAGTCGGGGAGGAAGCGCACCGGGGCTTGTGTCTTCTCCGGCGGGCGCGGCGCTTTCGGCACGTCGAACAGCTCGCGCCCGCGCTCGTCCCGGAACACGCGCAGCTTCGGCCGGAGCGCCTCGAAGGCCGGCGCGAGTCCCTTCAGGTACGACCACGTCTCCGCGTCGCGCACGCTGGCGGGACCGAAGGCGGCCAGATAGCGCAGCACGAGATCGCGCGGATCGCCCTTGTCGCTGATGCGCGCGCCGATCCAGGACTCCGCCAACGCGAAGGCCGCCGCACCGGGCCAGCCCCAACGCGTGTCCGCGGGCACCTGCACGAGCGGCAGGTGCGTCCGGACCGCGTAGCCCATCGCGCGCTCGTCGGCCTGGGGCCAGGTCTCGCGGAGCACGGAGCGCAGATCCTCGAACGTGCAGGGCCGCTCGTCGAGGCAGGCGCGGGCGGCGGCGTTCAAGCGGTCGAGATCGAGGCCGCGGGCCCTCGAGCCGAGAACGGCCTGCATGCCCGCGCTCAGCATGGGCTGGAGCACCGGCCGCAGGGCCTGATAGTCCCTGGTGCTCACGACGTGCAGCGTGCCGCGCATGAGCGTGGCCCGCACGATCTTCCGCTCGTTCACCGGTCGCATGAGGTGCTCGGGCCGGAACGCGTGGAGGCGCGACCACAGGCCGATGAAGGGCGGCCGCGCGAGCTGGGCCTGGAGGCCCGCGAGCCGCTCGACGGCGCGCACGGCCGTCGTCTTCTCCCGCTTGAGCAGCATCTGCCGCGCGAGGGTCGCGCGGTTCAGGGCCCGCGTCGTCAGGACGTCGCTCACGTTCGGCGAGTGTAGCGCTTATGCTCGGGGCGTGGCGGCAAAGGCGGAACGCGTGGTGCTCGAGGTCGCCGGCCGCGAGGTGCCGGTCACCAACCCGGGCAAGGTGTACTTCCCCGAGGCCGGGATCACCAAGCTCGACGTCGTCCGCTACTACCTCGCGGTGGCGGAGGGCGCGCTGCGGGGTGCGGGCGGGCGGCCGAACGTGCTGGTTCGCTACGCCGACGGCATCCATGGCGAGTTCTTCTACCAGAAGCGCGCCCCCGCCGCCCGGCCGGAATGGATCGAGGTCGTGGCCCTGCGCTTCCCCTCGGGCCGCATCGCCGAGGAGGTCGTCCCCCGCGACGCCGCCGCCCTCGCCTGGATGGCGAACCTGGGCTGCCTGGAGCTGCATCCCCATCCCGTGCGCACGGAGGACCTCGATCATCCCGACGAGCTGCGGGTCGACCTCGATCCGGTGCCGGGTGTCGAGTGGTCGCAGCTCCAGGCGGTTGCCAAGGTCGTGCACACGACGCTGGACGGCCTCGGCCTGGTGGGCTGGCCGAAGACGTCCGGCTCGCGCGGCATCCACGTCAACGTGCGGATCCACCGCCGCTGGTCGTTCCCGCAGGTGAGGCGGGCCGCCCTCGCCCTGGCCCGCGAGGTGGAGCGGCGCGCGCCGACGCTCGCCACCAGCAAGTGGTGGAAGGAGGAGCGGCATGGAGTGTTCCTCGACTACAACCAGAACGCCAAGGACCGCACCGTGGCCAGCGCCTACTCGGTACGCCCCAAGCCCGACGCGCGCGTCTCGGCGCCGGTGACGTGGCCGGAGCTGGACGAGTGCCGGCCGGAGGAGTTCACCTTGCGCACGATGCCGGCGCGCTTCGCCGCGATCGGGGACCGGCACGAGAAAATCGACGAGCACCCGTGCTCGCTCGAACCGCTGCTCGAGCTTTCGGCAAAGCAGGCGGCGGAGGGGCTCGGCGATGCTCCGTGGCCGCCCCACTACGCCAAGCAGCCGGGCGAGCCGATGCGTGTCGCGCCGTCGCGGAAGAAAGGCGAGGCGAGCACCGCTGGCCGCCGCGTCCCCAAGAAGCCGCTGGTCGAGATCGGCCGCGCGCGCAAGAAAGAAGACGCGCTGGCCGGGCTCGAACGCTGGAAGGCGCGCCACCCCGAAGCCGCCGGCCACCTCCAGCCCGCCGACGTCCTCGTGGATTCGATGCGCGGGCGCTCCTCCACCTGGACCCGCGTCCGCGTGAACCTGGAGCACGTACCCGAGGCGTTGCGGCCGGCGCCGGAGGCCCTCGACCCGGACGACGTTCCGGGTTGGAGAAATTGGGGCGCGCGAAGCAGATGACGGTACCGGCCGACCACCGCCGCCGCCTCGACGAGGAGGGCTACGTCCGGCTGGAAGGATTCATCGAGCCGGCCCGCCGGCGGCGCCTGGACGATCGGATCGAGGCCCTGTTCGAGGCCGAGGGCGAGAATGCGGGCTCGGAGTTCCGACAGGAGCCGGGGGCCCGCCGGCTGGCGAATCTCGTGGACAAGGGCGACGTGTTCGTCGAGTGCATCCTCGAGCCGGCGGTCCTCGAGTACCTCGGCTGCGTGCTCGGACCGCGGTTCAAGCTGAGCAGCTTGAACGCGCGGTCCGCCAATCCCCGCGGGGGGTCTGGGGGGACCGGAGAGTCCCCCCGGCTCGAAGAGCGAGCGCGGATTCATTCCGCGCGAGCGGACGACGACGCGCAACCGCTGCACGTGGACGCCGGCGCCCTGCCCGACGAGCGCGGCTACTGGGTCTGCAACACCGTATGGATGCTCGACGACTTCACGGTCGACAACGGCGCGCTCCGCGCCGTGCCCGGCTCGCACCGCTGGGGACGGCGACCGCAGGACGTGCTCGCCGACCCGCGGCTTCCCCACCCCGACGAGGTGCTCGTCACCGGCCGCGCGGGCGACCTCGTCGTGATGAACTCCCACCTCTGGCACGGCGGCACCGCCAACCGGACGAACCGCCGACGCCTGGCCCTGCACGCGTTCTACTGCCGATGGGACAAGCCCCAGCAGCAGTACCAGAAGCCGCTGCTCCGACCGGTGACGCAGGCCGCGCTGTCGCCGGCGGCCCGCGTCCTCCTCGCTCTCGACGACCCCGCCAACGACGCGATGAGCGCGGAAGGCGGCCGCAGCGGCTTCATGAAATGACCTTCCGCCGCCGCCAGAGTCTCACGTAGCAGGCGATCCAGCAGCACCTTTCTGCCGTCCAGATCCTCTGCCGTCCAGCATCCTCCGGCCGCCGCTGAGGTCACGTCGAGCCGACGGCACACAAACCGGATACATCCTGCTCCATGACCGGCTAGCGATCCTCGCTTTTCCGAACTGCGGTGGGCAAGTGACGAGTTTTCCGTTGACGGCCGACCTGGCGCAGGGCGATGATCCCTCACTTCCCTCCCAACGACCCAGCATTTTCCGAGTTCCTGCCCCGAGCGAGCAAGGGGCGGCGGTCTTTCGCGGCGGCGCTTCCTCCGGCGCCGAGACGCTATAGGAGTCACTGATGAAGACCCAGAGCCTCCCCGGCAATCCTCTCCCGGATCTCCCGCTTCGGGCCGCGTTCGCGGTTGCCCTGCTCATAGCACTCCTCTTGCCCTGCACCGCAGGCGCCCAGCCCACCCTCCCCGCGGGGTTCCAGGAATCGGTCGTCTTCAGCGGCCTCACCCAACCGACCGCCGTCAAGTTCGCCTCCGACGGCCGGGTGTTCGTGGCCGAGAAGAGCGGCCTGATCAAGGTCTTCGACAGCCTCGCGGACCCGACGCCCGAGGTCTTTGCCGACCTCCGCACCAACGTCCACAACTTCTGGGACCGAGGGCTGCTCGGCTTCGAGCTGCACCCGAGCTTTCCCGCCACGCCCTACGTGTACGTGCTCTACACGCTCGATGCCGCGATCGGGGGCACTCCTCCCCGTTGGGGGACCGTCGGGGGCACGACGGACGGCTGCCCGACCCCCCCGGGGCCGACCGGCGACGGTTGTGTGGTGGGGGCGCGCCTGTCGCGGCTGCAAGCCAGCGGGAACGTCATGACCGGCACCGAACAGGTCTTCCTGGAAGACTGGTGCCAGCAGTATCCGAGTCACTCGATCGGCAGCTTGTTCTTCGGGGCCGACGGCGCCCTCTACGTGAGTGGCGGCGAGGGCGCCAGCTTCAACTTCGCGGATTGGGGGCAGGACGGCAGCCCGCTCAACCCGTGCGGCGATCCCCCGACGGGCGTGGGCGGGAGCCAGACGCCGCCCACGGCCGAGGGCGGCGCCCTGCGCAGCCAGGACGTGGAGACGGGAGGCGACGCTGTCACCCTGGATGGTGCCATCCTGCGCCTGGACCCGCTGACCGGCGCCGCCCTACCCGACAACCCGCTCGTGGGCGGCGACCCCGGCGACGACCGCATCATCGCTTATGGGCTGCGCAACCCCTTCCGCCTCACGGTGCGCCCCGGCACCAACGAGGTCTGGGTGGGTGACGTGGGCTGGAGCAACTGGGAGGAGATCAACCGAATCGCGAGCCCGATCTCCGGCGTGTCCAACTTCGGCTGGCCTTGTTACGAGGGCGTGGGGCGACAAGGAGGATACGACGGAGCGAACCTCAGCATCTGCGAAAGCCTGTACGGCCGACCCGGGGCGGTGACCGCTCCGTACTTCACCTATCTCCACAGCAACAAGGTGGTGACCGGTGAGAGCTGCGGAACCGGCAGCTCGGCCATCGCCGGTCTGGCCTTCTACAACGGCGGCTCCTACCCCGCCAGCTACGACGGCGCCCTTTTCTTCACGGACTACAACCGCGACTGCATCTGGGCCATGCCGGCGGGGGCGGGAGGTGAGCCGGACCCTGCGGCCCGGCTCACCTTCGTGGCCGGCGCCGCCAATCCGGTCCAGCTCACCATCGGTCCCGGCGGCGACCTCTTCTACGTGGACTTCGACGGGGGCACGATTCGCCGCATCCAGCATTTCCAGGCGAACCAACCGCCGACGGCGGTGGCCGAGGCGGACGTGACGAACGGGCCGGCCCCTCTCACGGTGAACTTCACGGGGGCGAACTCCAACGACCCCGATGTCGGCGACTCGCTCAGCTACGCCTGGGACCTCGACGGCGACGGCCAGTACGACGATTCGACCTCGGTGTCACCGCAGTACACCTACAACGACCCTGGCACCTATACGGTCCGCCTCCAGGTGACCGACGGGGACGGTGCCACCGCCACCGACACGCTCGTGATCAGCGCCGACAACACGCCGCCCACCGCCACGATCGCCGCCCCGCCACCCTCCACCACCTGGACCGTGGGTCAGGTGATCGCGTTCACGGGATCGGCCACCGATCCACAGCAGGGCCCGCTCCCGTCCTCGGCCCTCTCCTGGAGCCTGATCCTCCACCACTGCCCCGCGGACTGCCACCAGCACACCCTCCAGGACTTCCCGGGCGTCTCCAGCGGGTCGTTCGCTGCGCCCGACCACGAATACCCCTCCCATCTCGAGCTGCGGCTGACGGCGACGGACGCGGGGGGCCTGACCGACATCGAGAGCGTGCTGCTCCATCCCAAGACGGTGGCTCTGAGCTTCCAATCGAGTCCGTCGGGCCTCCAGTTGACGGTCGGATCGAGCAGCGGGACGGCGCCCTTCGTCCGCACCGTGATTGTGGGATCGAACAACTCGTTGAGCGCGCCCTCCCCCCAGTCCCTGGGGGGCGACCAGTACACCTTCTCCTCCTGGTCGGACGGGGGGGCGCAGAGTCACAACATCACCGCCCCCGGCAGCCCCGCCAGCTATCTCGCCACCTACCAGGCCAGCCCCCTGTCCACGGTTTCCATCGGCGACGCGACGGTGACGGAGAACAACTCAGGGACTCGCAACGCCGTCTTCCCGGTGTCCCTGTCTTCGGCCCGCAGCCAGACCGTGACCGTCAACTACGGCACCGCCGACGGCTCCGCGGTGGCCCCCGGCGACTACACGGCGCGTTCGGGGACAGTGACCTTGAGCCCGGGGCAGACGACCGCGACGATCACAATCGCGGTAAGGGGCGACGTCCTGGACGAGTCCAACGAGGCGTTCTTCGTCAACCTCACCGGCCCGAGCGGCGCCACGCTCGGGGACGCCCAGGGCCTGGGAACCATCATCGACAACGATCCCGCCCCCTCACTCTCCGTCAACAACATAACGATCGACGAGGGGAACAGCGGCACCCGCAGCGCGGTCTTCACCGTGACGCTGTCTGCGCCGAGCGGCCTGACAGTGACCGTGAGCTATTCAACGGCCAATGGCACGGCCACGGCGGGAAGCGACTACGTGGCGGCCTCCGGCTCCCTGGTCTTCGCCCCTGGGACGACCACCCGGTCGGTGGCGGTCACCGTCAATGGCGACGTGACCCCGGAGGTCACCGAGACCTTCTTCGTGGATCTCTCGAATCCCGTCGACGCCACCATCGCGGACGGCAGAGGACGGGGAAGGATCCGGAACGACGACGGGAACTGAGGGGTCTACGGTTACGGAGAGCTACGGGCGGCGCCCGGCTAGCGCGCTTCGTACGGGCCGTGAACCGCCTTGACGGCGTACGACTCGGCCGAGTCGTCCAGGATGATCACCTGGTACGAGCTTCCGCCTGGCGCGACGCGGACCACGATGTGGCCCTGGGAGCTGAGCAGGCGGTCGAGCAGCGGGCCGATGACGAGCTTGTTCGCCTCGAGCATGTTGGTGGCGAAGACGTCGCGGGGGCCCGCATAGAGGCGCGTCGAATACATGCGATCGAGGACGTCGTGGCCAGGATGGTCCGACGACCACACGGGGATGATCCACACGCGCGGCCGCAGCGCGCCGACGAGGAACGCGTTCGTCGAGTCGCGGTTGCCGTGGTGATCGAGGACCGCCACCTCCACCGGGCCGACGGCGCGGGCCACCGGTGTTTCCATGTCCTGCCACGCGGGGTAGCCCGGCCGGGGAATCCCCGGGATGTCACCGCCAGTGAAGTAGTCGAATTTGCCGAAGCTGAGCCGGATCGCCAGGCTGCACATGTTCTCCGTGGGCCGGTCCGCCCGGTCGACGGAGTCGACGGGCGGGTGGTGGCGCCTCGTTTCGTTCGCCCCTCCGGTCCAGACCTCGCCGTTGGCGGCGATGTTGCGCACCTCGAACTGCGGATACCGCTTCGGATCGACGGCGAGCACGATCTGGTCGTTGCGACCAGGCTGCAGCTTCTCCGCCTTTACGGTTCCCCGCTTCAGGAGCTCGCGGTAGCGGAGGAAGTCGGGATCGCTCAGCTCGGCGTGGTCGGTCGAGGGATAGTCGTAGTCCGGCCAGCCGCGGTCGAGCATCCTGCGGATGGGGATGTGCTCGGCGACCTCGACCATCGCGTTCATGTGGTCGTCGTGGAAGTGGGTGACGTAGCCGTAGTCGATCGCGGAGGCGCCCATGGCCCGCGCGTAGCGGGCGATCCACTCTCCGGTGGGCCTCGAGCCGTCCGGACGCGGCGCCGTTCCGCGAGGCGGCAGATTGCCGCCGTCCCCGGCGTCGACCAGGAGCGTCGTGCCGTCGGGCATCACGAGGAGCGCGGCGTTGCCGCGACCCGTGTTGATCTGGTGGATGTCCAGCGTCCCCGGCGTCCACGCCGGAAGGCGCTCGCCCACCGTCTGCGCCCCGAGCGGCGCGCAGATCGCCGACAACGCCAACCCGGCCGCGCATACCACATACACCAGACCTGACCCCGTCCCGCTCATGAGGCACCGCGGAAGATCTCGGCGAGCTCGGCGGGAGGCGTCACCTCGAGCTGGTCGTAGCGGCACTCGGAGGGCGGCTTGTCGGGCCGCCAGCGCACGAAGACCGCGGCGTGGCGGAACCGGTCGCCCTGCAGGTGGTCGTACTTGACCTCGCAGACGCGCTCGATCCGCAGCGGCTCCCAGGAGAGGTCCTTGCCCTGGCTCCAACGGCTCTGCCCGCCGGGCATGCGGGTCGAACCGTCGCCGGCCGCGGCCCACTCGCGCCACGGATGCCCTTCGAGCGCGTTCTGGCGCAGGGGCGCGAGCTCCTTGGCGAGCTGGCGGCGCTTGGCCACCGTGAACGACGAGGTCACGCCGACGTGGTGGAGCGCGCCCTTCGCGTCGTAGAGGCCGAGGAGGAGGGAGCCGACGAGCTCACCGGGACCGTTCTTGTGCCAGCGGAAGCCGGCGACGACGCAGTCGGCGGTGCGCGCATGCTTGACCTTGATCATCGCGCGCTTGCCCGGCTGGTACGGCGTCGACTCGTGCTTGGCGATCACGCCGTCGAGGCCGGCGCCTTCGAAGCGGTGGAACCACTCCTGGGCCACCGCGCGGTCGCGGCTGCAGGGCGTGAGATGGACGGTGCCCGAAGCCCGCGCGAGCGCCTCCTCGAGGACCGCACGGCGCTCGGCCTGCGGGCGCGAGCGCAGGTCGCGGTCGCCCTCGGCGAGCAGATCGAAGGCGACGAACGAGGACGGCGTCTCGGCGGCGAGCTTGGCCACCCGCGAGGCCGCCGGGTGCAGGCGCAGCTGCAGCGCGTCGAAGTCGAGCCCGTGCTCCGTCGCGATCACGATCTCTCCGTCGACGACGCAGCGCTCCGGCAGGGCGGCCCGCAGGGGCGCCGCCAGCTCCGGGAAATAGCGGTCGAGCGGACGCAGGTCGCGGCTCTGGAGGTAAAGCCTCTCGCCGTCGCGGAACACGATGGCGCGGAACCCGTCCCATTTCGGCTCGAAGAGCCAGCCGTCGCCCGCGGGCAGCTCGGTGGCGAGCTTGGCGAGCATCGGCTCGATCGGCGGCTCGAGGATCACCGCGTGCGCCGCGCGGCGATGCGCTCCTCGGCCGAGGCCCAGCCCGCGTCGAAGTGGCACCCTGGGCCGTCGAGGTCGATCACGAGCGGCGCATGGTCGGAGGGTATCGGCTTGCCCTTGCGTGCCTCGCGGTCGATCTCGGCCCACACCACGCGCCCCGCGAGCGGCGCCGACACCAGAAGGTGATCGATGCGCATGCCGAAGTTCTTGTGGAAGTTCCCGGCGCGGTAGTCCCACCAGGTGTAGCGGCCCGGCTCGGGATGCTGCCGGCGATAGACGTCGACCAGCCCCCATTCGCAGAGCCGCGCGAAGGCCTGCCGCTCCGGTCCCGAGACGTGGGTCCCCCCGTGGCACGCGCGCGCGTCCCACACGTCGATGTCCGCGGGCGCGACGTTGAGGTCGCCCCCGAGGACGAGGGGCTGCTTCGGATCCGTTTTCTCGGCGAGCCAGCGCGCGAGGCGGTCGAACCACGTGAGCTTGGCGTCGTAGAAGACCGAGCCCACCACCCGTCCGTTCGGCGCATAGGGCACACCACGCGGATGCCGCCGCACACGGCCGAGATCATGCGCGCCTCGGCGAACGGCTCGTCGTCGCCCGTGTCGTCGGTCCGGGCGGGAAGCCGCGGCTCGCCGAAGTTCGTGACGACGTCTTCTATTCCGCTGCGGCTGGCGATGGCCACACCGTTCCAGCGCCCCTCGCCGTGGTGGGCCAGCGCGTAGCCGGCGCGGCGGAAGACGTCCACCGGCGCCTCCTCGTCCGCGAGCTTCGTCTCCTGCATGAGCAGGACGTCGGGACGGGCCCGCTCCAGCCACCAGGTGACCTTGTCGAGCCGGGCCTTCAGCGAGTTGACGTTCCAGGTGGCGATCCGCACCGACCCTAGGTTACCGCGTGCCGGTCCGCCTTGGCTCGTACTGCGCACCGCGCGATTGCGCACTGCGCGATTGCCCACGCCGGGCGCCGAAGGCCCGGGCGGGGGGCCGGTGTCCCCGGCTGCGCTGCGCGCGCATGGCCGCGAACCGCTGGTGGATCGGGATCTCGAGCTTCTCCGCCGGCTTCTTCCGGTAGTCGAATCCGGGGAGCGTGATGCGCGGAAGGCGCTTGCCGATCGCGCGCTCGATGCGCGCGACGTCCCCTTCCTCCTCCGGCGAAACGAAGAGGAAGGCGTCGCCCTTGGCGTCCGCCCGCGCCGTCCGGCCCACGCGATGCACGTAGTCCTCGGGGCAGTTCGGCACGTCGAAGTTCACGACGTGAGACAGCGCCTCGACATCGATGCCGCGGGCGGCGATGTCGGTGGCGACGAGGACGGGGACCTTCCCCGCCTTGAGGCCGGCGAGGGCCTGCGTCCGCTGCGCCTGGCTGCGGTTGCCGTGGATGCGCGCGGCGTCGATGCCCTGGCGCAGGAGGTAGTCCGCCAGGCGATTCGCGCGATGCTTCGTCCGGGTGAAGGCGATGACGCTGCGGATCTCCCCGCGCTTGATGAGCTCCGCAAGGAGCGCGGACTTCAGCTCGGAGGGAACCGGGTAGGCGGACTGGGCGACCGCCGAGGGGGGCGCCTTCGCCGTCGTGGGGGCGACGTCGATCGACACCGGGTCGCGGAGGATCTCGCGCGCGAGGCCGACGATCTCGGCCGGGAGCGTCGCCGAGAAGAGCAGCGTCTGGCGGCGGGCGGGCACGTGCCGGAGGATGCGCCGGATGTCGGGCAGGAAGCCGATGTCCAGCATGCGGTCCGCCTCGTCGAGGACGAGGACCTCCAACCCGCGCAGGGCCGCGTAGCCGTGGCGGAAGTGGTCGAGCAGGCGGCCGGGCGTGGCCACGAGGACGTCGACGCCGTGGCGCAGCGCGCGCTCCTGCGGTCCCATCCCGACGCCGCCGAAGATCGCGGCGCCGGTCAGCGGGGTGTGGGCGGCCAAGCCTTCGAGGTGCTCGGCGATCTGGGCGGCCAGTTCCCGCGTCGGCGTCAGGACGAGCACGCGGGTTGTGCCCCGCGGCTTGGAGATGAGCCGGTGCAGGATGGGCAACAGGAACGCGGCGGTCTTGCCGCTGCCGGTCATGGCCCTCGCGAGCACGTCGCGGCCCTCCATCACGGGCGGGATGGCCTGCGTCTGGATCGGCGTGGGGTTCACGAAGCCGAGGTCGCGCACGCCGCGCAAGAGGTCGGAATGGAGACGAAACGATTCGAATGACAAGGCGCTGGAGCCTTTCTGCTGTGCCGGCGATCTGTCTGTCGATAACGGGGGGTTTGCCGGGAAGCCGCCGTCCTAGCGGCTCCTGATCGAGCGCGAAAGGACCTCCATTATCGCACGTCCCGGGCCCGGGCGCGAATCGCGCCCCAACCGGGGGGTACTGTGCCTAT
>Ga0184632_10000932_pt1 | contig 11833 bp, 10 predicted proteins | sample PLM31_50_b1_FD_133153 | JGI IMG/M metagenome (GOLD analysis project Ga0184632, IMG submission 133153) | Groundwater sediment microbial communities from an aquifer in East River, Colorado, USA - PLM3-1_50_b1 | ecosystem: Environmental > Terrestrial > Soil > Riparian zone | place: USA: East... | reverse complement strand
CGCCAGGTGATGGTCTACGAGGTGCGCCCCGGAGCACAGGCCCGGGTGGCCTCGGTCCGGATCGATGCGGACGTGAGCGACGTCTCGTGGCCCCGGCTGGTCACGCGGGCGGGCCGGCCGCTGCTCGACGCGGTCGTGACAGAAGACTCGCGGCGGCTCGCGGCCGCGCTGGAGGACGTCGGGCACTCCGCGCCGCGGGTGGAGGCGGTGGTGCCGGAGGGGGGAGGCGAGCTGCCCGTCGTCTTCCGCGTCCAGGCGGGGCCGCGGGCACGCGTGGAGTCAGCGCACGTCGACGCGCCGGTGCCGCTGCCCGCGGGCACCCCCACGCGGGAGATGCTCGTGCGTCCGGGGGCGCCATATCGGGTCCGCGACGTGGCCCGGGACCGCAACGCGCTGCTCACGGCCTATCGAGACGCGGGCTACGCGCAGGCGGAGGTCACGCCGGAGGTGACGCTCTCCGGCGACCGGCTCCAGGCGCGGGTCGTCCTGCATGTCGCGGCGGGGCCGCGCGTGAGCGTGGACCACGTGGTCGTCGCCGGCCTCGAGCGGACGGAGGAGGAGGTCGTCCGTCGGGAGATCACGTTGAAGGAGGGGGGTTCGCTCGGCCAGCAGCAGGTCATCGAGTCCCAGCGGCGGCTCGGCGCCCTGGGGCTGTTCCAGCGGGTCAGCGTCGCCGAGGTCGATCCCGAGACGCCGGGCCGGCGCACGGTCCTCGTCTCCGCCGAGGAAGGACCCCTCACCACCGTCGCCTACGGCATCGGCTACGCCGAAGGCGACCTGCTGCGGGGAAGCCTCGAAGTCACGCGGCGCAACCTTTTCGGGATGGACCGGACACTCTCCGCCTTCGCACGCCTCAGCTTCAAGGGCAGCCGCTTCCTCGCGACCTTTCGTGAGCCGTACTTCCTCGGCCGGCGGCAGGAGATGTTCGCCACCGGCTTCCGGGAAGAGGCCGAGCGCCCCTTCTTCGACTTCGTGCGCTACGGCGGCCTCCTCCAGACCGCCCGGCCCCTCTCGCCCCGCTGGAGCCTCATCGCGCGGTACGGCTACCAGCGCGTGCACGTCTTCAACGTGATCAACCCGGGCGAGGTCTCCCGAGAGTTCGGTAACTACGCGGTGGCCGGCCCCTCGTCATCGGTCGTGAACGACACCCGCGACGATCCCCTCGAGCCGCACCGCGGCCGCTTCCTGAGCGCGGACGTGCAGTTCTCCGACAAGTGGCTGGGGGGCGACACGTTCGTGAAGGGGTTCGTGCAGGCGTCGGCTTTCGAGCGCCTGACCTCGCGGGTGGTGCTGGCCCTGAACGGCCGGCTCGGCCTGGCCCGCACGATCGGTCTCGAGGAGTCGATATTCCTGCCCCGGGCCGAGCGCTTCTACGCGGGCGGCGATTACTCGCTGCGCGGCTTCAGCCTCGACAGCGTCCTGCCCTCGGGCGGGAACGCCCTCGTGCTCGGCAGCGCCGAGCTGCGGGTGGACGCCGGCCGCTACATCTCCGCCGCCGTCTTCGGCGACGCGGGCAACGTCTATCCCCTCGTGTCGGACCTCACCCTGCGCGACCTGCGTTACACGGCCGGGGTGGGCCTTCGCTACAAGAGCGCGCTGGGGCCGCTGCGCGTGGACTGGGGCTACAAGCTGAACCGGCGCCCGGGAGAGTCGCACTACCACGTCCACCTGACGATCGGACATGCGTTCTAGGACGTTCGTGGTCCTCGGCATCCTCGTCGCCGCCGGTCCGCTGGCGGCGGAGGTCGTGGAGCGGGTGCTGGCGGTGGTGGACGGGCGGCCGATGATGATGTCGGAGGCAGGGCTCGTCGAGCGTCTGCGCGGCCTCGACCGCGCCGGCGCCCTGGAAGCGCTCATCGACGAGCAGCTCATGCTGCGCGAGGCGTCCCGCGTGGCGCAGACGGTCGTGACCTCCGAGGACGAGCAGCGCGCCTACGAGAGCCTGCTCGAGCGCAACCCCGGCGCCGCCCGCCTCCCCGAGCCGGACCTTCGCCGGCTCGTCCGCCGGCAGACTGCGATCCTCAAGTACGTGGAGTTCCGTTTCCGGCCGCAGGTGCAGATCGGCGACGCCGCCGTGCGCGAGGCCTACGAGAAGGAGTACGGCTCGCGGCCCGACGCGCCCCCCTTCGAAGCGGCGGCGGGGGAGATCCGCCGGCAGCTCGCGGACCGGGAGCTGGACGCGAAGATAGAGGCCTGGGTCAAGGACCTGCGCTCGGGCGCGGAGATCCGCTACAACCCGTAGGCCACGCTCTGGACCGGCCCTTTAACGCGGAGGTCGCGGAGAACGAACGAAGAGGTCGCGGAGGATCAGATCAATTTCTCCGCGCCCTCTCCGTTTCCCTCCGCGTCCTCTGCGTTAAAAAAGCCGGTCTGGCTCTTCTGTGTTTTCGTAGCGGCCGGTCCAGGCGTTGGCCCGGATGCGCAGCAGGTCGGGGAAGGCCAGGAACCCCCGCAGCAGGCTCACCCGGCTGGCGGCGTCGTTGCGCCATACCACCGGCACCTCCGCCACGCGGTAGCCCTTGCGCCGCGCCAGGAAGATCGCCTCCACGTCGAACGAGTAGCCGTCGATCCGGGCCGCGGAGAAGACGTCGCGGGCGGCCGCCGCCGTGAACAGCTTGAAGCCGCATTGGGTGTCCAGGACCCCCGGCACCGCGAGCGCGCGCACGAAGAGGTTGAACAGCCGGCCCACGTTCTCCCGGTACCACGGCTGCCGCACCTCGACCCTGGCCCCCGGGGTCGCGCGGGAGCCGATGACCACGTGGTATCCCTCGTCCATACGGGAGCGCAGCGTGCCCAGCTCCTCGATGGGGGTCGAAAGGTCGGCGTCGGTCATGAGCCGGCGCTCGCCCCGTGCGGCCAGCATGCCGCGGCGCACCGCGTATCCCTTGCCACGGTTGGCCTCGTTGCGGAGCACCGTGGCTCCCGCCGCCGCCGCCCGTTCCGCGGTGCCGTCCGTCGAGCCGTCGTCCACCACCAGCACCTCGTAGGGCTCGCGCCGCCGGTCCAGGTGGCACGCGATGCGCTCCAGCGTGCGGGGCAGGCGCTCCGCCTCGTTGAAGGCGGGCACGACGACCGAAAGCGCCACCTCGCTCAGCGTTTCCCTCCCGCGATCGATCCCAGCAGCTCCTCCAGCCCGACGGGCACGCGCGAGAGGCCCAGGTCCCGCGCCCCCCAGCGTACTTCCTCCATCAGGAAGCCGAGCAGGCCCCCCGCGCCCGCGCGGTCGGCGAGGACCTCCGCGCGCAGGGACTCGCGGCGCTCCGCTACCTCGAGCAGGAACGCCCCCAGGCGGGCCGCGGTCTCTTCCAGGCCGTGGTGCGCGCGGACGTGCTCTCGGGCCAATCGGCCCATGGCTTCCCGGAGGGCGGCATCCTCGAGAAGCCGGCCGAGGACGGCCTCCGCCTCCGCCTCTTCATGCGGGCCCGGGTCGATCGGGGCGACGACGCCCTCGGGGAACTCCTCGGCCGCGGGGGTACCGGCGGTGACGAGGGCCGGCCGCCCGATGCCGAGGGCGCGCACGAGGGCGCCCGAGATCTCGCCGTGGGTCGGGAAGCGCAGGGAGAGGACGACGTCGGCGGCGCAGAGGTGGCGCTCGAAGTCCTCGAGGCTCAGACGACCGGTGAGGAGGAAGGCGTCGCCGAGGCCCGCCGCCCGGACCTGCTCCGCGAGGCGCAGCGCGGGGTCGGCCGCGCCCGCGACCACCAGCCGCAGGCGCGGATGGCGCGCGCGCAGCCGGGCCGCCGTCCGCACGGCGAGGTCGAGCCCCTTGGCGGCGGTGGCGAGACCGGGCGCGGTGACGAGGAGCGCGTCTGGCGGCAGGCCCAGCGCCCGCCGCGCGTCCTCCCGCGACGGGGGCGGGTCGAGCGGGAGGCTCAGGTGGTGGGGCAGATGCAGGATGGGGCGGCCGGGCAGCCGGCGCGCCGCGCGGGAGCGGACGTGCTCGGTGAGCCCCACGACGGCGAGGCTGCCCTCGAGCACCCGGTCGTTCAGGGGGAAGAGGGCGGGCAGCAGCTCGCCGCCGAGGGCCCGGGCGACCTGGCGGCCGACGAACGTCCCGGTCTCCCCGTAGGCCCGTCGCATCTCCCGCAGGTACCCGCTCACGTCGCCTCTCTCCACGGTTTCGCGGAGCACGAGATGGTGGAGGCCCCAGTCGTGGAGCACCGCAATCCCGGGCCGCGCGCAGGCGGCGCGGTAGACCGAGGCATGGGGCGGGGAGTTTCCGAGGTGATAGACCTCGAGGTCGGCCTCGGGGGCGGCCGGCTCGCTGAAGACGGGGAAGCGCTCGCGCAGCGCCGGCGCCACCGCCTCCGGTGATTCGGCCACGAGGTGCAGATCGACGTGGCGGGCGAGGGCCGGGAGCGACTCCGCCACGTAATCGGCGATGCCCGAGGGCGACGGCGGCAGCGGCGACCATATGCCGACCCGCACTACAGTCCCTCCGTGAGCTTGTCGATGACCTGGTCCCAGCCGATGTCCCGGACGCGCGCGAAGCCCGCCTCGCCCATCTCGCGCAGGCGCTCCTTCGGCCGCGACCACAGCTCGTCGATCGCCTCCGCGATCGCCTCCGGCGCGGGCTCCGCCACGAGCCCCGTCTCGCCCGCGAGCGCGAACTCGAGGGGACCCCCGGCGTCGGTGGTGGTGATGACGGGCTTGCGGGACAGGAACGCCTCCACGGTGACGTAGCCGTAATCCTCGTTCAGGGGGGCGTAGTACGCGGCCCGGCAACGCGCGTAGAGATCCACCAGCTCCTCGGCGGAGACGAAGCCCACGAGCTCCACCCGGTCCTCCACCCCCAGGCCGCGGATCTGCTTGCGCAGCTCGGCCTCCAGCGGCCCCGCCCCCGCGATCTTGAGGCGGGCCCCGCTGCGGACGCGCTTCATGGCGTCGACGGCCAGGTCGAGCCTCTTCAGCCGGTCGAGCCGGCCCGCATAGAAGAGGTAGTCGCCGTAGTCGTCGCAGCGGTAGCGGCCGAGGTGGTGGGGCGGGGGATAGAGGGGCGTGCCGTGCAGCCCGTTGTACCGGCTCAGCCGGTCGGCCACGTTGCGGGAGATGGTGAAGATGTCGCGGCACTCGGAGAGCGACGTCGTGTCCATGGCTTGAATCGCCTCCCGCACCTGGCGGTCCTCGGGAGCGTCCGTGAACGAGCAATACGCGGTGCCGAACAGGTCGTACGCCTCGCGGTGCTGGTGGAACAGCCAGGCCACCTTGCGCGGGTGGCGGACGAGGAACGTCGGGAACTTGGTCGGGATCACGAGGTCCACCGGCGTGCCGTTGCTCTCCGTCAGGTCCAGCAGCCGCCAGGCCAGGGCCTGGCGCACGATCTCGGAGACCGGATACCACTTGAAGGGGACGCTGGCCACGTCGGCCCGGAAGCCCCGCCGCTCCAGGTTCGCCTTCAGCTCGGAGACCAGGATCTCGGCCCCCCCGGTGATGAACGGCGCCTGGGCCGCGCACACGAGGACGGTCTTCATCCGCGGCGGAGCAGCCGCTCCTCCAGGCCCGCGACCCGGGCCCGCAGGTCCTTGAGGCCGGACTCGAGGCCGAGCCGGCCGCGCTCGGCCCGGCCGAGCACGAGGTCGATGCGCTTCACGAGGTCGTGGACGTGGGCGACCAGCTCCTCCTGGAGGATGAGATGGCGCTCGTCGATCTCCCCCATGTGGTCGCCGTGCAGCCCGAGGATGCGGTCGTAGTGCCGGTGGGTGGCGTCGAGGCGGGCTTCGACGTAGGCGAGCAGCTCGTTGTCGAACTGGACCTGCCGGGCGTTGAAATCCTGCTGGCGCTGCAGGGCCGCGCCGGCGCCGCCTCCGCGGAACCGGCCCAGCAGTCCGCGGAGCGAGCGCCGGGGCGCGTCCAGGATCCGCCACATCGTATTGAGGGCGGAGTTGTCGGGCCGCGGCAGCGCCGCCGGCGGGGGCGTGTCCGGCAAGGGCGGCATTCTCTGCGGCGTGCGCACCGGCGCCGGCGGTGGTAGCGGCGAGCGCGGATCCGGCTCGAGCAGGGCGCGGTCCCGAACCCCGTCTCTCACCCGCCGCAGCTCCTCGGCCACCTGCTGACGGTCTTTCGGGGCGCTCACCTCGGCGGCGACTCCATCGCCGGATTGTAACCGGAGGCCCCCGCGGCTCCGGCCTCCGGCGGCCGCCGGGCGAGCGCGAAGACGCTGGCCCCTACCGGGAAAGAGACGCGGCGGACGAGCCGCGCTTCCAAACCGAGGACCGCGCGGAAGGCCCACTCCAGCGGCGCGGGCAGGAACGAGACGTCGGAGCCGTGGCGCCCGGTGAGCCGGTCGAGGGTGCGGCGGGCGGCCACGAGCGGGAAGAGCAGCGAGTTGCCGTAGACGGCGCGCACCACCTCGAGCCCCGCCCCTTCCAGCAGCGCCTTGACCTCGCCCCGCGTGTAGCGGTGGCGCGAGAGCACCGCCTCGTCGTGCGCCCCCCACAGCGCCCGCAGCGCCGGCACGCGCACGAGGAGCACGCCGCCCGGACGCAGCACCCGCGCCATCTCGGCGACGGCGGCGCGGTCGTCCCTCACCCAGCGGTGGTACAGGACGTCGAACGAGGTCACGCAGTCGAAGGCCGCGTCGGGGAACGGCAGGGCGAGCAGGCCGGCCTTGGCCGCGGCCACGCCCCGGGCGCGGCAGAAGCGCAGCGCGTCGTCCGACAGGTCCACGCCGACCGCCCGCCCGTGGCGGGCGAGGTGGCGGAGGTTGTTGCCGGTGCCGCACCCCGCGTCGAGGATCCGCGCCGATTCCGGGCGCGGCGGGAGGGCGGGGGCGAGCAGCGCCAGGCTGATCGCGCGCATGCCGGCGTACCACCATTGCGTCTCTTCCGCCGCGAACATGCGGGCATACTCTTCGGCCTTCACAGGAGCGACCGGTAGAGCGCGAGGACGCGGTCGATGATCGTCCCCCACGCGAACTCCGTGAGCGCCCGCTCGCGGCCGCGCCGGCCCATCTGCGCGCGCCCGGCGGGGTCGGCGGCGAGGTCGGCGATCGCGCGGGCGAGGGCGTCCACCTCCCCCGGGCCCACGAGGCGGCCGGTCACGCCGTCGCGGACCTTGTCGGGAATGCCCCCTGCGCGCGTGGCGACCACCGGCAGGCCGTGGGCCATGGCTTCGAGCGTCACCAGGCTGGAGCCCTCGTAGCGGGGCGCGTGGACGAACACGTCGGCGCGCGCGTAGAACGCGTGGAGCATCGCATCGCCCGGCCGCCCCGCGAAGTGGACGTGACCGGCCAGCCCCGCGGCCGCGCGCCGCTCCAGGCCGCGTCGGGCCGGGCCGTCGCCGGCCACCACCCACGCCCATCGCGGCGGCAGGCCCGAACGGGCGTGGAGCAGCGCCAGCGCCTCCAGCACGTCGCCGAACCCCTTGTAGCCCTCCAGGCGTCCCACGGAGACGAGCACCGGCGAGGCGCCGGCGAGGGCGGGCAGCGCCTGGTGGACGAGGGCGGCGGGCTCGGCGGGCGTGAGCGCTTCCATCTCTTTCGGGTCGATCCCGTTCGGGACCACCGCGACCCGGGACGCGTCGACGCCGAGCAGCCTCGGTATCTCATCGCGGGTGGCTTCGTCGGTGGCGATCACGCGGTCGGCCAGCCGCGCCGCCTCCCGCGAGAGGCTCCGCAGCCGGGCGAGGGCCAGGCGCTTGACCCCCCGGGCCTTGTGCTCCTCGAGCCCCTGCGGGTTCATCACCAGGGGCGCGCGCAGGGTAGCGTCGGCGCGCCGCCTCCGGCCGTACCCGAGCGCGCACAGCCCCTGGGCGTCGACGAGGTCCACCCGTCCCGACCTCACCAGGTCCGCCACGGCGTCGCCGACGCGCGCCGAGAAGCGCGGATAGCGCACCGTGCGGTCCAGGATCCGGCCATGGCCCCCGTCCTCGCCGCCGTAGGGAACGGTGACTACCTCCCCCGGGAAGGCGCCGCTCTGCGTGGGCGGCCGCGTCACGAGGACGGTCTCGACCCCCCGGGCCTGGAGGTGGACCGCGAGATGGTAGACGGCCTTCTCCATGCCGCCGGGAAGGTGGAGCGGATGGGCGGCGCGGCTGAGCAGCGCCACCCTCACCGCAGCCGCCGATACACCGCTTCGTAGCGGGGGACGAGCGCCGCGGGCGAGAAGGCCACCGCGCGCGCCCGGGCGCCCTCGCCGAGCCGCCGCCGGAGCGCGTCGTCGCCGGCCAGCCGGCCCACCGCGTCCGAAAGAGCGGAGGCGCTGCCCACCACGAGGCCGCTGTCGCCGTCTTCCACGATCTCCCGCGTCCCCCCGGTGTCCATCGCCGCCACCGGCGTGCCGAGGGCCAGGGCCTCGAGGAGCACGCGCGACAGCGGCTCGGGCCAGAGGGACGGGAACACGAGGGCGGTGGCGCGGGCCATGGCCCGCAGGACGTCGTCGCGGTGGGCCCAGCCCCGGAGGACCAGCGTGAGGCCCGCGGCGGCGGCGTCGAACTTCAGCGCGTGGGCGAGCGATCCTTCGCCGAGGACGACGAGAGGCAGGCCGGTGCGGGCCGCGCTCACCGCCGGCACCAGCAGCCGCGCCCCCTTGTTCTCCTCCAGCTTGCCGACGAAGAGCAGGAAGCGCTCGGGAAGGGGAAAGGAGGGCTCGGGCGCGGCGATCGCGCGCGTCTCCCCGGCGTCCACGACGTTGGGGAGCACCTCCACCCGGGGGACGCCGGCCGCGCGCAGCTCGTCGGCAATGGCCCGGCTGACGGCGAGGCTGGCGCCGGCCCGCCGGAGCGCCGCCCGCTTCTCGGCGAGGTCCGCCTTCATGTAGGGGATGGCCCCCCAGGAGAGAGGGCTCGGGGCGGGCACCCGCCCCTGGACGCAACGCGTCATGGGCACGGTCCCGCAGCGCGGGCATAGAGCCCCCTGGCTGATGCGGGTCGACCAGAAGCATATCGGCCAGTGATCGCGCACCGTCACCGCCACCCGCTCCGTCCGCTCGCCGGCCAGGCAGCCCAGCGCGGACAGGGAATGCTGGGCGTGGAGCACGGCGTCGCCCTCCGCCGCAACGTGGGCGGCGAAGGCCCGCGGCACGGCCAGACGCTTGCGGCCGCGGGCGGCGAGACGGCGCACGGTCAGCCCGTCCAGATCGGCGGGCCCGGGGCTCGTCGTCACGACCTGGACGTCGTGCCCCGCCTCCCGCAAGCCGAGGGCCAGGGCCCGGGTGGACCAGCCGGCTCCTCCCGCCCGCGGGGGGTAGACCTCGCTCACGAGCAGGACCCTCACGACGCGATCTTCCTCAGCACGTCCTCGATCTGCTCGCAGTGGCGGGCCCAGGAATACCTCTCGACGACGCGGGCGCGGGCCTGCGATCCCAGGCGGGCGCGCAGCGAGGCGTCGCCGGCCAGCCGCTCGAGGACGCGGGCCAGGTGCGCGGCGTCGCCCTCGTCGAAGTGCAGGCCCTCGTGCTCCTCGCGGACGATCTCGTCGAGGGGAGGGACGCGGATGGTGACGGTGGGCAGTCCCGAAGCCATGTACTCGAAGATCTTCAAAGGCGACCAGTAGAAGCCGAGCCGGAGCTGGCGCAGACGCCTGGTGTCGTACGGAGCCACCCCCACGTCGGCGGAGGCCACCAGCTCTGGCATCCGCGCATACGGCAGGCGGCCGAGCCGCCGTCCCCGGTACCCCTCGGCCGCGCCCACTTCCTTCCCGCCCGCGAACAGGAAGTAGAGGTCGGCGCGCGGGGCGAGCCGGCGGGCCGCCGCCTCCAGCACGTGCACCCCGTGCCACGGGCGGAAGCTGCCCATGAAGAGGACGGCCACCGCCCCTTCGGGCACGCCCAGCGCCGCCCGCAGCTCCGCGCGCCGGCGCGAGGGATGGAACGCGTCCACGTTGGCGCCCCAGCTCACCTTCACCGTCTTGGGCCGGGCGAAGCCGGGGACGATCTCGACGAGGGGGGACACGAGGGCGGAGGCCGAGCGGCACAGGCGCTCGCGCCGGCGGCGCAGCGGGCGGACGACGGCTAGAGCATCGAGGAGCGCCTTCACCGATCCCGGATGGTCGATGGCCGGGGAATTCACCTCGAGCAGGGAGGGAATCCCCGCCTTCTCGGCGGCGAGGATGCCTTCGCCCCCGAAGTTGTAGTAGCGCTCCATCACCGCCTGGGGGCGCAGGACATGGAGCAGGCGCTCCACCGTGGCGCGCGCCCGGAAGCGGAAGAGCCGATGGCCGGGGCTCCAGGCGATGCGATGCCACGCCACGCCTTCGCTCTGCTCGTCGTCGGGGAGGCCGTCCTCGCGGTGCACGACCGCGTGTACCTCGTGGCCGCGCCCGGCGAGCCCCCGCGCCACCTCGAGGACGTGGACGCTGCCTCCCGTCGAGCCGGGGACGCGCTGGTCGGAGGCCACGTAGACGATCCTCATCGTCTCGCTCGCGCGGAGTGAATCCACGCTCGCTCAGTCAAGCCGGGGGGTCCCCTGCGGGCCCCCCCGGACCCCCCTCGGGGGCGCAGGAGGCCGAAGAAGGGGCCGGTGCGCACCCCGCCGAAGAGCACCACGTCGAGCTTGAGCAGCCACGTGAGCCCGCGCGCCGCCGCGAGCGCGACCCGCCCCGGCCGTCGCGGGAGGAGGGCCGTCACGCTCGCGTGCTCGGGCTTCCCCGGGCCCCCCGCGATTTCCGGTCTCCGCCCTTCGCCCCGCCGCGCCTGCTCGTAAAGGCGCAAACCCAGATCCTCCACGACGGCCTTGAACACCACGTTGTAGTAGCGGCGCTCGGCCACCTCCCACCCCGCCTCCGCGCACAGCGCCTCGAAGTGCTCGTGGCTGCGGATCGCGTTGACGTGGTCGCTCTTGCGCAGCGCCTCGCGCTCGTGGTCGATGAGGCCGGCCCGGCCCAGACGTCGCGCGAGGCGGTTCACCGCCCTCTGGAAGCGGGCGAGGCCCGAGGACTCCATGGCGTGCGTGTAGACGAAGAGCCGGCCGTGCCGGCCGACGGCGCGGCGGGCCTCCACGAGGACGTCGAGCAGCCCCGGCTCGTCGAGGTGCTCGAGGACGTCGAGCGAGTAGGCGCACGGGAAAGCGCCCTTGCGGAAGGGCAGGCGGCGGAGGTCGCCGCGGACGAGATCCACCGCCTCCACCGCGCCGGGCACGAAGTAGGGGGCCACGTCGACGCCCGCGGCCCGCGCCCCATCGCGCCCCGCGTAGAGGGCCAGCTTGCCCGCCCCGCAGCCGAGGTCCAGCACGAGCTCGCCCGCGGCGGGCGCAAGCATCCTGCGCATCATGTCCGCCTTGACCCGCGCGGAGAGCACCGGCTCCGCGTCGGTCGTCCGGAGGCGCTCCTGGAACTCGTGGTCGGCGTAGTGGGTGATCTCGCCCACCGGCCGGACCGGCGCGAGGTCCGCGTAGCCTTCCCCCCGGCGGAGCGCGTACGACGCGCCGCAGCAGGGACAGCGCAGCGAGTCGTTCGCGCGCTCGGGAATGACGGAGGCTTCCAGCCGGACCTTGTCGGGGCCGCCGCAGCCGCAGCGGACGCGCGCGGCGTAGGCCTCGGTGCAGGAGGCGTGGCCCGGGGGCGCGGAGCAGCGCGCGCAGCCCTCGCTCTCCAGGCAGACGGGACACGCGACGCGCTCCAGGAGCGCGTCCGAGATCATGGTCCCTCCCGCACGAGCCGCTCGCGGTCGGTGAAGAAGAGCCAGGCGGCGCGGGCGAGGTGGCGGGGCACCTCGCTCACCTGGTTGACGGCCACGCGCGGCCACTCCAGCCGCTGGCGGTCCATCAACTTCAGGCCGAACTGGACCATCAACCCGAGGTTCCACGTTACGAAGAAGGCGAGGCCCAGCGCGGCCAGCCGGTCCCGGCGAGCGGGCACCGCCGCCAGCAGGGCGGCCAGCCCCCAGGCGAAGACCGGCGT
>Ga0184632_10000930_pt1 | contig 11847 bp, 10 predicted proteins | sample PLM31_50_b1_FD_133153 | JGI IMG/M metagenome (GOLD analysis project Ga0184632, IMG submission 133153) | Groundwater sediment microbial communities from an aquifer in East River, Colorado, USA - PLM3-1_50_b1 | ecosystem: Environmental > Terrestrial > Soil > Riparian zone | place: USA: East... | reverse complement strand
TACTCCTTCGCCGCATGGCTGCTGAGACGGAGTGCGAGCCGAAAGAATATATCAAGATCCGAGACCTGAGCTTAACGCGCCTATCGCAGTCAAGTTGAAGCGGGTCAGTCCTTCGATTTATTCAGGCTGTTGTGGTCGTGAGTGGTGTGTCGCTGCCAGAAAGCTGTCGGCCTGTCTAATTAGTGCGTCGAGAATCCTAATTTTTTCAACTTTTTGCTTTTTCGAACTTTTTTCCTTGGCCAACCAATCCCTTTTCTCGCACATAGACGCGCCGTAGCTCATCCGGTGTCGCATAACCGATCCGGTGCGCCCGCCTGCCGTGAGACCGTGCGATTGATATTACTCGGTCGGCATCTTTAGGCGATACCAGGATGCAAAAGCCGATGCCCATGTTATAGACCCTAAACATCTCCTCGTCTGTGATTCTTCCATGTTTTTTGATCAGTTCAAAAATCGGGGGAATTGGCGGAAGCTCCTCGATGTGGTACGCCACCGCCGAAACAACGCGAGTGAGATTCAAAAACCCATCACTGGTAATATGAGCGAGGGCCTTGATGTCCAATCCTAGATCGAGCATCTCCATAATTTCCTTGACGTAGATATGCGTCGGCTTCAGGAGTTCTTCACCTAATGGACAGTCGAGCTCAGAAAACTCACTTTGACAGGTGAAGTTGTTCTGCTGAAAAAATGCGCGCCGAGCAAGGGTGGCTCCATTGCTATGAATGCCGCTACTCTCCAGTCCTATTATGACGTCGCCATCCTTTATGTTCTCCCCGATGATGATCTTATCGAGAGCGACAGTACCGACGGCCATTCCTGCTAAATCAAATCCGTATCCTTCCTTCTGTCCATTGATAATGTCCTGCAACTGAGCGATTTCGCCCCCCGATATAGAAATGTTTGCCATCTTTGCGCCTTCGCAAAGTCCGATTGCCATCTCATCGAGTAACCGGGGTTTAGGGTCCTGGATTGCGATGTAATCGACCATAGAGACGGGTCTTGCACCGACACATATGATGTCGTTGACATTCATTGCAACGCAGTCGATTCCCACGGTGTCATACTTGTCCATCATTTGGGCGATGAGCACTTTAGTGCCGACACCATCTGCGGAAATCGCAAGTCCGATGCCGCCGAGATCGATGACATTGGCGAAAAAGCCGATGTCAAGTTTTACAGATCCGAAACCTGTACCTCCCGGCCAAGTTTTCTTAATCCGCGAGACTAACAATTTAAGCCCTTCTTCTTCTCTCTCGGTATCGACACCAGCGTCCTGATAGCTCCCACTCGATCCGTTGGCTGTCATTTCCACTGTCCCTGGGTCCTTTTCCTTCCCGTGAATTTCATCACTCACATTTGCTGAGTTCATAAGCGGCCTCACGTTAAATTATTTATTTTATCCACCCCGCACAGGTTGCGTTCAGACTAATAGCGTTCCAATTTCGATTTTTTATTTCGATTCCGCTTTCGCTTCCCTGGCGGCCTTGGTGAGGGCGGGGACGATTTCAAAGAGATCGCCGACGACGCCGATATGGGCTACGCCGAAGATCGGCGCGTTGGGGTCTTTGTTGATGGCGATGATGCGGTGGGAGTCGCGCATGCCTGTCAGGTGTTGAATGGCGCCCGAGATGCCGCAGGCGACGTAGACCTTCGGCGTGACGGTTCTTCCCGAGGCGCCCACTTGCCTTTCGCGCGGCAACCAGCCGACGTCCACCACCGGGCGCGAGCAAGCCAACACTCCACCCAACGCTTCGGCCAGCTCGGCAATGACCGAGATTTTTTCTTCGGTGCCGATGCCACGACCTACGGAAACGACGATTTCCGCCTTGGTAATATCCACATCGCCGGCAGGCTCTTCGGAAATCGCCAACACTCTGCTGCGCGCAGGAATGCTCGCGACGTCAACAGAGACCGACTCGATGGCGGCTTGTTTGGCCGAGGGTTCGATGGCCGTGAACGAGCCTTTCTGCAGCGCTATGACCGCGCTGTCATTATCGTCCAAGGCCACGTGCGCGTGCACCGTGCTGTCGAAAATCGGCCGCGTGACGATGACCGCGCCGTTTTCCAGCTTTACATTTACGCAATTGGTTAATGCATTCATGCCCAGATGGACGGCGATGGCCGGCGTTAATTCCATGCCGGCGAGACTGTAGCCGACGAGCACGAAGCGAGGTTCCATTGGTCGCGCGACCTGGGCGATGACGCGCGCTTGCACCTCGCCGGCCGCCAAGCCCAGTGCGGGACTTTCGACGAGGACGATTTTGTCCATGCCGTGACCCTGCAGCGCCGTGCTGACGCCATTCAGTTGATGGCCGGTGGCGAGGGCAACCAAATTCACCTCGAGGTGGTCCGCCAAGTGGCGGCCGGCGGCGAGCAGTTGGAATGTGATGGAATCGATTTTGCCGTCGACGTGTTCGACCAAAACGAGAATGTCGCCCGCCATCAGCGGCTCTCCTGAATTTTATTGAGCAGCGCGTCGGCGATATCCAGCGCGCTTCCCTGAAGCAGTTCCACTTGATGAGTTCGTTCGGGGGGCTTTACAGCGACGATACGGTAGCCTTCGGCGGCCAGTTGATTGCCTTGCAAACCAAGGTCGGCCAAGGAATACGAACTGACCGGTTGTTGGCGCGCCCGAATGCGGCGCGCCGGCGGAACGAAAGTAAGCGGCTGAATTCCGGTTTGGATGCAGAGCAGCGCGGGTAATTGCAACTCAACGTCGGCATAGCGGCCACCGCCCAGTTCTTTGCGCGCTTTGATAGTTCCGTCATCCATGACATCGACGCCGACCACGGCATAGGCGAACGGTAATCCGAGTTGGCTCGCCGCCGCAATGCCCACTTGGCCACTGAGGGTGTCGCGCGCCTGAGTGCCGGTGAGGACCAGATCGAATTGCAGCTTCTTCAATGCCGCTGCCAGAGCCGCGCTGGCAACCCGTGGATCGTGGTTGTCACAGTCTACCCGCACCGCCTTGTCGGCGCCTTTGGCCAGGGCATAGTACAAGACATCCTGTGACTTGATACTCCCCATGGAAATCGCCGTGATCTGCCCACCTTGGGCTTTCTTGAGCACCAGCGCTTCTTCCAGGGCGTATTCATCGCACTCGTTAATGGCCAGCAGTTGGCCCTGGTACTGGAGCGATTTTCCATCCGCAGCGATTTTGAGGTCCATCACCAGTCCCGGCACGGATTTGCAGCAAACCACGATATTCATCAACAACAGTTCCAATCGTTCCAAAAGTTCCAGTAGTTCCAACCGTTAAAGACGTCTGAAACGATTGGAACGCCTGGAACGGTTGGAACAATCCGCGCTCCGGTTTACCGGAGCGCGGCATTCGTACCTGCAATCTTTCCGGTGACCGCGCCGCGCAACAGGCCCGAGCCGCTCGGGTAGTTGTAATAGAAAAAGCCCGCGGTCAGCTCACCGGCGGCATACAATCCGCCAATCGGCCGGTCGGCTTTGTTGAGCACCCGGCAATCCGTGTCGATCTTCAGACCGCCATAGGTGAACGTCAGCCCGCAGGTTGCGGCGTACGCAGTGTACGGCGGCTTGTCCAGTTTTTGCGACCAATTGGATTTTGGCGGATAGATGCCTTTGGTCGCTCTGCCGTCGCGGACTACTTCGTTGAAAGGGCGATCTTCTTGGACCGCGCGGTTGAATTCGTCGACCGTCTTTTCTAGAGCATCCGGATTGATTTCCAGCATCTGGGCTAATTCCCGGATCGAGTTAGCCTTCACCGCTGCCGCGCCTTCGTATAAATACCGGCTCACCGCTTCTTCCAATTTCTGGTCAAAAATTTGATAGGCGATACCCCCCGGCTGTTTAAGAATCTCCGCGCCCGTCTTTGCGTAGGTGTAAGCATGAAAGTCTTCACCCTCGTCGATGAAACGGCGCCCTTCGGTGTTAACCATGATACCCAGTGTCCAGGCGTATCGATGAGTACGGTTGCGGCGGTTGGCCGGATCGAGGAAACCGCCTTCATATTCTCCCGCGTCGGCGTCAATTGGCGTCGCGTGTCCGCCGCTCCAATGGCCGAATGGTTGCGCGCCGATGTCCAGAGCCATCTGGATGCCGTCACCGGTGTTGTATTTAGTGCCCCGCACTTTCGCGAGGTCCCAGCCGGCGCCGAGGAACTGCGCGCGCATGGCGGGATTAGCGGAAAACCCACCGCTGCCCAAAACCAATGCCTTGCAATCGATCGTGCTCTTTCCTTCGGGCGTCTCGACGCCCAGACCGGTTACCCTTCCCCGGTCGTCGGTGAGGATGCGCGCAGCAGCGGTTTCAAAGCGCACTGCAATGCCCTTGCTCTTGACGATGCCATGCCACATCTCCACCAGACCGCCGCCGCCATCTTTGGAATTAATAAAGCTGCTGCCGTGGTGCCAACGGAAACGCCCGCCTTCGGGTTTGGCCAGGTTATAGAGAATCTCCCACTGGATGCCCATTTCGCGCATCCATTTCACCGTAGGATATGATTCGTTCACCAATAACTCGGCCAGCTCCGGCACGGAACGACCGCGCGTAACGCGCATGATGTCGGAATAGAAATCATCCTTCGTGTAAGCCGGTAAATCGATTTTCGCCCACTCGCTCTCCGCTACATGGGGGAGCAGCGGTTTCTCATCGGGAATGCCATTGTGCACGTGGCGAAACTGCGCGCCGTGGCTAAACCAGGTGTTGCCGCCCTTCTTTTTTTCCGGCGCCTTTTCCAACACCAACACTTTCGCGCCGGCGACATGGGCCGCCACCGCGGCCGCCTGGGCGGCGTTGCCAAATCCGACGACCACAACGTCGTAATTTTCTGTCTTCATGGGTTCTCCTCCACGTTCTCTTGTTTAAAGGTTCCTGCTTACCGCAAGTGATTTGGGCGATGCAGAATGAATGGCGCCTCGCGCAAAATCGGTGGGCGACACATAGGTTTTCCTATTCCTTTCGGCAAAAAACTGCAAACGCACGTCGCTGTTGTCGCTACGCTCCCGTTCATGCCCTGCGGGCGGTTCAAAGTTCAAAGTTCAAGGGCAGTCAGACGCATAGTTCCAATCGTTCAATCCCCCTCCTTCATTCTCCGCCGCATTTTGCGGGGAAGGAAAGCATGCCCTGAGCCGCGTCGAAGGGAGGTGGGGACAATGCAAGTTCCAAAAATTCCCAGCCGAGCGGGCAAGGAGGTCGGCCGTAGATACGAGTGCAACCGACATTCCCACCGCGGAGGAATCGATTGAAATTCTCTGCAGGTAAGAATAATAAGAATCAGGCGAGAGGGGACAATGGGTATTCCGCGCATTGGCGAAAGTAGATTTAGAGGTATTCAGTTCTGGGCTATGATTTTGCTTGGGATCGCGCTCCCGGCACGGGCGCCGGCGCAGGGCGCCAAGCCGTTTTACGACGGCAAAACCATTCAAGTCATCATCTCGAGCGGCGCCGGCGCCACGACGGATTTCACCGCGCGCCTGGTGGCCCGTTACCTGGGAAAATATATCCCGGGAAATCCCAACATAGTTGCTCACAATATGCCGGGCGGCGGAGGCCTGGTGGGGGCTAATTACGTGTACAACGTTTCCAAGCCCGATGGACTCACGATCCTGGCGGTGAACCGGGCGAACTACACGGAGCAAATGATCGGGCGGCCCGAGGTCAAGGCCGATTTTCGCAAGTTCAGTTGGCTCGGCAGTTTCAATAAAACGCCCATGATGGCGGCCTGCCGATCAGACACGCCTTACAAGAGCATCGCCGCTATACGCGCGGCAAAAACACCGCCCCGTTTCGGTCAATCGGGCACGGGCAGTATCAGTTACGTTTTCGGCAGGTTGGTCGAAAGCATTTTCGACGTGAAATTTAAGAACGTCACGGGTTTTCAATCGGCGCGGGAGACCGATCTGGGAATGGAACGCGGCGAGGTCGATTGTCGCGCGAGCTCTGATCTTACCGTGATCCGCCCGCCGTGGAACCGTTGGGTCAAGGAAAGATACGTCACTTTTATCTTGCAACAGGGGCCCGAGAAGAGCGATCTGATACCGCCGGTGCCGACCGTGTACGAATTGGCGCCGCCGGAAGCCAAGCCAAAGGTCGATTTGATGAGCGTCATGCTCGCCTTTACCGAATTCGACCGGCCGTTTGCCGCCCCTCCGGGCGTGGCGAAAGAAAGATTGCAAATATTGCGCGACGGCTTTCTAAAAATGCTCAAAGACAGAGAATTTATCGCCGAGGGAAAAAACTTGCTCGACTGGGACGGAATTTCCCACCTCGACGGCGAGCAATTACAAAAAAAGATCGAAGCGACCATGAATCAGCCGCCCGATGTAATCAAACGCATCAAGGAAATCCTGACAGAGTCGTAATTTATGTCGCGCCCGGGTGCGGCAGTTGCGGGGGGACGGAGAAAATTTGACATGATCAGCCGAGGAACTTCTTCATCCAAGTGCCGCGCCATTTCTCTTTTGGCATTGTTCTTTTCGCTATTCGGTTTCCCGTCATGGGCGCAAACTCAAGGCGCCAAATCGTTCTACGAGGGGAAAACCATTCAGATTCTGGTTGCCGCCGGTCCCGGAGCGACAACCGATATTTCAGCGCGCCTCGTTGCACGCTTCTTCGGTAAACATGTCCCAGGGAATCCCAATGTTCTGGTGCAGAATGTGCCCGGAGCCGGAGGGGTAGTCGCGGCTAATCAGGTTTACAATCTCACAAAACCGGACGGACTTACGCTTTTGGCGGTCACGCGTTCTAACTATTTGGACCAGATGGTTGGCAAGCCCGAAGTCAAATTTGATTTTCGCAAATTTGGTTGGATTGGAAGTTTCAATAAAGCGCCGATGATGACGGCGTGCCGTTCGGACACGCCCTATAAGAGCATTGCCGCCATCCGCGCGGCGAAAACGCCGCCGCGCTTCGGGCAAGCGGGTACGGGAAGCATCAGTTATGTCTTTGCCAACCTCATCAGTAAAACATTTGATATGAAGATCAAAAACGTCCTCGGTTATGGTTCGGGCCGTGAGATCGATCTGGGGATGGAGCGGGGCGAGGCCGATTGCCGGGCTACTTCGGACATCACCGTGATTCGCACGCCGTGGAACCGCTGGGTAAAAGAGCACTGGGTTACTTTCGTGGTTCAGCAGGGACCGGAGAAAAGCCGTCTCCTGCCGCCGGTGCCCACCGTGGCCGAGCTGGCTCCGCCGGAATCGAAACCGTATCTGAACTTGATGGACGTCATGCTTGCATACACCGAATTTGACCGTCCCTATACCGCTCCACCGGGTGTTCCGAAAGAACGTTTACAGATCTTGCGCGAAAGCTTCGAGAAAATGCTGAAAGATCCTGAATTCACCGCTGAAGCGAAAAAACTGGTGGACTGGGACGGTGCAGCGTTCTTGACCGGCGAACAACTTCAGAAAAAAATCGAAGCCACGGTTACCCAGCCGCCCGATGTCATCAAGCGAATAAAAGAAATTCTCGAAGAAACTTAAGATCCGTCGCTACGCTCCCGTTCGTTCACGTCGCTGCGCTCCCGTTCAAAACGTTCCAATCGTTCAAGTCGTTCAATCCCCCTCCTGCATCCTCCCCCGCGTCGCGGGGAAAGAGGTAGGTAAACCATGCCCGGCTTGCACAGTGGGCTGGAACCACTGGAACGATTGAAACCTCTGAAACGGGACGCCAGGCCGATAAGTTTCACAGCTCGATGACTCCCACGCCGTTGCGATTCGATACTTTGGTGCCGTAGCGCCGGGAGAGGCGCACGACGCGTTCAATGACGCGATTGGCCACTTCGCCTTCGGCGAGCAGCGGCCTGCCGCGCTGCGGTCGTGGTCTGGCGAAACCCTGGTCGATGGCGTGAACGCGAATTTCCTTCAGCTTGTTTTTGCTGTATTCGCAGACGGCGAACATGTTTTCCCAATACGCGGGATCGCTGGGATGGCCTTTCTTGCCGCCATTGGTACGAGCGTCGAGAAAATCTGCGGGCGTGGCGCTCAAGTCTAAATCGAAGCGCTCATAGGCGTCGGCGGGAAAGAAGCCGACGGTTTCATTTTGAAAAACGAAATTGCCCACGCTGTAGAAAATAGGTTTGCCTTTGTAAATTTCTATCCCCATGGGAAAGTGCGAGCCGTGGCCGACAAAAACATCAGCGCCTTCATCGATGGCTTGATGAGCGAAATTCGTGAAGAAGTCCGCGGTCTCTTCCAATTCCGCGCGGGTGCCCGCCGTGAGCAAGCTTGGCCCGCCGAATTCATGACAATGCGCGCTGACGACGAGCCAGTCGGATTGGCGGCGCGCCTCGCGGATCCATCTGAGATTATCTCGCAGGTCGCGCTCGTTGACCTGTGTTGCGATGGCGAACCCTTCGCCGGTCACGTAACGGTTGCCTAACAAGCTTAGCTCGGTTGACTTCGCGTCGGGGATTTCCTTGTCGCTATAGAAATGTTTGCGCGCTCGCTCGGTGCTTTTTTCGAAACCGAGCTCGCGGCTGACGCGTTTGAGTTGTTCGAAGGCGGCAGTGTCGACGCTGTACGTCGTCTGAAAGCCCAGAGGGTTGATGCCCGGCCGTCCGCGCAAATCCGGCCGTTGTTCTCCCGCCTGGTTCCATGGTCGGAAAGTCGCCGTTGTGGCGATCAGTCCGACGCGGCCATTGGGCGTGTCGAGATAGCCCGGGGCTCTTGCTTCGGCGAGGTTTTTTCCGGTGCCAGCGTGGGCGATGCCCGCCTCATGCAAATGACGAAGGTTCGCTAAAACCCCGCCTTCACCATAGTCGAAAGCGTGATTGTTAGCGCAGGAGACTATATTGATGCCGAGCCATTTCAGGTCTTCCAGCAGGCTCGGTTCCGTAGTCATAAAGGTGCCCTGGGTGATGCCCGGCGTGCCTTCATCCCAGTTGTGGACGGTGCCTTCGAGATTGGCAAACGCGGCATCGCAGCCGCTGAGAATGCCGCGCAACGCCAAAAATCGTTCTTCTTTGAACGGCGTTAATTTGCGGGTGAGCATCGTGTCCCCCGCCAAAGCGATGGTAAATTCACCTTTTTCCGAATCGTAGGGCATGGTAGTTCTCCTAATTAATTAAACACAAAACTATTTTGTTGCTCCGCGTGCTTTATTGATTCCCTCGCCCGCTCTGCGAGAGAGGGCGAGGGTGAGCGTTTTTATCCGCGTGTCAGATTCCCACCTCAGTCCTCTCCCAGAGGAGACTGTGTCGTAATGTCATTCTGAGGCCCTTCGGACGCTCAGGATAAACTCCGCCGAAGAATCTCGTCTTCGTAACACCTTGAAAATGCGAGATGCTTCGCTCCGCTCAGCATGACATCAGCGCACTTTCGCGGATTGCGACACAGTATCGAGGGAGAGGAAGTAAAGATTGCATTGATGACGAAATCATTCAACGTCATTTTAATCCCATCAGTTTCCGATAGGTTTGAAAGTATTCATTATATCTGGGCGCCAGAGACATCGGCAGCGGTATAACTTTCATTTTGGCCGGTACTTGTTTCATGATCGGCGCCGCGACATCGCGGCGCGGCACGTAGTAACCCGCTTCCGCAATAATCTCCTGACCCTCCTTGGAGAGTAGAAAGTCGATAAATAACCTGGCGGCATTCGGATGTGGGGCGTCTTTCACCAGGCCGAGACCAAACGTCAAGCCGATGATCGGGTCCGCTCCGATCCATTCGATGGGCGCACCATCTTTTTTGAGCCTCTCGACGCCGTTGGCGAACGCGACGACCACGATGGGGCGCTCGCCCGCCGCAGCCAATGTTTGAATCAGAGTATGACCCACGCGAAACTGGATTTCCTGCGTGGCCAGCCTGCGCAGCAAATCGACGGTTTTCGCTTCGCTGAAATAACTCATCATGCCGGCCATCCATTTGCTTTCGTTTTCGTCCATCAGCAGCTGGCCTTTCCATTTCGGATCGGCGAGGTCCCAAAAGCTTTTGGGAATGTTGGCAGCGGGCACTTGGCGGGTATTGTAGCCGATGACGTTGAGGGTCGCGGCATTCATGACCCATAAGCCCTTTTCATCCTTATACTCAGTTGGAAGCGCGGCGCGTTCCGGCGAGTTGTAAATATCAAAGATGCCTTTCTGCAGGACGCCGTAGAAATCGAAACCGGATTGATTAACGACATCGGCCTGCACCTTGCGCGACTGAGATTCGCCCACCAGACGCGTCGCCATTCTTTCCGACCCGATGCGGGTCGCATTGACTTTAATGAATGGATATTTTCTTTCAAATGCGGCCGTGATCCGTTGCGCCGATTGCGCTTCCATGGAGGCGTAGAAGACCACTTGGCCTTCCTTCTTCGCGCCGTCGAGAACCGCGTCGCTGGCGGCATGGACCGGAGTGAACAGCGAAAAAAGCAGAAGCGCGGATAAAATCAACTCCGTGCCGATCTTCATGAATGAACGCTCCTCTCAAACCAAACTCTTTCACGAGAATTGACGAGCCGAGGATTATCACCGAGTCTGATTCGCAGTCAACCCAATATTGACCTTGTAAAGTTGCCATTTGATGCGCTTTCGGCTGCCTTTCACCTGGGGCGCGTTACCTGGGGCGCGTTACCTTGACAACCAGCGGGAATTCCACTACAAAAATTTAACTCCTTACGACATCCCTGTAGCCTGAATCATGCTCCCAAGATCGTGGGGTGTGATTTTTTTAAGCACCAGAAAATAAATGGATCATCCTTACTTTCCGCTCGCGGTTCTGTTCGCTCTGGCAGGCTTCGTCGTCCTGGCGTTGCTCTTCGTGGCGCAAAAGGTTGGGCCGAAGACTTTCAACCCGGCCAAGGCGGAGCCGTTCGAGTCCGGCAATCCGCCCAAAGGGGACGCTCGCATGCGCTTCTCCGTTCAGTTTTATCTGGTGGCAATGCTCTTTTTGATCTTCGATCTGGAAGTCGTCTTTCTCTATCCCTGGGCAATCTATTTTCGCCAGCTGGGGCTCTTCGGTCTGATTCAAATGGGGTTCTTTCTCGGCATTTTGGCCGTCGGCTACGTTTACGTCTGGAAAAAAGGCGCCCTGGAGTGGGATTGATTGCCCATGTCTGAAACCAGCCCCCATCTTTCTTATATTCAGGAAAAGCTCGGCACGAAAGTTCTCGAGACCCTGCAAGCGCAGGGTGACGATGTCATGCTGCTTGACCGCGCCGGTCTGAGGGAAAGCTTTCGCTTCTTGAAGGAAGACCCGAGACTCGGATTCAACTTTCTCTCCGAGATTACCGCGGTGGACTATTGGAACAAAAAACAACCGCGCTTCGAGGTCGTCTACCTACTGGTGTCGCTGCAACGGAAAACCAAACTGCGCGTCCGAGTGCCGGTGCCTGAAAGCGAGGCGGTCGTGGAATCGCTGACAACGCTTTGGCCCGGCGCGAATTTTCTCGAACGAGAAGTGTGGGACCTCTTCGGCATTCGCTTCAGCGACCATCCGGATCTTAGGCGCATTCTGCTCTACGAGGAGTTTCAAGGCCACCCGCTGCGCAAGGACTATCCCGTCAATCTGTGCCAGCCGCTCGTGCCGGAACGCCAGGTGGAAGGGACGTTTGTCGACGAGCGTTCGCGCATCAAACTCATGCGGCTGAAGCATTCGCTGGGGCAAAAAAGCTAAGCCGTATCGATTACGTGGTCCGCGATGAACGCTGAAAGTCACGAATTGCCGGCAGACATCATGGAGCTCCAGATGGGCCCGTCCCATCCGGCGACCCATGGCACCATTAAATTCAATCTCAAGCTGAAAGGCGAGAAGGTGCTTGCCTGCGACGTCGAAGTCGGTTTTTTACACCGCGGCTTCGATAAGAGCTGCGAGCAGGCCACCTGGACGCAAGTTATCCCCTACACCGACCGCCTCAACTACGCTTCGTCCCTGATCAACAACGTCGGAT
>Ga0184632_10000927_pt1 | contig 11859 bp, 12 predicted proteins | sample PLM31_50_b1_FD_133153 | JGI IMG/M metagenome (GOLD analysis project Ga0184632, IMG submission 133153) | Groundwater sediment microbial communities from an aquifer in East River, Colorado, USA - PLM3-1_50_b1 | ecosystem: Environmental > Terrestrial > Soil > Riparian zone | place: USA: East... | reverse complement strand
GGCGCATTGAGCTCCGTTGCGCATTCAGTTGGCAGGACCCAGTTGCGGCGCTCAATGCGCCGCCACCAGAGACACCGAAGCAACTGTCAACTGACTCCTGCCACGATTCAGAAATACCGGCGCTCTAGCGCCGGTATTTCTGAATCGTGGACTGAATTTCCTCGATCGCATGCTCGATCTCGTCGTCGGTCAGATCGCGCTGCGATCCCTTGCGATCGGTGAGCGTGAGCGTCCGGTCGATCTGCGTTTCGAATTCGCCCAGGCCCAGCGTTTCGGTGATCGTCGTCGTTTGTTCGTCGGTGAGGGTCTCCGGACCCCAGCGCACGACGATCGTGGACAGGTTGTCGCCGTCCGGGCCGCCGCGCTTTTCGCCCTCGCGCATCATCTGTGGCGCCGTGGTGAGGATCGGCGTCGACGTGAGCCACGTGGCGATCTCGCGCTGGTCGAATACGCTCCACAAGCCGTCGGTGCACAGCACCAGGACGTCGCCATTGCGCAACGGCGTTCGGCGCGAGAGGTCGATCACGGGATCGACGAGTCCGCCCAGGCAACTGAATATCTTGTTGCGGTCCGGATGCGCGACGACCTCGTCGGAGCCGATGATCCCCTGGTCGACCAGGTACTGCACCTTCGAATGGTCCTTGGTGGTGCCGATGAGGCCGCCCTGGCGGAACAGGTAGAGCCTCGAGTCGCCGACGTGGCCCCAGTACGCGTGGCCCGCCTGCACGATGCAGCACACGCACGTCGTGCGTGGGGTTTCCAGCATCGAGAACTGGTTCGCGTACGAGCCGAGCGCCGCATGGGCGCGGACCATCGTGTCCTGCAGGAACTTGAGCGGATTCTTGAGGATCGGCTTGGCTTCCTGCTGGAAGCGCTCGATGAACAGCCGGACGGCGATCTGCGCGGCGATCTCGCCACCGGCATGGCCGCCCATGCCATCCGCCACGACGAGCAGCAGTGTGTCGCGGCTGAACGTATAGGCGATGCGATCCTGGTTGACCTTGCGCGAACCCTTGCGTGACTCCTGGAAAATCGTGAACCGCATGCGGCGAAGTGTACGTCTTAAGCGCCGATTTCCGAGAAGAGCATCTTCTTCAGGCTGCCGAAGAACGAGATCTTGCGCTTGGTTTGTGGAATGTCGCGGATGGCCTTTTGCAGCGCAAAAACGCTTTGCGGCCGTTCCAGCGGATCGAGGCGCAAGCACCAGTCGATCACCTCGAGGATGTTGTCCGAATACTGGCCCGCCCAGATTTTCTTGGCCGATACCAGATGGTCTTCCTGCACCCGCGCATCGGCGGCCTGCGGCGCGAATGCGGCGAGGCACGCGAACATCGACGCGCCCACCCCGTAGACGTCGGTCCACGGCCCAAGGCGGTCGGGATCCCGGTATTGCTCCGGCGCGGCGAAGCCGGGCGTGTACATCGGCGCAAGCTTCGGCCGCGCGCTGGTAAGCGTCTGCCGGGCGGCGCCGAAGTCGAGCAGGACGGGCGTGCCGTCGGTGCGCAGATAGATGTTGGCGGGCTTGATGTCGAGGTGGAGGAGCTTGTGCGTATGGACTTCGCGCAATCCGTTCAGCAGGTGCATGAACACGTGCCGAACGAGCCGCTCGGACATCTGGTCCTGGCGCATCTGGATCTGCTGCTGCAGCGTGCGCCCGCGTTCGTAGCGCATCACCATGTAGACCGTCTCGTTCGCGCGGAAGAAATTCAACACGCGGACGACGTTCGGATGATTGATTTTCGCGAGCGCCCGGCCTTCCTCGAAAAAGCACTTCATTCCGTACCGGAATGACGTGAGATTTTCGGCCGAGCTCGCGCGCACGATGTCGCCTTCGGTGCGCAATACCAGCGACGACGGCAGGTACTCCTTGATGGCCACCGGCGCGCCATCCTCGTCGAACGCACGATAGACGATCGAAAAGCCGCCGCGGCTGATCTGCCGGTCGACCCGGTAGTTCAGAAGCTGGTAACCGCCGGCTAGCGCTTGGTTGGTGACCGCCATGACTGGTGGTTCTTGGTCTCGTTGCGTTGAGTTTGCGGGGAAGACGTGCCCCCAATCGGGCTTCCATCCGCAATTCGCATGCCAGCGGCTTGGACAGCAACTTGCGCGAGCGTCGGATAACGCATACATTCTCGGCAACCCGGCGGCCAAAGTAAAGGAAACGCTTGACGCAGGCAGTGTCCCGACTGCTGATGTGCGCCAGAAAACGTGCCGAAACCCCGCCGGAGCGGCCATTTCCGCGGCTTGTCCCAGGAATTTCCCCATGATTCTCAGCATGACCGGCTTTGCGGCGGTCGCCGCCGAGTTGCCGGGCGTCTCTATTGCCGTCGAGCTGCGCTCGGTCAATCACCGCTATCTCGACCTTTCGATCAGGTTGCCGGACGAATTGCGTACGGCGGAGACATCGCTGCGGGAAACGCTGGCCGCCGCCGTCAAGCGCGGCAAGGTCGAGTGCCGGATTTCGCTCAATCGGACGGCGCAAGGTACCGCGACGCTGGCGGTCGATACCGCCCGCATCGGCCAACTGGCCGCGGCTGCGTCAGAAGTGACGCGTGCCGTCCCGGCCGCCGTGCCGTTGTCGGTCCACGAGATCCTGCGTTGGCCAGGCGTTTTGGCGGAGCCGACCGTGCCGCCGGCCGAGCTGCTGGAACAGGCTTTGCACCTGGTCGAGCAGGCGCTGGCCGAACTGGCCGCCGCGCGGGCGCGCGAAGGCGCCAGGATCAAAGACGTGCTCGAAGCCTGCTGCGCGGATATCGAAACGCAGGTCGCGCGGGTGGCGCCCCGCATTCCCGCGATTCACGTCGCGTTCAACGAACGGCTGGCCACGCGCCTGCGCGACGCGGCGCTCGATCCCAACGAGGATCGACTGAAGCAGGAGCTCGCATTGTTCGCGACCAAGATCGACGTCGCCGAGGAGCTCGCGCGGCTGACCACGCATGTGGCCGAAATCCGCCGCGTGCTGCGCCAGGGCGGCAGCGCCGGCAAGCGCCTCGACTTCCTCGCCCAGGAACTGCACCGCGAGGCCAATACGTTGGGCTCGAAGTCCGTCGATGCGGAAGTGTCGCAGGCCGCGCTGGAGCTCAAGGTGTTGATCGAGCAAATGCGCGAGCAGGTGCAGAACGTCGAATGATGACGGGCAAGTACCAGTTGGCGATTCTCGGTATCGTCGTCCCCGCGAAGGCGGGGACCCAGTGGCGTTCGGGCAAGACGCTGGGTCCCCGCCTTCGCGGGGACGACAGTGGCCTTACGACACTTCCAATGAAATCGGGATAGTTCGATAGGATGGCCCAACCGACCGTCATCGCCACCAAGGCGCCGCCCGCGTCCGGGTGCCTGTTCGTGCTGGCCGCGCCCTCCGGCGGCGGCAAGACAAGTCTCGTGCGCGCGTTGCTCGAACGCGAGCCGGGGATGCGCCTGTCGATTTCCTACACGACGCGCCCGCCCCGCCCGGGCGAGCAGGACGGCGTCGACTACCGCTTCGTCGACGAAGCGAAATTCAACGCGCTGCAGTCGGCCGGGGAGTTCCTCGAGCACGCGTACGTGCACGGCAACTGGTACGCGACGTCGGCCACCTGGCTGCGCCACGAGATCGAGGCCGGGCACGACGTATTGCTCGAGATCGACTGGCAGGGTGCCCGGCAGGTCCGGCGCCTGATCCCCGAGGCCGTCCACGTTTTCATCCTGCCGCCGTCGCTGGCGTCGCTCAAGGAACGGCTGGAAAAGCGCGGCCAGGACAGTCCCGAGGTGATCGCGCGCCGGATCGAGGCGGCGCGCGAGGAGATGCGGCACTGCGGCGACTTCGATTATGTTATTATGAATCAGGACTTTGCGAGGGCCGTCGACGATCTGTCCGTCATCGTCCGTGCCGCGCGTCTGGCGGCGCCGAGGCAGCAAGTGCGGCACGCCGCCCTGATCGCCCAACTACTGCATTCGTGATCCTCTCGGAGTTTCGCCATGGCCCGCATCACCATCGAAGATTGTCTTGCCCGCATTCCCAACCGGTTCGAGCTGACGCTCGCCGCCACCAATCGCGCCCGGCAGATCACGGCCGGATCGGCGCCGATGGTCGACGCGGATCGCGACAAGCCCACGGTCATCGCGCTGCGTGAAATGGCGGCCGGCAAGATCGGCATCGAAATGCTTCTGAAGACGCCGCCGACGCTGCCAACCACGCCTTAAGCGTTGAACTCCCAACGCTCGGCCCTGACCTACACAGGTATGTCCGAGATCGCGGAGTTCACCAAGCACCTGGGGCACTACCTCCCCGCTCCGGACGTCGCGCTCGTCTCGCGCGCGTTCGAATTCTCCGAGACCGCGCACCGCGGCCAGTTTCGCAAATCGGGCGAGCCGTACATCACCCACCCGCTCGCGGTGGCGAGCATCCTGTCGCAGTGGCGGATCGACGCGCAAGGTCTCGCGGCCGCGTTGCTGCACGACGTGATGGAGGACACCTCCGTCACCAAGCACGAGCTCGAAAAAAGCTTCGGCAAGCCGGTGGCCGACATGGTCGACGGCGTGTCGAAGCTCGATCACATCGAGTTCACGTCCCGCGAGGAAGTGCAGGCGGAGAGCTTCCGGAAGATGCTGCTCGCGATGGCGCGCGACGTCCGCGTCATCCTCATCAAGCTCGCCGACCGGCTGCACAACATGCGCACGCTGGATGCGATGGCGCCGGCGCACCGCAAGCGCATTGCGCGCGAGACGCTCGACATCTACGCGCCGATCGCCAATCGCCTGGGGCTCAACTCGCTGTATCTCGAGCTGCAGGACCTGTCGTTCAAGCATCTGCATCCGATGCGCTACCGCATTCTCGCCGGCGCGATCAAGGCGGCGCGCGGCAACCGGCGCGAAGTGATGAACCGGTTGCTCGAGGTCATCCGCGAGGGCCTGGCGAAGGAGCACGTGCTGGCCGTCGTCAGCGGCCGCGAAAAGACGATCTATTCCGTCTACAAGAAGATGCGCGAAAAACGGTATTCGTTCGCGCAGGTATTCGACATCTACGGCGTGCGCATCCTCGTCGCCGACAAGACCAACACGTACGCGGCGCTCGGCGTGCTGCACGAGCTGTACAAGCCCATCCCCGGCAAGTTCAAGGACTACGTCGCCATTCCCAAGGCGAACGGTTACCAGTCGCTGCACACGACGCTGTTCGGGCCGTTCGGCACGCCGCTCGAGGTGCAAATCCGCACGCACGAGATGCATCGCGTCGCCGAAGCGGGCGTCGCCGCGCACTGGCTCTACAAAGCGGGCGGCGCGCTGGACCTCGCCGAAGCGCAGCGCGAGACGTCGCGCTGGCTGCAGAGCCTGCTCGAAATCCAGTCCGAGTCGGGGGACTCGAAGGAATTTCTCGAGCACATCAAGGGCGATCTCTTCCCCGACGAGATCTACGTGTTCACCCCCAAGGGCAAGATCATGGCGTTGCCGCGGGGCGCGACGGCCGTCGACTTCGCGTACGGCGTGCATACCGACATCGGCCATCACTGCGTGGCCGCGCGCATCAACTACGAGCTGTTGCCGCTGCGCACCGAATTGAAGAATGGCGATCACGTCGAGATCCTGACGTCGCCGACCGCGCGTCCCAATCCGTCGTGGCTCTCCTTCGTCGCCACCGGCAAGGCACGCTCGCGCATTCGCCACTACTTGAAGGGGCTGCAGCAAAAGGAGTCCGCGGCGCTCGGCGAGCGGCTGCTGGGACAGGCGCTCGCCACGCTCAGGGTCGAACCGGACGCGATCACCTGGGATCGCTGGGAAGCCCTCGCCAAGGAATACGGCGCCAAGAGCCAGCTCGACATCCTCGCCGACATCGGGCTCGGCAAGCGCCTGTCGTTCGTCGTGGCGCAAGCGCTCACCAAAGTCCCTGGCAAGCCGGACGAGCCGCAGCTCGCCAGCGCGAAGCCGGGCTCGCTGACACTGCGCGGCGTCGAAGGCGTCGCCATTCAATACGCGAAATGTTGCCGGCCGATCCCCGGCGACACCATCAGCGGCCAGTTTCGCCGCGGCCAGGGCCTGCTCGTGCATACGCGCGATTGCGTCACGCTGAAAAAACAGCGGCTGGACGCGGCCGAGCTGGTCGATGTCGAATGGGCGCCCGACGTCGAGGGCGTGTTCGAAACGGGAATGCGCTTGCTCGTCGCCGATCGGCGCGGGCTGCTGGCCGACCTGGCGCTCGCCATCGCCGATGCCGACGCCAACATCGACACGGTATCGATGGAACGGCCCGACGGCGGCGACGTGCTGGCGATGTTCTTCGGTGTCCAGGTCCGCGATCGCCGGCATCTTGCGCAGGTGCTGCGTTCGCTGCGGCGCGTTCCGGACGTCAAGCGAGCGCAACGGACGCGCACATAGCCACGCAGTACGGATTGCTCTCGCGGTCAAACCGGAAAGCGAATCGCGCATGGCGATGGCCAGCAAAAGGGCCGCTCGATGGCGGCCCTTCTGGAAGGACGAACGAGGGCGGCGCTTCAGGCCGTCTGCGGTGAAAGGACCTTCTGCAGTTCGCCGGTTTCGTACATCTCGCGGATGATGTCGCAACCGCCGACGAATTCGCCGTTCACGTAGAGCTGCGGGATCGTCGGCCAGTTCGCGTATTCCTTGATGCCTTGGCGGATTTCGTCGTCGGCCAGGACGTTCACCGAAAAATACTCGGTGACGCCGCAGCGCTTGAGAATCTCGGCGACGGTCGCGGAAAATCCGCATTGCGGAAACTGCGGCGTGCCCTTCATGTACAGGATGACCGGGTGCTTCGTCACCTGGTCGTGGATCGTGTCGTGGGTCGTGCTCATGGCGGAAAACCTCCGGCATAGATGCAAACCGCCATTCTACGCCGCTCCGGACCTGACCCTCGCCGCACCGGCAAGTTGGAGCGGCCTATTCCTTGACCGCACCGGTGAGGCCCGACACGTAGTACTCGACGAAGAACGAATACAGCACGGCCACCGGCAGCGATCCGAGCAACGCGCCCGCCATCAGCGAGCCCCAGTGATAGACGTCGCCTTCCACCAGTTCGGTGATGACACCGACGGGCACCGTCTTCACTTCCGACGAAGAGATGAACGTCAGCGCGTAGATGAATTCGTTCCACGACAGCGTGAACGCGAAAATGCCGGCGGAGATGAGCCCCGGCACCGCCAGCGGCAGCACGATCTTGACCAGTATCTGCCAGCGCGACGCGCCGTCGATCAGCGCGCATTCCTCGAGCTCCACGGGGATCGACTTGAAGTAGCCCATCAGCAGCCACGTACAGAACGGGATCAGGAAGGTCGGGTAGGTGAGGATCAGCGCGAGCCGCGTGTCGAACAACTGCAGCTTGTAGACGATCGCCGCGAGCGGAATGAAAAGGATCGATGGCGGCACGAGGTACGCGAGGAAAATGCTCATGCCGACGTATCGCGAACCGCGAAACCGCAGCCGCTCGATCGCGTACGCCGCCAGCACGCTGCAGAAGATCGACAGGAAGGTCGACACGAACGCGACCAGCATCGTATTCCACAGCCAATCCGGATACGCGGTATCGAACAGCAGCTTCTTGACATGCGCCAGCGTGGGATTCTTGACCCAGAACGGATTGCCTTCGCGCGACAACAGTTCCTCGTTCGGCTTGAAGGTCGTGATCGCCATCCAGTAGAACGGGAACAGCAGCACGAACAGGAATGCGCCGAGCGGGGCGTAAACCGTGACGACGCGCCGCGGCAGCGAGACCAGGTAGTGCATCCCCTGCGTATCGGTGGCGGCCGTCGCGGCGCCGGCGGCGCCTTGCGCGGCATCATTCACTTGTCGGACCCGCCTTGCTGCCACGCGCGGCGTTGCAAGCCGAAGTAGCTGAACAGGATCGCCGCGAGCAGGAAAGGCACCATCGCCGTTGCGATCGCCGCGCCTTCGCCCAAGCTCCCTCCGGAGATCCCGCGCTGAAATGAAAGTGTGGCCATGAGGTGCGTCGAATTGAGCGGCCCGCCGCGCGTCAGCACGTAGATGAGCTGGAAATCGGTGAACGTGAACAGCACCGAGAACGTCATGACGACCGCGATGATCGGCGTCAGCAGCGGCAGCGTGACGAAGCGGAACTGCTGCCAGTCGGACGCGCCGTCGAGACTCGCCGCTTCATACAGAGATGGCGAGATCGTCTGCAGGCCGGCCAGCAGCGTAATCGCGACGAATGGCACGCCGCGCCAGATATTGGCGGCGATGGTCGCGAACCGCGCATGCCACGGCTGCCCAAGGAAGTCGATGTATTCGCTGATGATGCCCATCTTGAGCAGCACCCAGCTGATGATCGAGAATTGCGAATCGTAGATCCACCAGAACGCGATCGCCGACAGCGCCGTGGGCACGATGAACGGCAGCAGGACGATCGCGCGAATGAACGCCTTGAACGGCAGGTGCTTGTTGAGGAGCAGCGCGAGCCACAGTCCCAGCACGAACTTGATCACGCTCGCGACAACCGTATAAAAGAGCGTATTGAAGAGTGCGAGCCGCGTGACGGCGTCGCCCCACAGGTATTCGAAGTTCTCGAGGCCGATCCAATGGCCTTCACGCCCGATCTTGGTATCGGTGAAGCCGAGCCACGTGCCGAGCCCGAGCGGGTAAGTAAGAAATAGCAGCAGCAGTACCGCCGCGGGGAACAAGAATACGAGCCCGAGCACGTGACGGTTGTCGAATGCGCGGGAGAGGGTGGTGGATTGAGTTGCCATATGGTCCAGCAATGCGCGGACTCACCTCGGCGTCGTCCCCGCGCAGGGGGGAACCCAGTGACTTATGACGAAAGACGCTGGGTCCCCGCCTGCGCGTGGACGACAAAATGAACGCCTACGAATTGCGCGACATTCAAACCTTGTAATACCTCTCTGCTCGCTTCTGCGCCCGCTCCGCCGCTTCCTTCGGCGTCTTGGAACCGGACGCCGCCTCCGCGACCATGTTGACGACGATGAAGTCCGCCATCGCGGCCGCCGACGCATAGCCCATCGTGCCAGCGTAGCCGTTCGGGATCATGATCTTCATCGCGTCGCGATACGGCGTGTGTTTGGGGTCGGAAGTCCAGATCGGATTCGACTCATACGCCTTGAGCGGCTGCGTGACATAACCGATCGACGCCTGCTGCCACGGAACATACTGTTCCTTTTCCATCATGAAGCGCAGGTACTCCTTCGCCGCGTTTGGAAATTTCGTGTACTTGAAGATCATCATCGGGAACACGAGGTTCAACTCGGTTGGACGTCCGACGGGTCCGATCGGCATGTTCGCGTGCTGGATGTCCTTCGCCATCTCCTGCAGCTTAGGGTCCTGCGACGTCTTCGCCGCGTAGTAGACCGAGATTCCGTTCGCCGTGAGACCGATCTGGCCGTCGAGGAATGCCTTGTTGTTGTTCGGATCGAGCCATGACAGCGTTCCCGGAACGAACGTCTCATAGAGTTGCTTGCTGTATTCCAGCGCGGCAACCGTCTCGGGGCTGTTGATGACGACGTTGTTCTTGTCGTCGACCATCCTGCCGCCGTGCGACCAGAGGAGCCAATGGGTCCAGACATTGCCGTCGCCGGTCGCATTGCCAAGCGCGAAGCCCGCCGGCATGCCCTTGCCCTTGAGCCCCTGACACAGCTTCAGCAGACCGGCGGTGTCCTTCGGAAACGCATCGAATCCCGCGGCCTTCATTGCGCTTTCCCGGTAGACGATGCAGTTGCCTGCACAGCCCATCGGGATTGCGATCCATCGAGCTCCATGGGTCGCATAGGCCTTCCCGGCGTCATACCAGCCACCGTACTTGTTGCCCAGGTAATTGGCGAGATCGGTGACGTCGACCAGCTTGTCGGGATACTGATGCGCATCCTCATAGGTGCCGATGATGATGTCCGGGCCGCTGCCGACATTGGCCGCCACGGCGGCCTTCGGACGCACGTCCTCCCAGCCCTCGGCATCGATGCGGACATCGATCCCCGTTTGCTCCGTGAACTTCTTCGTGTTGGCAGCCCACGCGTCCTCGTCACCCTGGACAAAACGTTTCCAGCGCAATACGCGCAGCTTGGCGCCCTTCTCGGGAACCACCTTGTATTGCTGCGCGAGCGCATCGCCGGCGAACAATGCCGAGCCGGCCGGAAGCGCACTGCCGACCGCCACACCCGCGGTCGCTTTGAGAAAATCACGACGTTTGCTGTCACTCATACATCCTCCTCTGGTAATGGGGTCAAGTTATTCATGTAATGCCTTCATGCAGCGAGCGCAACGCCGCTCGCCGCGTCGAAAACATGGACGCGCGGCAGATCGGGCACGAGTGCAATCCGCTCGCCGGGGCGCGCGCCGACGCGATCGCGCACCATTGCCGTAACTTGCTGGCCATTGAACCGGCAGTAGAGCTGGGTGTCGGCGCCCGTTGGCTCGACGACGACGATGTCGACGGCAAAGCCGCCGCCGGCCCCCACCGCGCAATGCTCGGGCCGGATTCCATAGACCACCGGCTGGCCGTCCGCGGCGCGGATGCCGCCGGGCATTGGGAGCGTCGCGCCGTCGGCGAAGGCCACGTGCGGCGTGCCGGCCGCGATGCGGGCGGTGCCGGGAATCATGTTCATCGCCGGCGAGCCGATGAAGCCGGCGACGAACGTGTTGACGGGATGGTCGTACAGATCCAACGGGTCGCCGGTTTGCTCGACGACGCCGTCACGCATGACGACGATGCGGTCGGCCATCGTCATCGCCTCGATCTGGTCGTGCGTGACGTAGATCGACGTGGTCTGCAGGCGCTGGTGCAATTCCTTGATCTCGGTGCGCATCTGGACGCGCAGCTGGGCATCGAGGTTCGACAACGGCTCGTCGAACAGGAATACCTGCGGATCGCGGACGATCGCGCGGCCCATCGCGACGCGCTGCCGCTGGCCGCCCGAAAGCTGCCGCGGATAGCGGTCGAGGTAAGGTGCGAGGCCCAGGATGTCGGCGGCCTTCTTGACATGCGCCTCGATGACGCTCTTCGGCTGCTTCGCCAGCGCCAGCGCGAACGACATGTTGTCGCGCACCGTCATGTGCGGATACAGCGCGTAGTTCTGGAACACCATCGCAATGTCGCGCTCCTTCGGCGCCACGCGGTTCACCACGCGGCCGCCGATCGCGATTTCGCCTTCGGTGATTTCCTCGAGCCCGGCGATCATCCGCAACAGCGTCGACTTGCCGCAACCGGAGGGACCGACGAGCACGCAGAATTCGCCGTCGGCGATGCCGATGTCGACGCCACGGATGACGTGCGTCGACCCAAACCGCTTGTGGACGCCGGTAATGGTCACCGCAGCCATGACACCTCCTCAAGCCCTTTGTTATTCGTCTCGCGCGGCGGGCGTTCACGCGCGAAGCTTGGATGCTGACTTGTATTCGGTCAGGGTGTGCGCGTACCGCGCGTGATGACGTATTCGGGCTTGCCGGTCGCGAGCCACGTAATGATGTTCTGGGCAGCCTTGCGGCGCAATTCCTTTTCCGCTTCGACCGAATAAAACGCGGCGTGCGGCGTCAGGATGACGCGCGGATGCGTGAGCAGCTTTGAGTCGCGCGCAATCGGCTCTTCCGGCAGCACGTCGAGCGCCACCCCGGCCAGCGCGCCGGCGTCGATGGCGGCCGCAAGGTCGTCCACCTTCACGATCGCTCCGCGCGCCGTGTTGACGAAGTAGGCGCCGCGCTTGACCGAGCCAAAGAACTTCGCGTCGATCATGCCCCGCGTTTCGGCGGTGAGCGGCGTGTGGACACTGACGATATCAGCTTCGCGCGCAAGGCCGGACAGCGTCGCCGCGCGCTCGACGTAGGCGGGGAAATCGCCATCGATGAGGTAGGGATCGTAGGCGACCACGCGCTTGAACACGTTGCGCGAAATATGCGCCATCCGCTTGCCGATCC
>Ga0184632_10000926_pt1 | contig 11862 bp, 19 predicted proteins | sample PLM31_50_b1_FD_133153 | JGI IMG/M metagenome (GOLD analysis project Ga0184632, IMG submission 133153) | Groundwater sediment microbial communities from an aquifer in East River, Colorado, USA - PLM3-1_50_b1 | ecosystem: Environmental > Terrestrial > Soil > Riparian zone | place: USA: East... | reverse complement strand
TGGACCTGCGAGCCGAGAACCGAGAGCGATCGATGCGCCGATACTTCTCCGGCGAGCTCCATCGCTTCCGCGTCAAGCCCACCGTGTTCATGCCGGCGCTCCCACCGCTGTTCGAACCCGCCGGCCTCGACCGACTACTGGTCGGCCTGTCCGATGGCGCCGGCGCCTACCCGGGGATCGGCTACCTGGAGCACACGCCGGACGACGGCGTGATCCGGCTCATCTCGCCCGTGGCAGAGGGTCCCAAGGCGCTTAGACTGGGGTCCGTCCGTCTGGATGCGTCCTTCCGCGCCAAGCGCGTGGACCTCCGGAACTTGTTCGGATCGGAATAGGAGATCGCTGCGTGCCGTCGCTGGTCAAGAAGCGCCGCAAGAAGATGCGGAAGAAGAAGCACAAGAAGCTGCTGAAGAAGACCCGCTGGCAGCGCCGTCAACAGGGCCGCTAGGAGCCCGCTCGGTGCGCGTGGCGGTCCCGGTCCGGGCCCGTCCGATCGCGATCGTGCTGCTGGGCGCGATCGTGCTCGCGGCGTGCGGCGAACCGCCGCCTGCCGATCTCTCGGGTTCGCGAGCGGTCACGTTCGAGTCCCGCGACGGCGTCACGCTGGAGGGCCGTCTGTTCGGCGACGGGTCGACCGGCGTCGTGCTGTCGCACATGCAACCCGCCGATCAGCGCTCGTGGTTCGCGTTCGCGAGCCGACTCGCCGACCAGGGGTACCTCGTCCTCACGTACGACTTCCGGGGGTATTGCCCGGGGGGCGACGGCGGCTGCTCCCAGGGCGAGCTCCAGATCTCGGCGATCTGGCAGGACGTGCTGGGGGCGATCGACTTCATCCGGTCCCAGGGGGCGACGACCGTCGCGCTCGTGGGCGCGAGCATGGGCGGGACGGCCTCGCTGGTCGCGGCCGGACAGGAAGGTGCGGACGTCGCAGTAGTCGTCACCCTCTCGGCACCGACGTCGATCGAGGGGCTCGACGCCGACGCCGCCGTGCTCCAACGCGTGGACGCGAACAAGCTGTTCATCGCCGGTGTGGGGGACGCGGCCGCCGCGGCGTCGGCCGAGCAGCTCTACGAGATCGCCCCGCCGCCAAAGGGGCCGCCCGAGATCGTCCCGGCCGACGACCACGGCACCGACCTGCTGACGGGCTCGCGGGGAGAAGCGGTCCAACGCATCATCGAGACCTACCTCGCGCAGTTCGCGCCTGCGTGACGCTCAGGGCGACGGTGCGACGCTCGGGAACGGCGTCCCCTCGACGGGCCCCGGGAAGGGAGCCCGGTCGCGGCTCGCGAGCGCGATCTGGTAGACGGCTGCGCCGATGATCAACGCGAACAGCACGACGATCGTGACCAGCGTGAAGCGGCGCATCGCCGGAGGCTAGCAGTCGCACCGACGGCGGGGGCCCATCGCCACGGAACGCCTCGGGTCAGGCTGGAAGCGTGAGCCCGGCCTCGCAGAGGTCGCGGTTACGGGAAAGGATGCCGCGCAAGGCCTGGTCGTCGTCGAGGTGGTCGCGGAGGTCGATCTCGAGCGAGATCGCCCCGCGGAACCCGCGCGCCGCGAGCGTCTCGAGGAACGGGCCGAGGTCCAGGACGCCCTCGTCCAGGGGCAGGTGCGAGTCCCAGCCCTTGCCCGCGTTGTTCGACAGGTGGACGTGGGCGAGCCGGTCGCCGAGCCGGGCCGCGGCCTCGACGGGGTCGAGTCCCGAGACCGCAAGGTGGCTCGTGTCCAGCGTCACGTCCGGGAACCTCTCGAGCTCGTCGACCGACTGCCGCGCGTGGAGCCGAGCCACGCTCCGCCCCCGGACGCGCAACGGGAACATGTTCTCGACGGCGACCCGCACCCCTCGCTCGGCCGCCACGGTCGGGAGGCGCTCGTCGAGCCAGCGCCGATAGGCCGACTGCCACCGGTAGGGCGGGTGCACCACGACGAGCGGCGCGCCCACGCCCAGGGCGAGCTCGATCGTGCGGTCGATCTTGCCGACGGGGTCGCGGCCCCAGACCCTGCGGGACATCAGGAGGAACGGCGCGTGGATCGCCAGGACGGGGAGCGCGTGGTCCTCGGAGAGCGCTCGGACGCGCGACGCGTCCTGCGTGTCGGGATCGCTCGTGACCATCAGCTCGATCCCGTCGAAGCCGGTCCGCGCGAACAACGGGAACGCGACGTCGACCGGCTTGGAGAAGACCGAGATCGTCGAACAGATGATGGGGGGACGATCGTCGGGCACGCCGCGATGCTAGCAGCGGTCCCCGCCGCCACGGCTATGCTGCGGCCCGTGTGGGTGTTCCCGCTCGCGGCGGCGCTCATCGCCGTGCTGTTCGCCGCGGCGCTCGTGCGTCGGTACGCCGGCAGCCGTCGGTGGTACGAGCTGGTCTGGGCGCTGGCGCTCCTGATGTACGCGGGGGCGTCCCTCGCCGTGGCGTTCGGCGTCGCGAACGGATGGACCTCGGGGGAGTTCCGCGTCTACTGGGCGCTCGGCGCCGTGCTGAACGTCCCGTTCCTCGCCGCGGGGGAGCTCGACCTGCTGTTCCATGGCCGCGGCGTCCGATGGACGCTGTACGTGCTGCTCGCCTTCATCACGGCCTACACCGTCGCGGTCGTTCGCACCGCGGAGATCCACACGGCGGCCCTCGAGCAGGATCTGCCCTCGGGCAAGGAGGTCTTCGGCGACGGTACCGCGGCCCACCGGCTGCCACAGGTCGTCGCGATCCCCGCGTACCTCGTGCTGCTCGGAGGGACCCTATGGTCGGCCTGGCGCATGCGAGGCCGACCCGAGCTCCGGGACCGGTTCTGGGGCACGCTCCTGATCGCGTTCGGCGCGACGATCATCGCGGGGTTCGGATCCGCGTTCGCTGCGCTGGGCTACCTCGTCCCGTTCTCGCTCTCACTCCTCGTAGGAATCTGCGTGATGTTCCTCGGGTTCCTGCGCGCGGCGCGGCGACGCGATCTCGCACCGACGAACTGACGCATCTCCGCGTCGAGGTGATCCGCCCGGCACCGGATCGCCTACGGCCTCGCGTTGATCGGGGCGTTCAGTCTCGGGCTCGCGACCGCGCTGGTGGTCGTGGGGCTCGTCGCGCTGCGCGCCCGGGACGTGGTCGCCGGGAGGATGTCGGGCAAGACCGCCCGCGTGGTGCCGGTGCTCTCGGCCGCGTCGATCGCGCTGTTGGGCCTCGTGCTGAGGTTCCGGGGGTTCGTGCGGATCTGACGGCGGCCTTCTCGTCGGGGTCGGCCGTTCCAGTTACGTGAGCGAACCGAACCAGCTGGGCCCGTCGGTGCTCGGCTCCGTCGGAGGCGAACCCACGGCCTCCTGCGTGATCCACACCCCGTCGAACTGCGAGACGTCCACACCCGTGACCTCGAGCAGCAGGACCCCGTTGTCCGGCCAGAACATCTCGCCCACCGCCGTCCATTCGTCGTTGCTCCCGAGCCACAACTGGTAGGCGTGGCCGGGGGTCGGCTCGGGGCAGAACTCCGCGGCGATGTAGAGCCGGTCAGCGGTGGAGACCTCGACCATCCCGCTGTCCGGGGGCGTCTGGTCCTGCGGCGCCACGTTCACGGGCGACGCGCCGGGCGACCGGATCGCCGAGAGGATCTCGAGCGCGGTGCCCGTGCGCGTCTCGGCGTTCGAGAGGCGGTTCCCGAGCACGAGCGAGAGGCCACCCATGGCGACCAACGCCACGGCCGAGGCCGCGACCGCGATCAGCGCGCCGCGCCGAGGCGTTCGACCGGCGAGGGGAACCTCGTCCATCGCGTGATGAAGGCGGGGCAGGAGGGTCTCGGGCGGATCGACGGGCGGCGCGGCGAGGGCGAGATCGCCCGACACGGCCTGGAGCTCGGAGAGGGTGGCCCGGCACGTCGCGCACGAGGGCACGTGGTCGACGAGGATCCGGTCGGCCTCGGCCGCCTCCTCGCCCGAGAGCGAGAGCAGGACGTAGCCCGCCAGGAGCTCGTCGATGCGCTCGTGATCCTCGGTCACGACCTCACTCCTCTCGCAGGGCTTCGCGCAGCTTCCGCATGGCCGCCAGCGTCCTCGTCTTCACGGTTCCGATCGGGATGCCGAGCTCCTCGGCGATCCGCATCTGCGTCTTGCCCTCGAAATACGCCATCTCGAGCACCTGCTGCTGCGCCGGAGGAAGGGTCGTGAGCGCGGCGCGAACCTCCTTGCGCCGAACGCGCAGGTACGCGTCCTCGACGACGTCCTCCGCAGGGTCTTCGCCGGTCACGGGCTCGAGGTTCGCCGCACGCTCGGTCCGGCGCCTGAGGCGCTCCTCACGGCGGACGGCATCGACGGCCCGGTGATGGACCAGGGACAGGAAGAATGACCGGAACGCCCCCCGCGCAGGGTCGAACGCCTCGGGCGCCCGCCAGAGCGCCAGGAAGGCGTCCTGGACGACCTCCTGGGCGATCAGGTCCTGCGACGTGACGCGCAGCGCAACACCGTAGGCCGACCGGCCGTACCGTCGGTACAGCTCGTCGAAGGCCGACCGCTCGCGAGCCGATACCAGCCGGTGCAGCTCGAGATCGTGACGATCGTCCTCGTCCACGGGCTGTTTCCTACCACACGCGGGCCGCTCCTCCATCGTTAGCATGCAGGCGTGCCCGAGGTCCTGATGTACGCGCGACCGGGATGCGGTCTGTGCGACGAGGCGCGCGAGGTGATCATGGCCGTGCGAGCGCGGACGCCGTTCGAGTACCGCGAGGTCGACGTGACCGGCGACGACTCGCTCGAGCTCGAGTACGGGATCAGGATTCCCGTGGTGCTCGTGGACGGGCGCGAGCTCTTCGAGATCCGGGTCGACGCGGGTCGCCTGGGGGAGGCCGTCCTGACTTAGTGCATTCGTGAAGAGCGTTCACGAATGCACTATCATCCCCCGCCGTGACGGATCGATCGATCCCGGAGGCGACCGTCGGCCGGCTGCCGGTCTACCTCCGCGCCCTGGTCGAGCTCGCGGAGTCCGGGAGCACGACCGTGTCGTCGGAGGTGCTCGCCGAGCTCACCGGCGTGAACTCCGCGAAGGTGCGCAAGGACCTGTCGCACCTGGGGTCGTACGGGACCCGGGGGGTCGGGTACGACGTCGCCTACCTCGTGCACCAGATCCGTCGCGAGCTCGGGCTGACGCAGCACTGGCCGATCGTGATCGCGGGGATCGGGAACCTCGGGCACGCGCTCGCGAACTACCGGGGGTTCGCCGAGCGCGGGTTCCGGCCGACGGCGCTCGTCGACAACGACCCGGCGAAGGTCGGGGAGGAGGTCGCCGGCCTCCGGATCCGGCCGGTCGAGGACCTGCCGGCGATCGCCGGCGAGCACGACGCGTTGATCGGTGTGATCTGCACGCCCGCACCCTCGGCGCAGGCCGTCGCCGACGCGATGGTCCGGGCGGGGGTCCGGTCGATCTTGAACTTCGCGCCTGTGGCCCTGGTCGTGCCGGAAGGGGTGTCGGTGCGCAAGGTGGACCTGGCGGTCGAGCTCCAGATCCTGACCTACTACGAGCAGCGCAAGGCCGCGCTCGCGGACGTCAAGGGGCGTCAGGGCCGCGGCCGACGCCTGATGGGTCGGGCCCCTACTTCGCGATCGTGATCCAGAGCGCGATGAAGATCACGATCACGGTCACGCCGAACAGGATGAACTGCACGGCTCCCTGCTCGATCAGCGGCGCTTCTTGGGCCAGCATCGTTCCTCCTAGGCGGGTCCGTACCACGGCGGGGCCGTCCCGCCCGTCAGGATCTCCTTGCGCTTGCGCTCCGCCCTATCCAGGAAGGGCAGGTGGACGCCGAACAGCAGCGTCGAACCGATCAGGAACATCCAGGAGTACCGGTTGACGCTGCCGGAGTCGTGGCGGAGGTAGACCGTCAGGATCGGGCCGCCGTCGTTGAAGAACGCATGCGAGGCCGCCAGCGAGACCCCGTCGTCGGTCGCGTAGAACTCGACGTTCTGGACCGTGAAGTCCGTCGTCGTGAGGGCGCCGGGCTCGTGCTCGCTCTTGCCGAGATCCTCGTTCGCCTGCTCGGCGAGGAACCCCTGCGCCGCCGCCGTCACCGACTGGACCGAGGACGTGTCCGCGTCGTTCGTCCCCGGTTCGCGCCATCCGTCGCCCGGGTAGGACGCGAACGCCTCGTACACGGGTTCGGGGTTGGTCCCGGCCGCCTCGACGACCCACGCGGGCTCGGCGCCGCGGGGGCCGAGGTTCACGGGCGTGTCGAGTCCCTGCGAGAAGAAGCCGAACGTCCACAACGAGGACAGGATGATCAGCCAGCCGAAGAACGAGACCGCGAGCACCAGGTACCCCATCCGCCGGCCGAACACCGCCGCGAGCACGATCAGCACGCTGCCCACGAAGAGCACGAACGCCATGATCACGGCGAGCCCGCCCTTCAGCATCGTCTCGCATCCCATCTCGAACCCGAGGCAGCTTTGGGCGAGCATCAGAACTGGATGTTGGTCGTCGGATTGGGCTTCTTGGTGGGGTCGCCGTCCAGGAACTGATCGATCGCCTTGGTCACGGCCTTCGGGTTCGTGCACACGTTCTCGCTGAACTTCACCTCGTCCTCGTCCTGGATGCTGACGATGTAGTTCACGATGTCATTGATCTGCTGATCGCCGAGGGCGCCCGCGAACCGGATGCTCCACGACGGCATCAGACCTCGCCCCTGGTCGATCGTGGTGTAGATGTCGTTCAGGCCGTAGATCAGCGGGTGCCCGGTGAACGGTCCGCCGCAGACCGTGGTCAGGTTCGGCGTCGGCTGGACGTCGTACGGGTCGTCGGGGGTCTGCGTGTTCGGGATGAGGGACCCCTGCAGGGTCGGGCCGTGGCACTGCACGCAGCCGACGCCGCCCTGGTTGTCCTCGGAGTAGAGCTGGACGGCGTGCGCGCCGCGGGCGATCGCGTCGCTGATCAGGTCCTGCTCCTGGTCGAGGTTCTGCTCGGGCTCGAACAGCCAGACGGCCGGCACCCAGATCACGAAGAACAGGACCATCACCACGCCCCATCCCTGCAGCTTCTGCAGCAGCGGGGTCTCCAGGTCGGGGTCGGAGGGCCCCGGACGCATCGCGTTGGGGATGTCGGCCTCCTGTCGCTGGCGGCCGCGGAGGACGAGGATGCCGCCGGCGATCGCGAGGAAGATGGCGCCGCCGATCGCCAGGATGATGCCCTGGGCCTGGGAGAGCCCGAGCATCACTGCACCGCCACGCAGAACGGGCCTGCCAGGGGCTTGTGGATCGTATCGGTCCCCCGGGGTGGGCCCAGGATGATCTCGGCGGTGTCCACCGTCACGTCGCCGGTCGCGCTCACGTTGACCTTGAACCGGTCCATGCCGCGGGGGGCGGGACCGAGCTTGTACTCGCCGGCGGTGTTGTACTTCGAGCCGTGGCAGGGGCACTCGAACCACTGCGACTGCTGGCAGAAGGGGACCCGGCACCCCAGGTGCACGCACCGCTGGTACAACGGCATGATCCCCTCGGCCGTCACGCCCTCGGTCGCGTAGTCCACGTCGTCCTCGGGCTTGCCGTTGTACTTGACGATGTAGAAGCGGCCGATGCCCGAGTAGAACGGGATGTCGTTGTCGTCGATGTAGGCGAGGATGTCGTCCAGCTTGCCGGCGTTGATCACCGAACCGAAGCCGCCCCGCAGGTTGGGCCACAGGAACGCGATCGTCGCGCCCCCGAACTCCGCGCCGAACACCAACAGCGATGCGACGAGCGAGCGGCGGAAGAACTCGCGACGGCTCACCGGCTTGGGCGCGGGGGGCGCCGGTTCGCCCAGGATCGCGGCACCCGCCGCGGCGTCCGCCTCCCGTTGGGCCTTCCTGGACCGGGCGAACGACAGCCCGAAGAAGATCGCGAACAGATCGATGACCACGATCACGACGATGACGGCGACGGTGCCGCTCGAGAGGGCGAGGAGGGGGGTCATAGCTCGAAGAAAACCCCCTGGGCCCACGGCCAGACCCAGTTGTAGCCGGTGCCGCGGAAGAACGAGCCGATGATGGTCAGCACCGCCCCGAACATCAGGAGCATCGTGAACAGCGTGATCGCGATCTTGCGATCGCCCGGCTTGGTGCTCGGGTTCCGGTCCACGTAGGGCGCGACCGCCAGGGCGAGCAGCACGAGCGTCGGCGCGAACAGCACGCCCGCGACCATCGGGTGGAAGTAGCGGAGCAGCTCCTGGAGGCCGAGGAAGTACCACGGCGCCTTCGACGGGTTCGGGGTCAGGTTCGGGTTCGCGAGCTCGCGGAGCGGGGCGTTCACGAACGTCGCGAAGATCGTGAGCGCCGCGAGGACGATCATCATCGCCACGAACTCCTCGATCAGCAGGTGCGGCCACACGTTGATGCGGTCGCCCTGCTCGCGTTCGACGCGCTGGATCCCCTCGGGCGGGACGAGCGCCAGCAGCCGATGCTTCTCGGGCGCCCCCTTCTTCGGCTCGGGGACGTTGCCGGTGGGCGCGGGCGCCTGGCGCTCGGGCGCGGTGAGCGTCCCGGCCGCGACCGATGCCGGGGCGGCAGCCGCCGGCGCCGTGGCACCAACGGCGGCGGGTGCGGCCACGGTTGCGGGCGCGGCAGCCGCGGGCGCGGCAGCGGCGGGGCCCCCAGCAGCTGCGGCCGGCGCGGCGGCGGGTTCGGGTGCCCCTCCATCGCCGGCGGCCGGCGCGGGCGATGGTGTCGCGGCGGGCCCCTCGCCGGACTTCGCGCGCGCCGCCCGGAGGGCGGCGGCCCGCGCGCGGCCCTCGGCCACGCGTCGGTCGGTACCCTTGCCGAGCTCCTCCGCCAGGACCCGGTCGAAGGTCTCCTGGTCGAGCGCTGTGTCGTCCCGAGCCATCGTCCCCTTCTCTGCTAGAGCGGTCCCGAGATGCCGCCGTCCTTGCGGATCCGCCAGAAGTGGACCGAGAGGAAGATCACCAGGACGAACGGCAGAGCGAGCACGTGCAAGACGTACCACCGGAGCAAGGTGTCCGGACCCACGATCACCCCACCGAGCAGGAGGAAGTTGGCCTGCTTGGCGATCAGCGGCGAGTAGCCGGCGAGCGAGGTCCCGACCGTGACCGCCCACACCGCCAGCTGGTCCCACGGCAGCAGGTAGCCGGTGAACGACAGTCCCAGCGTGAGGAACAGCAGCAGCACGCCCACCACCCAGTTGAACTCGCGGGGCGGCTTGTACGAGCCGGTGTAGAAGACCCTGGCCATGTGCAGGGTCACGGTGAACACCATCAGGTGCGCGCCCCATCGGTGCAGGTTGCGGACCAGGTCGCCGAAGAACACCGACGTGCGGATGTTCTGCATGTCCGTGTAGGCCGCGGCCGAACCGAGCTCGGCGGCGGGGCGATAGAAGAACATCAGGTAGATGCCCGTGATCGTCAGCAGGATGAACAGGAAGAACGAGAGGCCACCCAGGCAGAACGTGTAGGTGAGCTTCAGCCCGTGCCGCTTCATCTTCACCGGGTGCAGGTGATAGAGCACGTTGTTCATCGTCGCGAGGGCGCGGTCGCGCGAGGTGTCTCGGTAGCCGCGACGGAAGATCGAACCAGGGCGGAAGATCGATCTCCAGACTTCGGTGTCGCGGACGCGGTCGAGGGCTTCGGTGGGCGTCGGCAGCTTCAGCTTCGCCACGTCGTCCCCCTCATCCCTTCCCCTCCTAGCCGGCCTCGGCGCGTTGCGACTCGGGCACCGAGGCCATCGTGCGCTGCCCGCGCGAGGCCTCCGGCAGCCGCGCGTAGTACAGCGTGTCGGTGGGGCACCGGTCGACGCACACCGAGCAGCGCGTGCACGCGTTGTCGTCGACGACGAACACCGAGTACGCGGTGCGGACCTCGGCCCCGACGGCGTCATCCTCCGCGTCCTGGACGATGTCGGTCGACATCATGTAGATGCAGTTCCACGGGCAGACGTCTTCGCACGCTCTGCACAGGATGCAGTTGTCGGGGTCGAGCATCAGGTGCTTGGGCGACTTGACGCCTTTCGCGAGCCAGTCGGGGTCGACGGTCTCGACGACGTAGTCGGTATGGACGTCGACCTCGGTCTTGGTGAACGGCATTGGGCTACCCCCTCACCGGTAGCCACCGGTGGGTCGGTCGGAAGTGCCGCCCCGGAGCTTGCGGCGCCAGTTCTGCATGATGGCCCCGATCACGACCACGGTCACGAACGGACCAACGGCGAGGTTCGCGGCGACGAAGTCCCGGGCGAGCGGGTGCCAGTCCGAGGTTCCGGACAAGCCTCCCCAGCCGAGTTTCTGCTCCGCGAAGTAGAGCCAGAACGAGGGGATGACCGCCATCGTGATGACGCTGAAGAAGGCGAACCCCAGTGAGAACAGGACCGCGGTCGTCCAGGTCCATTCGAAGTTCTTGACGATCGGCTCGGTGCGTTCCTTCGCCTTGACGAGCACATTCGGGACCTTCATGCGGCCTCCGTCGCCACGACCGTCCTCTCGTTCCCCACGTCTTCGTGCGCTGGGCCTCGTTCGTGCCTGAACGGGTCGGATTATAGTCACGCGCCCCCGCGTCCCCGCGGTCGCGTCCCCCGCTCGCTGCTTGTGAATCGGTTCACAAGGCCGTCGGTCACTATCGCAGGAGCGGACGTTCTCCCGCAACCCACTGCCGACCGGCGGGGGCCCCCCCGGGGCGGGCGCCGACCCTAGACTGGCTCCGTGACCGGGGTGCTCGCCGACTGGGTCCAGGACGGTCTGGGGTCGTGGTGGGCCCCGGGTCTCGCGTTCGCCGCCGGCGTGATCTCGTTCGCATCGCCGTGCGTGTTCCCCCTGGTCCCCGGCTACCTCTCGTTCGTGGCGGGCGGCGAGGTGCGCGACGAACGCCAGCCGGTGGTGCCGATCCTGCTGTTCATCGCCGGGTTCGCCGCGGTGTTCTCGGCGCTCGGCGCCTTCACCGGCGCGATGACCCGCGTGCTGCGATCGCCGGCGGGCATCCGGATCTCGGGTGGGATCATCATCGCGTTCGGGATCCTGATGCTGCTGTACGCGCTCCGTCTCGGATCGCCGTCCCTGTTCCTCGAACGCCGGCCGCTGCTCGAACGCGCGAGGCCCGGCCGCGCCTGGGCGTTCCCGCTCGGCGTAGCGTTCGGTGCGGGGTGGACGCCGTGCATCGGCCCGGTCCTCGCGGGCGTGCTGGCGATCGCGGGCTCGCAGGGCGGCTCGCTCCGCGGCGCCCTCCTCCTGTTCGTCTACTCGATGGGGCTCGGCCTGCCCTTCCTATTGGTAGGGGTGGGGATCCGCAAGCTGATGAGCGCGCTCGCGTTCGTGAAGCGCAACTACCAGTGGATCGCGGGGGCCTCGGGTGTCGTGATGATCGCGATCGGCGTCCTGGTCGCGACGAACCTGTGGACGCGGATGCTCGGTCCCGTCTTCCGCGCGATCGACGATTTCAGCCCGCCGATCTGAGGGTGCATCGTGACCGATCGTGGGTACACCAGGCGTGGAGCCGTGCGTCCGCGAGCCCGGGGAACGGTGCTACAGTGCGCCGGGCCTCGGTGCCCGTCTGAGGTTCACGCGGAGGGATACCGGAAAGGTGCGCAGGAGAACGGTCGTGGTCCTGGGCCTGGTGGCCCTAGCCCTCGTGGCCGCGGCCTGTGCGCCGAACGCCACCCAGTCGTCGCTTGAGCCCAAGGGTCCATACGCGCAGAAGTCCTACGACCTGTTCGTCCCGGTGTTCTGGGTCGCGGTCGCGATCTTCGTCATCGTCGAGGGGCTGCTGGTCCTGTTCGTCTTCCGGTACCGACACCGGAGGAACCAGAGCCCTCGGATCCCCGCGCAGGTCCACGGCAACACCCGGCTCGAGATCGCGTGGACGATCCTGCCGACGCTGATCCTGGCCGGCGTGGCCGTGCCGACGATCGCGACGATCTGGGACCTGGCGGCCAAGC
>Ga0184632_10000925_pt1 | contig 11864 bp, 6 predicted proteins | sample PLM31_50_b1_FD_133153 | JGI IMG/M metagenome (GOLD analysis project Ga0184632, IMG submission 133153) | Groundwater sediment microbial communities from an aquifer in East River, Colorado, USA - PLM3-1_50_b1 | ecosystem: Environmental > Terrestrial > Soil > Riparian zone | place: USA: East River... | reverse complement strand
GCTTTCCGTTGCCATGGACGTCCTGCTTGAAGTGGCAGTCCACGCAGTGCATGCCCTTCTCGAGGTGGATGTCCTTGAGGTGGACGGCCTTGCGGAACTTCTCGGGGTCGTCGTCGGCGACCATCTTGTCGGCGGCGTCGAGGAGGTTGCCCTTGCGGTCCTTCTTGAACACCGCCCGGAACACCCAGCCGTGGCCGTGGAAATCGGCGAATTGCGTGCGGCTGAGCTGCGGGTTCAGCGTCGAGAGGTCGGCCAGGAACTTGCGGTCCGACCACAGGCCGCGCAGCGCGGCGCCGTCGGGATTGGCCTGCTCGATCTCGGAGCGCTGCGCCGGGCTCAGCTTCCGGCTCTGTTTGGGATACATCGAGTGGCCGTCGACCTCGTTGTCCCACCACGTGTAGCCGAGGTAGGTGGACACCATGCTGGTGCCGGGGTGCATGTGGCACGTCATGCACTGCGCCGAAGGGATCGACCGGGTGAACTCGTGCCGGAGCGGATGGCCCGTCTCATCCTTCTTGATGGTCGGGTCCACGGTCTGGCTCTGCCCCCGGTTCCCAAATGCGGCGTAGGGTCCGGAGTTCGAGCGCGACCGATCGTTGGCGTAGACGACGTGGCAGGCGGTGCAGCCGCTGGAGCGATAGTCGCCCGGATGGTCGTTGGTCCCGAGCAGCGACAGGAGCGGGTCGACGAGGCGCGTCTTCTGGGCCCCGAGGATGATCGGATCCGTGCGGTTCAGCGTGCCCGGGCCGCGGGGCGACAGGCCCTTGTCGGGCCGCCCCGGCTCTTCCTCCTTGTCGGGCAGGCCGACCTCGAGTCTTCGGCGGCCGCCTCGCTCGAAGACGCGGAACGGATTGCCCGCCTGGCCCAGCTCCCAGCGCGGGAAAGGCACCAGCCCGGGCAGCTCGCCCTTGTCGCGCGTCTGCTCCGCCGTGGGGGCCGGGACGGTCTTGAGCATCCGAGGCTCGCCCTCGGCGGTGTAGCTCTCCCCGAGAATCGCGTCCTTGCCGGGCAGGACGCCGTTGTTGTACGTGGCCGCCTGATAGAGGAACGCGCCGTGGGTCATCAGGCTCTTCGAGACCGTGCGCACCTCCTGGGCATGGCAGCTCCCGCACGCGACCGGGGCCGCGCGCAGGTCGCCCGGGTTGATGAATCGCACGTAGTCGAGGCTCTCGTCGAGGAGAGCGGTGTAGCTGCGCTCGGGATTGCCGGCGGTCTTCCAGACGCCGGGGTTCTTCGGCGGGACGTGTGCCTGTCGCAACGCTTCCCGGTACCCGGCCGAGTCCGGGGCGCCCGCACCCTTCACCCCCGCGTTTCCCCCGTGGCAGTCGGTACAGCCCAGGCGCACCGAGGTGGAGCGGTGCATGGTCTTCTGATCGGTCTGGGTGTGGCAGCTCAGGCAGCCGGCGCTCTTGCGGTCCGCATCCTCCTGCGTCTGGCTGGAGAGCGTGGGCGGCGCCTGGGCGAGGCCGAAGCGTCCCAGCGCGGCCACGGCGAGGCCGGCCACGCACGCGACCTCGATCACGACCACGGCCCGACGAGACAGCCGGCCCTCGGCCATCGATGGCTCCTTCAGTACGTGAGCTTCACGCGGACGAAGCTGTTGAAGAGCTTGCGGCTCGGCGCCCCGCAGCCCGGCGCGCTGCACGAAGACGTGTAGATGTCGTCGAACCCGGAGCCCGGCAGAAGCCCGGTGAAGCCCGCCTCGATGAGCACGTTCTCGTTGAGGAGCGGCCGCCACAGGAACCCGACGCCGAGGTCCACGCCGATGCTCTTGCGGATGCCGGGCTGGAAGAGCAGCAGCTCCAGCGCGCCGGTCTTGTCGAACCTCAGGTAGTTGCCGACGAGCACGCCCCGCAGCGTGGGCGTGATCTCGGCGTCGATGCCCACGCCCAGCAGGAGGATGCCGGGGTTGACGAAGCTCGCCTGCCCCTCGAATTTGTTCGAGCGCAGGTCGGGGAGCAGGCTGCCCGGCGCCTTGAGGAGCACTCCGGTCTGCGTGAGGGCCACGGGGGAGCGGTTCCAGAAGCTGAACGGGCCGCCGGCGAAGTTCGTGGCGTCGTAGATGCTGTCGAAGCCGCGCGCTTCTCCGTCGAGCGGGTCGTCGTCGCCGGACGCCCAGAACGCGGACGCCTTGAAGCGCAGCCAGTCGCGGTCGATCGACAACTCCGCGGCGGCCATGTGGGCGCGGATGTCCTGCTCGCGGTCCGCGAGCGGGTGGTCCTCGTCGGTCCCGAACGCGAAGTAGTAGGCGTGGGACACGTTGAGGCGCCCCAGGTGGCCGTCGCCGGCGAAGCCGACGTAGTTCGAAACGACCTCGTGCGGACGGACGCTGCCGACCTTCGCCGGCCGGACGAGGAAGCCGTTCGCGTCGTCGTGCGTCGACGCCTCGTCCTGGCTGCGGTGGTAGCTGAGCGAGACCTGGTAGCCGCGGGTGAGGAAGTCCTGGCGGAAGAGGTTCGCGACGAGCACCTTCTGCTCGCGCCTCTCGAAGGTGTTGAGCTCGCTGTTGGTCTCTTTCTCGAGGAGGTCGAAGTACGCGGCGTTGTACTGCCACCGGTTGCTCGACGCGTTGCCGAACACTCGCGCGCCGAGGTTCGAGTCCGCGAAGACGAAGCCGCGGAAATCCGAAACGAAGGGCTGGATGCCGGCCCGCACGGAGACGAAGTCGAAGTGCCGGGACAGGTCGGCGAGCTTCACTTCGGCGAACGCCTCCTCGAGGGAGAAGTCCTGCCGGCGCCGGCTCCGTCCCTCGCGGACGTCGACGTCGACCTGGTTGTTCTCCTGCACTCGGAGATAGTTGAGGTTCAACCCGATCGTGGCCTTCGCCGCGAAGCTCTTCGGGCGGAACGCGGTCTGGCCCTTGAAGAGCTCCGCCGACAGCAGCGCGCGCGGCGACGTGAAGCTCTGGCCGCCGCGGCCGAAGAACTCCAGCCGCCCCGGCTCCAGCGTGCTCACGCCGCTCGCCACCGGCAGGCGCCGCTGCTCGAAGGGCGCCTCCACGACGCCGGTGAGGACGAGGAAGATCGTGTTCCCGATGACCGGCTTGTCGCCCTTCAGGATGTTCTGGTTGTACGGGTCGATGAGGCGGCCCTTCACGAAGCGCGGATCCTCGGGGTACGGGATGTCCCACCGGTCCGGCATCGGCACGAAGTCGGGCGGCAGCGCCGGCGCCTCCGGCGCGGCGGGTGCCGGAGTCGGCGCGGGCGAGGGCGCAGACTCGGGCAGCGGTGAGGGCGACGGGCTGGGCGCGGGAGCCGGCGCGGCCTCCAGGCTGGGGATGGTGTCGAGGGGAGGGGAGACGACCTCCGACTCGGCCACGGAGAACGCCTCGCCCTGCGCGGTCTGGAAGAGGACGAGACCGCCGCGTCGCGCGAGACGGGTCACGGGGATCCGCCGCCCGTCCGTCAAGACCAGGACCTGCGCGCCCGCTTCCGGTGCCGCGGGGGGCTGGTATCGCGGAATCGAATCCAGCGGCGGCGAGACGACGTCCCCTTCCGGCACCGAGAAGACCTCGCCCTTCGTGGTCTGGAAGACGACCTGCCCGTCGCGGCGCGCGAGCCGTGTGACGGGGATCTTCCGCCCGTCCTTCAGCACCAGCAGCTCGTCGGCTGCCGCCGCCCCCGCGAAGGCGAGGACGAGCAGAAGCGCGACGGCCCGACGCATCGCTCTCACAGCTCCGGGTGACGCGGGAACTTGACGTAGGGAAGTCGGACGCCGCGGATCACGAGCTGGTCGGAGCGCCGCTCGGGGGGCGCATCGAACCCGGCCGCACCCGCCGCGGCGATGAGGTCGTCCTGATCGACGCCGTCGCCGCTGACGCCGATGGCGCCGGCGAGCGTCCCGTTCTTGTAGAGGGGCACGCCGCCGGGAAAGATCGTGATTCCGTTGGCCAGCGCCGGGATGGCTGCGCTGCACGTGCCGGGGGGGCGCAGCGTCGCCAGGAACTCGCCAATCTTGTCCTCGACCAGATCGAGCTGCAGGCCGGTGTTGAACGGGCTCCACTCGGAGGTCGGCGACGAGAACGGGCCGGCGTCGGTGCCGTCGATGCCGGGCGGGTAGAGCGGCTGGGCGAGGAACCCCACCGCACGGCTCGTGAAGGCGATGCTCCCGTCGAGGGGAACGCCGTCGCCGAGGTAGAGGCTCAGGCCGGCACGCCGCAGCTCGTCGCCCGCGCCCCTGCGGCTGAAGAAGTTCGCCGTGCGGGCCTTCTGGACGGCGACGTCGTAGCCGAAGACGGGAGCTTCTTCGGTGCGGAAGTGGCCGAGAAGACGGCCGTCGACGTCCACCACTGCGATCGAGACCCGCGCCGCGCTGCCCAGCGGCTGCCGGATGGCGGCCCGCGTGACCGAGGCCTGCCGCGCGGCCTGGGACAGGATGCGCGTCACCTCGTCGGCGCTCAGGAGCGAGCCTCCGCTCAGGCGGAAGCGGGGGTCGGTCTCGCCGGCCACGCCGCCCACCGACGCCGGACGGAAACCAGAGGGACGGCCCTCGCGCGGACCGTCGAGATAGTCGCCGGTGGCGGTCGCCCCGCCATCTCCCGCCACGGCGTTGGCGTAGGGCAGGCGGATGCCGTCGGCGAGGATGCGGTCGGCGCGGACGCGGTCCGGCGCCTCGAAGCCCCGCGTTCCCGCCGCGGCCGCCCGTTCCTCGGGCGGCGAATCGAGGTCGCCCGGATCGGGATCGAGCGTGTAGGCGCCGTCCCCTTCGACGCCGACGCCACCCACCACCAGGCCTTCCTTATAAAGGGGCAGCCCGCCGGGGTCCGCGGACAGGCCGGCCGGCAGCGCCGGAGACTTGACGTCGGTGCAGGGAAGGCTCGAGAACTGCACGCCGAAGAGGGGGCCGCCGGGCGTGGACTCGATCAGGGGCGGGAAGTGGTCCTGGACGATGAAGCTGGCCGTGCGCGTGGAAAATGCGTTGCCGCCGCTCGAGAGGAACGCCCCCGTCCCGGCCTTCGTCACCGCCACGAACGTCGCCGGCAGGTCGACCGCTTCGAGGCCACGGCCCCGCCGGCCCTCTTCGCCGGGCTTAGGCCGCACGCGCGTGCCGTCGGGCGCGCCCGCCATCCGGAAGCGGGCCAGGATGTTCCCTTCCTGGTCCGTGACGGCGATGTGGGCCCTCAGCCCCAGCCGCTGAGCCTCGGCGGCGGCCTGCCTCACGACGCGGTCCACCTCGACCGCGGTCAGGGGGGGCCCCGAGGCTTTGAGCGCGGTATCCGGGAGCAGGTATGTGAGTGCGACGATGAGTCCGAAGGCGGTTGCTTTCGGCCGGAACGACCGGAACAGACGCATGCGGGCGGCCGGAATCTAACCACATCGGCAGCCGCGGTCAAAGCGAAAGCCCTCCCCTCCCCCTACGTGGGGACTGGAGGGGCTAATGAAGGGTGGGGGGTCGTTGAATGAAATGCTCCGGCTTGACACGACCCGCGCCAATGGAATGAGATGGGCCATGCCATGGGCCATCGGCTTCGATTCGGCGTGAAGCTGGGCCCGGCGCTGGGCCTGGCCGGCGTGCTGCTCGCGGGGACGTCGGCGCGCGCGCAATACAACACCACCGGTCCCAGCAAGTGCGTCGCCTGCCACGATCACGGCCGGCAGGCGACGAAGTGGCAGAAGGAGGAGCCCGCCGCCTTCGGGGTGAAGGCCCATTTCAACACCCGCAAGCAGCTCGACGGCGCAAAGGCCGGGACCTACGCCAAGGCGATCGGTCTCGCAGATCCCTACGACCTCAAAGGCTCGTGCGTGAGGTGTCACGCGACCGTGTTCCGCGGGGATGCCAACGCCGGCGTCTCGTGCGAGAGCTGCCACGGCGCCGCCAGCGGCTACCTCGACGTGCACCAGGTCAAGGGCTCGCACGCCAAGTCGGTGGCCGCCGGGCTCAAGGACCTGCGCGAGAAGCCGGCCGCGATCGCGCGCGTGTGCGTGGACTGTCACGTCACCCCCGACCGGCGGCTCGCGGTCGCCGGCCATCCCTCGGGCAGCGCCTTCGACGCGGGCGCCAGCCTGCAGAAGATCGTCCACTGGACGATCGCGTACAACTACGCGCAAGTGAGCGCGGCCGGGAAGACGGCCATGGCCGGTCGCGTGGCCGCGCCGCCGGTCGCCCCGTCCGCGCCGTCGGTCGCCCCGTCGCGCGGGTCGGCCCCCGTTGTGACTGCTTCGAAGGCTCCGGCCGCCCCGCCGCCCGCCTCCGCGCCGCCAGCTGCCGCGCCCCCCGCCGCCACGCCGCCTGCGGCCGCGGCTCCCGCCGCTCCTCCTCCCGCACCCTGGGACTGGGACCAGCCGATCCGCCCGTTGCCGAAAGAGTACGTGCCCGAGCCCGTCGCGGAGCCCACGCCCGAACCCGTCCCTGAGGCTCGGCCGGCCGCGCCCGCGACGGTTCCTCCCGCCGCCGCCCCCGCGCCCCGCCCGCGACCGGCGCAGCCGCGCCCCGTGCCGCCCTCGATCGCGGAGGACACGCCCCTCCCTCGGAGCCTCCCCGCGCTCGGCGAAACGAGCGCGGTCACGGCGGCCGTGACCGCGGTGGGGCAGCCCGGCGTCGAAGCCCAGGCGGGCGTGCGCTCGGCGGCCGCGCGCGTGGTCGAGCTGCGCGGGCGTGGCGTCGTGCTGCTGGAGCGGCTGCTGCGCGCGGGGACGCGCGTCCCGTCCCTTCCGGCGCCGGCCCGCCCCGCCGAGTTCAGCGGCCCGGACAGCGAGCTGCTTCGCCTGCAGGACGAAGCTACCGCCCTCGCGCTCGAAGCCTTGCGGAGGCCACAGTGAGGGATCGACTGCAGGTCCTCGTCCCCGCGGAGGCGGAACAGCTCCGCGGCCTTCCCCACTTCGCCGGGATCCCCGAGAAGGCGCGCGACAAGGTCATCGAGAAGGTGCGGAAGTACATCCACGTGGTCACCTGCGAGCCCGGCGAGATCGTCCTCCGGGAGGGCGACTACAGCGACTCGGCCTACGCGATCGTCGAGGGCGCGGTCGAGGTCGTGCTCTCCGTCAGCGCCGAAGGCCAGCGGCCCGACGTGCGCGGAGGAGCCCACGTGCCGCCGCCGCAGCGGCCGGCGGCGAGGCCGGGCGCGGAAGGCCTCGTGGGGCGGGGCCGCGGCACCGGCGGCACCGTGATCCTGTCGGCCTTCCCGGCCGACGTCGTCCCCGGCCAGCGCACCATCCTGGAAGCGGGGGAGATCTTCGGAGAGATCGGCGCCCTCTCGCGCTACGCCGTGTCGGCGACGGTGCGGGCGGAGACGCCGCTCACGCTGCTGCGGATCCGCCTGCCGGGTCTGCGCATGCTCCTGGCGGCGTCCAAGGAGTTCCGCAAGTTCCTGGACGAGCGCTACCGCGAGCGGACGCTGGCCCGGCACCTGCGCAGCGTGGCGCTGTTCGCGAAGGTGGACGACGAGTTCATCGAGCGGCTCACGCAGAAGGCCGACCTCCTCTCCTTCGAGCCGGGGCAGGTGATCGTGGAGGAGGGGACGCCGGCCGACAGCTTCTACCTCGTGCGGGGCGGCTACGTGAAGGTGGCGGTGCGCACCGGCTCCGCCGACCTGGCGGTGACCTATCTCCGCAAGGGGGACTTCGCGGGCGAGACGGCGATGCTGCTCGACGAGGCGTGGCCGTTCACGCTCCAGGCCCTCGAGCACGTGGAGCTCGTCCGCATCGGCAAGAGCGAGTTCCAGGCCCTGGCCGGCCGCTACCCGCACCTCGAGGAGTCGCTGTGGGGGGAGATGATCGCCCGCCTGAAGCTGCGCGGCTCGGTCGGCCGCAACCCCGTCTCGTCCGAGTACATGCAGATGGCGATGGAGACCGGGCTGATCCACGGCGAGAGCGTGCTCCTCATCGACCTCTCGACCTGCACCCGGTGCGACGAGTGCGTGCGGGGCTGCGCGGACGCCCACGGCGGCGAGCCGCGCTTCATCCGCGAGGGGCAGAAGTACCGGCAGTGGCTCGTGCCGACCGCTTGCTACCAGTGCACCGACCCCGTCTGCATGGTCGACTGCCCGACGGGCGCCATCACGCGCTCCGTCGGCACGCTGGAGGTCACGATCAACGAGCCCACCTGCATCGGGTGCACCAACTGCGCCCAACGCTGCCCGTGGGGCAACATCATCATGGTCGAGCGGGGCGAGAAGCGGTCCGACGGAAAGCCGGTCGAGGTGGCCACGAAGTGCGACCTCTGCCTCACCCGTCCCGAGGGCCCCGCGTGCGTCCAGATGTGCCCGCACGGCTCCGCGGTCCGCATCTCGTTCAAGGACCTGGAGCAGGTGACCGCCACGCTGCGGTGAGCCAGCAAGACCGGTGAGGTTCACCCAGGTGTTGCGGCCCAAGGAGCCCGCCAACACGCGGGCCGCGGCTGCCGCCGGTGCCGTGCTCGTGGTCGTCTTCCTGGCCAGCGCCTCGCGGTGGCCCTGGAGCCCGAAGCGCGGTCTGGGGCTCTTCTTCGGCTTGCTGGCCGCCGCCCTCTTCGTCTTCGAGATGATCTACCCGTTCCGCCGGCCGCGGGCGCGGCCGCTGCGCACCGCCAAGGCCTGGGCGCAGGCCCACGTCTATCTGGGCGTCATAGCCCTCCTGGCGGTGCTGATCCACGCCGGGTTCCGTGTGCCGCAGGGCACCCTCGGCTGGGCACTCCTGATCCTCTCGGTGTGGACCACCGCGAGCGGGCTGCTCGGCGTGTGGCTGCAGAAGTGGATTCCCGCCGCGCTGGCCGAGGGGCTCCGCGTCGAGGCGCTTTACGAGCGCATCCCCGAGCTGATGGCCAATCTCGTCGCGGAGGCGGACGCGCTCATGGCGGGCGCCGACGTCGTCAGCGCGCGCTTCTATCGCACGGAAGTGCGGCCGTCGCTGTCCCGCCCGAACCCCTCCTGGGCGTTCCTCCTCGACGTGAGGGCGAGCCGGGACCGCGCGCTCGAGCCCTTCCGGCGCGTGGCCGAGTTCGTGGCCGACGACCAGAAGGGGCGGATCGACGACCTGACGGCCATCTACACGGAGAAGATCGAGCTCGACGCGCACTACAGCCTGCAGGGGATCCTTCGGCGTTGGCTGCTGCTCCACGTCCCCACGGCCGGACTGCTCATGGGCCTGCTCGCCATCCACATCTTCGCCTGGGCGTGGTACTGAGATGCCGCGCAAGGTGACCTGGGGGACGCCCGGCCGCACCGAGCACTACGTCCACCCGCGCGGGAAGTGGGCGTTCCTGCTTCCCGCGCTGGCGCTGGGCGTCGCGGTGCTCGTCGGGCTGTTGCTGCTCCAGGCCGTCGGCGTGCGGGAGCCTCTCGCTCCGGGCGCCGTGATCAGCCGCCACGCCCCGATCGAGGCGCGCTGCGAGGAGTGTCACACGCCGCGCCGGGGCGCCTCCGACCTGCGGTGCCAGCGCTGCCACGACCCGGGGGGGGCGGGCCGCCTCACCAACGGGGCCCACGTCCTCTTCGGAAGCGGCGATGCCCGCAAGGCGGCGGGGGCGCCGCGCGTCGATTGCGCGCGCTGCCACGTCGAGCACCAGGGGCGCGCCGCGCGCCTGGCCACGGTCAACGAGCTGGAGTGCGCGCAGTGCCACTTCCGCTCCTTCTCCGGCCACCCGGAGTTCGCGGTCCTGCGGTCGCGCAACGTGGAGACGCCCGGGATCAAGTTCGGCCACGACTCGGCGGAGCCCGCGAAGTTCGTGGGACACGTCGCCGAGGTGGCCCGCGCCCGCCGCGTCGGGGCCGAGCGCACGTGCGCCGAGTGCCACCAGCGCTCGTCGTCACAGCGCGATTTCTCGCCTGTCTCGTTCGACCTGCACTGCGCGTCCTGCCACGCGAAAGACGGCTCGGTGGGCACGATCGACCCCGTGCCGCAGGACGACGCGCTCCCGCCGGATCGGATCGCCGCGCTCGGCGTGCCGGCCGCAGGGCTCGGGAGCGCCGAGGAGTTCGCGACCGGGCGCGGCAAGATCGGCAAGAGCGCCGTCCGCCACAAGGACGACTGGGTGATCTTCAACCTGCGGAAGCTCCGCCGCGAGATCGATCCCGACGGCTGGGCGGTCGAGCGGGGCGCGCTGCTCGCCCGCCTGAGCCAGCTCCAACGCCGCCTGGCCCAGGCCACGCCCCTGGCCAGCCTCGACCGCGCGGCCCTGGAGGAGCGGGAGCGGGCGATCCGGACGGAAATCCGGGGCCTCGAGGCCCGCATCGCCCAGCAGGCGACGGGGGCACCTCCTGGCGCGGGTCTATCGCGCCTCGACGAGGTGCGGGGGGCGGCGGTCGCCGCCGGCGACGACGCCAGCCGCGCGGCCGCCGAGGACTTGCGCGCCGGCGCGGAGCCCCTCCAGAAGAGTGCGGTGCCCGCGGCCGCCCTGCCGCCCGAGGAGTTCGAGGCCCGCCGGCGCGAGCTGCTCGCTCTGCTGGAGGCGGTGGAGGGTGCCGACCCCAGCCTCTCGCCGCGCGCGGAGGACCTGCGGCGGCGGGTGCTCGCCCTCACCGGAGGCGAGCCCGGCCTCGACATCCTCACCCGCGCCCGCGACCAGCGCCAAGCCGACCTGTCGCGGGTGACGGACGAGGAGGCCCTGCGCTCGGCGGGCATCGCTCCCCCGGCGGAGGCGCTGCTCGAGACGGAGCGGGCCGACCTGCAACGCGCCATCGACGACGTGCAGGACCGGCTGGCGATGCTGTCCCAGGTCCCCGCGCCGCCGGCCGCCCTCACTCCCGAAGAGCTCCAGCGCAAGAAGGAGACGGTCGAGGTGCTCACCGTGCCCTGCGTGAAGTGCCATCTCTTCGACGGGGCCGCGATGGCCCGGCCGATGCCGGCGCGCCCCGTCCTCGTCCGCGCGCGCTTCGAGCACCGGCCGCACCTTCTCCCCGTGCAGGGCGACTGCTACCATTGCCATGCCGCCATCCGGAAGAGCACGGTCTCCGCGGACCTCAACTTCGGGGGCGTGCAGAGCTGCCGCGAGTGCCACAAGCCGCGTAGCGTGAGCCAGGACTGCCAGACATGTCATCGCTACCACCCGCCGTCGATCCCGTGATCGCCCCGGCCGCTTCGGCGCGGCCGCCGGCCGTCCTCCTCTGCCGCGCGCGGCCCGGGTTGACCCTGACGTTCGACCTGCGGGCGGACCAGTCTGTGCTAGGCCGCGACTCGTCCCTGCCGGTGGCGGTCCCTCTCGAGGGCGTTTCCCGCCGGCACGCTCGCATCAGCTGGGACGGCCATGACTTCTGGCTGGAGGACCTCAAGAGCACCAACGGCACGCTCCTGAACGGCCATGGGCTGGTGCGGGAGCGGCTGCGCCACCTGGACGTGATCACGCTCGGGCGCACCGCGGACCTGATCTTCGTCCTGCGCGCGGGGGAGCGCGGGGTCGTGAGCCAGCCGGGAATCGTCCGCGCCACGCTGTCGCCCGAGGCCTCCGACGCGCTGCCGCACGAGATCGGAGTCGGCGAAGCCACGCTCGGCCGCAGCTCGGCGTGCAACATCGTGGCCGAGAGCGGGGCCGTTTCGAAGGTCCACGCTCGCATCGAACGCACGGTCGATCAGCTGATCCTCGAAGACCTCGGATCCTCGAACGGCACGTTCGTGAACGGGGACAGGGTCATGACGGCCATGCTGCGCGATGGCGACGTCATCCTTCTCGCCGGCGTCGAGTCGTTCCGCGTACGGATCGAGATGGGCCAGGTGAGCTTCACTTCCGGCGTCCGGCGCCGGGTCGCGCTTTCCGAGGCCGGCGAGAAGCCGCGCTTCTCACCGGATTGGAAGACGCGCTTCGAGTGGTCTTCGGGAGAGCGCGAGGCCATCGCGAACCTGCACCGCGATCTGTCGGCGCCGCCGGCGCAGGCGAAATCGGCCTCCACCCCCGCGAAGCCCGCCTCGGGGCCCGCGAAGTCGTCGGTGACGGCCCCGACGCCGAAGGTGCGTCCG
>Ga0184632_10000924_pt1 | contig 11892 bp, 9 predicted proteins | sample PLM31_50_b1_FD_133153 | JGI IMG/M metagenome (GOLD analysis project Ga0184632, IMG submission 133153) | Groundwater sediment microbial communities from an aquifer in East River, Colorado, USA - PLM3-1_50_b1 | ecosystem: Environmental > Terrestrial > Soil > Riparian zone | place: USA: East River... | reverse complement strand
TGCAGTGCGAGATCTGTGGTTCTACGGTCTCGACATGAAGCCGGTCGTCGAGCCCGGCACGTTCCGCGTGTACGTCGGACCCAATTCGGCGGAAGGGTTGGAGGCGAGCTTCGAATGCATCCCCTGATCTTCCTGGCGCTGCTGCAGGCACCGCAGCATTCCACGGTTTGCTATGAAGTGTTCGTGCGCTCGTTTTACGACAGCAACGGCGACGGCATCGGCGACCTGCGCGGCCTGACGCAGAAGCTCGACTACATCGCCGGGCTCGGTGCGGACTGCGTGTGGCTGATGCCGGTCGCGGAATCGCCCAGCTATCACGGCTACGACGTCACGAACTACTACAAGATCGAGCCGGACTACGGGACGAATGACGATTTCAAGGCGTTCGTCGCCGCCGCGCACCAGCGCCACATTCGCGTGCTCGTGGATTTGGTCCTGAACCACGCTTCCAGCGATCACCCGTTTTTCCAGCAAGCGCTGCGAGATACCGCCTCGCCATACCGCAGCTGGTTTCGTTGGTCGAGCACCGGGGGCAACAATTGGCACAAGTCGCCCGTGCGCGACGAGTACTACTACGGGTTCTTCTGGAGCGGGATGCCCGATCTGAACTTCGAAAACCCGGCAGTACTGGAAGAGTCGAAGCGCGTTGCCCGTTACTGGCTGGACTCACTCGGTGTGGATGGATTCCGGCTGGATGCGATTCGCCATCTGATCGAGGTCGGCGACCAGAACGCCAACACGCCTGGCACGCACGCCGTGCTGCGCGACTACGGCCAGTACATTCGCAGCATCGCGCCACAGTCGTACACGATCGGGGAAGTGTGGGACAACACCGGCGCGATCCTCACCTACTATCCGGATCAACTCGACGGCTATTTCGCGTTCCCTATCTCCGATGCGCTCATGGACGCCGTGCGCTCGGGGAAAGCGGGCCGGCTGATTCCCACCGTGTTGCAGTTCCAGGCTGCGCAACCGGCATACCGATGGGCACCATTCCAGCGGAATCACGATCAGACGCGCACCATGACGATGCTCGGGAACGACGTCGCCGGGGCTAAGCTCGCGGCCACGATTCTGCTCACGCTGCCCGGACTGGCGTTCGTTTATTACGGCGAGGAGATCGGGATGACGGGCGACAAACCCGACGAGCGGCTGCGGACGCCGATGCATTGGACGAGGAGCGCCGCCGCAGGCTTCACGAACGGGAAACCGTGGGAGGCGTTGCAGCCGGATTCGCTCACCGCGAACGTGGCGGCGCAGGAGCACGTCGCAGGCTCGCTCCTGAATCTGTATCGGCGGCTGATGCGCCAGCGCGCAGCGAATAGCGCGTTGCGCGACGGCGAGCTGATTCCCGTCGAGACGGGTAACGAGTCGGTACTGGCTTACATCCGACGGGATAGCTCGCGTGCGGTGCTGGTCGTTGTGAACCTCGGAAAGACGGCGGCCGCCCCGGTGAAACCACCGGCGGGATACGTCCAGCGGAACCCGCTGCCTCGCACCCTCGCTCCACGCCAGGCCTACATCGTCGAGATGACCAAACGGCCGTAGTGGAAGTCTTCACGCTGCGCAACGCGAACGGTCTCGAGCTTCGCGCCACCAACTACGGCGGCATCATCATGTCGCTGCTGGTGCCCGACCGAAACGGACGCCGCGCCAATATCGTGCTGGGCTTCGAGACACCCGAGGAGTACCGCGACAACCCCCGCTACATCGGCGCGATCGTCGGGCGCTGCGCGAATCGCATCGCCAACGCGCGCTTCACGCTCGACGGCAAGACCTATCAGCTCGCCGCCAACGCTGGTTCCGATCATCTGCATGGTGGACGGGCGGGCTTCGATAAGCGCGTGTGGCGTGCGGCATGCGGCGCATCTGAGCTCGAGCTCCGGTACACGAGTCCCGACGGTGAGGAAGGCTATCCCGGCACGCTGGACGTTCGGGTCACGTACGCGCTGACCGACCGCAACGAGCTGGTCGTTGACTACCACGCGACGACGGACAAGCCGACGCCGATCAATCTCACCCAGCACAGCTACTTCAATCTCGCCGGCGATGGAGGTGTTGCAGATCATCGACTGCAGATCGACGCCGATGCGATGACACCCGTGGACGAACATCTGATTCCAACAGGCGCTATCACGCCGGTGGCGGGGACGCCGTTCGACTTTCGTGCGCTCACACCCATCGGTGAGCGTCGAGATGGGAACTACGATCACAACTTCGTGTTGAATGGAGGCGTACGGGTCGTCGACCCGAAGTCGGGACGGATGCTCGGCATGCAGACAACGGAGCCGGGGATGCAGCTCTATACCGGGTACAAGCGCGGCTTTTGCCTCGAGACGCAGCACTTTCCCGACTCACCCAACCGAGCCGAGTTCCCGTCCACGATTCTCCGGCCGGGCTCCGAATACCGGTCGCGCACCGCCTTCACATTCGGCATATTGGGATCAACAAAGGAGGTCCGTTGAGGTACCTCGTCATCGTCACCGGACTCGCGCTCGGCTGCAGCCACAGCCACGGAGCGAGTCAGACCGAACCAGCCTCGAACCCGCCCGCCGCTCAGCCCACGATCGTCTCGACCGATGAGCAGGCCCGGTCAGGCGCAAACTCGATCGAGCAAATCCTCGCCGGCCGCATCTCGGGCGTGCAGGTGACCCCGGCGCCGGGAGGCGGGCTCGTCGTCCGCTTCGCGGGCCCCACGTCCTTTTTTGCCGGCCAGGAGCCGCTCTTCGTAGTCGACGACATTCCCGTGGAAGTGCAGCGCGGGACGCTGACCTGGCTCAACGCGCGCGACGTCGAGTCCATCCGGGCGCTCAAGGGCGCGGACGCGGCGATCTACGGGGTGCGCGGATCGAACGGCGTGATCGTCATCAAGACGAAGGGATCGCACTAACTGCAACAGATCAGTCTCGGCGGTATCGACTACGCCATTCTGATCATTTATTTCGTCTTTGTGCTCGGCATCGGCTGGGCACTGAGACGACTCGTGCGCAGCAGCGAAGACTTCTTCCTCTCAGGCCGGTCGATTCCAGCGTGGATCGCCGGCCTCGCGTTCATCTCCGCCAATCTCGGCGCCCAGGAAGTCATCGGCATGGCCGCGTCCGGTGCCAAGTACGGCATCATGACGAGCCATTTCTACTGGGTCGGCGCCATGCCGGCGATGGTGTTCGTCGGCTTGTTCATGATGCCGTTCTACTACGGCTCCCGCGCGCGCTCGGTCCCGGAGTACTTGAAACTCCGCTTTGACGAAAAGACCCGCGGCCTGAACGCGATCACCTTCGCGATCATGACCGTCTTCTCGTCGGGGATTTCGATGTACGCGCTGGCGAAGCTGCTCGAGCTGGTGCTCGGCTGGAACTTTCACATGAGCATCGTGCTGACCGGCGTCATCGTGCTGGTGTACATCTTTCTGGGCGGGCTCAGGTCCGCCATTTACAACGAAGTGCTGCAGTTCTTCCTGATCGTTCTGGGTTTTCTGCCGCTCGTGATCCTCGGTCTCAAGGACGCCGGCGGATGGGATGGCCTGACCGCCAGGCTCGCGACCGTCGCAACAAACGCGGGATTCGAGCCCGGCGCCTGGTCGCATTCCTGGAAATACATGGATGCGCCGAGCCACAACCCGATGGGCATGGAGTGGTTCGGCCTCGTCATGGGGTTGGGATTCGCGCTGTCGTTCGGCTACTGGTGCACGGACTTTCTCGTCGTGCAGCGGGCCATGGCCGCCGGCTCGATGACGGCGGCGCGCCGCACACCGTTGATCGCCGCCGTGCCCAAGATGCTGATGCCGGCGCTCGTGATTCTGCCGGGCATGCTGGCGATCGGCATGCACGCGACGCGGGGCGGCTTCCTCCCGATCGGCAGCGACGGAACGCCGAACTACAACATGGCCATCCCGATGATGCTCGCGCATTACTTGCCGTCAGGATTGCTGGGCCTTGGCCTCACGGCTCTGATGGCCTCGTTCATGTCCGGGATGGCCGGCAACGTCACTGCCTTCAATACCGTGTGGACGTACGACATCTATCAGTCGTACATCCGGCCCGGACAGACGGACTCGCATTACTTGCGCGTGGGGCACACCGCGACCGTGTTCGGCATCCTCGCCAGCGTGGTGGCCGCGTACGCCGCGACCCGGTTCAACAACATCCTCGACATGCTCCAGCTCGTCTTCTCGTTTGTGAACGGACCGCTGTTCGCGACGTTCCTGCTGGGCATGTTCTGGCGCCGCACGACGAGCCATGCCGCGTTCTACGGGTTGCTCACCGGGACCGTGGCCGCCGCGATCCACTACGGGGTCACGCTGCCGCAGGGCGCGACCCCCGGCATCAAGGGTGGGTTCCTCGGCCTGACCCTGCATACCTATCCGAGCGAGATGGCGCTGAACTTCTGGACCGCGATTGTCGCGTGGACCTCCTGCTTCATCGCGACGCTTGTGATCTCCTTGTTCACCGCCCGCACCAAGACGGACGACGAGCTGCGCGGGTTGGTGTATTCGCTGACGCCGCGGCAACAGGACGGGTCCATGCCCTGGTACAAGCGGCCGGTGACCCTCGCGGTGGCGATCCTCGTCGCTTCGACCATCCTCAACGTGATCTTCTGGTGATGACACGATGAACCTGGACATCAGGTTTCCCATCGGCGGGATGTTCACGCTCATCGGCGCGATACTGGTGGTGTATGGACTGCTGTCGGGGGCCGCGATCTACCAGCGCTCGCTGGGGATCAACGTGAACCTGTGGTGGGGCCTCGTGCTGCTGGTGTTCGGGCTGGTGATGCTTGGGTTGGCGTATCGTGCCTATCGGCGCGGGTCGGCTACGCCACGGCCGCCGGCGCAGGACCCGCGTCCACCAGTTGTCTAGTCACGGGGTCTATGCGGAAATTCAAACCCTCGAGCGTGCGTGAGCCCAGTATGACAAGATCAGCGGGCTCGCCGAACACGACATCGTCAGCCGTTCGTTGTCCGGCGACATGAACCATTGCGACACCGATCCAGCGCTCAACGACCGCGCCAGTCGCTTGCCGAAACCGCGCACTTTTGTAGCGCTCGATCCCCAGGGATTCGAGCACGCTGGCGGGAACCCACGACAACTCCGCTCCCGTATCGACCAGTACGGATCTCACTTCGCGCCGCTCACCGGGGCGCGCTGGATTCTCGATCTCGATATCGACTCGGAACGTTCCCATTTCCTCGGTCATAATGCCTCCTCGGCGCATGCCGAGTAGTACCATATTGGCGCAGGCGGTGTCAATGCCACGCGGGGTTCAAAAGGCGAGCGTGATCCATTCGACCTCCACGCCGTAGCCGCCAGGTCTTGCCGCAGGGCCGACCTCGCGCCGTAGCGAAAGCTGTATTCGCTCCAGATGCTCGAGCCGTGGCCGGTCTGCCGATCCACCGCGTCCGTCCGCCGGACCTACCCAATAGTTCCACTCGCCCGGGAATCCCTGCGGCAGCAGCACGCCCCGGCCGGCCGTGAGCTCGGCCAGCGATACGACCTGCTCGCTCCAGCTGCTGTCGATTGAAACCGGCGCCGTCCAGCTCGTGCCGTCGTCCTCCATCAGGGTGATGTGCAACGTCTGGCGGGCGCCCAGCCCGCGCATGCGGAGACGCAGGCCGGTCGCGGCGGAGATCGTTTCACGGCGCGCGACAATCCGGTCCCTGATCACCAATGAGGCGGTGTAGTCGGGCGGGCTCCAGCCGCTCGTGTCCACCGGCAGCTCGAGGTGGAAGACCGGCTGCCCCGTGACCGGAGACATCGCTACACGAAACAGCCCGCGGCGTCCCGCGTCGCCGATGCGGGTGAACGCCAGGCGCGCGGCGTCCCCGCCGGGATCGAAGAGGCGCAGCGGCGTTCGGGCACCGACCACAGCGAATTTCCAGGGCGTCCCCTCGCTGTAGTTCCAATCCGTCGGCTTGCCGCGCCATCCGGAAGGGAAGGTCTGCGTGAAGTCGCCACGGAAGACCGTGATGACGAACTGATAAGGGCCGTTCTGAAGGATGCTGGAGGGAATGGAGGCGCTGTAGTGGTAACCATCCACAGGCCGCATGGCAAAGCCGCGGTAGAACCCACCTGGCGTAGGGCGGACGAAGAGCGTCACTGAATCGGGCGGCGTCGCATCAACCACGCTCGCACGCAGCTCGGCGTCCTGTCCCGCGAGATATTGAGGCGCGGCCCACGACTGCACGGAGAGCGAGACCGTGTCACCTGGCGGCGCATGGTATTCCTTGAAACCGACGTGGCCTGTCCTTGCCGGCATCGTTGCCACGTCGACAGGGCCCGCTTTGCTCAGCACGTAAACGCCAGGCAGGACTGAGAACCGGCCGGTGCTCGCCTGCGCGGCCTGCGAGTTACCCGCCGTGACGGGCTGCACAATAAAGGAAGGACCGAGGTCGGGCAGGACGACGCCCATCGCCCGAGCCCGGCTGATCGCCTGGGTCACGATCTTGTCGGTGCTCGGCGGCCCGAATGGATCGCGAATGGGAACGGCGTCGGGATAGACCTCGAGGCGCCAGACTCCCGGACGGACTTTGTCCAGGAAGTAGATCCCCGTTCCCTCATAGGTGACCGTGGATGAAGAGCCATGGCCTGCGATGCGCCGCAATGCCGAGGGATCAGGAGGCTTCGCGGTCGTAGAGCTCGTGTACAGAAAGGCGTCCCGCGCGACCAGCTCGCCGAGGTCGCCCTCGTGCGAGATGTGGAAGTCGCCGAAGCGCGTGTTCTGCGGATAGGCACCGTAGGCGCGCATGCGCGGCAGGCGCCGCATCGCCTCGGCGGCGATGATGGCGCTCATCGCCTTGCGCGGTGTGTAGACCAGGTTCAGGTAGTGCGTTTGCCAGCCGAGGTTGCGCGACGACGTCGCCAGCATGTCGTAGGCGAACATGGCGGCGAATTGCGTGCCCACCGTGCGGAACGTGCGCGCCATCGCCGGATACATCGTGCCGTTGCGCAAATCGGGACTGTCGAACTCGTAAACGATCCGCGGCAGGCGAGCCAGCTCCGGACGCAGCATGTCGGGAAACGCATCGGCCCCGCGGAGATAGTTGCCCTGCAGCTCATGGCCGGCGTTCAGGCCGGTCGGATACCACCCGAACGTGATGCCCTGCGCTTTGGACCGAAGAATGGCGTCCGAAATCCGGAAGTCCTGGCTCACATTGTAGAAGACGAGCTTTTGGCACCCCGTGCTCCGCACCGCGTCCGTGAGTGTGTTGATGTAGTGGATCGAGCCGGGCAAATCCTCGGGATGATGCCACGGCTCATTCACCAGCTCGATAAAAATGATGGACGGCTCGTCCTTCAACGCGACGCGCGTATACCGATTCACGTGGTTCAGGATCTGGCGCAGATAGTTCACCTGCGCTGCGAGCGCGGCCGAGTCGGTACCCATGCGGCCTTTCCCGAAGCGGCGGCCGAAGCCGGGCGGAGACGTGTCGGCTAGCGCGTCGGGCCAGGTCGAGCTGTAGAGCTGAATCGGGCTGAACAGCATGGAGATGCCGCGCTCGCGCGCGCGCGCGATCAGGTAGTCCAGCAGATCCAGATGATCGTTGGCGATCAGGTTGCCGGCGCTGTCCGACGCCTCCCAGTCGCCCCAAAACGTTAGCCGCAAGCCATCCCAGCCCATACGGGCGAACTGCGCCATGTCCTCATCGATCATGCGCTTGCGATCGCCGTGCACGTAACCGGCGGCGCGGTAGTCGGAGGCACCGGTGAGCACATAGTTCGCGCCGAACAGCGCCACCTCTGCGCGCGTGTCGCGCCAGCGAACCACGCCTTCGTTGTCGAGGTAGACCACCTGCGTCTGCAGCGCGAGCAGGCATGCGAGGCCGATCATCTACGAATCGCGATCGCCGTCTTGGCCGCGAGGGTCAGCTGCACCGAACCGGTGGAATTCACGACCACAGAGGAGCCCGTCAGCAGGTCGGTGTAGGTTCCGGGCGGCATGCCCGTCGGAACGGTTGCGGTCACTGTAGCGCTGCCGCCGTTGATCGCTACGAAGCCTTTGTCGCCGCGCGAGAACGCGATGGCGTTGGCGCCGTCATCCCACCAATGATTGATGTCCTGGCCGGCGACGACGCGGCGGAAGCTCACCATGTTCAGGATGTAGGGATCGCGGTGCTCGCAGACCCATTGTCCCACCGTCGCCGTCTCGAGAGTCGACGCGCAGCTGACGGCCGTCGTCCAACCGTTGGCGTCGGACGGCGGGCCCATCGAGTTGCCCGCGGGGCAGTCGAACGCGTAGCTCGAGAGGATCGACGGATAGCCGTAGGGCTGCGCCAGCATCCACACGTTGGCGATGCGAAACACCGAGCCGTGGCGGGAGCTGAGCCCGCACTGATGCTGCGTGTCGTGGTTCTGTAAGAATACGACCGCCTTGTCGGACGGCATCAGGCCCCACGCCGCCTCCGAGAAGCGGCTTCCTGGTGAGCCGTTCGGATTGAGCTGCGAGATGTGCTCGCCGTTCACGTTGCGGAACTTGTTGCCGACGCCGGCGAACGTGAACTCGGTGATGTCGGCGGCGCCGCTTGAGCTGTAGCCTGCGCCGAAGTAGTCGCGGGGGCCGAGCGCCTCGCCGACGCCGTTGCCAACGACCTCGAGAAAAACGTACGGCCGCGGTTTGCCTTCAGCCGTCATCGTGTCGTTGACGATGCGCAGAATCTCGTCCAGGTCCACCTGCTGCATGTGCTTCGCCGCATCGACGCGGAATCCGGCGACACCGATTCGAGCCAGCATGATCAGGTAGCCGGCGATCTTCTGGCGCACCGCAACGACCACGGTCTTCAGGTCTGGCAGCGAAAACAGCTCGCAGTCCTGCACGTTCGCGGCGCTCTGGTAGTTGTTCAGCGCACAGGGCGCATGGAAATCGCCCGGGGAGTACAAGCCCGGGTACTCGTATTTCGTGTATGCCGTGCCGTTGCTGCCGACACCCGGGCTCGGAGAATTGGTCATGTGGTTGATGACCGCGTCGGCGATGATGTCCACGCCGGCCGTCTGGCAGCGCGCCATCATGTCGGCGAATTCGGCCCCTGTTCCGGAACGGCTGCGCGCCACGCTGTAACTCACCGGCTGGTAGCGCTCGCTCCAGTCGTGGCTCGGCACGATGCTGTGCTCCTGGGGCGGCGAGATCTGGACGGCCTTGAACCCCGCAGGGCCGAGCACGTTCTCGCACTCGGCGGCGATATCGGTCCACCTCCACTCGAAGAGATGCACGACGACGTCGCCCGCCGCCATGTGGCCAGTGGGGCGATACGTGGTGGGCAGCGTGGGACGCGGAGGCGGAGGTGGGCCCGGCGGGGGAGTCGGGAGTCCCCCGTCGCTGCAGCCAATTGCTAGAACAACTAAGCCCGCGTGGAGCCTCAGTAACCCGGGTTCTGCGTCAGGTTCGGATTCGCAATGAGCTCATTCGCCGGGAGCGGGTAGATGTCCCGGAACGTGCCCAGCGCAGACCCACCAGCCGAGCCGCCCTTCCACGCCCACAGATAGGTGGCACCCGAGAACACGCCAAACCGCACGAGGTCCGTCCGGCGTTGCGCTTCGAACAGCAGCTCGCGGCTACGCTCGGCGAGAATCGTATCCACCGCAGGGAGCGCAGCGAAGTTGGCGGTCGTGTTCCCGTAGGCTCGCTGGCGGATCGCGTTGAGGTAGCTCAATGCGGTCGCCGCGTTGCCGCCGCCACCGCGGATGTTTGCTTCCACGTACATCAGGTATGCATCGGCGAGGCGGAAGATCGGGAAATCGGTGTCGACCATGCCGGACTGCTGGCCATTCGCGCCGCCGGACGTCTTGTTGGTAAACTTGGGCGCGGCGATCCCGTGGCTGAAGTTCCCGCGATCGGCGACCGAATCCTGCTGACCCGTCGTCCAGAAAAACGCGGTCCGGCCGTCGCCCGCCCCGAACAAGCGGTAGGCCTGTTGCTTCATGCGGTAGCCGCCCCAGCAGAAGTCGATGCCGTAGTTGCTTGCCGACATGCTCCCACCGCAGCCCGCGTGGATCAGGAACGTCATCCCGCCCCAGGTCTGCGTGCTGTTGCCATCCTGAGCGGCGACGAAGACCAGCTCGGGCGACGTGTGGTTGTCAGCCTGGAAGTTGTGCACGAAGCTCGCATCGAGGGTGTAGCCGCCGGCGATCACCGCCGCCGCTTCAGCGAGCGCTCCCGAGTAATTCGGGGTGCCGGTATACACGCCGGCATTGAGATACAGCTTGGCCAATAACATGTGGGCGGCTTCAGGAGTCGCCCGCGCGTAGGTCGAGGCACCCTTCGGCGGCAGGTCGGCGATGATGTCGTTGAGCTCGGTGACGACGTAATTGTAGATGTCGGCACGCGTGGACTGCTGCGGTGGGGTCGCTCCCAGCGGATCGTTTTCCGTAACGAGCGGGATGTTTGCGAAGAGATCGATCCCGTGCCAGTAGCTCAAGGCTCTGAGGAACCGAGCCTCGGCGCGGTAGAAGTGGACGTTGGCAATGAGCGTCGGATCATTCTGGTTCCGCTCTGCCAGCTTTGCATCCGTGCTTTGGCGCAGGAACTCGTTCACCAGCATGACCTGATAGAACACGCGGTAGTACATCGCGTTGACCATGCTGTTGCTCGCACTCCAGGTGCCCGTATTCAGATCTGGCAGACCAGGATCGTTCCAGCCGATGACCGCTTCGTCGGTCGGCATTTCCTGCAGATACCAGTAGAGGCGCAGGTATTCGCCGAACCCCTCGTCGATGCCGGCGATGTCCGGATTCCCGTCCGGCCCGCGCTGGCCCGTGACGATCAGGCCGCCGTAGATCTTGGCGAGGAATGCCCGATACGAGTTGGGATCGTTGAAGATGTTGGCGCTCGTCACCGTGCTCTTTGGCGCCACCGCCGGATCCGTGCAGCCCACCGCCACCAGCGAGAGCAAGGCGGCGACGCTCAGTAGTGAGGTTGTGCGGTTCATGTTTCCGTTCTCCTAGAACCGGGCGCTCAGGCCGGTGGTGATGGTGCGCGAGCGGGGATAGATGTTGTTGTCGATGCCGTTGAGGCCCGAGGTTGGATCCACACCACTGTAGCCCGTAAGCGTGAAGGCGCTCTGCATGGCGCCAAACAGGCGGAAAGGCTGGCCACGGTAGTTGAACGAGTAGCCGATGGTGATGTTGTCCATCCGCAGGAACGATGCGTCTTCCACAAAATAGTCCGAGTAATACTGGGGCACGACGAAACCGGTCGTCAGCACGGAGGAGTGCAGGTTACTCGGCATGCCTGAACCCGTGAGGTTCTGGTAGGCTCCGTTGGCGGAGGCTACGTTGTTGTAGACCCAGTTCCCGAGGTAGGCGCGGAGCGTGAAGCCCGCGTCGAAATGGCCGTAGTTGACGTAGGACGAATGACCAAGAATCCACTTTGGCGCCGGGTCGTGGAACGGCCGCCGGTCCGCGTCATTGATGATGCCGTCGTTGTTTTGATCCACATACATGTTCGTCGGTGTGCCGGTATCGTAGATCGGCTTCCCGCTCGCATCGTAGCGTTGCTCAAAGACGAAGAACGAGTTGACCGGCACGCCTGGCTGCAGCACTTCGACCAGGTTCCCGACGCCACCCGAAATGTTGCCCGTCAGGATTCTCGAGACGCTGCGGCTCGGGTTGATGCTGAGCAGCTCGTTCGTGTTGTGGCTGGCGGTGAATGACGTGGTCCAACCCAACCGCCCTGGTCCCTCGAAAATGCGCGCGCTCAGGCTCAGCTCGATGCCACGGTTCCGCATGCTGCCGATGTTCGTCGTCACGAAGTTCGCGAGGTTCGTGCCGGCAGGGACGGGAACTCTGAAGATCAGGTCGCTGGTGTTCTTGGTGTACCAGTCGATGGAGCCGCTGACGCGCTGATTGTTGAAGCCAAAATCAACCCCGGCGTCGTACGAGCTGGTCCTCTCCCAATGGATGAATT
>Ga0184632_10000923_pt1 | contig 11898 bp, 12 predicted proteins | sample PLM31_50_b1_FD_133153 | JGI IMG/M metagenome (GOLD analysis project Ga0184632, IMG submission 133153) | Groundwater sediment microbial communities from an aquifer in East River, Colorado, USA - PLM3-1_50_b1 | ecosystem: Environmental > Terrestrial > Soil > Riparian zone | place: USA: East... | reverse complement strand
AGTCCGCGGATCCCCGGCGCGACGATGAAGCGGTCACGCGAATGGGCAAGATGATGCAGGAAGTCGCGGTAGAAAAGGTTCTTGCCCGCCTTTTGCAATCCGACCATCGTGTACAGCTCGGACGCCGTCTTGTCGGGCAGCATCCCGCGCAGGAAGTTGACGTACGCCGACGGCACTTCCATGTCGACCAGGAAATACGAGCGGTTGGCGGAAAACAGCAGCGCCAGCTCTATGTCGTCCATCAGCAGCGCGTCGATATAGAGGCGGCCGTCGGTCGTGTGCTTCAACGCCACCGCGAACGGCGCGTTGTGCATGCCGTTCACGACGCGCCCGACCGCATAAGCCGTCTGGTCGCGGTAGAACAGCGTCGAGAGCATCTGGATCTGGTGGTTGGCCTCGGGCCGATACGGCCGCGGTGTACGTGCGCGAAAGGCCGCGAGCAAGTGCGAGAGATCGCGCCGGAAGTCCGCGAAGCGCGTCTCCAGCCGGAAGTCGAGCACGATGTCGATCAGCGCATTGCGCGCGCCCTGCACCAGCGGATAGTAGCTGCGGTACGTCGGCGGGTCGGCTTCGATGTGCTCGGTGGACACCGTGGGGCGCACGAAGATGAAGCGATTGTGGAAATACGTCCGGTGCAGGATCTTGCACGACACCGAGTTGAAAAACGTCTCGGCGCACTCGGGCTGCTTGTGATCGATGAGGAGGCCGATATAGTGGAGCTTGACGCGCTCCCACAATGCGTCGGCACCGCTGCCGTCAAGGCCCGCGGAGCGGAATTCGCGCTCGATCCGGTCGACCGTTTCCAGGACGCGCCGGTCGTAGTAGTCGATGCGGTCGTGGGCGACGTTGCGCAGCGCGCGCCAATCGCGGGTTTCGAAGTGCCGCTTGGCCGCCCGCGCGCAATCGCGAAAGAGCGCGTAGTGGCGGTCGAAGCCTTCGCGCAACGCCCACGCGATGGCGCGGGCCGTATCGTCGGCGACCGAGGCACGGCCGGGCGCAACGGCGGCTAGTGCGTGCGCGGGCATCGGCCGGAGCCGCCTGGCGCTACCGCGGCAGGGAACGGCAGGTCCGACGGCGGGTCGAAGGACGCGCCACGGATGCGGCATCGGACCGGGGCGCCCGCCTGCGCGCCGGCAATGCAACGTTCGATGCGCAGCACGGTCATGATGAGGCATCATAGCGCAATGAAACGCCGCTTCCCGCAGGGCGTTACGCTGATTGGGTGCGTTGGCATCCCCCTCGTGCTGCTTGCCTTCACGGCGGTAGCCCAGGGCAATGTCGTCAAGTGCATCGATGCCAATGGCAATATCACCTACCAGGATGTCCCGTGCACCGCCGGCCACGTGGGGCGCAGCGTCGAGTTGCCGCAGGCCGAGGCGCGCGAAGACACCTCCGCCTGGGAGGCCGCAGCGCGTGATGCGCGGGTGGTGAAGGGCATGCCGAAGCGCTGGGTGTTGCGCGCACGCGGCGCGCCGGCCGAGATCAGGCCGGCAACGATCAGCGAACAAGCCACCGAAGTCTGGCGCTATTCCGCCAAGGACGGCGCACTGCTGGTGGGATTTGCGGGCCCGGATGTGGCGTGGGTGCGTGATGAATCGGCGGCTCGTGCGGCCGCGCCTCCATCCGCCGGCGCCGATGCGATCACGCGCGGCGCGCAGAATCGTCGCTTCGTCATCGCGGGACGCTTCTGCGAGCACGTGTTCGCGGAAATCGGCGCCGCCGATCGCGAAGAGCCGCTTGCATCGCCCGCGGACGCCGCGGGGGCACCGACGCCGGCGCCGGCCGGTACGCGCTACACGTACGAGCCGAAGGCCGGCGATCCGCAGATGCGGACGGTGTTCAGCTGCGTGGGCGGCAAGGTCGCGGACGTCGAGCGCACCGTCGTGCGATGAGCGACGGGGCAGCGACTACTGTACCGCCACGCCGTCCGCGCGCAGCGATCACTTGGCATTTGCGTCGGCTTGCGCCTGCAGCTCCTTGACCGTTGCGTTGTAGGCGTTGATCGCCGCGTTGGAATCCGCCACGGCCGCGTTGGCGGTCTTCACCGCCGCATCGGCCCTGGCCTGGACCTCGGCAATGTACTTTTTCATGCACTCCTGCCACGCGGCCACTTCCTTGTTCCAGCCTGTGAGTCTTTGCGAGGAAGCCAGGCGGCCGGGATGCGGATCGGGCTTGGCGCACTGGGACGTGTCGGCCGCTGCCGCCGGCGCTGGCGTTTGCGCGAGCGCCGCGCCGGCCGCCGATGCCAATAGCAACGCTACGAAAGTGCGGGGTACGGACATGATCGGATTGCTCCTCATAGGATGGACCGCGCCATTTTAGCGTTCCTCCGCGCAGCGGGTCAGCTAGGAGCGTGTCGGACCGAACGTATCGCCGAGGGAACCGTGGCTCCAACCGACTTGCGTGCGTCGCGATGAGCGTGGTTTCATAGCATGATGGTCATGCAACACAAATGCACAGCGCGCGCATGGGTGTGGTGGTGGCTGGCGGTCGCCCTGGCCGGCTGCCAGCAGGCGCCGGCGCCGCTGCCCACCGTTCCGGTTCAGCCGGGAATGATCACGACGGTTCCGCCAACACCGCCGGCGCCGCCACCCACCACGCTTCCGATGCCGGTCCCGGCGCCGGCCATCGCGATGCCGTCGCTGGACTTTCCGCCGGGTCCGCTCTATTTCTGCGCCGCGGCAGGAGACCGCACGGCGATCGTTTACGAGCCGCGCGTCGAAAGCCTGTGCCGACGGCATCCGGAAATGGGCCCCTGCCAATACGAGCGCAATGCGTGTCGCGCGAACGGCGGGCGGGTGTTCACGGGCCGCGGCGAGGAAGTGACGCTCGTCGTCGAAGCCGAATACGATCGCATCGTGCGCCGCGTACGTTTCCAGGGCGACAGCGGGGTCGCACCAGCGAAAAAAAAGTGACCGCCGGCGACGTCGGCAACACCGGATCAGTCGCTACGAATTCCCGGCAAACGTATTGCAGCTGCGCGGGTCGCCGGACGCGAAGCCGGTGCGGAACCATTTCACCCGCTGTTCCGCCGTCCCGTGCGTGAAGGCATCGGGCACGATGTGGCCCTGCGTCCGCTTCTGGATGGTGTCGTCGCCCACGGCGGATGCCGCACGCAATCCTTCCTCCACGTCACCCGGTTCCAGCAGGTTGCGCTTCGCCGCGTAGGAACCCCAGACGCCGGCGTAGCAATCCGCCTGCAGCTCGAGCCGAATGCTCAAGGCGTTCCGCTGCCGCAGGTCCGCGCGCGCCGCGGCCTGTTCGAACTTTTGCATCGTGCCCAGCTGGTTCTGCACATGGTGGCCGATCTCGTGGGCGATCACATAGGCCTGCGCGAAATCGCCGGGCGCGCCGAAGCGGCCATGCAGTTCGCGGAAGAATGCCGTGTCGAGATAGACCTTCGGGTCGACCGGACAATAGAACGGTCCCGCCGCGGCGCTCGCGCGGCCGCAGCTCGACACGGTCGAGCGCGAAAACAGGACCAGCGTGGGTGGCTCGTAGCGCGTCCCCATCGACTTGAAAAGCTGGGTCCAGACATCCTCGGTGTCGCCAACGATGCGTGCGACGAACTGTTTCTGCGGATCCGGCGTCGCCGCCGGAACGTGAGGTCCGGCCGGTATTGATTGGGGTTGCGGCGCGACCACCGGGCCGGCGCCTTCCATCATTCCCAGGAACTCGAGCGGATTGACGCCGAAGAGCAGGCTCACGATCACGATAAGGATCATCGCGCCGCCGCCAAGCCGGATTCCCCCGCCCAGCGGGGAGCCGCCGCCGCCCGAACCCATGCCGGTCCGGTCTTCGACGTTGTCGCTCGGTCGCATGTCGCCCCAGCGCATGAAGTGCCTCCCGGTGTCCGGATCCAGCTAGTTTACTTCGCCTGCGCGATGGCCTTGGCTAAGTCCCGGTATTCCTCGCAGCCCTTGCCGCAGATGCGGTCGAGCGCCGCCAGGTGCTGCTGCGCCTTGGCCTTGTCGCCGATCAGCACGTACGCCTCGCCGATGTATTCGTGCGCGCCGCGATGTTGCGGGTTCAGCCGCAACGCTTCGCCGTAGTGTTTGAACGCGAGCTCGAACTTGCGCTGGTTGCGGTAGGCATAGCCCAGCAGATTCTGCACGTCGGGGTTGGTGGGCTCGGCCTTGGCCGCGATATTGAGATGGTAGACCGCCTGGTCCCAGTTCTTGCTCTTGACCGCGTCCGAACCGATGTCGAAATCCGCGTTGTTGACGGGCGGGTTGCTTACGTCGGCGTCGGCGAATGCCGCCGGCGACAACAACAGTGCCAGAGCGAAGAACCCGGCTCTCCATGCGGCAGAACGAAGATCATTCATCGTGGGTGACCTCAAGGCTTGAGCGATTTGTAGAGAAACGGCAAGCTCACATCCATCCGGTAGTCGATCGACGAGTGGCTGTCGTCGAACTCTTCGTAGATGTGCTTGATGCCGTGGGCGGCGAGCTGCCGCGACAGGATCCGGCCGCCGAAGTGGAGGTGATACTGGTCGCGCCACCCGCAATCGATATAGATGCCGGAGAGCGTCCGCAGGTTCCGTGCGTAACGGCCGACGAGATGGATGGGATCGTGCGCCTGCCACTTCGCCCAGCGTTTTTGCAGCAGTTCGCCGGTATCGAGATCGACCGGCAGCCGAAAGCCCAGCGGCGCCTTCGGGTCCGGGTCGTAGGTCGCGGCCATCGCGATCTCCATGAGCGCGTGGGCTTCGGCATCGTTCAGCTTCTCCTTGGCCCACGCGGCCTCGAGGAAGCGCCTCACGCGGCCATCGTCGACGCCGTTCGCGGCGAGCGGCGTCGATCGGCGCAAATCCGCGCGCCCCGGCCGCCTTGGCGGCTTGCGGAATCGGTCGAGCTCGTTCAACGTTCTCGGCCAATCCGGGAGATAGCAGAAGTCGAAGTAGGCGTCGCCCGAATGGTTGGCGATCGCGCCCCAGCTCTGCGGGTACTTCATGGCGTGGATGATGGCGCCATAGCCGCCCGAGGATTTGCCGAAGCAGCCGCGATGGTCGCGCGACGCCAGCGTGCGGAACTCGCGATCCACATACGGAATCAATTCGCGCGTCAGATAGTCGGCGTAGTTGCCGATCGCCGACGAGTTGATGTACTGGTTGCCGCCGAGGCACGTGAAGCAATCCGGGAACACGATGATGCAGGGACCCATCTTCTGCTGATGGATGAGCCGCGTGGCGCGCTCCGGAACGTTCTCGTCGAACGGCCGCCAGTTGAGATGCGCGAGCCCCGATCCCGTATAGCCGACAAGGTCGAACAGCACCGGGTAGCGGCGCCCCCGGCCTGCGCCGCGACCGCGGTCAGTCCCTTCGTCGTAGCCCGGAGGCAGCCATACCGCAAGCTTGCGTACATGCGGGTCGCCGAGCGGGTTGTCGGCCAGCACGCGGGAATCGTGTTCGACGATGACGATGGTGCCGGTGCTTCGGTAGCTGCGTTTGCGCGCCATGGTGGTTTTTGGTGGGTAGAATGCTGCCGCGAGGTGTCGATTGTGCCGGGGCTTCGCCGGCCCGGCAACGCCGCGGCGCATTGCGGCTCGGCAAGCCTGACGTGCTCGTGTCAGCGACCGGGATCGCAAAGAACTCCGTTGCGCCCAGCATCGCCCGAGGAGGACTGGAGATGGCGAACTGTTGGCGTTGGCTGGCCCCCATCGCGGCTTTCGTATCGCTGACCGCCAGCGCGAGCACGCTGAGCGTCGCGGATTGCTTCGAGGGCTCGGACTTCATCGCCAACGCCGCAGCGGCCCGTGAAAACGGCATGTCCCGCGAGGCCTTTCTCAATCGGATGGAGGAGGATTTTCAACTGATCCAGGCATTCCCGCCCGCGTTGCGCTGGTTCGCGCATGACGAGGACGACGAGCGCTTCCTGTTCCAGGCCGCGCGCGCGGTGTTCGATGCGCCGGAGGCGCCGGAAGGCCATCGGGCGCACTTTCTCGCCGCGTGCTTTGCGCGATCGACGGTGTGAGGGCGGCGGCCCCTTACTGAGGATTGTCGAAGTGCGTGAGAATTTCTCCGTCGTTCCCGCTCATTTTGGTAACTGAGCGGGAACCTAGCGACTTTCGTCGGACGCCACTGGGTCCTTAGCCTTCGCGGGGACGACGAAAGTTTTGCGGGCGTCATCACCCATTTTGGTAATCGAATGCGCTCGCCTCAGGCTGCGATGGGCTCTTCGCGAGTCGCTTCCGCGGCCAGGACCTGCGCCGCCGCGTTGATCACGGCCGCAATGCGCCCGACGTCGCGCAGTTGTTGCGTCGTGAGGCCGGTTTCCTGCAGCAGCTTGTAGTGCGAGCGTATGCAGAACTCGCATCTTCCGACGATCGAGGCCGCAAGCGCGTAAAGCTCGAAACTCTGCCGATCGACGCCGCCGTGCGTCGCGTAGGCATTCATCCGCAGCTCGGCACGCATCGTCTTCAAATCGGCGTCGTCCGCCATTTCGACGAACGGGTACCAGACATTGTTCATGCCCATCAGCGCCGCGGCGGTCAGCGCCGCCTGCTGATGCTGCGTGTCAAGCGTGCCATCCGCGTGTATCGCCTCCACGATCGGCGCCGACTTGGCGGCGAACGCGGCGGCGAGCGCCGCACCCGCCGCGGCGGTCGGCGCAAGGCTCGAACGCCCGATCACGGCGTCCAGATTGAGGCGGATGTCACGGGCGTAGTCGGGCAGTCGTTCCTTGAGGGTGTTGATGAATTGCATGGTCGTTCTCCAGTCTCGCTTGAGCTGCGGTCGAGGCACTTTCTTGCGTGCCGGGCAACCGCAGCCGCCATCGGTGGTAGAAGGCCCCCGAAGACGCCTGCGGCGTCCTCCCCCAGGGGGCACCGCCTTGGTTCGGCCCTGCGGCGGTTGTCAGAGCGTGCTGCCGCCCACGTTGCGATTGCAAGGGCAGAGCTCGTCGGTCTGCAGCCCGTCCAGGATGCGCAGAACTTCTTCGGGATTGCGCCCGACGTTCAGGTTGTTGACCGAAACGTGCTGGATAACGTTGTCCGGGTCGACGACGAACGTGGCGCGCAACGCGACGCCTTCGCTGGCGTCACGCACGCCGAGCTGATCGACGAGCGAGCCGGTGACATCGGCAAATTGCCAATGGTTGAGGCTGGTGAGGTCCTTGTGGTCGCGGCGCCAGCCGAGCTTGGCGAACTCGTTGTCGGTGGACCCGCCGAGCACCACGGCGTCGCGGTCGGCGAAGTCCTGCGCGAGCTTGGCGAAACCGACGATCTCCGTCGGACACACGAACGTGAAATCCTTCGGGTAGAAGTAGATGACTTTCCACTTGCCCGGGAACGAGCGCTCGTTGACGGCCTCGAACGCCGACACGCCGTTTTCCTCGTGCTGGTTGAACCCGGGCTTCACGCCCACCACGTTGAATGCTTCGATCTTCTGGCCTACGGTCTTCATGAATGCGCTCCTTGGGTGACGCGCCGGCAGATCCGGCGCCAGTTGCTAATGAGAACGATTCATATGTTATGGACGAGAAGGTCGTAATGCAATTTGATTATAGTTATCGTGACGTTAGGGAAAGCCTATCGGCGGGCTGTATCCCCACGCGTGGTCCGGGCGGGAACCGCCGATGCTGGGGGAGCGTCTGCGGCCGCCGGCCACCAACCGCTTTGGCGCTGTCGCTACTTCGGACGATGGAGCAGCGTCCCGCGGCATTTCGCGGTGCCGCAGCGACACGCGTACTGCGCGCGCTCCTTGCGGGTGAGGCGTCCCTCGACGGACAGCCGATAGTCGTACGTCAACTCCTCGCCGGGCCGGATCCGTCGCTTGGCCTCGATGAACACGCGTCCCGCATCGTCTTCATGCGTCACGCAGTTCGGTGCGCACGCATGGTTGATCCAGCGTGCGGCGTTGCCGCGCACGCGCGCATCGATGACGCGGCCATCGTCGGTTTCGAACAGAAACGTATGCGCCGGATCGTCGGGATCGCTGTCCGGCGCGGCGAGCGCTTCGTCCCACGACGTGCGCTTGCCCTTGTATTCGACGATGCGCGTGCCGCGAGGGATCTCGGTGGAGGCGAACACGCCGCGGCCATGGATCGACGAATTGCGTACGGCGTAGAGTTTTTTTCCTGCAGATGCTGGCATGATCGGCGCGTTGATTCAGACCCTTCACATTTTACGGGACAAGTGTGACAAGTTGTGGCGTCGCGCCGCGGGAAGCGGATCGCTCATGCGCGGGACTGTTCGGATCGCGACCGAACCCCGCGGGCCCCGATGGTGCGAGTCCGCACCAAGCGCGGGCAGCTGCAACGCCGCAACGGGCGCGTTAGCGTCCCTTCGCGCTGGCCTTGGTACGCGGCACGATCCGCGGCACCGACACCGCCGGCCGCCGGCGCGGGTCCTGCGCGGGCGGCGGCTGCCCTTGCTTGCCTTTGGGGGCGGGGAACGTGATGCCGCTCTTGCTCTTGGTCATGGTGTGGGGTTCCTGCGCGCGCACATCGCGCTGACCGCAATGTACCTCGAAGACGCCTCAGATCAAATCGCGCGTGGTCACGACGCGCTCGGGGCCGCCGTCCATCTTGAGCCGCACTTTGCGGCCGGGCGGGGCCTTGAGCTCCGCCCGCGCCGCCGCGAGCGGCATCGACGTCCAGGCTTTGCCATTGATGCCGACGATCAGGTCGCCGGCCTTGACGCCGGCGGTGGCCGCCGGACCGCCCGCCACGACATCGATGACCTCGTATCCCGTGGCGCCGCGCTCGATCCAGAGACCGGCGCGGTCATAGACATCCGGTTGCCCATAGTTCGCGTTCTTCTCGAAATAGAGGACGTTGTTGCGATAGTCGAACGTGATATTGAACTGCCGCAGGATGCCGAAACCGACATTGCCCGCGAGATCCGGATCGGCGAGCGCGCCACGGCTTTGCAACGACAGCAACGTTACCGGTTTTGTCACGGTGATTTCACCCAGCTGCAGCGTCGTCGCCCGCGCCAGCAGCGCGCGCACGTGGCCGCTCACGCCCGCGCCGGAAATCGACTCGAGCTTCGCGCCGTACTTGGCTTTGAGCTCGTTCGCTTCGACAAACGGCAACGTGAGCGTGAGCGACCCGCGGCTGCCGGTATCGATGTGGAATACGCCATCGACGCCGTCGACGCGTCCCCTGGCTTGTGGATTGGTTCCGCGGAACAGGATCGGCAACCGCGCACCCGTTCCCGCGTATCTGAACTTCGCCGGGTCGTAGAACGTGGCGCGCGAACGTTCGTAGTCGAGTTTCACCGGGAAGCGCTTGAAGAGCTCATACCCGATCACACCCGCGACGTCGGGAAGGCCCTCGACGCGGCGCATGAACGCATCGAGGTCGAACGTGGCGAACACCTGGCGCTCGATGACGATCCCACCGAATTCCAGCCGGTCCACGCGCGTCACGCCGACATCCTGCCTGGCGTCGCCGGCGCTGCTCCCGCTCATCGCACCTTCGGCCCTGGCGCCTATTGGCGCGAGCGCCTGCGGGAGCAACACGTTGACGCCGCCGGAATCGAACAGCATGCGGAAGGGCCCTTTGCCGTTCAGCATGACGTTGAGGAAGAGGTGTCCGCTGTGAATTTCGAATGGGACTTCGACGGAGGCGCGGCCGGCGGGAAACACGAAATCCGGCTTCGGCGCCCCCGGCTGCGCGAACTGCACGCCGGTCAATGGCTGATTGAACTCCATCGTATCGACGATGACGAGCTCGTCGTACCTGGGATCGCCGCGCGAGGCCCGCACGCGAAACGGAATCTTGACGCCGGCCAGGTCGCGCACGTCCATGTAGGTCTCGGTGCGCGTCTCCTGTGCTTCGCGTTCGACCAGACGCTCGATGAGCTTCGTCTCCGTATTGATCCACAGCTCGAACGGACGCCCCCCTTCGGGCACGATCCTGATGACGTCGAAGTCGGCGCCGTCCGCGGTGGCGCGTTCCTTGTACGTGATACGCGCAGGCGCGCGGTCCGGATACCAGAAGGCCAACCGATCGCGATAGGCGGCATTGACGGCCAGCTCGCGCGCGGCGTCGACGGTCTCGACCTGCGACTGGCCCGACGCGTCCTGCGACCACGCGACCTTGCCGTCGAAACCGGCCGCGCCAGTGACGGGCCCAATGCTGTAGACGAGCGACGACCGGCCCGTCGCATATTCGCTCCAGCGCTCCGCGGTTCCCACCAGTCCCGCGGTGTGGATGTTCACCTTGCTGTGCTGCGTCTTGAGCGCATCCCAGGCGCTGCCGCCGCTTGCGCTCTTCGCCGCGGCCAGAATCGCCGTTGGATCCGGTGGTGGCGGGCCGCCCAGTTGCGCATAGGCGCATGCCGGAACCAATGACCAGACCAGCAACGCGCAGGTGCGCGTCAACGAACGATTCATGAAGTCTCCTGCAGATTCGCGCCGCAACGCCGCCATTATGGCGCACGGCCAAAAGCCCAAGGCGGGATCGGTCAGGCGGGGGCAGGCGTGGCCGAGGGCTGCCGGGCCGCGAGCGTGTCGAGCGCGGCGCTGACGGCGCGATCGAACAGCGGAACCGGCTCGACGACCAGCGCGACTTGTCCGGCGCCCAATTCGTAGGCCAGCTCTTCCGGCGTGTAGACGAACGCCCGCGCGCGCGAGCGGCTCGTGAACAGATACTTGGTGCGCAACGGGCTCACCCAGGTCAGGCGGGCATGGATGACGCGGCCTTCCTTGGTGAACCCGAGCCAGGTGCCGACCGCCATTTCGCTCACGTAGTCGTGGATGTTGACGATCGCGGCCGGCGGCGCTGGCGGGGCTGGGGGCACGGGCACGGCGGATGCAACGCTTCCGGCCTTTGGCTTGATCGCCGCAATGTGCAGCTGGTAGAGCGATTCGAAAAACGCGCGGGAGCGATCGGACGCCACGCCCAACGCCGTGCAGCCCTTGCGCAATGCGGCGATCAGCGCCGGAATCATCTTGGTGAGGCGTGCCCTTTGCGCGGTGCGTTCCTTGGCCACGATGCTCCAGAGCATGTCGTCGAGCGTGCGCACGGCGGTGGTCCATTCGGCGCTATCGGGACCATGGTCGCGACGCAGCGCCGCCAGGTGCCCGGCCCAGACGGTTTCCACGAACGAACGGACGTCGAACGGCACGTCGACACCGGCCAGCCGATCGCGCAAGAACGCGCGGACGTGCGAGCGGTCGGACTCGCTTTCCTCGGAGGTCAGCGCGGCGGCGACGTCGTCGGAGGTGGCCGATGCGACGCGCTGTCGTTCGCCGTCGATGAACGCCGCGAGCTTGAGGTTGGCCACACGGAAGATCGCGACGTCGATCTCGAAGTTCCGGCAGATGTCCTCGACGACTTCGGCGGCGAGCCCCGTGAACGCCACGCGATAGTTCTCGTCATTCGTGGCGCCCACCGAGGCTTCGGCAAGATTGTCGAGGAGTTGTCGCGCCGAATGTCGCTTGTCGGAGAAAAACGTACGGTCGAGAAGCGCCGCCTTCACGATCGGCACCTGCAATCGTCCGAACAGGCTGCGCAGCTGTTCCGGAATCGAACCGTCGCGGAAAATGTAGTCGAACAGCAGTGCGATCACGTCCATCGTGACGAGGTCGGTGTCGTTCGAGATCTGGTCGTCGATCGCCGCGCGGATGTGCGGAATGAGATTCAGTGGGACGACGGTACCCTCGTTGGAACCGGGCGCGGACTTGGGCGCTGCTTGCGCGATCGCCGTCGGCAGGTCGAGCCGCTGCCAGCGCGCCAGCGTGGCAAAGAGCGGCGTCGATGCGCCCAACGCCATCAGTGGCTCGAGGGATGGAAACGCGGCTGCGCCTCCCGGCTGCGCGCCGGGGTCCGAAGTCACCGCGCCCGGCGCGGCCGGCGCATAGCCGACAACGAACGGCTGCCCGCCGCCTCCGATCGGGGCGAAGCCTCCCCCCGCAGCTGCCGGTTGCGCGCCCGCCGAGGCGAGATT
>Ga0184632_10000922_pt1 | contig 11920 bp, 8 predicted proteins | sample PLM31_50_b1_FD_133153 | JGI IMG/M metagenome (GOLD analysis project Ga0184632, IMG submission 133153) | Groundwater sediment microbial communities from an aquifer in East River, Colorado, USA - PLM3-1_50_b1 | ecosystem: Environmental > Terrestrial > Soil > Riparian zone | place: USA: East River... | reverse complement strand
TGATGGGCTTCGAGCGAACCATCGGGCGCATGCTGATCGCGCTGACCTATGTGTCCGTGACCCTGCTGGTGATCGGCGTCGCGCTGATGGTGAGTCAGGGTGTCTCGCCGCTGAGCGGCGGCCCGCAGCTCGACCTCGGCCGGCTGATGGGCGACATCCTCGCCCTCGCGCCCCACGCGTTTCTGTGGCTGGGACTCCTGGCGGTGATCGCGACGCCGATCAGCCGTGTCGTGGTGGCGGGGATCGGTTACGCCCGGGCAGGCGACCGTGCGCTCGTCGTGGTGGCGATCGCCATCCTGGTCGTCATCGCGTTGAGCATCGCGACTGCGCTCGCCTTCACGTAGCCCGATGCGCCCGCAGGGAAGGCGCGAAGCAGCGCGATATACTCGGCCGACCTTGCAGGGTCCGCATGCGAGCACCGCGCAGTCAGCGCAGGAGTCGAGCCGAATGACCACCGAGACTCAGGCCGACGCTCCCGCCACGTCGGCTCACCACGCCCCGACACCGGGGAGCATGGACGACCTGATCTGCTACTTCGAGGGCGACTTCGTCCCGATGAAGGACGCGAAAGTCAGCATCATGACCCATGCTTTCATGTACGGGACGGCGACATTCGAGGGCATCCGGGCGTACTGGAATGCCGATGAGGGTCGACTCTACGGCCTGAAGGTCCGCGAGCATGTGGAGCGGATTCGCCAGTCATGCCGGATCCTGCTGATGAAGGACGTCCCCTCGGTCGACGAGCTGACCAGGCTCATCCTGGAGACGGTCCGGCGGAACAGCTTCCGCGAGGACGTGTACATCCGGCCATCGTTCTACAAGTCGACCAAGGCCATCGGCGTCCGGCTGCACGATCTCGACAACGAGCTCAGCATCATCACGCTCCCGTTCGGGAACTACATCGACACCGCGAACGGCGTGCGCCTCATGACCTCGTCGTGGCGGCGGAACTCGGATGACGCACTGCCGGCCCGCGGCAAGATCGTGGGCGGCTACGTGAACATGGCCTTCCAGAAAACGGAGGCTGAGCTCAACGGGTTCGATGAGGCGGTCGTGCTGACCGCCGGTGGCCACGTCAACGAGTCATCGGCGGCGAATATCTTCGTGGTTCGCGACGGGGTCGCCTTGACGCCACCGGTGAGCGACGACCTTCTTGAAGGCGTGACGCGCCGGGCGCTGATGGAGCTGATGGCCAACGAGGGCATCCCGACCTCTGAGCGTTCGATCGATCGCTCCGAGCTGTACGTCGCCGATGAGATCTTCGTGTGCGGGACCGGCGTCCAGGTCTCGCCCGTGGTCGAAGTCGATCATCGACCGGTCGGCTCGGGCGAGATCGGCCCGATCGGGCGACTGGTTCGCGACCGCTACTTCGAGGCGGTCCGTGGCCAGCTGCCGGCCTACAAGCACTGGTTGACCCCGATCGAGTAGCGGGCGCGAGGCCAGGGCGCCCAGGTCGGGCGTCAAGATGACGGTGGCGGCTCCAGGTTGGGCGTATTCCGGCCGATCGTGATCACCACGTCCGCCCGGATCTTCGGGTCCGTGGCGGTCTTGACCTTGACCTTGAACACCCGCTCGAGGTAGGCGATGGTCCCGGGGATCTGTGCCTCGGCGCCGTTGTAGACGGTCAGGACGGTCCGGGCCGGGACCGCGCCCTCGGGCTTGGCTCGTGGTGCTGACGCGGCGAGGCCGTGGTACTCGAGGTAACCCGCGATCTTCGCGCCTCGGTTCGCCACGCCCGTCCCGTTCATCACCCAGACCTGCGCACCCTCGGCGGCCAGCGCTTGGCGGGCCGCCTCGTCGAGCGGGTTGGTCTTGAATGCGTCGCGCACCGCGCGGCGGATCCGATCCACGTACGGGAGCGTGTAGTAGCCGCTCAGCACTTCCTGCTGATAGAGCGGTGGCGCGAACACGTAGGACCGGATGTTCGCCGTATCGACCTCGGAGGCCAGGCCCAGCAGCTCATCGATCTGGTCGAGCGGGATGTCGGTCCGCACCGCCCTCTTGAGCGCGGCGACCAGCTCGGGGAGCTTCGGGATGAGCGACTGCGGGTCGGCCTGCTCCCGGAGCGACAGCAGCACGCGCTGCTGACGGGCACCGCGATCGAAGTCGGTAGAGGTGTGGCGCGATCGCGCGTAGCGCAGCGCCTGGTCGCCGTTCATGTGCTGGATGCCGCTTGGGATGTAGACCCGTTGCGTGCGTCCCGTCGTGCCGGGGAACGTGTCATCGACCACCGGCACCTGCACGTTGATCGTCACGCCGCCCACGGCATCGACAACCTTCTTGAAGCCGTCGAAGTTCACCTCCACGAAGTAGCGGACCTTGAGGTCGTAAAGCTCGCCCATGATGGCCTTGAGCGCGTTGTAGCCGCGCGTTCGATCGTTGCCGGGCCACAGGTCGGAGCGCCGGCGGTTGTTCACGTACCACGCGTTGATCTTCGAGCCGTACGTCCGGCCCCAGACGCGCTGCGCCGGACCGGCCGGCACCGGCACTTCCTGCGTGTCGCGCGGCAGGCTGAACATCGCGACCTGCTTGGTGACGGGATCGATGGACACCGTGATCAGCGTGTCGGTGTTGTGGCCGCCCGCCTGCTCATCGGCGCCGATCAGCAGGATGTTCAGCCGTTCGCGACCGTCCCAGGGTGGGATCTCGACGCTCGGCACGGGCGTGCCGATCAAGGAGGGCTCGGGCGTCGGTGACGCGGTCGGCTCGGCGCTGACCTCGCCGGATTCCGTCGCGCCCGGTGTCGCGCTCGGCGTCGTGTCGCAGTCGTCGGTGGAGCTCTGGGTGACGAAGATGCAGCTACCGAGGGCGTCCTGGGCAAGCAGGTCGTAGCGCGCGACGACGACATGGCTGCCGGCCATCACGAGCACGACCGCGAGGAGACCGGCGATCGACAACGGATTGCGCGGCATGCGGGCGCGACCGAGCCGGCCGTCGCCCGACGCCGCGTGCGCGTTCATGAACTCGGCGACGCGATAGGCATCGACGATCGCCACGAGCCGGTACGCCAGCGCAAGCAGGTTGAACACGAAGATCGCGCCGACCATCGACACGAAGGCGCCGAGCAGCTGCAGCCGGTCCATACGGATGACCAGACCGGCTACGAGCGCCAGGAGCAGGATCGGCAGCGCGGCAAAACCCAGGGCCCGCGTCGGGGCACCGGCATACAGGTGACCGAGACCTGGGAAGAGCAGCGACAGGAACGCCGCGGTAAAGGGCGACCGGGCACGCGGTCGCGACTCCTGCGGGTGCTGCATCGCGGGTAGGATACTCGGACTCGCTGGACGGGTCGCCGGGCCGGGATCCGGTGCGCCTGCCCTCGCCCCGCGCACACGGAGATGCATGTTCCGACCGGTCACCTCGAAGCCCGACTTCGTCGCCCAGGAGCACGAGCTGCTCGGGACGTGGCGGGAGCGCCGAACGTTCGCGCGCCTTCGAGCGCAGAACGAGGGAGGCCCGAGGTGGAGCTTCCTCGACGGACCGATCACCGCGAACAACCCGATGGGCGTCCACCACGCCTGGGGCCGCGCCTACAAGGACCTCTACCAGCGATTCCACGCGATGCTCGGCGAGGACCAGCGCTTTCAGAACGGGTTTGATTGCCAGGGGCTGTGGGTCGAGGTCAACGTCGAGCGTGACCTGGGTTTCACCTCGAAGCGCGACATCGAGGCGTACGGCATCGACCGCTTCGTGACCCTCTGCAAGCAACGGGTCCTGACGTACGCGGCGCGCCAGACCGAGCAGTCGATCCGGCTCGGGATGTGGATGGACTGGAACGACCCGGACGAGCTTCGTCGCCTGCACGACCTGCTCGCGACCGATCCCAGCGCCGTCACGACGATCGAGGGCCCGAACGGTCCCGTCACCGACACCGTCGAGATGCTCGTAGGCCGCCTCGGGATGCCCGAGATCGCCGGCAGCTACTTCACGTTCAGCAACGAGAACAACGATCTGATCTGGGGGTTCCTCGCCGAGTGCCATCGGCGCGGCTGGTTGTACAAGGGCCTGGACTCGATGCCGTGGTGCCCACGCTGCGGGACGGGCCTTTCGCAGATGGAGATGAACGAGGGCTATCAGGACCGCGAGGACCCGGGCCTGACCGTCCGCTTCCCGCTGATCGATCGCCCGGGCGAGTCCCTGCTCGTCTGGACGACGACACCCTGGACGCTTGCCGCCAACATCGCCGCGGCCGTCGGAACGGGGCTGCGCTACGCCCGCGTTCGTCAGGGGAACGAGTCATTCTGGGTTGGCCGCGGAGCTTTGCGGAACGCCGTGGTCGGTGCGTTCGAGGTCGTCGAGGAGCTCGACGGCACCGAGCTGGTCGGCTGGCGCTATCGCGGGCCGTACGATGACCTCCCGGAGGTTCAGCGTACGTTCGAGGAGGTCGGCTACGAGCACCGCGTCGTGCCGTGGACCGATGTCGGCGAGGAGGAGGGGACCGGCATCGTCCACATCGCGACCGGTGCGGGCGCCGAGGACTTCCAGCTCGGGAAGGCGCTCGGGCTGCCGGTCATCGTCGCGATCGACGAGGACGGTCGCTACCACGATGGGTTCGGCTGGCTGGCGCACCTCGAGGCGCCGGCGGTCACCGAGGCGATCGTCGACGATCTCGAACGACGCGGGATCTTCTACCACCTCGAGCCATACCAACACCGCTATCCGCACTGCTGGCGATGCAACACGCCGCTCCTGTGGCGTGCCGTCGACGAGTGGTACATCAGCATGGGCCCGGTCTACGACCAGCCGCGCGAGACGCTGTCGAAGGAACAGGTGGACGCGAGTCTCCGGTACCAGATCATGGCGGTCGTCGACACCATCCGGTGGATCCCTGACTTCGGCTACGACCGCGAGCTCGACTGGCTCCGCAACATGCACGACTGGATGATCAGCAAGAAGCGCTACTGGGGGCTGGCGCTGCCGATCTACGAATGCGCCGAATGCGGGACGGTCGAGGTGATCGGCGGGCGCGAGGAACTCGGCGAGCGGGCCGTCGAGGGCTGGGAGAACTTCGAGGGCCACACCCCACACCGACCGTGGGTGGACAACGTCAAGATCGCCTGTCCGTCGTGCGGGGCACCCGTCGAGCGGATCAGGGACGTCGGCAATCCCTGGCTCGACGCCGGGATCGTGCCGTTCTCGACGCTCCACTTCCGCGAGGATCCGGAGTACTGGCGACGCTGGTTCCCGGCCGACTTCATCACCGAGAGCTTCCCCGGCCAGTTCCGCAACTGGTTCTACTCGATGCTCGCGATGTCGACGGTCCTTCGCCGCGAGGCGCCCTTCGAGACGATCTTCGGGTACGCCCTCCTATTCGGCGAGGACGGGCGACCGATGCACAAGAGCTGGGGTAACGCGATCGACTTCGACGAGGCCGCGGAGCGGATGGGCGTCGACGTCATGCGCTGGATGTTCGCCAAGGCCCGCCCCGAGGAGAACATCCTGTTCGGCTGGCATGCGGCCGACGAGGCGCGGCGCGAGCTGCTGATCCTGTGGAACGTCTATGCGTTCTTCATCACCTACGCACGCCTGGTCGCCTGGAACCCTGCGGCCGTCGCACCGGCCGCTCCCGAGCGACCGGTGCTCGATCGCTGGATCCTCTCGCGCGCCGCGGGAACCGCGGCGATCGTCGAGGAACGACTGCGCGACGTCGACGCGGTCGGGGCGACGCGTGCCCTCTCGACGTTCCTGGACGGGCTTTCGACCTGGTATCTGCGGCTGTCACGGCGCCGATTCTCAAGGTCCGACGATGTCATCGATCGGGGCGCCGCCTTCGCCACGCTTCATGAGGCGCTCGCCGTGACCTCGCGGATGCTCGCCCCGATCCTGCCGTTCCTGGCTGACTCCATCTACGGCAACCTCGTGCCGGCAGTCGATGCCTCGGCGCCCGACAGCGTCCACCTCACGCGGTTTCCGACCAGCGAGGTCGCGTCACACCGCGATCCGGCGCTCGAATCATCGATGGATCTCGCCCAACGCACGGTCGAGCTGGCGCGAACCCTGCGCGGCGCCAACCGCCTGAAGACGCGCCAGCCGTTGGCCCGAGCGTGGGTCGCCGCCCCGGGCGGGGACGGCGCGCTCACCCCGGACCTCCTCGAGCTCGTCGCCTCGGAGATCAACGTCAAGGCCATCGAACCGATCACGAACGGCTCGGACCTCGTTGAGCGGCGCGTCAAGGTGCTGCTCCCGAAGGTCGGGAAGCGGCTGGGGCCGGCGATCCCGGCCGTGATGGCGGCCGCGCGAGAAGGCAAGGTCGACATCCACGACGACGGATCGGTCGCGCTGGCCGGGGTCGAGCTGGCCGCCGACGAGGTCGAGATCCAGGCGACGCCGCGGCCCGGAACGGCGGTCGCGGAGGACGATGGGCTGGTCCTCGTCCTCGACACCGCGCTAACGGATGCGCTCCGCGCCGAGGGCGATGCCCGTGAGCTCGCCAGGGCCGTCCAGGAGCTGCGGCGCGACGCCGGGCTCGAGCTTGACGACCGGATCGCGCTGTGGGTCGAGGGCCTCCCGGCGGCCGTCGCCGAACATCTGCCGGCCCTGGCGGCCGACACCCTCGCACACGTTGCGACCGGGGCCATCCCCGGCGATGCGCGCCGCGCGACGATCGAGCTCGATGCCGGGACCGTCACGATCGCCCTGCGGAGGCTCGATTGACGGCCGGGTCCGTGTCGGTCCCGTCGAGGATGCGCGCTCGCTGGCCGATCTTCGCGGGACTCGCCGTCGCGGTCCTCGTCGCCGACCAGCTGACAAAGTCGTGGCTCGTCTCGTTCCTCGCGCCCGGTCAGCGGACCGAGGTGGTCGGCTCCTACGTCCGGCTGATCCACACCCAGAACAGTGGGGCCCTCTTCGGGCTCTTCCGCGACCAGGCGATCGTGTTCGCCTTCGTATCGATCGGCGTCGTCGGCATGATCATCTGGTTCCACGGCAACGCCGGTCGCAACACCCTGCTGTCGATCGCCCTCGGGCTCCTGCTCGGCGGAGCACTCGGCAACATGGCCGACCGGTTCCGCTACGGCTATGTCGTCGACTTCGTCGATCTCGGGATCGGCGACCTTCGTTGGTACACCTTCAACGTTGCGGACGCCGCGATCAGCTGCGCGATCGTGCTGTTGTTGCTCAGTGCGTTCATGCCGGAGAAGTGGAGGTCGCGCATGCTCGGCGATGGCAGCGGCGGCGTCGACCAGCCCGAGGGGCGGACCGATGCGTGAGGCCCCGGTGGCAGCCGGCGTGCGGACGGTGCGGGTGCCCGAGGGAACGACGGGCCGGATCGACCGGTTCGTGGCGGACGCCACCGGCCTTTCGCGGAGCCACGTCCAGAAGCTGATCTCGGATGGTCGACTCACCGTGGACGGCGTCGCCGTCCGTGCGAACGCGATCGTCCCGGTCGGGGCGGAGGTACGCCTCGATGTCCCGGAGCCGCGGGCGCTCGACCTGGCTCCAGCACCGGACATCCCGTTGCGCATCGTCTACGAGGACGACGACCTGCTGATCGTCGACAAGCCGGCCGGACTCGTGGTCCATCCCTCCGCCGGACACCACGACGGCGATACGTTGGTCAACGCGCTGCTGGCGCGCGCCGGCGGCGCCGAGTACGGCGGGATCGCGGGCGTCGCGCGGCCCGGCATCGTCCATCGACTCGACCGCGACACGAGCGGGCTGTTGATGGTCGCCAAACACGACGCGGCGCAGCACTCCCTCATGGCGCAGCTGAAGGCCCGTCGGATCCGCAAGACGTACCAGGCGCTCGTCGCCGGCAGCGTGGCGGCGGCCGTCGGCCGGATCGAAGCGCCGGTCGGGCGCGATCCCAAGCACCGGACGCGGATGGCCGTGGTCCCCGACGGCCGTCCGTCGACCACCGGCTATCGGGTTCGCGAACGCTTCTCCCGATGGACCCTCCTTGAGATCGACCTCGTGACGGGGCGCACGCACCAGATCCGCGTCCATCTCGATGCGATCGGCCATCCCGTCGCTGGCGATCCGGTCTACGGCACCGGGACGTCGCGTCGCGGACCGGTCGGCCTCGAGCGACTCTTCCTCCACGCGTGGCGCCTGGAGCTCGCCGCGCCGGGTGACGGGCACCTGATCCGGGCCACCGCGGCGCTCCCCCCGGAGCTCGAGGAGGTCCTCGCGGGACTTCGGCGCACCGAGGCGGCCCGGTGACGAGGCGCGAGGATGGCTTCGTGACCGACGCGCCGGATCCGGAGGCACTCCTCGAGCCAGACCACATCTCCGACGATCCAGGCCGCCCCGACAACGTCATGCTCGGCGCCCCGGGCGCCATCCTCGTGATCATCTCGGGCCCATCGGGCGTCGGCAAGGACACGATCATCGACGTCCTTCGTCGACGCGACGTCGAGACCGAGCGGGTCGGCGAGCGCCACTACGTGGTCACCATGACGACACGGGCACCGCGCGACGGCGAGGTCGATGGCGTCGACTACAACTTTGTCACCCGACAGGAATTCCTGCGGCTCCGCGCTGCGCGGGGACTACTCGAGGCCAACGAGGTCCACGGCAACTGGTATGGATCGCCGCGCGACCAGGTGCGGGAGGCACTCCGTGCCGGCAAGGACGTGATCCTCAAGATCGATGTGCAGGGCGCCCAGAAGGTCAAGGAACAGGTCTCCGAGGCCTTGCTGATCTTCATCATCCCGCCGTCGCTCGAGACATTGATCTCGCGGCTTCGGGCGCGTGCGACCGAGTCGGCAGACGAGCTCGAGGTTCGCCAACGCGATGCCGCGATCGAGCTGGCTCGCCAGGGCGATTACGACCACGTCGTCGTCAACGAGACCGGCAAGGTCGAGCAGACCGCCGATCGGATCGAGTCGATCATCGCGGCCGAACGGTCAGCGCACGCGGGCCGGCGGGTCCGCGTCTAGGTCGTGACCCTCGGGCTGGCGCCCGGGCAGGACGCCGCGGATGCCGCGGACCCCGGGAGCGATGCGGGCGGACGTCGGCTGGTCGAGGTGGCCGTCGATGCGGCGGGGGCCGGCGGTGCGCGACCGTACACCTACGCGGTGCCGGAGGAGCTGGCCGATCTCGACGACGGCGAGGCGGTCCTCGTCGAGTTCGGCAAGCGCCAGGCGCTCGGGATCGTGCTCGGGTCGGCGGCTTCCAGCGGCGGTGTCGCTCCGAAGGCCATCGTGGATCGCGTCCGCGCCGACGGCCCATTGCTCCCGGGTCTGGCGCTGTCGTTGGCTCGGTGGATCGCGGGGCATTACCTGGCGCCGCCGGCCCTCGTGATCCGCTCGATGTTGCCGCCGGGCTTGCTCGAACGGCTCGAGCTCGTCGCCGAGCGCACGCCGGCCGCGACGGTCGATACCGTCGAGATCGAAGGACTCGATGCGGTCGACGCCGACCTGCTCGTGCAGCTCGAGACAGGGGCGCAACCGGCGCGCGAGCTCACCGCTCCGGACGGTCGGGCCGGGCTCCTCCGCCGACTTCGTGGCCTGGCCGGATCCGGGCTGATCACGCTCGACTGGACGCTGCTCGGGGCCTCGGCCGGCCCGCGGTACGAACGCTGGATCCGGCTGACGGCGGACGGCGCCGACATGGCCGATCGGATCGCCGACGGGATGCGCCCGGCCGGTCGCCAGCTCGGCGCCAAACAGCTGGGCGCCCTGGCGGCGCTTCGGGCCGAGCCCGGCGGGATCGCCAGCCGCGATCTGGCGGCTCGGTACGGCACGTCGGCGATCGCGTCGCTGGTCCGCCGCGGCCTGCTGGAGACAGAGACCCGCGAGCGACCACGTCGACCGCTCGCCGCGCGTCCTCCGGGGCTGCGCGGTGGTCGACCGCCGACGGCCGCGTTGTCCGCGGCGCAGGCCGAGGCCGTGGCGCGGGCCAACCGGGCGATCGCCACCGGCGACCCGCGGCCCCTGCTGCTCGACGGCGTGACAGGCGCCGGAAAGACGGCGATCTATGTCGAGGCGATCGCCACCGCCCTGGAGCGCGGCCGCCCCGCGCTGGTCCTCGTCCCGGAGATCGCGCTGGCCCTGCCGCTCGTCGACCGCCTTCGGGCAGATCTCGACGCGCGTGTCGCGCTCGTCCACTCGGGTCTCGGCGCGGGCGAGCGGGCCGACGAGTGGCGGCGGATCCGCGCCGGCGACGTCGACATCGTCGTCGGGACGCGGCTCGCCGTCGTCTCGCCGCTCGCCGATGTCGGCCTGATCATCGTCGACGAGGAACACGATCCGGCCTACAAGAGCGATCGAACGCCGCGCCTCCAGGGCCGGGACAGTGCGATCCGTCTGGGCGAGCTCGCAGGCGCCGCCGTGATCCTCGGATCGGCGACCCCGGCAGTGGAGAGCCTCGGCCGCGCGCTGGACGGTCGCTACGACCGCGTGATCCTCCCGACCCGCCCGAGCGGCCGCCCGCCCGTGATCCAGGTCGCCGACATGCGGGCCGAGCTGGCCGACGGGAATCGTGGACTGCTGTCGCGTGCCCTCGATGACGCCCTCGCCGGGCTCGATACGGCCGCCGGCGACCAGGCGATCCTGGTGCTGAACCGACGCGGGACCGCATCGGTCGTCCTGTGCCGTGACTGCGGCCACGTCCAGGCCTGCCCGGATTGCGAACGGCCGCTGGTCTACCACCAGGCCGGGACGACCCTGCGCTGCCATCACTGCGGCCGGGCGACGCCCCTGGCCACGCGCTGCCCGAACTGTCGGTCGCCGCGGATCCGCTACCTCGGCGGGGGGACCGAGCGGGTGGAGCGGGAGGTCCGGGAGGCCCATCCCGGGCTCCGGGTCGCCCGGCTGGATCGCGACGTCGCGGAGCGGCGGGGCGCGGCCGAGAAGATCGTCGATGCGTTCACGGCCGGCCAGATCGACGTCCTCGTCGGCACGAGCCTTGTCGCGAAGGGTCTCGACGTGCCCGGCGTGACACTGGTCGGCGTCGTGTCATCGGATGTGGCGCTGAACCTCCCCGATGAACGTGCTGCGGAACGGACGTACCAGCTGCTCAGCCAGGCCGTCGGCCGCGCCGGACGAGGCGATCGCCAGGGGCTGGCCATCCTGCAGACCTATCAGCCCGAGCACCCGGTCATCCAGGCCGTGGCGGCCGGTGACGGCGCCCGGTTCTACGCCGCCGAGCTCGACCTGCGGCGCCGCTTCGGATCGCCTCCATTCGGCGAACTCGTCAAGCTGACCGTGGCGCTGCCTGAACGTGAGGCCGCCGAGCGGGAAGGTGCGGCGATGGCGGAACGCCTCCGCGAGCGGGTGGCGGGACGTCGCACGGCCGTCATCGGGCCGGCGCCCGCCTACATCGCGCGGCGCAACGATCGATGGCGGTACCACGTGATACTGCGCGGCGACGATCCGGTCGCCGTGCTCGGCGGGGATCCGGGCCCACCGTGGTCGATCGATGTAGACCCTGAGTCCCTGTTGTAGGCGACCCGATCGATCCTCGATCCGCTCTCGATCAGTCGACGTGTCGCCGATAGGCCACCAGAACGCCCCCGACGGTGCGCTCCAGGCCCTGCAGGTATTCGAGCTGGCTCGGTTCGAGGTCGGCCGGATCGAGGCCGTCGCCGATGGTGTCGGGATCGACCGTTCCCCAGGCCGACGGCTCGTACACCATGACGACGTCGGTGTCGAGCGTCCGCTCGGCCTCGACGACAAGTTCGATCTGGTCCGCCTCGAGGTCTGCAAAGTTCCAGCCAGCGGTGCCCATCGCCAATCCTCCGATGCAACGGTCCTGTTGGCGATGATACGTCGAGGACCATCGGACTCGTGCCATTCCGGTCTGTTCGTGCGACGATGCGCTCCCCATCGCTCAGGAGACGCACCATGGCCGACCCACTGAACCCGAATCACGACGAACCCGCCGAGGGGCCGCGCGACGCTGGCTTCTCCGGCGACACCGGTCCCGAGACGGTCAAGGACGCCGCGGATGATGCCACGCGCGATACGGCCCCCAAGGC
>Ga0184632_10000921_pt1 | contig 11933 bp, 7 predicted proteins | sample PLM31_50_b1_FD_133153 | JGI IMG/M metagenome (GOLD analysis project Ga0184632, IMG submission 133153) | Groundwater sediment microbial communities from an aquifer in East River, Colorado, USA - PLM3-1_50_b1 | ecosystem: Environmental > Terrestrial > Soil > Riparian zone | place: USA: East River... | reverse complement strand
TGCGCTAGCCATGATTGCCTCCTCGCGTGCGGGTGCTCTGGAACAAAGACTAGGTATGGAGATTCTTCTCGCAACGGCACGGACAGTAAATCCAACGGAGGTACCGGCCCGATCAGTACCAAGGTCCCGGGACTGTGATTCCCGCTTGCGACTCGGGTAATCTGTCCGCCCGAGGCGCAAATATCGGAGGCCGCATGAAGGGCCTGTCTCTCGCAATGCTGCTCACGCTGCTCCCATGGCTTGTGAGCCCGGCGTGGGGCGCGGCGCAGCCGGGCAAGACTTACCGGATCGGCTACCTGTCGTTGGCCCCGATCGCTGACACGCCGTCCCCGGAGCGCGCCGCGTTTTTTCGCGCCTTGCGTGAACTGGGGTACGTCGAGGGAAAGAACCTCATCGTCGAGTACCGTTCGGCCGAGGCGAACATCGAGTCGCTGCCCGATGCTGCGACCGATCTGGTGGAGCTGAAACCGCCTCTGATCTTCGCCGTGGGCACCCCGACCGCGCTGGCCGCGAAGCAGGCGACGCGGACGATCCCGATCGTTATGATCGCGGCCGATCCGGTGGAGAACGGTTTGGTCCCGAGCCTCGCCAAGCCGGGTGGCAACGTGACCGGCCTCTCATTGCTCGACGCTAGGCTCGCTTCGAAGCGGCTCGAGCTTCTGAAAGAAGCACTCCCGAAGGCTTCGCGCGTAGCGGTGCTGTGGACACCCGCTCACCCCGCTCACATGCAAACCTTGCCGCTACTGGAAACTCGCGCGAAGGAACTCGGACTCAGGCTGCAGGCGTTCGAGGTAACGCGGATAGCCGATCTGCAAGAAGCGTTCAAGCGGATGAGCGCAGCGAGGCCGGACGCGATCCTGGTGCTGACCGACTACCGGACCCTCATCTATCGTGCGCTGATCGCCGAGTTCGCAGCGATAAACGGTCTGCCGACGATGTTTGGATCGCCGGAGTCGGTCGAGGCGGGCGGCTTGATGTCCTATGGAGTGAGAGTCGCGGAGCTTTTCACGCGCGCCGCGACGTTCGTCGATCGGGTCCTGAACGGCACACAGCCGGCGAATTTGCCGGTCGAGCAGCCGAGCCGCTTCGACCTGGTGGTCAATCGCAAGACCGCGAAAATCCTCGAGCTCGAGTTTCCCACGCCCTTCCTGCTGCGCGCGACCGTCTTTGTCGAATGAAACGCCGCCGGCGGATGTTCGCGAAGTACGCGTCGCTGATCACGGCGCTCGTGAGCGCAGCGCTGTTAGGCAGCGGGTTGCTCGAAATCTACATCTCCCATCGGGAGCGCCACGCGACGCTCGACGCCGTCCAGTACGACAAGGCCAAGGCCGCGGCGGCGAGCGTCGCGCGCTACATCGAGGACCTCGCGCGCCAGATCGAATGGGCGACCGCGACGGCGCCGGGTGTTGCTGCTCCCGATCTCGAGCGGCAGCGAATCGAATACCTCAAGCTGCTGCGTCTGGCGCCACCGGTCACGACCGTGAGCCTCTTGGACGCAAGCGGGCGTGAGCGACTGCGCGTCTCGCGCTTGGATCCTGACCGGAAAGAAAGCCGCGCGGACCTCTCGCAGCATCCCGGGTTTATCACCGCCTCCGCCGCGCGGATCCATTTCGGCGCGCTCCACTTCGCTGATCAGACCGAGCCTCAAATGACCATCGCCGTGCCCGCCACAGCCGGCGATGGCTCGGTCACCCTTGCCGTAGTGAACCTCAAGTTCGTTTGGACCGTGGTGACGGAGATCAAGGTCGGCGAGCGTGGTTATGCGTACGTGGTCGATGCACGCGGACGGCTCGTGGCGCACCCTGACATCAGCCTGGTGCTGCAGATGACGGACCTCGCCGCGCTGCCCCAGGTCCGCGCCGCGCTCGCCCGCCAGGATGGCGCGGACGCGTTGCGACAGCCGAACGAAGGCGCCCGCGACCTGAACGGGCAGCCGGTGCTCGCCGCATATGCGCCCATTGCTCCGCTCGGCTGGTTCGTGTTCGTCGAGCAGCCGCGCGAAGAGGCATTCACGCCTCTCTATGCCGCCATGTGGCGAACGGGTGTGCTGCTGCTCCTCGGGTTGGGCCTCGCGCTCGCCGCGAGCTTGATGCTCGTGCGTCGCATGGTTGCGCCGATCGGCGCGCTGCGTCTGGGAGCGCAAAGAATCGGTGAGGGAACCCTTGGACACCGGATCCGCGTGGAAACCGGCGACGAGCTGGAGGAACTCGCCGGGCAGTTCAACCGCATGGCGGCGCAGCTTGAAGAGCTCTACGCGGACCTCGAGCGCCGAGTCGCCGAGCGCACGCGCGACCTCGACGTCGCGAACCAGGCGAAGTCGCGCTTCCTCGCGGCCGCGAGTCACGACCTGCGCCAGCCGATGCATGCGTTGAGGCTTTTCGTCGGGCAGCTCCGCTCGTCGACGGAAGGCGCGGACCGGAACGCGCTCGTCGAGCGGATCGACGCGGCCGTGACGGCGATCGGCGACCTGCTCGACAAGCTCCTCGACATCTCGAAGTTGGACGCTGGCGTGGTTGCTCCGCAACCGCAAGACTTTCGCATCGCGGACCTACTGGACGCCATCGAGACCCAGTTCGCTCCGCTCGCGCGGGAGAAGGGACTGAAGTTCCGCATCGTGCCGTCGAGCGCCTGGGTGCACAACGACCCGGTGCTCCTGCAACGCATCCTCCTCAACCTGGTATCCAACGCGGTCCGCTATACGGCGCGCGGCGGTGTTCTCGTCGGCTGCCGTCCGCGCGGCCACAGTCTGCGCGTCGCGGTGTGGGACACCGGCTGCGGCATACCCGAAGAACACCGGGAAGAGGTCTTCCGCGAGTTCGTGCAGCTCGAAAACCCGGAGCGTGATCGCAGCAAGGGGCTCGGCCTGGGCCTCGCCATCGTCTCACGGCTGGCACAACTTCTTGGCGGCCACATTGAGTTGCGCTCGGCTGTTGGCCGAGGCTCGATGTTCGCGATCGACGTTCCGCTCGCCGATGCGGCATTGCAGGTTGAAGGGGCGCAGGCGCAGCGCGCGCTTCAGCCGCGCGAAGCGAACTTGCGCGGAACCTTCGTCGTCATCGTGGACGACGACGAGCCCGCGCTCGCCGGTATGCAGGGGCTACTGAAGGATTGGGGCTGTCTCACATTGACGGCTGGCAGCGCCGCAGAAGCACTCAGCAAGCTGACCGAGCACGATCGCCCGCCGGAGCTCATCGTGTGTGACTACCGCTTGCGCGCCGGCGATACCGGGATCGAGGCGATTCGCCGAATCCGGATGGCGGCGCAGTGTTCTGTCCCGGCCATCCTCGTTACCGGAGACACGACCCCGGAGGTGCTCCGTGCTGCGAACGAGAACGGACTCACGGTGCTGCACAAGCCTGTATCGCCGGTGAAGCTGCGTGCGCTGCTCGCGCAGTTGCTCGCATCTGCTCTCGCAAGCAATCCACAGGGCTCCGTTGAGGCGCCCGGCTGAGCTAATAATTGCCTCCTGGTTGACTTTTCCTGGAGGATGGGATGGGTTCAAGCACCAGGCCCATGCGCGCGGCGGCGATCACAGCTTGAGTGCGGCTCGTCACGTTCAGCGTCTTGAGCACGTGCGTGACGTGATTCTTCACCGTCGACTCGGCGAGCTCGAGTTCCCGGCAGATCAGCTTGTTGGACTTGCCCTGCATCAACAGGATCAGGATCTGCGCCTGCCGCTCGGTCAGACCGAGATCGGAAGGCAGGAGGCGACGCGGCGAACCCCCCGCGTCGGATGCGGGACTCTCTACGTTAGCGGGCACCATCTGCGGCTCAGAGCGACCGAGGATTTCGGGCGGAATGTAAATCCCACCTGAGAGCACTAGACGCAGCGCGCTCGCCAACAACTCGTTCGACGACGACTTGGGAATGTATCCCATCGCCCCATGGTCGAGTGCTTGGGTGACGCTTACGCGATCGTTCGTTGCTGAAACGACCACTACGGACACCGCCGGGTAACGCGTGCGCAGCTCGGTGAGCGCGGCGAGCCCGCGCATCCCGGGCAAGTTCAAGTCGAGAAGCACGAGGTCCAGGTCTGGCTGCACCTCGATCATACGGAACGCTTGCCCACAGTCGCCGGCTTCGAAGACTGTCACCTCGCGCTCAAGCTGTCCGAGAACGCGACGCAAGGCGTCCCGAATGAGCGCATGATCGTCAACAACTAGCACTTTCATGGCGTTCCCGAGCGTTCCTCTGCGGCAAGAAGCCGTTCAACGCCCTAGAGTTTGCGCGTCGGGTTGTCGAGCCTCAAGGCGATCACGTTCGGCCTAGGGTTCGCGACATTCCCACTGGATCAGTTCGCCATGCTCCCGGTCCTGCCAAGTCGTCCGATCAATACCGAGTTGACTGGCCGCCTCTTGGATCGACCAGCCACGCTCCAGGCGCTTGTGGAGTAATCGCTCACCTACGGTCAGCGAAGCGGGAGAAGGTATCACCGCATCCTGAAAGTCGCGCGGACGAATGCGGACCTGGCCGGTGCAGACGCAATCGCGCCGCGCCACGTGGCCGAAGCGGTCAGCTATCGGGGCACCGACAGCAGGCCGCAGTGACGGGGGGATGGGGTAGCGCTATGCATTTGTCCTCGTAAGCCTTCCTGTCCAATAGACAGTCCTAAACTGGAGCTTCCACACGGAGCAACTGCCAGGGGTACCGCGCTTGGCAGGGCCTCCACGTGCGGCGTGCGGTCCGGCCGTCCCCACGAGCGCTCCCGCACCGTTCGCCGAGCACGTGACTCGTTCAGGCAAGGGAGCGAAGCATGAGCTTTTCAGTTCACCGACAGTTTGCGGCAGTCGTTGTGCTGGCATTCGCCGCGCTCATTCCGCCGCCGGCCGCGCGCGCCGCGACACTACCCGCCGGCTTCGCCGAGACCATCGTGGCGACCGGGCTTGCCAACCCTACCGCAATGGAATTCGCACCCGACGGCCGCCTCTTCGTCACCGAACAGGGCGGCCGGCTGCGCGTCATCAAGAACGACGTCCTCCTCGCGACGCCGTTTGTCACCCTCACCGTCAACGCCTCGGGCGAGCGCGGCCTGCTCGGCGTGACGTTCGACCCCAACTTTGCGACGAACCACTTCGTCTACGTTTACTACACGGCGACGACGCCGATCGTGCACAACCGCATCAGCCGCTTCACGGCGAACGGGGATGTCGCCGTCGCAGGCAGCGAGGTCGTCATCATCGACCTCAACCCGCTCAGCAGCGCGACCAATCACAACGGCGGTGCAATCCACTTCGGCGAGGACGGCAAGCTCTACGCGGCCGTCGGCGAAAATGCGAACGGCGCGAACGCGCAGACGCTCACGAACCTGCTCGGCAAGATCCTGCGTCTGAACGCCGACGGCTCGATCCCGACCGACAATCCCTTCTACGGACAGGCGGCGGGTGTGAACCGCGCGATCTGGGCGCTGGGCCTGCGCAACCCGTTTACGTTCTCGATCGAACCCGTCACCGGCCGCATGTTCATCAACGATGTCGGGCAGAGCACGTGGGAGGAGATCAACGAGGGCGTCGCCGGCTCGAACTACGGCTGGCCCGACACCGAGGGGCCGACCAGCAACGTGAGCTTCCGCGCGCCGGTCTACGCCTACCAGCACGGCGCCGGAACGCCGACCGGGTGCGCGATCACCGGCGGCGCCTTCTACAACCCGCAGGTCGCCTTCCCGTTTCCGGCCAGCTACGACGGCGACTACTTCTTCGCCGACTACTGCAGCGGCTGGATCTACACGCTCGAGACATCGAACTTCACCGCAACGCAGTTCGCCACCGGCATCGCGGCGCCCGTCGACCTCAAGGTCTCTGACGACGGCGCGCTCTACTACCTCGCGCGCGGCGGCGGGAGCACGACCGGCATTGTCGCGATGATTACCTACGCGAACGCGCCGCCGAGTATCACTTTGCATCCGGCGAACCGCACGGTCGCGGCCGGCCAGTCGGCGACCTTCTCGGTGGCGGCCTCGGGTGCCGCACCGCTTTCGTACCAGTGGCAGCGCAACGGCGCGAACATCGCGAGCGCGACCTCGCCGAGCTACACGCTCGCCGCAGCACAGGCGTCCGACAACGGCGCGCGTTTCCGCGCCGTCGTGACGAACCCATTCGGGACGGCGACGAGCAACGAGGCTATGCTCACCGTCACCTCGAACGCGGCCCCCGTCGCCACGATCACGCAGCCGACCGCGGGTTCGCTTTACAGCGGCGGGCAGACGATCACCTTCAGCGGGACGGCGAATGACGCCGAGGATGGCACCCTTCCGCCATCGGCATTCACGTGGGAGGTCGTGTTCCATCACGACACGCACACTCACCCGTTCGTGCAGCCGACGACCGGCATCACCAGCGGGTCGTTCGTCATGCCGACGATGGGCGAGACGGCCGCCAACGTCTGGTATCGGATTCACCTGACCGTCCGCGACTCGGCCGGGCTCACACGTACGACGTTCCGCGACGTCCTGCCACGCACGGTCCAGGTCACCGTGGCCACGAACCCGGCGGGACTTCAAGTCACAATCGACGGCCAGCCTGCCTCGGCGCCGACGACGTTCACGGGTGTCGTCGGAATCCAGCGGACGCTGGCGGCCGTGACGCCCCAGACGCTGGGCGGTACGACCTACGCGTTACAGACCTGGTCGGACGGCGGGGCCGCGCAGCACACGATTTCGACGCCGGCTTCGAACGCCACCTACACGGCGACGTTCGCCCCGACCCAAGTCGGCACGGGGGACGGCCTCTCGTCGGTCTACTACGACAACCGCGACTTCACCGGTGCGACCGTCGCGCGCGTCGACCCCACGGTGAACTTCAACTGGGGCAGCGGCGCGCCGGCGCCCGGCATCGGGCCGGACACCTTCAGCGTCCGGTGGACTGGGCAGGTGCAGGCGCAGGTGACGCAGACCTACACGTTCTACACGACGAGCGACGACGGTGTCCGGCTCTGGGTCAACGGAGCGCCGATCATCAACAACTGGACCGACCACGCACCGACCGAGAACAGCGGCACGATCGCGCTTACCGCGGGCCAGCGGTACGACATCAGGATGGAGTTCTACGAGAACGGCGGCGGCGCCGTCGCGAAGCTCTCGTGGAGCGGCCCGTCGACACCCAAGGCGATCATTCCGCAGAGCCAGCTGTACTCGAGCTCGGCGCCGCCGACCGGCTTCGCCGTCAAGATCAACTACCAACCCGCGGCGTCCCCCGTGCCGGCCGGATATCTCAAGGACGACGGCGCGGCGTACGGCGCCCGCGGCAACGGATACGCCTACGGCTGGAACGCGGCGGCCACCAATACGCGTGACCGGAACGCCGCCAACTCGCCCGACCAGCGGTACGACACGCTCAACCACATGCAGATGTCACCGAACCCGAACGCCGCATGGGAGATCGCGGTTCCGAACGGTACCTACATGGTGCGGATCATCGCGGGCGATCCGAGCTTCATCAACAGTGTGTACCGGGTCGCGGCGGAGGGCGTCCTGACCGTCAGCGGCACGCCCACCACGAGCACGCGCTGGTTCGAAGGTACCCAAACGGTCACGGTGACGGACGGGAGGTTGACGGTCACGAACGCTACGGGCGCGCAGAACAACAAGATCTGTTTCATCGAGATCACGCAGCAGTAGCTTTCCTTGACGCGGTCACGATGGCCGATCGTCGTGCGCCGTCCCTCGTACCGGACGTCACTTTGCCAGCGTTATCGCGCTCCGTGCTCGAGACGGCCGTGACACTCCTTGTATCGCTTGCCACTGCCGCAGGGACAGCGCTCATTGCGCCCGACAGGTTTCCCCGGTGAGATTGCGGCGGTGGCCTCACCGTTCAGACGTGCGAGCAATTGCGTGGCCTCTCCCTCCACCGGATGCGCGGCGACGATTCTGCGCAATACCATCGTCGCCTCTTCATGCCGCCCAAGCTCGGCATAGTTTTTGGCGAGCTGCAGACACTGCACCGAGCCGAGAATGGCCGGTGTGGCCATTTCCAAAAAAACGGCCAGGTCCGCCTTCTGAAAGAACATCCAGAAGTTGAACAGACCATGGAAGCCGAAAGGCACGCTCGAAAAAGGGGAGGCCTCGAAGGAAAAACGGTCGGCCACCGACTCGGGCGCAAAGCGGATGCCGTGCCGCGCTTCAAGATAACTGCGATACGTGCGACAGATGGCCTCGTCTTCCAGCGGGAACGCAGCGACGTGCGGATCGCGCAGCGCGTCCAGCAGCCGCTTCGAGCGCAGCGAGAATCCGCCGTTGCCCACGGTGTGGCCGTCGCGATGCCAGGGCCATTTGGCGCCGATGTAGTCATAGTCAAGAAACTCGTCGCTCCAGGCCTCCCCATTGAGGACGTAGCCGTCCCACTGAATGAGCAGGACAAAATCCGTGTCGATGCACCGACCCAGTTCCTTGATGACGAAATGCGAATAGGCGTCGCGCGAATCGAGCGTCGGGATGCGCACGGTGTCGATACCGTCGAATGCGATGGTGCGATCTGTGACAAAGAGCGCACGCGCAAAACTGCATTTCTGCACGCATTGATCCAAAGCGGCGAGCGCCAGGTCGTGATTGACACAGTCGACACAGCAGAGGGTGACGCGGTCGAGCATTTGCATGGGGTCGCGTCGCAGCAATCCGCGCCGGATTTGCAAGCCGCACGGTCCGCGTCGACGCGCGTGCGATCAGGACTTGCGGCCCGCGTATTTCTCGCCGGCCGACACGTCGTTCTTGAGCCAATTCTGCGGCGGCGGCAACGGACAGGTCGTGTAGGCGGAAAACGCGCACGGCGGGTTGTACGCCCTGTTGAAGTCGACGACCCACGCGCCGTCCTTCGGCTTCTCGACGACCAGAAAACGCCCCGGCGGATAGGTGGTGGCATTGCTGGTCGCGTCGCGGAAGATGATGAACAGATCGCCTTCGTCGTCAAGCGCATCGAGTGTCGTCTTCTGGCCGTTCAACACGAATTCCAGCGAGCCCGCGACCTTTTCATAGCTAATCTCGCCGCGCACATTGGCGATCGGAATTGTCGCGCCGTCCGCATGCGGCACGAAGCGCGCAGGCACCTTGAACTCCGCGCGGGGCTCGTACCACACGCGGCCCGCAAAGGTCTTGCGCCGCGGCGATTCGCGATCGGCGGCCCGGACGACGATCTTGCCATCGTCACGTTTGACGAACTGCAGCGAGAGCCGTCCCGCGGTGACCCATTCGAGACGGGTGGCACCGGTGACGAGATCGCGTGCGCTGAACTCCTCGCCGAGGCCGTCCTTCGCCACCGTGCGCATCTGCTGTCCTTTGGCCAGCACGAGGCGCGCGCGGTCGGCGCTGACGGTGATCGTCCCGAGATACGCAGGCGCCAGCGTCTTCGGCAGCACGACGTTGTTGTCGGGTGCTGCGCCGATCCGATATGCACCGGGGGTCAGTTCATCGCGGGAAACGATCGACAGCCAGCCGCGCTCGCGCGTGAGGCTCGCGTCGACGCGCGTTCGCCACTTCGAGAGATCGTCGAGCCAGCCGGCATCGGGCGTCGACGCCGCGTGTGCGGCGACGACGATGGCGACGGCCGCGACGCCGGTTAAAAGATGCGCAGGCAGAGTCGAGGGCATTTGCAACCGAGGAGCAGATCGTGTGGTGGGTAAAATTCTACCCGCTTTTGGTGCTACGCAGCGAGTCTACGGCGCGCTGCGCAACTAGCGGGGAAGGCCGATGTACGCCGACGCGTCGCAGCGACCAGGACTGGACGGGCACGTGATGGAATTTCCGCCCGGGTAGTAATTGCGGACATTCAGATAGTAGTTGGCGCCCGGCGTCAGACCGGGGAGGCCGGGTGTCGACGCGCCAATCCCGAACGTGATGGTGGCCGTGTTGCCGTTGCTTCGCGCGAGCGGGCCGTTGTTGCCCGAAGCGTCGTTGGCGCGAAAATCGCACGCGGTCGGCGACAGCGTGATCTCGCGGAATGTCGCCGGCGATCCAAACTCGGCGACGTCGAGCAGGCCGGTTTGCGACGCATTCGCGGTAGGCGGCACCGTAAAGCGCACCGCCCAGACGCCATTCCACGCGAACGCCGGAGGCTCGTTGTAGAGCGTATGCGCCGTGACAGTGGACGTGCCGACTTCCGTGTACAACGTGCTTGGAAATTGTCCGCACAGGCCGACCGGCGATGGAGTCGTGGCGACCCAGTTGACGTTGGCGACCGCCGGCGCGCCTGTTCCGCTCGCATTGCTCGCGGCGACCGAATAAGTCTGCAAACCGGCAACGCTCGACCGCACCTTGCAGATGTTCGTCGAGCTGATGCAATTCGTCCAATGATAGGCCGTGGGGACGCTGCACGCGGCCTCGAGCACGACAAGGGAATTGACGATCGGCGTCTGGTTCTGCGCGCTCACGATCAGGTTGCATATCGGGATCGGGTCGGGCAGCGGGGGTGGCGGTGGCGCCGACCACGTCACCTGGACGCTGGCAGGCGCACTCGGGCCCGCCGTATTGGCGGCGATAACGGTGTAGTTGATGGTGCCCGCTGATGACGAGCTCGCCGTGCAAATGGCGGTCGTGCTCGTGCATCCGGTCCAGCTGTAGCTGGTCGGAGTCCCGGAGCAGCTGGCCGTGAGCGAGACGCTCGTGCCGATCATCGCGGTCGGGCTGCTCGCGGCCAGCGTGCACACCGGCGGCGTGGCGCTCGGCAGCACAGGCGAGCACATCGCCACCGGCCGTCCCGACGTGCCATAGCCTTCCGCGATATAGCCTTTGGCGACCATGGCGTCATGGACCGACGTGTTCGTTGTGTAGCGATGGTTGGAATCGGTTCGATGGTTCCAGCTGCGGTACACGGGAATCGTATTGGCCGGGCACTGCCCCGTCGTCAGATTGGGCAGGTAGACCTGGAACACATTGGCCGATTCGAGCAGCCATGCCGAGGGGAACTTCTGCTTGACTGCATCGCACTCCGCCGCCGAGGCCGAATAAAAGTGCGAATCGAGTCCGGCGGCAGGGACGCCGTAGAAGCGGCAAACGGCAGCGGCGCCCGGTGTCGTGTCGGTCGCCTCCAGCACTTTGAAGCTCAAATTGGTCCGCTGCCAGCCGACCAGGACGCCGGTGTCGAGCTTCGCGATTTCATCCGGAAACGCGGTGACGAAATAGTGATCGAGGGACGCGTTGTAGAACTCGACGGCGTCGATCATGTCCGCGCTGGCCGGCATGCACGCGACGACGGATGCCAACCCACCTGCTGCGATCCAATTTCGCATGATCGGTGAGCCTACCGGATAGGCGGCGGGTTGTAGATTCCTCAAACACCGCAATTCGCCTTCCTTATGTCCTACACATCGTCGTGATGCTGTTGCCCGCGCCGTGGCGATTCCGCGCAAAGGCGTTGGCATAGCGGCGCGAATGTTGCACTGCGTTAGACTACGTAGTTCAGATGAACACCGTCACCGACGCCTTCGTCGACACGCAGGAATCCGGCATGGACGCGCCGCGCCTGCGCGAGATTCCCTACAACTACACGTCGTTCTCCGATCGCGAGATCGTGATCCGCCTGCTCGGCGCGGACATGTGGCAATTGCTGCACGAGCTGCGCGGCGAGCGGCGCACGGGGCGGTCCGCGCGGATGCTGTTCGAGGTGCTCGGCGACATCTGGGTCGTCGACCGCAATCCCTATCTGCAGGATGACCTGCTCGACAATCCCAAACGGCAGGCGCTGCTGGTCGAGGCGATGCGCCATCGCCTACGGGAAATCGAAAAGCGTGCGGCCGGCATGGATGGCGCCCCCGTCGACACCTACAGTGTCGTTCCCCCAGAGGGGGCTCCCGCAACGGAACGGCCCGGCGACGCGGATGTCGAGCGCGACGTCAAAGTCGCGGGGCTGATCGTCGCCGCCAACACCGCGGTCGATCGTTTTGCGGCGTCGTTCGGCGAGACCGCGGAGTTGCGCAAGCGCACGCGGCGCGTCCTGGCCCGACACACCGAC
>Ga0184632_10000920_pt1 | contig 11938 bp, 9 predicted proteins | sample PLM31_50_b1_FD_133153 | JGI IMG/M metagenome (GOLD analysis project Ga0184632, IMG submission 133153) | Groundwater sediment microbial communities from an aquifer in East River, Colorado, USA - PLM3-1_50_b1 | ecosystem: Environmental > Terrestrial > Soil > Riparian zone | place: USA: East River... | reverse complement strand
TTACCGAAGTTGAGCACACGGCTGCCGCCGCCCTGCATCTGCGACATGAACAACAGCAGCAGGATAACCAGGACCGCGATCGGCAACAGGTTGATCAGGAAGCTCAGCAGGATGCTGTCCTTCGTGACCGTCGTCGTGTACGTGTCGACCTTGTGGTCGGCCTCCGCCCGCTGCACGGCGGCCAGGATCTCGTCGCCGGCCTCGAACGGATACTGTGCCTGTATGTGATCGGTGAGCTGGCCCTCGTTGGAGTCTCCGGTGCGGATCTCCTCGTTGACGACGCGCACCTTCTGGCTCAGATCGAGGGCGAGCGTCTGCTCCTTGTCCTCGATCTTGACTTTCTTGACGCCGCCCGAGTTGATCTGCGCGAGTACGTCGGAGGTGTTGACCTTCGTGTACTCCTGACCGCTGGTGAAGAAGCTGCTCAACGCGATGGCGCCGATGATCACCAGGATGATCCACACCACCGGTCGACGGAAGATGCCACGGGTACGTTCCATGCTGTTTTGAGCGCCTGTGCGCCCGGCCCTCCCGATCAGTCAGAACACCCAGCAGCCGCGCCGGTCGCGGGGTCGCGTCGCGGCGGCCGCGCCGAGCAATCGACGCGACACCGGAACGCCATGGCGCCCGGTCATTTGACGGTACACCGTGAATGCGGCAATCGCCGTGTCGCATCCGGCACTCCGCACGGACGCGGCAGGAATGCCAACAAATAGTACTGCCGCCTCGTGGCGCTCGTCACGGCACTGCCCCTCCCGGGGGCCGCCATTCGCTGGCGCCGAAACGTGACGCCCAGCGTCAACGGCCCGGCACCGGACAGCGATTCACCCCAGGGACGGACGGGCATAGACCGACGGGCGCAACACGCCGATGGCGGGCATCTCCCGGTAGCGCTCGGCGTAATCCAGCCCGTAGCCGACCACAAACTCGTTCGGGATGTCGAAGCCGACGTACTTCAGCGGTATGTCGACCTTGATCGCGTCGGGCTTACGGAGCAGCGCGACCACCTCGACGGATGCGGCGGAACGGCTCGCGAGGTACTTGAGCAGCCACGAGAGCGTCAGCCCGGAGTCGACGATGTCCTCGACGACGATCACGTGTCGCCCCGCGATGTCACGGTCAAGATCCTTCAGGATGCGCACGACCCCCGACGAGGTGGCCCGCTGCCCGTACGAGGAGACGGCCATGAACTCGAGCTCGACGGAGCGGGCGTGCCGGCCCAGCGCCCGGGCGAAGTCGGCCATGAACATGACCGCGCCCTTGAGCACGCCGACCAGCAGGACGCTGTCCGTGGTCGCGTAGTCCGCGGCGATCTGCTTCGCCAGTTCCTCGATCTTGTCGCGGATCTGTTCCTCCGTGACGACCACGCGCTCGATGTCTTCGTCGTACCAGGTGCGCTCGCCCATGCCCCAAGCCTGCCAGGGTTCGCGTCGATCATGAAGTTAGGGTTGCGAAATCGCGCCGACCATGAACTCAAGTTCATGATCGGCGAAAGAGGGGGCTAGTAAGCTGCGGCGTGGCCGTCGGCGCGCGACTCGGACCCGGCGGCGTACCCCTGTCCCCGCGGTAGCCGCCAGATCGCCTGGCCGTTGCCGAACACGTCGCGATCCGCCGCCCGACGGGCGTCATGCCCACGCAGGACGAGCCCCCTCAGCACCTCGTCGGGGAACTCGGCCTCGACCTGCACCCGTAACCCGGAGTGCCAGTACCACCGCGGGGCGTCCAGCGCCGCCTGCGGGTCGAGGCCGGCGTCCACAGTGGCAGCGACAAGCTGCACGTGCCCCTGCGGCTGCATGTGCCCACCCATCACGCCGAACGGCCCGACCGGCTCGCCGGCCCGGGTCAGAAAACCTGGGATGATCGTGTGGTACGGGCGTTTGCGCGGCGCGGCGACATTGGGGTGCCCCTCGTCGAGGGTGAACCCGGCCGCCCGGTTCTGCATGCCGAACCCATAGCCCGGCGCGAGGATGAACGAGCCAAACCCCATGTAGGTGGACTGGATCAGGCTCACCATCATGCCGTTCGCGTCGGCTGTGCACAGGTAGACGGTGCCACCGCGCGCCGGCTCACCGCAGACTGGCTCGGCGGCCGAGTCGCCGATCAGAGCCCTGCGTGACTCCACATAGGATGGCGACAACAGATCCGCCATGCGAGGCACCGACGTCACGTCGGGATCCGCCACATACGCCTGAGCATCCGCGAAGCCCAGCTTCATCGCCTCGATCTGAGCATGAGCCCGTTGCTCGGCAGGGGCACCGACGAGGTCAACTCCGTCCAGGATGGACAGGGCTAGCAGCGCCGCGACGCCCTGACCGTTCGGCGGTAGTTCCCACACCTCGTGGTCGCGATAGGACGCGTGCAGCGGATCCACCCAGACCGACCGGTGCGACGAGAGGTCCTCGCCGGTCAGGGTGCCACCCGTACGCGCCGACCAGTCGACGACCGCGTTCGCGATTTCCCCGCTGTAGAAGGACTCGGCTCCCGTGGCCGCGATCAGCCGCAGCGTGCGCGCCGCGGACGGGTTGCGCCAGAGCTCGCCGGCGCGTGGCGCTCGCCCCGCCGGGGCGAAGACCTCCGGCCAAGGCGCGAACTCGAGCCCGTTGAGGCGGGCCTGCACCGCCACGCCATGCGCCCAGTGGTGCGCCACCGTGGGCGAGACCGGGTAACCGCGCTCCGCGTACCCGATGGCGTCTTCGAACAGCTCGGCAAAGCGCAGTCGCCCGAACCGCGCGTGGAGGTCGCGCCACCCCGCCGGGGCGCCCGGCACCGTCACCGAGAGCCAGCCACGGTCGAACATGCGGCCGCCCGGCCCCGCACTGGCCACGACCGCCGCCCGGGTCAGGCCGGCCGGCGAGCGGCCCGAGGCGTTGAGCCCGTGCAGCCGTTGACCGTCCCAGACGATCGCGAACAGGTCGCCGCCGATGTCATTCGAGCCGGGCTGTACCACGGCCAGCGTGATGGCCGCCGCGACGGCCGCGTCAACGGCGTTGCCGCCACGGCGCAGCGCGTCGAGGCCCGCGGCGGCGGCGAGCGGCTGGGATGTCGCCACGACGCCGCGCGGTGCGTAGACGGGTTTACGGGTAAGGCTCGGCAGGCCGGACACGGGCTCCACTCCCGTCGATCTAGGGGTTATTCGCGTGGTCGGAGATCAAAGTACGCGAACAACCCCTAGATCGACGGGAAGAGAGGGCTAGAGCGGCCCGGGCTCCAGTAGCTCCTCCACCCAGCCGTAGACCGCGTCACCGTGCTCGGCCAGGTCCGCCTCGCTCGCGCCGGCAAGCGCTCGCCGCCACGACATGGCCCGCGCCGGCTTTCCCGTCCACGTCGCGAGCCGGGCCAGTTCGCGCAGCTGCGCCACGTCGCCCAGGTCGTCGAAGACCTCGAGGTACGCGTCGCGAACCCGCAGCACGGATGGATCGTCGGCCGGCAGCTCGAAGCGATACGCCACCACGCGCAACGTGACGAGCAGGGTGGTGAACGGGTGACACACCGCTGAGTCGCCCCAGTCGAAGAAGACGAACCCGTCGGGTCCGACGAACACGTTGGCGTCATGCAGGTCGTCGTGGTTCAGGCTGGACGGGATGCCGCTGTCCGCGAGGCGTGCGCACCACTGCCCGTACTCGGGCCACAGTGCCCGTACGCGCGCCCGGGACTCGGGCGAGAGCCCCGTGGCGGGATCGTCGACCAGCTCGGCCACGAGGCCGGCCAGCGTCGCGGGCCGGTGGTCGGGTGTGCCGAGCGCGACCATCTCGTCGGCGTGCGGCATCAGATCGCGCTGCAGCTGTGCGTACTCCGCGACGAACGCCTCCCACTGGCGAGTTCCGCGAAGCTTGCGAGCGGAACGTTGGGAACTCTCGCGGGCAACGTCGTCGCGCAGCGTGCTTCCCCCGTCGGGCAGGAGCTGCCAGCCGCGCTCGGCCTGCACCGCCAGCGGGGCCAGGACGCGGCCGGGTGCCCACCGGCCCAACGCCTCGGCCAGCGGGGCCTCGTAGCGGGTGTCACCGCCGTTGGCCTTGAACCAGACGAGCCCGTCTGCCGTCGGGATCCGCCACATCAGAGACCACTGTCGCGCGTGCGCCTGCTCGATCTCCCCGATCCGGCCCAGCCCGAGTCGCTCGGCCTGCTCGTCGATCCAACTCGCGGCCGCGGTCCGCCACGCAGGGTCTTCCCACCTCGCCATGTTGGCGACAGTCGTAGCTCCGCTCACGACGGTCGACCCTAGCGGTCCGCGCCGCGGCGATCAGTAGGTTTTTCGGTGACGCCCAACCGGTCGCCCAGGCGCCCGACGGTGATAGCGCCGGGAAGGTGCACCGCGCCCTGGCCGTGCCAAGCCACCACGAGCGCGTCGAGAGCGTCGACGTGCCGGTGGGACAGGTCCGCCCCCGCGACACCGAGCGAGCGGGCCCATCCGTGCAACACCCGCGTCCGTACGGCGGCGGCCAGGGGCGCCAGCGCGCCCACCCGCAGCGACCCGTCGGGATTGGCCGCCTGGGCGCGGGCCAGATCGGCGAGCTCGTCCAGAGCCGACGCGTCCGCCGCCGCGAGGCTGGCCGTGCGGGCGAGGTTGTCGACGACGGCCGGGCCGAGACTGTCCACGAGAGACTTAAGGAGGGTACGGGCACGGGAGCGCGCAAACGCAGGGTCGGCGTTGTGCGGATCCTCCCACGACCGCAGGCTCAACGCGGCACAGGCGGCCCGAGTCTGCGCCCTCGCGATGCCCAGCAGGGGCCGGGCCAGCGTCACGCCGTCGACGGCCCGGGTCGCGGGCATGCCTGCGAGCCCGCGCAGGCCCGCGCCTCGCAGGAGCGCGAGCAGTACGGTCTCCGCCTGGTCCTCGCGCGTGTGGCCGAGCAGGACCAGACCGGCGCCGTGCGCGCCGGCCACCCGTACCAGAGCCTCGTAGCGGGCGTCGCGAGCGGCCGCCTCGGGCCCGCCCGGCCGGCCATCAGCCCGTACGGGCTCCACAACGACCGGGTCGAAGCCCTCCTTGCGCGCCCATTCGGCGACCGACTCCGCCCGCTGCGCGGAGCCCGGCTGAAGCTGATGGTCCACAGTGACCAGACCCGCGCGCAGCCCCAGCCGGGGGGCGACGAACGCCGCCGCCGCCGCGAGAGCCATCGAGTCCGCCCCGCCCGAGCACGCCAGAAGTACTTCTGTCGATCTAGGACTTGTTCGCGTGGTTTGATCTCCAACCACGGGAACAACTCCTAGATCGACGCCGGAGAGCGAGACGCGGACGGCGGTACGGATGGCCGCTACGGCGGGGTCAAGCGCGGCCATGCCCGCCTCAGCCAGCGGACGTGAGCGGGCGCACGCCGACGCGAGCGATCCACGCCGGGGCGTCCGTGAGCTCCGAGAGCAGCGGCAGGGTCAGCGGCGACTCCCAGATCCGGTTGAATCCGGCCATCCCGACGCGCGTCACCACGTCGCGAACGAATCGGCTCCCCTCCGCGTACTGCCGCAGCTTGGCCTCGACGCCCAGCAGGCGGCGGACCATGCGCTCCACGGGGTTGGCCGCCTCCCGGCGCCGGTTGAACTTCGTGCGGATGTCTCCCACGCTCGGCACGGCCTCGGGACCGACGCCGTCCATGACGAACTCGGCGTGCCCCTCGAGCAGAGTCATGAACGCCGTGATCCGATCGAGCACGACGCGCTGCGCCGGCGTCTGGACGAGGTCGAGAACAGAGGCGCGGCTGTCGGGGTGACGCACGGCGTCGGCGATCGCGCCGAGCGCCCGCCGGGCCCGCTCCGCCATCTGATCCGGGGCGCCGGCGGCGTCGACAAAGGCCGCGACCTCGGCGAGGAAGTGGGCGCGCAACCAGGGCACAGCCGTGAACTGAGTGCGGTGGGTGACCTCGTGCAGGCAGACCCACAGCCGGAAGTCACGCGGCACCGCCTCGAGCTTGCGCTCCGCCTCCACGATGTTCGGCGCGACCAAGAGCAACTGCCCCGGATCGGACGCGAAGACCTCGTACTGCCCGAGGACTTTGCCGGACAAGTAGGCCAGGACCGTACCCGCCTGGACTCCGGTCACCCGCGACCCGACCGCGTCGGCGAACGCGCCGGGCTGGCGATTGCCGGCAACGCGCGCCAGCAGAGGCGCCACGACCTTGCGCAGGCCATCGATGTTCGCCGCGGCCCAGTCCTGGCGGTCGACCACCCGGACGGGAGCCGGCTGGCCCGCGGGCGACATGCCGGTGAACGTCTCGACGTGCCCGGCGGCCTCGTCGGCGAGCCGACGCAGGTCCACCACCACCTCGTTCGCCTCCAGCAGGGTGACCCGGGGCCCGGACTTGCCCAACACCCCGGCCGTCGTTGCCGCGAGATCCCAGTCGACATACTGCGCCATGTCCCCACCGTACCCGCGAGGCCATGAGCAACCCTCGTCGATCTAGGGGTTGTTCGCGTGGTTGGAGATCAAACCACGCGAACAACCCCTAGATCGACGGGCACGGGCCTAGATCGACGGGCACGGGCCGAGATCGACGGGCACGGGCCTAGCAGCCGCAGGAGGCGATCGCCGCGGCGACACGGTCCATGGCGGTCTGCGCTGGCACGATGCTGGTCGCGGCATCGGCGATGATCGAGAAGGCGAGCAGCCGCCCATCGGCGTCGACCGCGACGCCGGCCAGCGAGTTCACTCCTGTTAGCGTGCCTGTCTTCGCCCGTACTACGCCGGCGGCCGAGCCACCCGAGTTGGCGCCGCGGTAGCGTTCGGCCAGCGTGCCTGAGTAGGCCGCGACCGGCAGCCCCGACACGATCGCCCGCAACTGTGACTGGTCTCCCTTGGCCGCGTGCGCCAGGATGGCCGTGAGCAGCTGGGCGCTGACCTTGTTGGAGTGTGACATCCCGCTACCGTCGACCAGCCCGTAGCCCTCCAAGGGCAGACCGAGCTCCGCCAGGACCTCCCGGATCGCCTCGGTGCTGCCGGCGAAGCTGGCCGGCTGGTCGCGAGCCAGGGCGACCTGCCGCGCCAGGGCCTCCGCCACGATGTTGTCGCTGTCCGAGATCATCATCTCGACGAGCCGGCTCACCGGCGGTGAGAGCACCTCGCCGAGCAGTTGGGCGTCCGGCGTCGCGGTGCCGAAGACCACCTGTGCCGGGGCCAATCCGAGCGCCCTGGCGAAGAGCTGACCCGCGGCCAGGTCCGGACGGTCGTAGCGGGGGGTCGGTGGCCTGATTTGCTTCGGGTTTCGCCGGGCGCCATCGGTCATCAGCGCCGTGATGTTCGCGATGAAGCCGTCCTTGGCATCCTGGACGAACCAGTTGGGACCAAACGTCGGGCCAGTGAACAGCGACGAGTCCACCACGACCTTGGTGGGGGCCGTGCCGCCCAGCGCCTTGACTACCTGCTCGGCGAGCTTGTCCAGGCGGGCGGCGCCGGGGTAGCTCGACGTCGCTCCGGCGGCCAGCGTCGGATCTCCGCCGCCGACCAGGACGACCTCGCCGGGGCTGGCGCCCATCACCGCTCGGGTGGTCAGGCGGTACGCCGGGCCCCGCGAATGCAGTACGGCGGCGGCGGTGAGCAGCTTCGCCGTGGACGCGGGGATCGCGGGCGCGCTGCCGTTGAGGTCGAAGATGGGATCCCCGCTCTCCACGTCGATGACCGAGGCCGTGACGCGCGGGCCGAGGCGCGCGTCGCGTAGCAGCGACTGAATCTTGGCAGCCATCCCGGCGGCGGACGGCCGGGGCGCGTCCGCGCCCAGCGCCGCCAGCACCAGCGTGACCCCGCCCGCCTGGCCGGCGGCCAACCACCTTGGCTGCGCCTGGTTGGTCCTGCCCGCGAGACCGCCGCCGAGAAGTGCGAGCACCACCAGCACAGCCATCGCCACGATCCACCGGCCACGCAGAAGCGGGCTGGTCCCCGCCTGCTCTTCCGGCCTATCGGGCTCGTAGTCGAAGTCCTCCGAAGGCGGCGCGCCGGTGCTGACCGGCGGGCGGCGCAGCGGGCGCTGCGCATAGTTCGCCGGCGCGGAAGCCGCTCGCGGCCCACGCGATGGCCCGCGGGCCGGGCCACCTGGTGGGCCCGGGGGCGGACCGGGCGGGCCGGGGCGCGTCGCCGGCGGCGGGGCCTCGGGCGCCCGGGGAGCGGACGGCGGTACCCCGCGCGTCGGCGCCGCGGCCGGAACCGCGGCCTGCGGACCGCCCCGCATCGGCGGCCGTACATCCGGTGTCCGTACGTCGGGAGGCCGGCTGTCCGGCGGTCGTACGTCTGGAGGCCGCGTGTCCGGCGGCGCGCCCGCGGCGGCGCGCGGAGGATCGGGGCGCTGGACGTCGGGGCGCTGGACGTCGGGGCGGGCCGCTGGCGCCGGAGGCTGGATCACCGGCGGCGGCGGAACCTCGAACCGCTGGGATGCGGGAGGCGCCTTCGGCGCCGGCGGGGCCGGCGGCGCGGGCGGCGCGGGTCGGGCCGGCGGCGCGGGTGGAGTCTGCGGCGGCGCGGCGGGCGGCGGGGCGCTCACCACCGAGGTCGGCGGCTCCTGCTCCGCTAGGGACGGCTCCGGCCGAGCGGGCTCCTTCTCCTTCTTCTTCTTCGGCGCGACGAGACGGTCGAGGAAGCCCTGCTTCGCGGGCTTAAGCGGGATGACGGGAAGGACGATGTGGATGGGCTCGCGCGGCTTGTCTGGCGCATCCGGCACGACCGCGCTCGCCTTGGCGGCCGTGGCGGCGGGCGCGACCACACCGGTGCCGGGGCGCACGACACCTGTGCCCGGTCGGACCACACCCGTGCCGGGGCGCACGACACCGTCACCGGGGCGGACGACGCCCGTACTCTCGTCCGCGCCCGCGTCAGTGGCCGTACCCTCGGCCTCCTCGCCCCCCGGGCGTGTCTCCGAGCTCCCCACCCGGCCCTCCTCTGCTCACCGCCTTGAGCGTAGGTGACACTAGCCGGAGATCCGGCCCGGCCCAAAGGAGTGCGCAATGTTGGACTTCGACGTCACGGTTGAGATTCCCAAGGGACAGCGCAACAAATACGAGGTCGACCACAAGTCGGGACGAATCAGGCTGGACCGCACCCTGTTCACGGCAACCCAGTACCCCGCCGACTACGGCTTCATCGAGGGGACGCTCGGCGATGACGGAGATCCGCTCGACGCGCTCGTGCTCGTGCAGGAACCCACCTTCCCGGGCTGCCTGATCCACTGCCGCGCGATCGGGATGTTCCGGATGACGGACGAGAAGGGCGGCGACGACAAGGTCCTTTGCGTACCGGCGGACGATCCCAGGCAGGCGCACCTTCGAGACATCCACAACCTGGCGCAGTTCGACCTGGCCGAGATCCAGCACTTCTTCGAGGTCTACAAGGACCTGGAGCCGGGCAAGAGTGTTGAGGGCGCGACCTGGGTCGGGCGCAAGGAGGCGGAGGCCGAGATCGAGCTGTCGCGGCAGCGCTACGTCGACGCGATCGCGTCCGGCGATTGGCACGACCCCGGCGTGCGCCACCCGCTCTCACACTGACTTGGTCAGCACACTGACGTGCGCCGATCATGAACTACTGTTCATGATCGGCGGCAATTTGCCACCCTAGCTTCATGATCGCCGAGCGAGTCCGCGGGTCATCCGGCCAGACCGCGGACCCAGGAGTAGAGATCCAGCACGGCGCAGGCGACCGGCGCCAGGGCGATGACGGCCACGACGTCCAGGATGTCGCCAAGACGACCGAGGTACGGCGATGTGGCCCGCCGCCGATAGGCCATCGCCGCGGTCATCAGGAGGGCGGCGACCGCACCGAAGGCCAGCGCCACCCCGAGCAGGCGCATCGCGGCGCCAGCGTTGCTCAGCACCGCCCACCCGACCAGGGCCAGCCCCAGCAGACCACCGGCGAGCAGCGGCAGCCGGGCCGCCACGGTTGGAAAGAGCCGCCCGCGCAGCAGGAGGGCCGCCGACGCGAGGGCGCCGAGCAGCGGACCGGCGAGCCCCGATGTGGCCGCGAGTACGGCGATGCACCCGACCGCGAGCACTGCGATGCCCAGCAGCGAACCGGAGAGGATCTCGTCCGCCCGCACCACGGCCGCGGCCACGCTGGGCCTCAACGGGCGCGTCTCGGACGCGATCATTTCGGGGGACGCGGACACGATCGGGATCGGCAGCTTGCCCAGGCGCACGGCGACGAGAGGCGCAGCGCCGATACCCGCAACGAGGGCCACGATGAGGATGGCGGCTGCGCCGGCGCCTGACACGAACAATCCGAGTACGGCTCCGACCGCCCCGAATATGCCCGCGGCGACGCCGGCGGCGAAGACGCGCAGCCCGTGACCGACCGCGACCGCCCCGACGACCGACGCCAGCAGCAGCGCGGTCGCCCCGACCAGCACGTGATCGGGGCCGAGGTCGCCGAGCGATGCATTGCCGGCGAGGCCGAGCACGCCGGCGGCGGCCGCGTACGGCAAGGCGAACCCAGCGGCGGCCGCACCCGCCACGCCGTCGCCGGACGCTCTGGAAAGCAGCGCTCCGGTGACTATCAGTACGAGCGTGACCGCCGCCGCGGCCAGCGCGGGCACCGTCCACACAGGACCCACGGCCAGCAGCGCGACGAGCCCGCCAAGCATGACAAACCCAGCGGTGACCAGCCCGAAGAGGCGGGTCACCGTCGCGTCCCACGGCCTTCCGTTGCGACGCGCGCGGTCGGCGATCTCCTCGACGACGTCGTCGTACTCCGGCTCCGGCCAGCTCACGCTGCGCGGGACGAGATAGAGCACGTCTCCGTCGCGTACTCCTTGCTGGGACAGGGCGGTGGCACCCGCCAGCGCGGCACCATCGGCCCGGCGTAGCGCCCAGCCGCCGGGCGCCAGTCCAAACGGCTGGTCAGCTCCGAACGCCGGGTCGGCGCCAATCTCGCCAGCGCGACGCAGTACCTCGGGCAGGATCTCGGCCAGCGGCACCTGATCGGGCACGGCGAGGTCGAGCCGGCGGCGCGGGGCGCGGACCGTGATGCGGGCGAGGCCGCTGGTGGGTGCGGGCACCCCAGACTCCTACCACGCCAGTGGACTTCGCCGATACCCGGCGGGCCGCGGTCTACCCCTGCGGGAAGGTCATCTGCTGCCAGGGCTGATCCAGCGCGGCCTGCCGCTGCCCCTGCATGCTCGTGATCCTCCGTACCAGGACGATCGCGAGGATCGCGGCGACGACCATCAGGGCCGTACTGGGAGCGTTGTAGCCAACAATCTCCGCGACGGTGTCGTCCCGCGTGAACCGCCGCCGGGCGGCGACGTTCGTCATGAAGTTTCCGATGAGCAGGCAGAGCCACCACGACCAGATGAGGCCGCTCGATGACCGCCGGGCCATGCGCTCGGCGGGTGGCAGTTTGCTGCCGCTCCAGACCGTGTCGACCACCAGTTTGGGGATCACCAGGTTGGCGATCGGGATGAACCAGCCGCCGATGGCCCAACCGGGGCCCCACTTAAGCCCTTGGATGCCCCAGGTCACCAGGTTCTTGCGGGCGCGGTACAACCACACGATGAATGCCACGGCTGTGAAGACGAATCCCAGGATCACCACCAGGGCTGTCGCCGCTCCGGCGAGCAGGAGTGTCCGGTCGGCGTCGGTCGCCGCGTTTTCGTCGGCTCGTACGAGAGCCTTCTCAAACACGCCGGCCAGAGCGATGTCGGCGAACGCGGACAGGATGTAGACACCCAGGCCCAGCTGGACGAGCATCGCCGGAACTCGCAGCGACGTGGCCGCAGGCGCCATCGGCACCGAATATCCAGCCATCGGATCGCCGGGATATTGAGTGGGCTGCATGTCAGAACTCCTCCCCCATTGTGTGCTCAGCCATCCTAGAACGGGTCGATGGTGCGCGCAGCGTCAAGCGACTCCGGGTCGTCACGACGGCAGGGCGGCGTTGGCACGGTCGATGAGTACGGGCACTGACGAGCCCATCGATTCGAAGCCGGAGCCGACGGTCTTGCCCTGCAGGAAACGTGCGTGAATGCCCTCG
>Ga0184632_10000919_pt1 | contig 11949 bp, 8 predicted proteins | sample PLM31_50_b1_FD_133153 | JGI IMG/M metagenome (GOLD analysis project Ga0184632, IMG submission 133153) | Groundwater sediment microbial communities from an aquifer in East River, Colorado, USA - PLM3-1_50_b1 | ecosystem: Environmental > Terrestrial > Soil > Riparian zone | place: USA: East River... | reverse complement strand
GGATTCGGCGCCGTGCTGCCGTTGCTCAAGACAGAAGACGTCCGGACTCCCTCGCTCTTCGGCGCCAGTCTAGAGGAGACGCTCGGGCCAGGTCTGATCCTGACGGCCGACGACCTCACCGCAGAGCGCCTCCTTCCCCGACTTCGCCGCCTCCTGCCTCCGGGGGCCGCGCACGCACCACGCCTGAGCCCTACCCAGGTAGACGAGATCCGCGCCGCTCTCTATCCGGAGATCCGCGTGGGCTGGGCCCACGACGACGCCCAGCTCCTCGAGGTGATGGACCGGGAGCAGGAGTGTCTGGCCAAATCGCTGGGCGACGGGCACCGCCTCGTGCGCGGTGTCGCCGGCAGCGGCAAGACAATCGTGCTTATGTGCCGCGCGCGCCATCTGCGTGAGCTGCATCCGGAGTGGCGCATCCTCGTGCTGTGCTTCAATCGGGTCTTAGCCGACCAGCTCTGCAGGACGATCGGGGCCGACGATCGGCTCCAGGTGCTCACGTTTCACGCCTGGTGTGCACGCGAGCTCCGCCGCGCGGCGGTCGCCATGCCGCCGGCGCCCGAGCGTGGCCCGGCGTGGCAGGAGTACTGGGAGCAGGTTCCCGGGCTGCTCCTGGACGCTTACGCTGCCGGCCAGGCACACGCCGGGACCTATCAAGCCATCCTCGTCGACGAGGGGCAGGACTTCGCGAACGACTGGTACCGGACCATCCTGAAGGCGCTCGATCCGGCATCCAACAGCCTCTTCATCGCCCTCGACTCCTCGCAGAACATCTACAAGCGCAAGATCAGCTGGCGCGAGCTGGGAGTCCAGATCGTAGGTCACAGCCGGGTGCTCCGCGTCAACTATCGGAATACACGGCCTATCCTCAAGGTCGCCTACCGGATCATCAGCGAGCTGGATTCACGGGAAGGCAAGGCATGTGAGCAGCCCGACGACTACGTGACGCCCGACCGTGCTCTTCGAGACGGACCAACCCCAGCGGTGTTTCGCCACCCGTCGTCGGCCGTGGCCCGCGAGTTCGCGTTGGAGTGGATCCAGGCGCGGCTCGTCCGGGGCGTCGCGCCCGACGACATCCTCGTGCTCGGCCTCGCCCGGCCGAACATGGAGAGCCTGACCGCGTGGCTTACCGGTGCGGGCGTCCCGGCGTCCTTCCTTCTGACCGACCAGTCTCCAGGCACAGTACGGCTTTCGACGATCCACAGCGCCAAGGGGCTCGACGCCGCGCACGTCCTGCTGCTCGGCGCCCACGAGCTCGAGCGGCGCAGCGACGAGGAGGCTCGCCGACTGCTCTACATTGCAATGACCCGCGCGCGTGAGGAGCTGTGCGTGTCCTATCACGGCGAGTCGCGGCTGATGGAGGAGCTTAGTGAAATGATCGGCTAAGCGGATTGTCTGGCGGACGGTCCAGTCCGCGACGTGGACCCTGAGCACACCGAGGCGATAGTGCTTCCCGCTGGCTGCGCAAGCGAGGCGGCCAGCATCGATCCACACAGGATGGCAACGATTCACTGGCGGGTCACACGGGAATCCTGATGAGCTCATTGAGCCCACCAGCCAAAAGCTCCCGGCGCGCTGCAAGAAACTTATCGAAATTCTCAACCCTCCACAGCGTCCGGTCCATTGGGATGCACTGAGCTGTGAGACGGTCTGGATGCCGTTCGGCGATCTCCGGGAGGTACTGCTCCGGTGGACGCCGCGAGATCTGCCGATTCGGCTTCGCCGCCAAGAAGGCGAGGTTCGCGATCTCGTCTCGGTCCTTCCGGCTCACGCCGACCTCCTTCAGCAGCGCCTTCGGGAAAATGTGGTGGACCTGGATCGACTGCTCCTCGCCGACCACGTCCGTGCCCAGCGCGATCCCCCGGAACCAATCAGCGGCTCCACGCTTCCGAGCAAGCGCATAGGTCATTGGAAACAGAGGGTTCCGCCAGCCTGCATCGTCAAACTCGTCGGCGGTAATCTCGAGCGCTGCTACCGGGCCAAGGTTCTTCATGAGCCCCTGAATGGGCTCATCGCTCGCAACTGCCTTCAAGTCTTCGTCCATGGCCGTCTCCGGGCTCCCGCTGTACCTGCCACGGAGGGAGGCGACGTAGAACCAGCGGAGCAGGCCGACCTCCACGTCCCTTGCGATCTTTGGATGACGTTCGAAATACGCGGCGAGCGGGATCAGCGCGTTCAATGAGGGCAACCACTCGGCCGACTCGAATCGCGCATTCTGTCGGACGAAGTTCACCGCGCTGTCCACACCTTTGCGGGTCCGCTCCCAGGCCAGTTCGATCTCCTCACGACTCTTCTTCCAAAACTCAGTCAGGTACTTGAACCGGCTCTGTCCGGTTTATACTCGCCGATCCGCTTGAGTTTCTGGAGGCGGTCCAAGTACACCTGACTTTTGGGGTCCGTTAGGCCCGGCCCACCGGCTGCCTCAATCTCCTGAAGAATCTTCAGGTCGTGCTTCTCGTTGTTCAGCACTGCCCGAACCGCTACCCACAGCGGGTCGGCTTTTAATCGACGGAGATAGAGCTGAAACTGCTCGGTCTCCATGTTGAAGTAGACTTCAAGACCGCTCCTTTGCGAGCACCTGGTGCAACGAGGTCAGCCGCTGCTGGCCGTCGAGAACAATCTTCGGTCGGTCCGCGCTCGGGAGCGCCGGCGCTTCGACACCCTCGAGCTGTTTCGTGATTGGTAGCTCGATTGTGTCCCAGAGGAGAATCTGGCCGGCGGGGTACTCATGGTACAGCGAATCGAGCAGCTTCGACACCTGCGGCCCCTTCCAGACATACGCTCTCTGGATCTCAGGAAGCAGAACAAGCCCTCGAGAAATCTCGTCGAGCAGCTCTCTGACCTTTAGCGGGTGACCGATCATATCCCGTCCTCCTTCAAGATATTCGAGCAGATCAAAACAGGGCTGGGAAGACTTTAGCAGGATAGTGCGGCTAAACTTCAATTGCCGTCAAGGATCAACCGTATCGCAGTTGCGTATCGCCTACTCAGAGAGTCGGAGGTTAAACTGAATCGGTGATGGTCTGGCAGAGCCCTGCCGGAGTGACCGCGAACTAGGGAGGAAACCCTTGCCGCGAGGCGACAAGACGAAGCGCGTGGCCTTCAAGCTCTGGTACCAAGGTAAGCCCCTCTTCGAGAGATTCAGGTGAAGATCGCTGAGGAGTCGGACACGCAGGCGGGAAGCGTTCGAGGTTGGGTCCTCGACTGGGAGCGCGGCAACCAGAAGAGCTGGGCACCTCGAGTCAGGTGATGGAGGTCGCCCTCGGCGCCTCCTCCCGGGTACTCGAGCCGGAGGATGCACCGGCCCGGGATTGCTGCGAATCCCACTGCTGCCGCTATGGGTGAACTGCGCTGACTGGCCTCGTCGACGCGATCAGTCCGTGATCGGAATCTTCCCGTCTGGCGCCGAATCGAAGACCGCATTCTAGCGGCCCGGGGTCTCGTCGCATAAGAGCAACTCGGCCTCTCGATTCAGCTCGCCGTAGATGACCGCGAGCTGCCCGTACTGCCGGCCGAGCCGCCGGGCATCGTTTCGGTTGATCCCGAGGACGAGGAGACTTGGCTCTGGTGCCACCGGCCATCGTCGCCGATCCCTTCGCCGGGGTACGAGGAGAAGCCCAGATCAGCAACGGTACGCTCGAGCTGGCGCTGCCGCTCCGAGTTCCCCTGCAGCGTCAGCCGCACGGAGCCGGGGTTGAAGGCGGTCACGTAGGCCCACGTGCTGACGTCGTGCGCGGCCAGGAGCGCGTCGAGCTCGGCGCAGCCCTGGCCGACGCGGAGGCTCAGGCGGCCCTCCGGCGTCTCGGCGATGAATGCCGTTCGGCGATAGGCCTCGAGCAGCGTAGAGTCCATCGCTTCACCAGACTATCGCACCGGCCCTTGCCCCCTCGGAGCCCGGTTTCAAAGAGTCGCTCGGCTTCATCCTCAGACCGAGGTCACGGAGCGGTCTCGCGCCGCGCTCGAATCTCCGGTGCCCCGAGGCTCGGCGCTCGAAGCGCGAGAGCAACCGAGGACGCTTCTCCTAGCCCCTTCCTGTACCCTGAGAAACCATGACCTACGCGTGCGCGTTCTGCGGCGAGGAGAACTACACCTTCGTGGATCCCGGTGGTGGCGCGCGGCAGGTCTACACCGAGGACTGTGCAGTGTGCTGCCGGCCGAATCTCATCACAGTCACCCTCGACGCCGACGGCGATGTACAGCTCGAGGTAACGCAGGAGTACGAGGCGTGAGACGCGGCGGTCGCGGTTGGTGATCGTTGATGCGGATGGAGCACCAGGCAGGATTCAGCGGCTCAGGCCATAGGAGCTCTCTTTTCAGTCACCTTCAATAGCTCCACTTCTCTCGCCGAACCGGCAGGCGATTCAGCACCTGGCGATGGAACTGCCACTTGGGCATGACTCGGTCCATCAGCGTGACGAAGCGGGTGTTGTGGGTCGGCTCCAGCAAGTGAACCAGTTCGTGGAGAACAATGTATTCGAGGCACTCCGCTGGCTTCTTGGCAAGCTCGGTGTTGAGGCGGATCGTGCCGGCCTTGTGATTGCAGCTCCCCCATTTGGTCTTCATCCGTTGCACGAAGAACCGCTCGACTCTCACGCCCAGCAGCGGCTGCCATCGCGCCAGCAATACCGGCACAGCCTCCCTCAGCTGCTCTCGATACCATTCCTCTACAAGCGCCTGCCTCTTGTCCTCATCCGTTCCCGGACGCACATGTAGAAGCAGGCGGTTGTACGTTAGCTCGATAGAGGGTGGTTCATCCCTCTCGGAGACTGTGAGCAAGTAGCGCTTGCCCCACACGTAGTGGCTTTCCCGGTCCACGTAGTCGCGAGGTGTCTCGCGCTCCTGTTGCCGCAGTTTCGTCTGCTGCTGTTTGATCCAATCCAACTTCGAAATGGCGAAGACTCGGATGGCGTCGATGTGCATGCGCTTCGGGGCCGCGATGCGGACACGGCCAGTCGGGGGATGGACGCTGAGATGGACGTTTTTGATGTCCTTCAGGACCACATCCACTTCGATGTCACCCAGCTTGACTTGCGACACCATCAGTACTCGCCCTGCGCCTTGATGATCAGGAAGATCCGCTCCACCTCGGCCTCATCGCGCAGAATGTCATACAACGCAGCCTTGATGACTTGCTCGCGGGCCTGGACTCCGCGCCATCCGTCCGGACGGACCCGCCTGACCGCGACATCAAGCTTCAATGCCAGATCCAGCACCGAGTCGCCGGAGACCCTGTATTCACCTGGCGTTTCGGCTACGCGATCCGCTCGCGCAGGGGTCCCGCGGTCTCTCTTCAGATTGTTGTAGAGCGCCCGGAGCGCCGGACTGCTCTTCAACTGCTCGGGCGTATCCTCTGCCAGCCCTGCCTCTACCCTCCGCGCCAAGTCCGCGATGCGCTTCAGGTAATCCTCGTACTCGATGGCCTTGGCTTTCCGGAGCGTGATGATCTCGTCGAGTAGGGTCGACATCTTCTCGTAGTAGGCGGGGTCACTCAGGTGCTCTTTGATGATCCTGCGGCGGACGTTGTTCTCGATGGTCTCGGCGATGGCGTTCTGGTTGCCCTTCAGGCCACCGAGCTGCGACGTGATGGCATTGGCGATGCCAGTTTTCACGATCAGCTCCAGCAAGCCCATGTTGTCGAAGGGCGAAATCTTCCTCGGTTCGTCCGCCTCGATGTAAGTGTCGATCAGGTGCCGCATGTCCGCCTCGTAGGCCTTGAGGTCGAGACTTTCGCCACTCGCCTTGCGGATGATCTCGCGGACGTTCAGGTAATGGGCGAGCAGCTGTTTGATACGGCTGATGTCGGCACCGTCATATCCGGCGGCTTCCAGTTCGTCGGCGATGTTGGCGTAGGCGCGCACCAGGGCCACGGTCGCCTTGTAGAGCGCGGCCCGCTGCGGCTCCCGTTCCTGCAGGTCAGCCGGGATCTCCGTGTTGCCGCAGAAGTAGTGGATGTGCTCCAGCTCGCCCTTGGGCGGCTCGACCGGCTCGCACAGCAGGGCGAGGGCCTCCAGCGCGTTGTCGAGCCGTTCCTTCCCTTTCTTGAGGCGGTCTTGTAACAGCACCTCGGGATCGGCCCCGCCGGCGCTGTGGTCCAGCTCGGAGGTGTAGACCGCAATGGCGTTCTCCACCTTCTTGAACAGGTCCTTGTAGTCCACGATGTAGCCGAAGTCCTTGTCCTCGCCGTCCAGGCGGTTGACGCGGCAGATGGCCTGGAACAGGCCGTGGTCCTGCATAGATTTGTCGATGTAGAGATAGGTGCAGGGGGGCGCGTCGAAGCCGGTGAGCAGCTTGTCCACCACGACGAGCAGCTTCATGTTCGCCGGCTCCTTGGTGAACAGCGCCTTGGCCCGCTCCTCGTAGGTCTCGGTCTTGGTCATGCCCGACTTGGCGTCGACGTCCTTCAGCAGCTCGGTGTAGGTGTTGTAGATGAACTGCTTGTCGGTCTCGGTGTTAGCGCCCGTTTCCTCCAGCGTCACATCCTTCGCCAACGGGTTATAAGAGGTCACCACGGCGCACTGGCCCTTGAACGGCGTCTTCTGGAAGAGCGTGAAGTACTTGCACGCCTCATAGATGCTGGAGGCCACCAGGATCGCGTTGCCGCGTTCGCTGGACAGGCGCGGTTTGACGCTGAAGTCGAAGACGATGTCGCTCACCACCCGCTCTATGCGTGACTTAGAGCTGAGCACGTTCTGCATCGTGCCCCATTGCTTCTTCAGCTCGTCCTTCTGCCAGTCGTTCAGGCCCTTCGTCTTGGCCTCGAACCAGGCGTCGATCTTGTCCTCGGAGCCGAGTCGCTGGTCGATGTCCCGCGCTTCATAGACCAGGTCGAGCACAACCCCGTCCTCGACGCCCTCGCTGAACTTGTAGGTATGGATGTAGCCGCCAAACACTTCCAGGCTGGTTTGCGCGTCCTTCTTGAGCAGGGGGGTGCCGGTAAAGCCGATGAATACCGCGTTGGGCATCATCGCCTTCATCACGCGGTGTAGCTTACCGCTCTGCGTGCGGTGGCACTCGTCAACGAACACGAACACCTCGCCCACCGTGGGGCTGGGCTGGGCTTCCAGCTCCTTGATGAAGGCGTCGAAGTCGTCCACGTCCTTCCGGCCGAACTTGTGCACCAGCGAGCAGAGCAAGCGCGGCTTGGCCTGGCCGAGCTGGTTCATCAGGTCGCGGCCACTGCTGGTGCGCTTGATCGCCTCGCCCGCCTCGGTGAAGACGCGCGCGATCTGTTTGTCCAGCTCGTCCCGGTCGGTGACGATGGCGACACGGGCGTTGGGGTTGTTCTCCAGGATCCACCTGGCGAGCAGCACCATCACAATGCTTTTGCCGCTCCCCTGCGTGTGCCAGATGATGCCGCCCTTCTTCCGGCGCGCCTGCGCCTGCGCGGCCTTGACCCCGAAGTACTGGTGCGCGCGCGGCAACTTCTTCACGCCGCCGTCGAAGAGCACGAAGTCGCGCATCAATTCGATCAGCCGGTCCTTGCGGCACATCTTGAGCAGGTATTTGTCCAGCTTGAAGCGGCTGTTGTCGGCCTCGTCCTCCTTCCACTTCAGAAAGTACTTCTCCGGCGTGCCGATAGCACCGTACTGCAGCCCCTCGGAGTCGTTGCCGGCAAAGATGAACTGCACCGTGCTGAAGAACCAGGCGTTGAACTCCGGCTGCTGGTTCGATAGGGTCTGGCGCATGCCGTCGCCGATGCTCACGCGGCTGTTCTTCAGCTCCAGCACGCCGACGGCGATGCCATTCACGTACAGCACGATGTCCGGTCGCCGCTCACGGTTTCCCTTGAGCGTTACCTCCTCGGCGATGGCAAAGTCGTTCTTCTCGGGCTCGTGCCAATTGATGAGGTGGACGGTCTCCGTCACCTTGCCCGCCTCGATCTTCACAGGCACGCCGTAGCGCAGCAGGCTGTAGACGGCCTGGTTGTTGCCGTAGAGCGAGCGGCTGTGGTTGTCCGCTTCGGTACGGAGCTTGTGGAGAGCGACGCTGATCTGCGCCGGCGTGTAGCCCGTTTTCGTCAGCCGTGTCGAGAGCAGGCCCTCGTCGATGTTGCTGTTGCCATCGCGGTCGGTGCAGTCCCCGAGGTAGCGGTAGCGCAGTTCGTCGCGGAACAGGGCGATGACCCGGTTCTGCGTGGCGCGCTCGGGTTGGCCGACGGTGCTCATACCAGCCGAATCCTCCCGGTGAGCAACTCCTGCATCATGCCCTGTTTGATGTTTCGAGCCTTCGTCAGGTTGGCCTCCACCGCAGCACTCTCCGCGTCCATGTCACTCAGGATGGCCGCGATGGCGGCTTGTTCGGCGAGGGTCGGCGGGACAGGAACGTCGGTCCGGCTGATGAGTCCTGTGTTCAGGTTCATTTGAGAACCCGTCTGCCCGTGCCGCGACCAAACGCTTTCGATGGACTTGAGGATGTAGTACAAGAAATGCTTGTTGGCCCGCAGACTATCGAAGGCAACGAAGCCGTCATGAATGCAGGTTTCGATTTTCGTGATGATTGGCCTTCCGACGGTGGCGCAAATACTCATGATCAAACTGCCACGACTGACCGAGCGACTCTGCTCAACGCCCAGAGGCGACAAACGTTGCGTCGTTTCGAGGAGATACATTCCTGAGTTCGTGACGTCCGAGATCCGCACCCAGCCTATAGACGAGTTCTCGTCGAACCAGATGGGGCTGTCGATTGGGCGGGGAGATGCGCCACGTTGAATGTTTGCCAGGCCACCCAAGCGCTTGACCTCCCACTCCCCGCTGAAGCCCGGCAGGCGCTTCTTGCCGGTGAGCAATTCCTGCATGGCGCCTTGTTTGAGCTGGCGCTTCTTGGCGAGGAGTTGCTCCAGGGACTCGATGAGGGCACCCGCATGACTCAACGCCTCGGCGATGGCACGTTGTTCGGGGGGAGGGGGGAGAGGTAAGCGAAATGACCTGACCTGCCCGAAGTTCAACCCTTGTCGATTGCCTCCAGCTTGGAAGCTGTCAATCTGTCTCTGACCTACGGTCGAAAGCAGGAAGTAATTTAGGAATCGCGGGTGCAGCTCCGCCTGATCTGTGCGAATGATGCAAACGTGCTGATTAACATTGCCTCGCTGGACGCGAGCGTCCGCGACTGCGCTCCGGCCAATGGATGCGCCAGTGATGTTCAGAAAAACGTCGTCCGCTTCGATCTCGGTATCTTGGAAAGTGGCGTGTGTCTCATCGTCGATGAAGGCTACGTCGTCCAAGAGCAGATTGCCCCAACCAACATTCTGGCTTCGAAGGAATGGCCGTCCCTCCTGTTTGTAAACCCGCGCGCCGCCAGCAGGAGTAATGCCACTTCCAACTTTCGTCGTCTTGTCGCCAAGACGTCCAGCATCCCAATGCTCCGGGATTACCCCCATCTCGGTCTGCTTGTAGCCGGGCTTCACTTCCATGCGAAACCCATCGTCTTGAGATGGCGGTTCACTGTGGCCTCCAACTCGGCCACACGGCTGACCATCTGCGGCAGCGGGGTTTCGTAGCGTTCGGCTAGCTCCTTCACGCGCTGGGTGAGCTGCTGGCTCACGCGGTCGATCTCGCCGTGGATGGCGGCATCGAGCGTGGCGAGCCATTTGTCGTCCACCACCAGCGCCTTGATGTCGGACTCGGTGAGCTTCTGATACTTGGCGTAGGCTAGGGCGTCGAGCGCGGCCTCGGCCTCCTTGAGGCGCTTTTTGAGGTCGGTCTCTTCGCCGTTGAGTTTCAGCCAGTCATTCAGCACGGCGGCTTCGTCCTTCGCGTCCTTGTCGCCCTTGATCTCCTTGAGGCGCGCGGCGACGCTGGCCTTGTTCACCTTGTCGAATTCCGAGAACGCCGCATCCTCGCCGCCGTGTTCTTCTTCCGTCTCGGTGATGCGGGCGGTGACGCCCTCCAACTCGGCCGCGAGCTGGTCGATGGCCTCCTGCTCTTTGGCGAAGTAACGGGCAGCGACGAGGGCCTTGGGGATGAGGTCGCAGGTCCACCCCTTGTCCTTCTCCTTGCCCTTCTTATCCCTCTCGATGATGCGGGTGGTCTCGGCCTTCCAGCCGTCGGCGGCGATCAGGTAGTAGTCGTCCTGCATGGTCTCGGCCCAGTAGTCCATGAGGTACTGATAGACATCGTAGGGATCGATGAGCGGCTTGTCGGCGTAGTGGGCGAGCAGGCCCTCGGCCAGCGCCGCGATCACCTCCTTGGGATGGCAGCCGGCCTGCAAAGCCTTGAGCGTTCCGACGCTCGTTTGCCGCCACGCGGCGAAATGGGCGTTCATGCCGGCGATGAAGGTCGTGAACTCGGGGTGCTCGTAGATGGTGGACTTGATAACCGCCTTCTCCACGGCGAGAGCGACGTAGCCTGGGCGGCTTTCCTTGAACAGGCTGTGCCGGAGCTGCGGGCAGACCGCCCAGTAGCGCTGGAGCGCATCCACATCGGCGGCGGGAATGCCGCCTTGCAGGTGGCCCGCGATGTCCTGCAGGTCCTCGGGCGTCTGGCTGTCGATGTAGCGCGGTAAGTTGAGGTTGAGCTCGTTCTGCTCGATCTCCGCGAAGGGGACCATGCGCGCGTATTTCGGGACGTCGAGCTGCTTGTTGAAGACGTCCACGATCTTGTGGATGTCCTGGGCGCGCAGGCGGTTCTTGGGGCCGTCCTTCATGAAGCCGCCGCTGGCGTCGATCATGAAGATGCCCTTGCGGGCCTGGGCGTCCTCCTTGTCGATAACCACTATGCAGGCAGGGATGCCGGTGCCGTAGAAGAGGTTAGCGGGCAGGCCGATGATGCCCTTGATGTAGCCTTTGCGCACCAACGCGCGGCGGATGTCGGCCTCGGCGTTGCCGCGGAACAGCACGCCATGCGGCAGGATGCACGCACCCTTGCCGGTGCTCTTGAGGGAGCGGACGATGTGCAGCAGGTAGGCGTAGTCGCCCTGCCGAGCGGGCGGCGTGCCGAAGGGCTTGAAGCGCTCGAAGGGATCGTTCAGCGGATCGAGGCCGGTGCTCCAGCGCTTGTCGGAAAAGGGCGGATTGGCGACGACGTAGTCGAAGGTCTTGAGGGTGTCGCCGTCCTTGAACTTGGGATCGGCCACCGTGTTGCCCTGCACGACGAGCGCGGTCGGGTTGTTGTGCAGGATCATGTTCATCCGCGCGAGGCCGCTAGTAGCGGCGTCTTTTTCCTGCCCGTAGAGCGTGACGGCGGTGCCGGCCTCATCGCCCACCTTCAAGAGCAGCGAGCCCGAGCCGCAGGTGGGGTCGTAGACGGTGGTAGCGGCGCTGGTCTTCGCGTTACGGATGCCGACGATCTGCGCCATGATGCGGCTGACCTCGGCGGGGGTGTAGAACTGGCCTTTGCTCTTGCCACTCTCGGTGGCGAAGTGCCGCATCAGATATTCGTAGGCGTCGCCCAGGATGTCATCGCCCTCGGCGCGGTTCTTGGAGAAGTCGAGGGCCGGGTTCTCGAAGATGGCGATGAGGTTGGTGAGCCGGTCCACCATTTCCTTGCCGCTGCCGAGCTTGGCGACGTCGTTGAAGTCCGGGAAATCGGAGAGCTTATTGGCGTTGGCCAGCGGAGCGATGATCCTCTTGTTGATCTGGTCGCCGATGTCGCTCTTGCCCTTGAGGGCGACCATGTCCTTGAAGCTGGCGGGCGGGATCGTGATCGGCGCGTAGGGCTGGCCGGCGTATTTGTCGCTGACGTACTTGATGAACAGCAGAACGAGGACGTAGTCCTTGTACTGGCTGGCATCCATGCCGCCGCGCAGTTCGTCGCAGCTCTGCCAGAGGGAGCTATAGAGATCGGATTTCTTCAGAGCCATTCGCCAGTTGCTCCAAAGAGCTTCATGCGTCGTCCTCAGTCCGCACGGAAGTAGCGCCTCTTCGGATCCTGCGGCCCCGTCCCGACCTCGCGTACGAGCCCACGACCGACCAGCCGGGCGAGCCGCGTGCGTGTGGCGCGCGGAGTGAGGCCAATG
>Ga0184632_10000918_pt1 | contig 11954 bp, 5 predicted proteins | sample PLM31_50_b1_FD_133153 | JGI IMG/M metagenome (GOLD analysis project Ga0184632, IMG submission 133153) | Groundwater sediment microbial communities from an aquifer in East River, Colorado, USA - PLM3-1_50_b1 | ecosystem: Environmental > Terrestrial > Soil > Riparian zone | place: USA: East River... | reverse complement strand
TGGCCCGGACCTGCCCCGTCCAGCGCACGCTGAACGTGTCGGGCCCGATGCCGGGCGCGGGCGCGCCCGCGCCCCAATTGAAGTTGACGACGGGGTCGAGCCGCGTCGCCGAAGCGCCGGTGAAGTTGATGTTGTCGAAGTAGGTGCCGAGCAGCCCCGCGCCCGGCGGGACCGTGCTCACGCGGAAGGTGGCGGTGTAGGTCGTGTCGCTCGCTGGTGTCGCAACCTGGTGCGTGGCGGCGCCGCCATCCGACCACGATTCGAACTCGTAGGTCGTGCCGCCCAGCGTCTGGGGCGACAGCACGCCGAGGGTGCGCTGGATGCCGACCACGCCCTGAATCGACTGGGGAGCCACGAGAGGCTGTCCGTCCAGCGTCAGCTGGAGGCCGGCGGGGCTGGTCGCCAGGGTGAAGGTCGACTTACGCGGTACCACGTCGCTGAAGGTCGCGTGCGTGAGCCCGCCCGCGTCCCGAACCATGAGGTGGATGCGATACCAGACGTTGGCCGCCGTCTCGCCGGTGGTCGGCACGACGAAGGAGCCGCCGGTGACGCCGCTCGTGGGAGGAATGAAGGGGTGTGCGTGCGTGTCGTGGTGGAAATCCACCTGCCATGTGAACGCGCTCGCCGGTAGTGTTCCGTCCTCGGGGTCGGTCCCGGTGCCCGCATAGGTGATGGTGTCGCCCGCGTTGTAGAAGGTGTTGTGCGGCGGGTTGGTGATCGTCGCCGTAGGCCGGTTGTTCGCGGTCACGTCCAGCGTAGCCGCGTTGCTGGTGGCGCTGCCGAACGAGTTGGTCACGACGGCCCGGAAGGTCGCGCCGTCGTCGGCCAGGCTCGCGCCCGCGAGCGTATAGCTCGGGCTGGTGGCCCCCGCGATGTCGATCCCGCCGCGCTGCCACTGGTACTGCAGGGGAGCGGTACCGGAGGCGGTCACGCTGAACGTGGCCGAGCCTCCCACCGGCACCGTCTGGCTCGCCGGATGGGTGGTGATCCGCGGTGCCTGGCTGGCCGTGTATTCGACGCGGAAGATAGAGCCCGATCCCCGGGCCAGGTAGTACAGGCTGCCGTCGTCGGTCACGCGCAGGTCGACGGGGGCGGAAGCGCCGGTGGCGAAGCCGGAGGCGGCGAAGCCGGAATCGAGCCGCCGGATCCAGTTGCTGCAGAAGTCGGCGAAGAAGTATTGGCCTTGGTACTCGGGAGGAAACTGCATCATCTCCGGGTTGTAGAAAGCGCCCCCGGTGATCGCGCAGCCGGTCGTTCCGCTGCTGCCGTGCCCGTAGAAGAAGAGAGGCCCCCGGTGGTTGGGGTTCGAGGTCGGGCCCTCGGAGTCGGGCCAGCCGTAGTTCGAGCCCGCGATGCCGTCGTTGACTTCCTCCCACGTGCTCTGCCCCACGTCGTTGATGAACATGCGTCCCGTACCGGGCTGAAACGCGAACGTGAAGGGGTTGCGCAGACCAAGGGCCCAGATGGCGCGGTTCACGCCGGTGGCTTGGTTGAAGAACGGGTTGTCGGCGGGGATGGAGCCGTCGGAGTTGATGCGCAGGATCTTGCCGAGCAGGTTACCGAGCGTCTGGGCGTTCGCCGCGTTGGCGTTCTCGCCGACGGCGATGTAGAGCTTGCCGTCCGGCCCGAAGTGCAGCGCGCCGCCGTTGTGGTTCGTGGCGCTGCTCAGGTTGTTCAGTTCCAGGAGGATGGTCTCGCTCCCGGCCGCGGCCACGTCCCCGCTCGCGGTGAAGCGGCTCACGCGGTTGTGCACCGCGGGCGTGGTGGCCGTGTAGTACACGTAGACGAACTGGTTGGTGGCGAAGTCGGGGTCGAAGGTCACTCCCAGCAACCCCCGCTCCCCGGACGCGCTCACGGTCACGGTCACGAACGGAGTGGCCAGCAGCGCCCCATTCTTGATCACGCGGAGCTGCCCACCCTGCTGGCAGACGAAAAGGCGGCCGTCCGGAGCGAACGCCATGGCCGTTGGGCTCGACAAGCCCGTGGCCACGACCGTCTCCGCGAAGCCCGTGGGCAGCGTGGCCCCGGAGGCGGGAGCGGAGGCGGCCGCCATCAAGCCGGCGAGGGAAAACACGTGGAGCGCGCGGGCACACGTCCGCGCACACGGAGGGAGAGGGATCTTTCTCATTCTGGGGGCCCTGAGGACACGCGGACTCGCTCTGGCGCCACGAGTCCGTCACGCGGACCCCGGCCTATCGGGGGCGGCTTCGCTGCGGAACGCCTGCTCGAAAGCTAGGCGCCCCCCTTCAGGCTGTCAACCGGGCGGCCGAGCCGTTGTGCGGGGCGTCACGGCCTGGCGGCGATGTCCTCTTCCTTGTCCTTCCGGGGGACGTCGGGCGTCGTGAAATCGGCGAGCGGGTCGCCGAAGAGGTGGTGGTTGAACCAGGCCAGGTTGTGCTGCATGACCGCCCGCATGGCCTTCGGCTTGTTGATGCCGTGCCCGAATCCCTTGTACACGACCATCGTCACCGGCACGCCGCGGTCCTCGAGCGCCTGCCTCAGCTCGTAGGCGTTGGCGATGGGGACGCGGCGGTCGTTCTCTCCGTGCTGGATGAGGGTCGGCGTCTTCGCTCCCTTCACGTAACCCATGGGCGACGTCTTGCGGTAGATCTCCGGGTCCGTGACGGGATCGGCGCCCAGATAGTTCATCGTGAACGGCGTGATGTCGGTGTTGTAGTAGTACGTCGCCCAGTTCGAGATGCCCGCCCCCACCGAGATCGCCTTGAAGCGCGCGGTCGAGGTCGTCAGGAAGGCCGAGATGTAGCCGCCCTGGCTCCAGCCCATGCAGCCGAGGCGCGCGGGATCGGCCCACCCCTTCGCGACCAGGTGGTCGATGCCCGACAGCACGTCCCAGGCGTCGCCCACGCCCAGGTTGCGATAGTTGAGCTTGCGGAAGGCTTCGCCGTAACCGGCGCTGCCGCGGTAGTTGACCTTGAGGACCAGCGCTCCGCGAGCCGCCCAGATGTCGGAAGGGTAGTAGCGCGAGTCCGGTTGCAGCAGCACGGGCCGGTCGACGCCCGTCGGGCCGCCGTGAATGATGCAGAGGACGGGGTATTTCTTCGCCGGGTCGAAGTCCGCCGGCTTGATGAGCACGCCTTCGATCGGGGTCCCGTCCTGCGCCTTCCAGGAGACCAGCTCGCGCGTGCCCAACGTGAAGCCGGCCGCCGCCGCCGCGAGATCGGTGAGCCGCTTCGGCTCGAAGGAGGCCATGTCGGAGACGAAGACGTCCGGCACCGCGCTGGGCGAGCCCGACACGAACGCGAAGCGCCGGCCGTCGCGGGACAGCGAGAAGGACGTTGCCACGCGCGCTTCGGGGGCGCTGATGCGGGCAATGGTGCCGGTGGCGGGGTCGAGGCGGAACAGGTGCGACGCGGTGCGCTGCGAGGCCGTGAAGTAGACGCCGTCGCCGAGCCACTCGGCCAGGAAGGGCTGCTCGTCGAACGCGTCGGTCAGCGAGCGCACGGCCCCCCCCGCCGCGTCCACGACGGCGGGCCGCGCGTTGCTCGCGAAGTAGCGCTCGTTGCCCATGGCCGACGTGAACACGATGCGCCGGCCATCCGGCGACCAGCGTGGGTTCGTGTCGGGACCCGCCTGCGACACCACCTTGCGGACGGAGTCGTTCGCCAGCTCCAGGACATAGATGTCGCTGGTGCGGCCGTTGATCAGGTCGGGGTTGATGGCCGCGGAGAAGGCGATGCGGTCCGCGGCGGGCGCCCAGGCGAAGGCGCCCACGCTGAAGTCCCGCCCCTTGGTGCGCGCCTTGCCGGCGGAGGGCGACATCATTGCCTCCGCGACGTCGAGCGTGGAGAGGTGCGTGAAGGCGTAGTCGCGGCGGACGACCTCGAAGTCGCCCAGGTGATCCTTGCGATCCTTCCTGGCCTGGGAATCGGCCTCGGGCGCGGTGAAGGCGATGGCCGCGCCGTCGGGCGACCACGCGAAGGCCTGGACCGCGGTCTCCGAGCTCGTGAGCCGGCTCGGCTCGCCGCCGCCGGCGGGCATCGCGAACACCTGGTTCTTGTCGTCCACCCGGCGGCTGAGGAACGCGAGCCACTTGCCGTCGGGGGACCAGCGGGGATCGGAGGACGACTTGTCGGCGCGCGTGAGCTGCACGGGCGACCCGCCCGCGGCGTCGACGAGCCATACCTGGCTGACGAACGCATCCTGCTTGAAGTCGGCCGTCGTGACCGTGTACGCCACGCGGGCTCCGTCCGGCGAGATCTGCGTGGGTCCGAGGACGGGGAGCGCGAGGAGGTCTTCGACCGTGGGGACGCGCTTCGTGGGCTCGCCGTCGCCCGCAACCGCGACGGAGACGACGAGACAGGCGAACAAGGCGCGCATCCGTCGCAGACAGTACGACGCTCCCCGCGCGCCTGTCAAAGAACGGGTACGATGTGGTCGGCATGCGAATCTCATCTTCGACCGCGCGCACCCTCCGTTTCGCGGTTACCGCCGCCGCCATCGCGTGGGCCGCACCCGTGGCCCCGGCCGGGGCGGCTTCGCGGCCGGTGAAGCCCGGGGCGTTCCTCTACGCGTCCCCGGCGCTCGGCGATCGGAACTTCGTCGAGGCCGTCGTCCTCCTCGTGCATCACGGCGTGGAGGGCTCGATGGGCCTCGTCGTCAACCGTCCCACGCGGGTTCCGCTGGGCGAGGCCGTCACCGAGCTGGGGGATCGACGACTGCCGGAGCTTCGTCTCAACCACGGCGGACCCGTGGAGCCGGAGTTGATCGTTGCACTCGTGCGCTCCGTGAAGCGGCTCGCCGGCGCCCGGCAGGTGCTGCCGGACGTGTACTTCTCGACCGAGCTCGGCCAGTGGAAGGCGGTGACGCTCGAGCCGGACGCGGAAAGCCGCCTTCGCGTCTATGCCGGATACGCCGGTTGGTCGCCCGGCCAGCTCGCGGAGGAGGTGCGCCGCGACCTGTGGGTCGTGGGGCCGGCCGACGCGGGCTCGGTGTTTGCCACGGATCCCTCGGCCGTCTGGCCGCGGGTCCACCAGCTCATGCGCCGCCTGGAGGCCCGCGGCGAGCAGCCGGGGGTGATCGGCCTCAGTCCCCGATGAGGGCCCGGAAGCGGCTCTCGCCGCGCAGGCCATCGAACTCGGGCTCGATCCGCGCGCGTTCCACGACGAATGCGCGCCGGCCGCGGGCGGCCTTCTCCAGGTTGGCGAGCGCCGGCTCGGTCTGTCCCTGGAGGGCGTACACGCAGGACGCGTAGTAGCGAGTGAACGGCTCTTCAGCGCCCATGCGCAGGCGCTCTTCCCAGCCCGCGAGCGCCGTCTGGAACGCCGCCTCCGCCCGGGCGGCGTCACCGAGCTTGAGGTGCGAGCCGCCGATCCGCTGGTTCAGCTCGATCGAGATGCGGCCGCGGAGGGCGTGGTCCACCCGCGCCACGAACTCCAGCTCGCGCTGGAACGCGTCGATCGCCTCCCGGTGCTTGTCCTGCAGGGCGAGGAGATGGCCCCGGCGCATGTAGGCGCCCACGATGAGGACGCCTTCCCTCCCGGACAGGAACTCCTCCTGCAACTCCACCGCGCGGTCGGCCGCGGCGTCGCCGCGGGGGAAGTCGCGGAGAAGCGCCGCGCAGTGAGCGAGCTGCAGCGCCGCCCAGCCCGCCCTCGGGTTCAGGGCGAGCGCCTTCTCGTACCACGCCGCGGCTTCCGCGAACCGGCCCCGGCCCACGAAGAGCGCGCGGCCCATGGTGGAATGGGGCCCGGCATCGGCGGGATCGAGGGCGAGCGCCCGCTGGAGGGCCTCGATGGCCTCGTCGATCCGGCCCATGTCCACGAGGGCGCTTCCCAGCTCCCGCCAGGCCATGGCCTGGTTGGGCCGCAGCTCGATGGCGCGGCGCAGGTGCGCGATGGCCCGCTCGTGCAGCTCGGGCATGGCCAGGTAGCTCGCCTTGGTGCTGTAGGCGGCGCCGAGCTGAAGGTAGGCGCGCGCGTACGAGGGGTCGAGCCGGACCGCGCGCTCGAAGAACAGGATGGCCCGATCCATGGACTCGTGGCTCTCGGCCCGGAAGTTCAGCATCCCCCGCGAGAAGGCCTCGTAGGCGTCCACCACTTGCGTCTCGTCCCCGACGCGGTTCTCCGGCGTGAGCGACAGACGCAGTCCGGCCGAGAGCTCCCGGACGATCCGGTCCTGCAGCTCGAAGATGCCGTCCATGCGCCCGTCGATCTTCACCGTGCGGACGAGGGCCCCGGTGTCCGTCTCCGTGAGGCGGGCCGTCACCCGGACCACATCGCCCAGGCGCTGGTACCCGCCACCCAGCACCCAGCGCGCGCCGACTTCGCGCCCGACGAGGGTGGCGAGCTGCTCGTCCGTCTCGCCTCCGGGGAGGGCCAGCGTCTTGAGGGCCTCGTAGATGCGCTCGCGTCCCACGACGGTCAACCCCTCCACCGCCTTGAGGTCGGCCGTGACCGTCTCCGCGATGCCCGTGCCGAGCCAGTCGTCCCCCGTGTCCTTGGTGATGTTGGCGAAGCTCATGACGGCCACGGCCGGTGCGGAGGGGGTCGGGGCGACCGCCGTGCTCCGCGGGACGTCGGCGCGAGCGACGGCGGCCAGCTCCCGGCACACGTCGCGCATTGACTCATAGCGCTGCTCGCGGTCCTTGGCCATCATCTTCCGGACGATGCGCTGGAGCTCGAGCCCATCGGGGCCCGTGAGGCGGGGGAGGGGAGGCGGGTCGCGATGGAGGATGGCGTCGATCGTCTCCACGACGTTCCGGCCCGTGAACGGCTGCCGTCCCGCGAGCAGCTCGTAGAGCACGACGCCGAGCGAGAAGACGTCCGTGCGCGCGTCGACGTCCTTGCCCAGAGCCTGCTCGGGAGACATGTAGGCCACCGTGCCGACGAGGAGGCCGGTGCCGGAGGGCTGATCCGGACCGCGGGTCCAGGTCGCTTCGTCGTTCCCAGGTACGGGACAGAACTGGGCCACGCCGAAGTCCACCACCTTCACCCGGCGGTTCTCGGTCATGAGGACGTTGGTGGGCTTGACGTCCCGGTGCACGACGCCATGATCGTGGGCCTCGGCCAGGGCTTCGCCGACCTGGACCACGATCTCGACGACGTCCGCGAGGGGAAGGTCGCCCTGGCTCCCGAGCTGGGCCAGCGTCGGGCCGGCCACGTATTCCATGGCGATGAAGCCGCGCCGTCCGTCCTGCCGGTCGAGGTCGTCGATCTCGTAGATGACGGCGATGTTGGGGTGGTTGAGAGCCGAGGCCATCTGGGCCTCACGCAGCAGGCGACGGCGGGCCTCGTCGTCGCCGCGCCTCTCCGGCCGGATCATCTTGAGCGCAACCCGCCGGCGCAGGCGCAGGTCCTCGGCCAGGAAGACCTCGCCCATGCCGCCCCCGCCGAGCTTCTCCAGGATCCGGTAGTGGGACGCCGTTTCTCCGATGATCGAGCCGCCCTGCCCTTCGGCCACGGTCCATTATGGTCCGGGGTGGGTCAGCGGCTCGCGCCTCGCTGGGTCACCTCATTCGGGGTCGTTCGGGTTGTTGAAGGTCGACCCGGTGGCAGTCGTCGCAGTCGATCACGCGGAACAGATCCCGGCCGCGCGCGCTGCTGCTGGACTGCTCGTGACCACACCGGCACCCGCTACCGCCGCCGCCAGATCCGGATCGCGTCGGGGCAGCCGCAAAAAACCCGATGCCCCCTCTCCTCCACGTGAGAAGGCGTCGGTCTCAGATCGACTTGAGGTACTCGACGAGGTCCCGCTTCTGCTCGGCGGTGAGGCTCAGCTTGAGGGCGCCCGTATAGTGATCCACCACCGCCGCCAGGCTCGCGGCGCGACCGTCGTGGAAATACGGCGCATGCTGCCAGAGGGCGCGGAGGGGCGTCGTACGGTACTTCTTCGTGGCGCTGCGGGCGGCGTAGGAGGCTTCCATCCCGGTCTCGGCCGCCGCGTGCAGCTTGTCGTCGGTGAAGGCACCTCCGGAATGGCAGCTCGCGCAGCGGGCGCTCCCTACGAACAGCTCCTGCCCGCGCTTCGCCGCGGCGGCGTCGAAGCTTCCTGAGGGTGCAGCAGGCTTGGACAGGCTGTGTTGATACTCCTTCAGGGCGGGCAGCTTGGGCTTGACCAGGTCGGCACCCTGTGGCTTGACGTCGATCCCCAGCCGGGGCTCCTTGAAGGCGCCCTGCCCGCCCATCTGGGTGACCGCCACGTAGTTGTTCCAGTAGGAGATGTCGCCGTCGCCGGTATACGTGGTCTCGTGAGCAGCGGCCAACCCGTAGGCGGGAGGGATGAGCACCGCGAAGTTCTTGCCGTCCTGGTTGAAGCGCGGATCGTATTTGCCCGGACCCCAGGACTGATACACCTTCTTCTTGGCCTCGTCGAGAGCCGGGGAAAGGGCGATGATGGCTCCCGGGTTCAGGCTACGGTTCGGGTAGCCGTCCAGACGGCGGCCGATCCCGGGGGCGGCCGAGTCGTCCACGGTGGAGTGGCAGAGGGCGCAGGTGATGCCGACCCGGGTCAGGGTGTCCTTGCCTCCCTGGGAGGTGACGGTTCCCTTCACTCCCACCACGGCATTGAACTTGAGCAGGGCCACGGTGGTCGCGGGGCTCTTCAGGTCGGCCGACTTGAGGAGGCCGGGCGGCAGGGCGTCCGCATCGACCTTGAGGCCCACCGACAGGGCGGTGGTGGGGTCCACCGCCTTCGAGATGGCCTCGTGGAGTCGGAGAGTGTCGGTCCAGAAGCCCTCGTTTCCGAAGGTATCGAAACGGAAGATCTCCTTTCCCCCGGAGGGCTTCTCAGGTGTGGCGCCGGCGCCACCCCCTAAGGCGATGCTCAGCAAGCCAATGCCGGCGAGGGCCCAGAGGCTCCGCCGGGCCGACCTCAGATGCGGCCCTGTGACCTTTGTGGACATCGGACCCTCCTTTGTTGAAGGTGAAGACGACCCCGAGTCGTGTGCCCCACGACACGAGATCCTCACTCTTAAGAGTGGCGAGAGCGTGAATGGTGACAGGCCGCCAGGCCGAGGATGCGAGCGCCGTCACTTTTCACCGCGTGGCGACTCTGTTGAAATGGGCGCGGAGGTCGCATGAGTTCCCGGGCCGCACGCGGAGGCGTCAGGGCGGAGGACGGCATCGGCCTGCCAGACGCGGAGGTCGTGCACCGCGTCCGCGGTGGAGAGCCGGCCCTCTTCGAGATCCTCATGCGCCGCTACAACCAACGCCTCTACCGGGCCGCCCGGTCCATCGTGAAGGACGAGGACGAAGCCGAGGACGTGATGCAGCAGGCGTACGTCAACGCCTTCCAGCACCTCGACCAGTTCGCGGACCGGTCGAGCTTCGCGACCTGGCTCACCCGGATCGCGGTGCACGAAGCCCTGGCTCGCCTGCGGCGACGCGGCCGGGCGATGGAGATCGAAGCCATGGAGACCGATGACGGCGGGCCGGAGGTACTGACGTCCAGGGATCCGGGGCCCGAGCAACAGGCGCTGACGGGAGAGCTGCGGCGGACGCTCGAGGAGTCGCTCGACTCCCTGCCCGAGATCTATCGCGCCGTCTTCATGTTCCGCGAGGTCGAAGGCCTCACGACGACCGAGGCCGCGGCATGCCTGGGCACCAGCGAAGACGTGGTCAAGACGCGCCTGCATCGCGCCCGCGCCCTCCTCCAGCGCGAGCTCCTGGCCCGGGCCGGCGCGGGGGCGCGCGACGCCTTCACGTTCCGGGCCGTCCGCTGCGATCGCGTGGTCGGGGCCGTGTTGGCGCGCATCCACCTGCCGCTCCCGCCCGGAATCCACTGACGGATCGATAGCCCGGTCGCGGGAGGAGGCAGGGGTCTACAGCAGCTTCCGCACGAAGCGTCCCAGCTTGCGGGACTTTTCTTGTCCCCAGGGGATGAGCTCGGCGAGCTGGCGCTCGTCTTCGAGCCACGTGGTGGCCGCCATCAGGAACAGGAAGTCCGAGTACGCGACGAGGCTCCATGGCCCCGCGACCACGTAGCTGGTCTCTCCGTCGAGCGCGGCGCCGCGGGGGTCCTGGTTCTTCGATCCGGCGGTGAAGTAGTAGATGGCGTCGCGCGAGGCCTCCGGCGGGCGCCGGTCGATGCGCTCGAACAGATCGATGCCGCGACCGAGCGGGCTCTCGAGGCCCTCCGGATCGGCGGTCGCCTCGGCTCGGGCCGTCAGCTGGCGCCGCAGCGCTTCGTGCGTCCACGGCTCGTCGGTCAGCGCCCGCAGCGCGCGCCGCCCGGCGAAGAGCTGCGTCTTGCGGTGCATCTTCGGGTGCCCCTCCCTGGTCCGATCGGCGAGGAAGCGCGGTTTGTAGCCGGAGGCCTGAAGCGCGGCCGCTTCCTCCTCGAGCAGCTCGACGGTTCCCTTGGGCAGCGGGTACTCCTCGGCGAGGAAGGGATAGCGCCGCAGGCCCGCCGCCGCCTCGCGGATCTTGGCGACGGTGTCGCCGCTGGGCGCGGAGCGCGTGTAGAGCCCCACGCGCAGGTGGCCTCCCGACGCCTCGATCAGGTCCGACAGGCTCTTCCGAGCTTCCAGGAGGCGGGCGAAGATCTCCCGTGTCCGCGCCATCACCACCGATCCGGCCGCGGGGGCGTTGTCGAAGGAGGGGGCCACCACGTAGACGTGACACCCGCGCAGGGCCGCTCCGACCAGCTGGCCGGCCCAGAGGGGGCTCGTCCAGATCGAGTCGGGAGAGATGATGATCGTGTCCGGCGGGGTCAGCGTGTAGAGGACGGCCTGGGCGAGCGTCGCCTCCTTCGCGCCGAAGCCCACCTCGTTGTGGAGGTTGAGACCCCGCGCTCCGTGCCCGGAAGCGACGAGCTCACGGACGAGCGCGTCGTAGCCCGGCGGTCGCGGCCGCGGTCGCAGGGGCGCGGGGATCTCCTCCTCGCGGAAGCCCTGGGAAGACAGCAGGCGCCTCGCGGCATTCTTGAGCTCGACCAGCGACGGTCCCGACACGAGAAGGCCGCGATCGTCCCAGGTCGGACCGGCATATTCCGAGCCCACCCCGGTGCCCGAGAACAGGGCGGCGCCGCGCCGCGGGTCCTCCTCCGTGACGTCGTAGAAGAAGAGCTTGCGATGGTCGAGCATCAGGCTGTCGGGCACGAACCGCATCACCTTCACGATCTGGTTCGCGCGAAACGACATGTCCGCCGGAAAAGTGACGTTCACGTGGACCTTGACCGTCCGGCGAAGCCAGCCCTCTCCGAGTTGACGGGCCGCCGCCTGGAGCCGGTGCGAGCCGGCCACCGCCTGGATCAGCTCCTCCTGGGCGGCGCGCGCCCGCCGCTCCATCTCCTCGAAGCCCGGCCCGAGCTCGAGCTTGTGGTGGAGCGGATCCTCGAGCAGGGTCAGGAACAGGCGGCTGTGACTGAGCTCGTAGAAGTACTGCGTGTGGAAGATCACGAAGACCGGCAGGCGGCCGGTGCGGTCGTAGGCGCGCACGCCCTCTGTCAGCGCCCGCAGGTATCCCTCGACGGCCACCTCGTGCGCCACCGGGTCGGGCTTGCCGTTCACGCGCCCGGCGAAATCGTGGATCCAGAGCACGTGGTAGTCCTCGGCCGCGTGGAGCGAGCGGAGCAGCTCGATCTGGAAGCGGGAGGCATTCGTCGGGTAGATCAGGTTGCCGTGTGTGAACGACCGGCCGAGAACGCGCTCGACGAGGGCGTCCAGCTCGGCCTGGCTGTCGTGATCTTCCGGGCGGAGGGCGAGATCGAGCGGCAGCCACACGTCCCGCTCGTCACCCTCCCAGTGCGCGCTGAGCCGCCGGCGGCCGTCCTCGATCACGGCCGTGAGCCGCTCGAACACGGCCAGCGCAGTACCGCGTCGGCCGGGGTCGATCCCGTCCATGGCCGCCAGCGCCTGCGCGAAACGCTCCCGCGCCCTTGTGTTGAGGCCCCGCAGCGTGTCGGGCTGCTTGAACTGGCCGATGAGGCGGTCGTAGGGAAGCAGCACCTCCTCGAGAAGAACCGCGCGCGCGCGGTCGGCCACCGCGGCCCCCCCG
>Ga0184632_10000917_pt1 | contig 11956 bp, 11 predicted proteins | sample PLM31_50_b1_FD_133153 | JGI IMG/M metagenome (GOLD analysis project Ga0184632, IMG submission 133153) | Groundwater sediment microbial communities from an aquifer in East River, Colorado, USA - PLM3-1_50_b1 | ecosystem: Environmental > Terrestrial > Soil > Riparian zone | place: USA: East... | reverse complement strand
TGGAGTCGATGACCAATGCTCCCTACGTCCTGCCCACGGCCAGGTTCGGGGTTCGTATGGGCAACGCCGACCTCGTCGACTCCATGATTTACGACGGTCTGTGGTCGACCTTCACCGACAAGCACATGGGCGACTCATCCGACGACGTGAACACCGAGCTGCAGATCTCGCGCGAGGACCAGGACGCCTGGGCGGCGCGATCCCATCAGCGGGCGGCGGCGGCGTGGGAGGCGGGCAAGCTCGCGGAGGAGGTCGTCCCCGTCGAGATCCCGCAGCGAAAGGGCGATCCACTCGTCGTTGCCAGGGACGAGGGCATCCGGTCCGACACCACCGCCGAGTCCTTGGCCAGGCTCAAGCCTGCCTTCAAGCCGGGGGGGACGATCACGGCCGGCAACGCATCGCAGATATCGGACGGAGGTGCTGCCGTGGTCGTCACCTCGAGGGTCAAGGCCGAGGAGTTGGGTCTGACCCCGCTCGCCGAGGTCGTGGCGCACGGGATGAGCGCCGAGCGATACGCGTACTTGCATACGGTGCCGGCCATCGCCATGCAGAACGCGCTAAAGAAGGCAGGCAGGGACGCTCACGACCTCGGGCTGATCGAGATCAACGAGGCGTTCGCCTCGGTGGCGCTGAACGCCACGCGGATGCTGGGGGTCGACGAAGAGCTGGTCAACGTCAACGGCGGAGCCGTGGCGCTCGGGCATCCGATCGGGATGAGCGGATGCAGGCTGGTGTTGACGCTCGCCCACGAGATGCGTCGGCGCGGAGTCGACCTTGGCGGCGCGGCGCTTTGTGGAGGAGGCGGCCAGGGCGACGCTCTGATCATCCGGCTGGCTGCCTGATCAGCTAGAGCGATGCGCTTCGCCTCCTCTGAGGAGATGGAATGAAGAGCATCTCGATCTTGTACCACCAGGAGCCCGAGGGGTGGTGGGCGGAATCCCAGGCTATCCCGGGCTGGACCGCGGTCGGGGGCACCCTCGATGAAGTGAGGGAACAGGTGAGCTCGGCCATCCAAACCTTCGTCGGTCCGGGGGTGGCCGTCGTTGAGGAAGGGCTACCCGTCGGCGGGGACTTGCCCTCGCCCAAGGCCTGATCCGAGCCCAGCAAGCCTTTGTCGGACGATACCGAGAGCGCACTCCTGGTCCCGGTCCCGGAGGCCGAGCCGTTGGTCGGGGGGTGGCGAGCGAAATACGACCTTGCGGCGCAGAAGGGGGTGCCGGCGCACATCACGATCCTCTATCCCTTCGTGCCTCCGGCGGAGATCACCGTGGAGACTGTCGACGAACTGGCCGGCTTCTTCAGTCGGTTCGCCCCGTTCGACTTCGTCCTGACACGTACCGCGCGGTTTCCGCAAGTGGTGTACCTGGCTCCGGAGCCGGCCGAGCCATTCCTTCGACTGACCGAGGCGGTGCACGAGCGTTGGCCCAGCTTCCCGCCATACGGCGGGGCGTTCGATGAGGTGGTGCCTCACCTGACGGTGGTTGAGCGCGACGATGGTTCTGACATCGACGTCCTCGACATCGTCGAACGCGATATCGTCCGCGGGGTGCCGATCCAGGCGCGTGCGCGAGAGGTGTGGCTGATGCAGGGGGACGGGAGTTGGTCGGTGCGGGCCCGGTTCCAATTGGGGGTTAATGGATGAGCGAGAAGGCGTTCGAGCTGCCGGAGGAGCTGGAGGAGTTCCGGCTGCTGGTGCGCGAGATCGTCGAGGAGAGGATCGGCCTGGCTCGGGCGGGCGAGATCGACGAGGCGGACGAGTTCCCCTGGGACGTTCACAAGACCTTCGTCGAGAACGAGCTCATGAGCGTCGGCTACCCCGAGGAGTTCGGGGGTGGGGGCGGCGGGTCGCTCACGTTCGCGGTGCTGGTCGAGGAGATCTCTCGGGTCTCCGCCGGCTGCGCGCTGATACCGCTGGTCAGTCGTCTTGGGGCCATCCCGGTGATGCTTGCGGGCTCGGACGAGATGAAGCGCGAGCTGTTCGCCGGGATCGCCAAGGGCGAGCACCAGATGTCCTACTGCTTGACGGAGCCGGGCAGCGGCTCGGACTCGGTGGCCATGCAGACGCGCTACGAAAGGTTCCGCGCGGGAGGGTTTGTGCTGAACGGGACCAAGCGATTCATAACCGGGGCGGGAGCCGCCGATCGTTACACGGTCTTTGCTACACGGGATCCATCGCTCAAGGCGAAGGGCATCAGCGCGTTCGTGGTCAATGCTGAGGACCCCGGTTTCTCCGTGGGCAAGCTCGAGCACAAGATGGGCATCCGGGGGTCACCGACTCGTGAGGTCTACTTGGACAAATGTGAGATCCCGGAGGACCGTCTGATCGGGGAGGAGTCCGAGGGGTTCTCCTACGCGATGCGGACACTGGACTACTCGCGCCCGACGATAGCCGCGCAGGCGCTGGGGATAGCCCAGGGCGCGTTCGACTTTGCGGCGCGGTACGCGACGGAACGGGAGCAATTCGGCAAGCCCATAAGCCACTTCGAAGGGCTCCAGTTCATGCTTGCGGACATGGCCATGGAGATCGAGGCCGCGCGCCTGCTCGTCTACAAGGCCGCCAGCCTGGTTGACGCGCAGGACTCGCGCATGACCTACTTCGCCTCGGTGGCCAAGTGCTACGCGGGGGATGTGGCGATGAAGGTCACGACGGACGCCGTCCAGATCCTTGGCGGGTACGGATACATGAGGGAGTACCCGGTGGAGCGGATGATGCGCGACGCGAAGATCACGCAGATCTACGAGGGAACCAATCAGATACAGCGGGTCGTGATCGCTAGACAGCTGCTGAAGCGAATCACGGACTCGAGCTGAGGGCGGTGGCCTTGCAGGAGTGGGACCTCACCCCCAAGCCGGCTTCGGCATCGGAGATCTCGCTCGTGCGGATGATGGAGCTCACGGACGCCAACCTCCACGGCAACGTCCATGGAGGCGAGATCATGAAGATGGTCGACACCGCAGGAGGTCTTGCCGCAGCCAAGCACTGCCGCGGGCCCGTTGTGACGGTGGCAATGGACGAGATGTCGTTCATCGAGCCGGTTTACGTCGGAGACGTCGTTACAGTCAGGGCCATGGTCAACGACATAGGCCGCACCTCGCTCGAGGTCGGGGTCCGCGTGGAATCGGAGAATGTCCGGACGGGAAAGCGCGTCCACACGTCCAGCGCATACCTCGTCTATGTCGCCCTCGACGATGCGGGTAAGGCCCGGCCGGTCCCCCCCGTGATCGCCGAGACCGAGGAGGAACGGCAGCGCCAGCGAGAGGCAAAGCTCCGCCGTCAGGCCCGGCTAGCCCGCAAAGAGGCGATCCTCTTGGCCCGTGCGGCCAAGGGCGAGACGTGAGGCACCGTCAGGCTGGCAGCGACGTGAGCGACATGGACATAGTGCCCGTCAGTCGAACCTCACCCGTCAGACCGGCGTTCGCGGGGAAGTCCTGGAGGGTCATACGCATGTCCATGGCCCCGTTCAGAGATGCCTTCAACTGCTGTCCGGAGATGGGGTCGAACCAGTCCGTCATGGACACGGTCAGGCTGCCACCGTAGGCGATCTTCGGATCCGACCCGGCAGGGAGCTCTGACGTCGACTGGCCGGTCCCAACGAGCAACTTCCGGAGGTCCATCGTGATGTCCAGAGGGATCGTGAGGTCGCTGTGGATCACAGCCGCCCGGGCGCCGTCTACGTCCTCGTAACGAATCAACTGGTTCCTGGAGCTGTAGCGGATCGAACCGCCACCGAACGGGAAAGGCACCTCGAAGTCCTTCGTCCAAACGTCTCCCGGCTTCACGGGATGATCAGGAAGCAGGGGAGTGAACTGGTCGGATCCGGGCAGGCTGAACCCGGAGAAGCCCGTCGTCTCACTGAGCCCGCCGCCAGATAGTAGCCGTCCGTCCTTGGCAATCTGGATGCGTGCCTGGAAGTCGCGAGGGAGTGGCTGCTTTTGGCCGCCGAAGATCGCCGTTCCCTTCTCGATTGATAGATCGATCGTAGCGGTGCCGTTTGCGTCGACCGAAACCACGTGCATTGAGAGGGTCAGGTCGAAGGAGCCCTTGAAAGGCTCATCCGCTCCCAGATCCGCCGAGCTGAGCAACCCGTCCATAGTCATTGTCATGTGGTACCGGATCGTCTGGTCGGCCTTGTATTGCAAGGCGAAGGCGGCGCCCCCGCCCCCGCGCGGGAGCAGGAACACGATGGCCCCGGCGATCAGGGCCACAACAACCGCTGCCGCGAGGGCGAGCCGGCCCCATTGGCGGGACGGGCCACCCGCACCCGCGGTCCAGGAGGCGGGCGTCAAGTCGAGCGGGGACCGTAGGTCGGGCAAGGGAGGCGGCGGGGGAACTTTATCGGGCGCCGGTTCGAACTCGTTATCCATGGGAACCTCCCTGGGCGGCGGCTCGACCTCGTCACCCGGCCCAGCGGAAACGACGCCCTTCACCCAAGAGTATCGGCCGGCCGGAGCGTGCCCTTTCGCCCGATGGTCGGTCAGACGGCCGAGAGGAAGATCGGTGTGGTGGTCGGCTGAGAGCTCCCGCCGGGTGGCTCGATGCTTACCGCCAGCGCCTGGAAAGTTTGGGCGAGCGTCGTCTGGACGGCCACCGTCCCGTCCTTCGGGACGAACACTCCCGCAGGGTGCAGCGCGTCCGAGGGGTCCTGGAACCAGAGCTCGTAGACCCTGTCATCGGGGAGCGAGGGCATGGATCCGAAAATCCACGCCTCGGTTGTCCCTGGCCGGAACGCGACGGCGAGCTGTCGCCCTCCCGGCTGGCCGGGCGTGGGGTCGAGGGGTACCACCCTGGTCCCGGGCTGGCTGACGAACGCGACGAGCTGGGCATTCGCATTCGGTCCCTGGGGGGCGATCAGATAACCGGCCGCGCCTCCCACCAGCGCAAGGGCGGCGGCTACGGCGACGGCGGCGACCCAGCGTCGAGCCCTGCGTGGTTCGCGCTCCGGTGCTACCCGTGAGGGAACAGGCTTGGCGCCGGGCCGTTCGGCCAGCGCCGCGCCGAGGAGTCTCTCCTCGGCCCCCGCGGTAATCGCCGCCGCCGGGACTGAGAACGCCAGCCTGGATGCCACCTCTGCGTATTCCGCTACCAGCCTCTGGCATTCCTCGCAGTCGGGCCCATGCCGCTCCATCTCCTGGACCATCCTGCGATGCTCGAGCTCGGACAGCCCGTCAAGAGCGTTGGCGGCGATGAGCTGTTCCAGCTCGTCGTGAGGGAAGCGCGGTCCGCTCATCCGCGTGCCTCCACAAGCTTGCCCCGCAGCCGCCGCATCGCCAGCAGCGTCCGGCTCTTGACCGTACCGAGCGGCAGCCCGAGCTCCTCGGCGATCGTCGTCTGGGTCTTGCCCTCGAAATACATCAGCTCCAGGACTCTTCGCTGCTCTTCTGGTAACTCCAGCAGTGCGGCGCGGACCTTCTCGCGCGTCTGGGCGAGGTCGGCTTCTTCGACCACCGTGGCCCCCACGTCCTCCTGGACATGTGCGAGGGGCTCGGACGCAAGGGTCCGGCGGCGGTGAGCCTCCTCGCGCCTGACCGCATCGACGGCCCGATGGTGGACGGTCGACATGAGCCAGGCCCTGAAGCTCCCGCGGTCCTCCCGGTAGGCGCTCGGGTCCCGCCAGAGGACCAGGAAGGCCTCCTGCACGATCTCCTCGGCCATGGCCGGCTGACGGACCACGCGAACGGCCAATCCCTTGGCCGCAGCGCCGTACCGCCTGTAGAGGTTACGGAACGCCATTTCGTCTCCTTCGGAGACGCGGCGAGCCAGGTCGCGGTCGCGCGCGTCTTCGAGGCTACGAACGACCACGGTCGGCTGGGGTTCGACCCCCGATGACTCGAGGGTTGCGGCCCGATAGATGGCTCCGCCGCGAATCCGATGCTATGGATGCTTCCTGCAACTGTTCGCAGCTGGAGGTCCGGCGGATCATTGAAGATGTCACGAGACGTTCGCTTCCAGGACTTTTCCCCTGATCGCGTCCAGGGATCCGGGGTTCTCGAGGCTGGACAGGTCCCCGACGTCCTTGCCCGCCGCCACCGCGCGGAGGGCCCGGCGAACGATCTTGGCGCTCCTTGTCTTCGGCAGCTCGTCCACGAACACCACCCTGGAAGGCTTGAAGGCCTTGCCTACGTGGTCGGCGACCACGGCAGCCAGCTCCGCGGCAAGTGTCGCAGACAGGTCGTGCCCCGGGTTGACCACGACGAAGCACCAGATGGATTCGCCCTTGATCTCGTCGGGCACCCCGACTGCCGCGCTCTCGCCCACGGCAGGATGATAGGCCAGCGCGCTCTCAACTTCGGCAGGCCCGAGGCGCTTGCCCGCTATCTTGAGCGTGTCGTCAGATCGACCGTGAAGGAACCAGAACCCGTCTTCGTCGATGCTCGCCCAGTCGCCGTGCACCCAGACGTTGGGCCATCTCCGCCAGTAGGCGTCCAGGTAGCGCTCGGTGTCCTTCCAGATGCCGCGGGTCATGCCGGGCCAAGGCTTCTTGCACACAAGCTCCCCGACCTGGCCGGTCGGCACCGGCCTGCCGTCAGGACCCCAGACATCGATGTCCATCCCCAGAGCCGGGCCACGCAACGTGCACGGCTTGAGTGATGTGATGGGGAGGGGCGAGAGAAAGCAGGCGCCGACCTCAGTCCCGCCCGAGATGTTGATGATCGGGCAGCGCTCGCCGCCTACTTCGCGGAGGAACCACATGTATGGCTCCGGGTTCCAGGGCTCGCCGGTCGAGCCCAGGATTCTCAGGCTTGACAGGTCATGCCGGTGGACGTATTCGGCGCCAGAGGGTATGAGGGCGCGGATGAGTGTGGGGGAGATGCCGAGCGTCGTGATCCGGTGCCGTTCGACCATCTCCCACAGTCGGTCGGGCGCGGGGTGGTTGGGGGCCCCGTCGAACAGGAACACGGTTGCACCCAGCGCCCCGGCCCCGATGATCTCCCACGGTCCCATGATCCAGCCCAGGTCCGTGACCCAGAACAGGGTCTCGTCGGGATGCAGGTCGGTCTGATAGGCGACCTCCGAGGCGATCTTCACCAGAAGACCTCCGTGGACGTGGACCGACCCTTTCGGCCGGCCTGTTGTCCCGGACGTATAGGCGATGAACAATGGGTGCTCGGGATCCAGGTGTGCCGTCGGGAACGGAGATGTCTCGACCGCCAGCAGATCGTCCCATCGGACGTCTCGGCCGTCGTACCAGGGCAAATCGTCGCGTTCCAGGCGCGGCCAAACGACCACGTGTTCGACCGATGGGCACATCGCGGCGGCCTCGTCGGCGGTCTCCTTCATCGGCACGATCTTGCCGCGGCGGACCGTTCCGTCGGCGGTCACCAGGACCCTGGCGCTGGCGTCCTGGATCCGGGTGGCTACGGCGTCGGCCGCATAGCCGGAGAAGATCGGAAGGTATGTCGCGCCGAGCTTCGCGCAGGCAAGAGTCGCCGCGACCGTCTCGGGGGCCATGGGCATGAATATGCCGATCGTGTCTCCCGCCCCGACGCCGAGGCTTCGGAGCCCCCAGGTGAGACGGTCGGCCATGGCCAGGAGCTCCGCGTAGCTCACCCGCCTTATGACACCCTCTTCCCCTTCCCACAGGACCGCGGTCGCATCGGGCGTCCGTTCGGCCCATCGGTCCACGCAGTTGTGGGCAAGGTTGACGGATCCCCCGACGAACCACTTCGCCCAAGGCACTCCCTCCGACACGTCCAGGACCCTGTCGTACGGTTGGTAGAACTCGATCCCTAGATCCCGGACCACGGCGTCCCAGAACCACTCGATGTCATCCTGGGAGCGTTTGACCAGCTCCTCATAGGAGCCGATGCCGGTGGTCCGCATCAGGCGGGTGACGTTCGCCCGCTCGACATAATCTTCAGAAGGACTCCACACCATCTGGCTCAAGCGGCTACCTGTCCCTCCCGGCCTCCGGGTACCCTGTTCGCCAAGACTAATGGTCCAGAGGCCTCCTAAGCCAGACGCCGCAGCGACGACCGCTCATCCGCGGGCCAGGAGATCGTTCCTGGCCCTGGCCGGGGTGCTGTCCATCGCCGTGGCCGCGGGATCCGGCTTGGCCATAGCCACCATCCGGCATGTAGAGGGCCAGTTGATCAAGATCGACGTGGGAGCTGGATGCGAGGGCAACTGCCTACCAGACGTGGTCCCGGAGCCGAAGTGCTCCAACAAGGCCTGCACCTTCCTGATCCTGGGTAGCGACTCCCGGGAAGGGTTCGCCCAGAACACGAAAGTCGGGGGCCAGCGCGCCGACACAATCATCCTGGTGCAGGTGGATCCAGTCAACAAGCGCACGATAGTGCTGAGCATCCCCAGGGATCTACGTGTCAACATCCCCGGCTTCGGCATGAACAAGATAAACACCGCCTTCTCGCACGGCCCGAACGTCATGGTCAAGACCGTGACTCAGCTGACGGGTATCAAGATCAACCACTACATCGAGGTCAATTTCGTGGGGTTCGAGGGGATAGTGAACGCCCTGGGCGGAGTGCCCATATGTGTCGACCGTCCGCTGATCGACCAGCTGACTGGGCTCAATCTGCCAGGGAAGGGTTGCTACAACCTGAAAGGCCAGCAGGCTCTGGCGTTCGTGCGGGCGCGCCACATAGAGGGCGACATCATCCCCGACTTCTCCCGCATCTCCCGCCAGCAGCAGTTCATGCGCGCAGTCATACAGAAGTCCCTGTCGATAGGCTCGGTGACGCACCTGCCCGACCTCATCGACGCCGTCAAGGACAACCTCGTCATAGACAAGAACCTGAATCTCTACTCGCTCCAAGACCTGACGATCAAGCTTGCCGAGCTTGGCCAGCACGGCGTCGACTTCAGGGTCGTGCCGGCAGTGCCCGAGACGATCGGTGACGTGGCCTACGTGACGCTGCTACAGCCGAACGCCTCCGACCTGTTCAGGAAGATACGGGAGGGGAAGAAGCTCGGCAGCCTTGGCCGCGAGTCACCCGGTACACCCATCTCGCCGGCCAACGTCGCGGTCAGGATCTACGACGCCGACTCGGGCGGCCAAGCCGAAGAGGTCGCCGCGTATCTTTCCAAGGCCGGGTTCGATGTGGGGCCCATACTTTCCGCGCCTGCGGATCTGACCAAGAGCCAGATCATCTGGGGGCATGCGGGCATCGGCGAGAGCCGGGTCGTCTCCGCGTATCTCACCTCCATGCTCGTGGTCTACGACAACGCGCACGCCCGCAGGTCGGAGATCACGATCGTCATTGGCTCCGACTTCCCGGGGATCGACTAGCTCGCTCGGCTAGACTCACCCGGCCATGCCGGTGCAGATCGATGTCGACCACGTGGCCCGCCTGGCCAGGCTGGCGCTCACGGAGGAAGAGAAGGACAGGTTCCGCCGCCAGCTGGGTCTGATACTGGAGCATGCCGAGAAGGTGCGGGAGGTCGCGGCCGAGGACATCCCGCCCACATCTCATCCGGTCCCGCGCTCCAACGTATTTCGGCCAGATTCGGTGACCCCCTCACTCAGCCATGAGGAGGCGCTGACCGGCGCGCCGGAGGCGGAGGCGGGCAGGTTCAAAGTCCCGCGGATCGTGGAGCAGGAATAGAGGCGAGTTGGGCGAGCTGTGCGACCTCACGGCACACGAGTTGGCGGGGCTCCTGTCGCGCCGTGAAGCTTCTGCGCGTGAGGTGCTCGACTCGGCATTCCGGCGCATCGATGCCGTGGATGGTCTGTTGCACGCGTTCCTGCTGCTCGCCAGGGACGCCGCGCGAGATCAGGCGAGCCGCGTGGACGAAGCGCTGGCTGGAGACCAGGAACTTCCCCCGGCAGGGGGCGTGCCCCTCGCCCTCAAAGACGTGCTCGCGACCAAGGGGATCAGGACCACGGCCGGGTCCAAGATCCTCGAGCCATACGTGCCGCCTTACGATTCAACGCCGTGGGCGCGCCTGCGGGAGGCGGGGGCAATGCTCGTTGGGAAGACGAATTGCGACGAGTTCGCCATGGGGTCCTCGAACGAGAATTCCGCTTTCGGTCCAGTTCGGAATCCATGGGATCCGTCCACGGTGCCTGGAGGATCCTCCGGCGGATCGGCCGCCGCCGTTGCTTCTGGCTCGGCAGTCTGGGCTCTTGGCACCGACACGGGCGGGTCGGTTCGCCAGCCTGCCGCGCTGTGCGGCGTGGTGGGGCTCAAGCCCACTTATGGGCGCGTGTCGCGCTATGGCCTGATAGCGTTCGCGTCCTCTCTCGACCACGTCGGGACCTTCACCCGCGACGTGCGAGACGCCGCGGCGCTTCTTTCGGCCATCGCGGGCCACGACCCGCTCGATGCGACGAGCCTCGGCGATGAGCCGGCCGACTACACCGCTGGACTGGAGGCCGGCGTCCGCGGTCTTCGCGTGGGCCTGGTGGAGGACTGGCTCACCATCGAAGGGGTCCAGGCAGGAGTTCGAGATGGCGTACGCGCCGCGGTGGATCGACTGACGGCGCTTGGGGCATCGGTCGAGCCGGTGGCGTTGCGGCATGCCGACTATGCCCTCTCCGCCTACTACCTGATCGCGCCGGCAGAGTGCTCGTCGAATCTCGCCCGGTACGACGGAGTTCGGTACGGTTTCCGGGCCGACGACGGCGCCGACGTGATGGACATGAACATGCGAACGCGAGGGGCGGGGTTCGGTGACGAGGTCAAGCGACGGATCATGCTGGGCACCTATTCGCTCTCAGCCGGCTACTACGACGCGTACTACGGTCAGGCCCAGAAGGTCCGGACCCTGGTGATTCGAGACTTCGAGCAGGCCTTCGAGCGGTTCGACGTGTTGGTCGGCCCGACATCGCCGACCACCGCTTTCAAACTTGGGGAGAAGACCGCGGATCCGCTCGCGATGTACCTCTCCGACATCTTCACGATCCCGTGCAACCTGTCCGGCATGCCCGCTATCAGCATCCCCTGCGGCCTGGCGTCCGACGGGCTTCCCATAGGGTTCCAGATCATGGGCAAGCTGTTGGACGAGGCGACTGTGTTGCGGGTGGCCCGCGCCCTGGAGGAGGACCTGGCCTTCAGCGCCCGCCCGCCGATGCTGGGCGAGCTGGTCACCTGACGGGGTCGCCCGATGGAACCGTTCGCGCGGTGATGATCAGCGCGACCGCGGCCACGATTACGGCGCCGGCAAGGAGCGTCCGCCCCGTGATGGGCTCCGAGAGGAAAGCCCATCCGAGAAGGACGGCGATGACCGGATTCACGTAAGCGTAAGTCGAGACGAGCGAGATCGGCGCCACGCGCAACAGCCACAGGTAGGCTGAAAAAGCGATCCACGATCCGAACACGATCAGGTAGGCAAGCGCGGTTATCGAACCGGTGGAGAGTTGCGACGGGTGGATCCGCCCCGCCTCACCTGCGGCGACCCCGGCTAGGCCGAGCAGCGCTCCGCCCGCAAGCATCTGCATGCCCGTGGCGACCAGAGGCCTGGAGGGAAGCGGTGCCCGCCTCGAGTAGAGCGACCCGGCGGCCCACGCCACAGACGCACACATGACGGCTACGACTCCGGCCAGATCGAACTGGCTCGAGCCCGGTCTGCCCACCAAGAGCGCCGCCCCCAGGAAGCCCAGGACCAGTCCGGCCACCGCCTGGCGTGCAAGGCGCTGGCCGTACACGAACCTCTCGATGAGTGCCATCCATAGGGGCGTCATGGCGATGAGCAGCGCCACGATGCTGGTCGGTACGTGCTGCTCGGCCCAAACCACCCCTCCATTCCCGGCCAGAAGCAGGAGCCCACCCACTATCGTCGCGGCCACCCACTGGGAACGGCCGGGGCGGTCGGCCATCCGATCACCGCGGCGTACCGCCCACAGATACAGGAGGCTGCCGGCGAACAGGAAACGTACGGAGGCCATCATGAATGGTGGGATGGTCCGGATGGCCTCGCGGATAGCGAGATAGGTCGAGCCCCAGATGACGTAGACGGTGGACAGGGCCAGCCAAACCAGGGCGGCAGTTGGAGCAG
>Ga0184632_10000916_pt1 | contig 11958 bp, 9 predicted proteins | sample PLM31_50_b1_FD_133153 | JGI IMG/M metagenome (GOLD analysis project Ga0184632, IMG submission 133153) | Groundwater sediment microbial communities from an aquifer in East River, Colorado, USA - PLM3-1_50_b1 | ecosystem: Environmental > Terrestrial > Soil > Riparian zone | place: USA: East River... | reverse complement strand
TTTTCTGCCCAGGGATGCATAAAACGATGCCATGCCACGATACATTTTGAATTTCTTACCATGTCTTACTATTGTTTTACCCGGACTCTCATCGGTACCTCCGAAAAGACTACCAATCATTACGGTGGACGCTCCTGCAGCCAAGGCCTTTATGGCATCTCCGGAGGTTCTTATTCCCCCATCGGAGATGACGGGCACATCATGTTCATTCGCTACTTTAACTCCATCTACAACTGCAGTTAATTGCGGAACTCCAGAACCTGTGATAACTCTAGTTATGCATATTGAACCAGATCCGACACCAATCTTTACTGCATCAACTCCAGCTTTGATGAGATCCTGTACACCTTGGCCTGTGGCAACATTTCCGGCAATTAGTTCACAATTTGGAAACGCCTTTTTTATCATATGAACTGCATTTATTGCATTATCGCTATGCCCATGTGCAATATCTACGACAATTATATCAGTTCCCGCATTGAGTAACTGTTCAGTTCTATCTAAATAATCACCTTTTACTCCAACAGCTCCGCCAACCAATAATCTGCCTTTCTTGTCTTTTGAGGCCAACGGATATCGTTCCATTTTCATAATATCTTTGCTCGTAATCAGTCCCACAACATTATTTGATTTATTAATCACGGGTAGTTTCTCTATTCTATTTTTATGTAGAATTTGTTTTGCCTCCTCGATTGAAATACCCTGTTTTGCCGTAACAAGTTCCTTCGTCATAAGATCCTTTACCTTGTTATTTGTATTATATTGAAACATGATATCTCTGTTGGTAATAATTCCAACCAATTTTTTTGACTCATCATCCATTACCAACAAGCCAGACACACCAAGCTCTTGCATCACCTTAGACGCTTCGTCTGCAGTTTTTGATGGAGAGATGGTATAGGGTTGTTCGATAATGACCGACTCTGATCGTTTTACCCTCAGTATTTCATCGACTTGCTCTGCAATTGTCATAAATCTGTGTATGATGCCTATTCCCCCCTCTTTTGCTATTGCGATTGCCATATTTGATTCAGTTACGGTGTCCATATTTGCGCTGATGAGTGGAATATTTAATGAGATATTTCTGGATAGTTTTGTCTTTAAATCCGTTTGTGATCTAGAAATTATAGGAGACCGTTTTGGAATGAGGAGAACGTCATCAAAAGTTAAACCTTCTTTTACTTCCAATATTTCCTTGATTTTTATATCTGCGTTGGGATTATAAGCGTTTTCTTCAGACTGGTTTTTTTGAACTAATTATGTCGTGCTAGGGTCTGGCACCCTGTCTCTGGTCATTCTTTGAAGTAATTCTAGGGATACTTTCGTTTCTTTTACGTCATGTGTCCTAATGATGCTTGCCCCGTTTAGAGCACAGATAACCTGGGTAATTATTGAAGGGATAAGGCGCTCAGATTCGGTCAAATTAAACAGTTTGCCAATGAACGATTTTCTCGAGACTGAGATACAAATTGGCTTTGAAATCTTTGACAGCTGCTTTAGACCTGATATAATCTCCAAATCTCGTTCATACCAACTATGATGAGAAATCTTCGTAAAAAAGGGGTTATTCCCAGTCGATCTAAAAAAACCAATTAGAGGATCAATTATGTTTTTGTTGTCACTTATGCCCTTTTCGCGTGCCAAGTCCAGACTTTCATGTAGAACTTCCATTGTTTCAAAAATGTCGCCTGTCTTATAAGTAATAGATTTATTTCCGTAGGCACCAATTATAACTGGAAGTCCGGTTGAAAAAACGATTTCCTTCATTCTATCATCATATTTTAGACCCGTAACATCGTTGATTAGATCAACCCCCAACTCAGCTGAGGCCTCAGCCACGTCTGCTCGAGGTGTATCCACCGAAACCGGAATCCTACAAACCTCCTTCACAGCCTCGACCGAATTTCGTAATCTTTCCACCTCTTTTTCTACTGAAATTACAGTATCAAGGTAAGGTGCAGTTGACATTCCACCTATGTCGATAATATCCGCTCCATCCTTTTCCATCTGTAATGCCCTCTCAGAAATTATTTTCTTGCCTATTGAAATGGATTCTTTATAAAAGGACTCTGGACTGACGTTGATAATTCCCATTATTTTTGGTATCCCGTTTCCAATTTCAAGGTTGCTTATTTTCACTTTCTTTATCATTTATTACTCTTCCAAAGCAAAGGCGAGCGTATGAAATTCTTGTTAAATAATCTTTAATAAACTATGAATTTATTTATACAAACCAATTTTTTGATCAATAGTTTTAATATAGGTTAAATTGCAATTTAATAAGGGAGATAAAGAATTGAATACTTCCATACTTAGACGTTTTGGAGAAATATAATGACAAGAACTCTTGACAAAACTCATACTGTCCTCTCATATGTTGAAGGAAGTCTCAAAAATGCAATTGTTATGAACGAGAATGTCAAGGAAAGCGGCTTTATATTTTCTCTTATTAATCCTCCTGTTCCATTAGGTGGAAACGTTGTTTCTCTTGATATTTACGTTGATGAATTGCCTATATCAAAAAAATCAATTCAAATTGCAACATCGGACACCATAGTTAATGCATCGGCATTGTCCGAATCACGACCTCTTCAATTCAAACCATATCAGAGCGCCAGGTTCCTTGTGATAGGTATGGAGTTGGACACTCTGAAGAAGCACAAAATAACTATAATGAGTAAACTTGAAGGATTTGAACAAATAATTATTCCATTCACACTTGTGGATTATATAAGCAATAAGAAAGAAAAAGTAATAATTTCATCAAATTTGCCGGAGGAGTCTGATTCACAGGTCTATGGAGAAACAATGTTTATGAATTTCGCAACCCCACTTGTCCTTTCAGGAAGGAAGGCATACATTGTTTGCTCTTCTAACGGAGCGCTTTCTGCAAATTGGACCTGGATGGGAGCGAGGTACGATAACGGAGGATTATATGTCCCTCCAGCCAGAGCGTTTGGAAGAATAATTGTAGAAATTTCTCTGGATGATGGAGTTAGAAAAAGGCTTCCGAATTTTGTCATTTCATCGAGGCATGAAAATGGAAGTCTGTGCACTCATCATGAAGTTGCGGGTATCCATGTAAAAAGAACATTATTTGTTCCTATTGAAAATAAAGGTTTTATTCAGATTCTTAATTTTGACGCTGAGAAAAATAATGAGCTTTTCTCTTCAAATACAAAAAAGCAGTCAAAAAAGAAAATTAGAGTACATTTCCTAATCGATGGTAACATTACAAGCTATGGATTGGCTGCAATTTCTCAAAGTAATTTTTCAAGATATTATAAATCGGAGAACTGTTTACAGATAAGGACTATTGCAAAAAAAGGTGTTGCGCATTATTTTGGAACAATAGGTATTTCTCCAAAGACTTTGAAACCTTCCAAGATACTAACAGATTCTTTTGATAATGATTTAGAATTATCATATGATATTGAGCTTGAAGAGGGATTGACCAAGGAGTTAGCCCTAATCGGTGCTGGTGATTTCACTAGTGGTCAGGACTGTCTAGATGAATACAAAAACATCAGAGATAACTATCAAAAATTGTACCAAGAAACAAAGGATCATCATAACAATATTTCAGCATCTTCATTTACAATACATCATGCGCCTTCAAATTCAATTTCAAATTCCGTAGTCGTCAAATTAGCAAAAGCGCTGAAAAAGGCAAAAACCGCATTGGAATATCTAAAGGCAAATTATGATAATCTGGGAGAAGGGATATGTGCAGGACTTCCAAGATTCCCAAATTATTGGGCACGTGATACCGGATGGTCGTTGAGAGGCTATTTATCTATGGGCCAGTATGATTTTTCACTACGTGTTATTGATAATTTTCTGAAACGTCAGGCAAAATACGCCCATAATGGTGCAGTAAGAGGAGAATTGCCAATGGTTATTAGCGGGAGAACATTTCTCCACAATACAACATACGGTTCTGCAGACTCGACCTTTTTGTTTCCCTGGGCAATCCGTGAATATGTGCATGGTACTGGAGATACCCAGTATCTCTCAAAAAGATGGGCATCCATAGTTGATCTAATTAATTCCGGTTTCCTCAGAGATATTGACAATGACGGTTTTATTGAGCATGGCTTTTCTGGTACAGCAGAAAAATTGCCAATTCAAGATTCTACTTGGATGGATCATATTGACAGGAGAAAGAGCGCAAATGACGTGCAAGCATTATTTTATGAAAGCTTACTTATTGGAAGCGAGTTAGCAACGATAGTTGATGACAAAGAGAACGGTAGGCACTGGCTTTCATCTGCTCAAAAATTAAGAGATAGGATTGATAGTGAGTATTGGGAACCCAAGCTAGGATTTTATTATGATACTATTCGTAAGGACTTGACTAAAGATAGCAGTATCCGTCCGAATTCACTAGTCCTGTTGCTTACTGAAGTTGTAAAGGATCAGCAAAAGGCTAAGTTAGTACTTGAAAGATTAGAAAAGGAGGATTTGACGACTCCATGGGGCATAAGATCTTTGAGTAGTTTGGATTCGAAGTATCATCCTTCACTTTATCACGATGGTGCTGTGTGGCCACTTGTCACTGGTTGGGCCGCAATAAGCGAAATAAAAAACCAGAGAACTCAGCAGGCACTCGAATATCTTTCCATAATGGCCGACCGTATTATCTCTGAAAACGGGATGTATGCAGAAACTTACCGTGGGGATAGACCTGAACCGTTCAATTCATGTATTCTTCAAGCATGGTCAGTTGGATTATACGTTTATGCACTACGTGAATTGATGTTGGGTATTAAACCAAACATGATAGAGAATAACATCTGTCTGGAACCGCAATTACCTGAATCTATATCCGATCTTGACAATCTTAATTTTGATCATTTTATTAGTACCAATGAAGGACTCAATAAAATCAGCATATCAGTTAGGCCTGATAGAGATAGGATTACCATAACACCGGAACGAAATGATGTAAAATTGCCTGAATTCTCTAGTACAACTTATTCTATTGATATACAGAGAAACAAGTAAAACCATTTTTCGTGCTGAAAGTTTCAAATTATATCTTAAAATTAGACTTAGTGACTGATTGATGAGTAGTTTAGTTGATTAATATAGACGAAGAAAAGATTTTTTCCACAATAAATGAAAAAAAACCCCGTTCCGTTGCGCTAGATGGTCCAGATGGACTCTTAAAGAAAATTCAAAGTTGTGCACATAAATTGACAGAGAAGTTCAGTATACCAGTTTATGTAATTGGTGACACATCCTGGGGTTCATGCGATCTAAATATTCACGCCGCTGAAATGCTAGGTGTGGATATCTTGTTTAACATCGGACACACTATTGCCATGGAAAAGTTTGGAGATAAAGTGATAATGATAGATGCTTATGATGATATAGATTTTGGTCCAATTGCGAAAAAATCTGCGATTGAGCTTAAAAATAGAAATTTTGGCAAAATCTCTCTTGTAACTAATAGTCAATATCTACATTCTGTCCAAAAAGTCAAGGAAATTTTCGAGACTTTTGGATACGAGGTTGTTATCGGAAGAGGCAAGGGACACCTCAATGACGGGCAGGTTTTTGGCTGTGAGTTCTATCCTGCTTTTGACAATAAAGATCAAATTGATGCGTACTTTTTCTTGGGACAAAGCATGTTTCATTCTGCAAGCTTGGCAATCGTGACACAGAAACCAACATTCATGTTGGATCCCTATTTCAACGAATATTCAGAAATTAATGACACTGCACAAAAACTAGAAAGAAAAGCAATATTATCAGTGTATAAGGCTCAGGACGCCAAAACTATTGGAATTATTATCGGATTAAAGGAAGGACAGTTTGCAAATATTAAGGCATTAGAGCTGAAAAAGCTGCTAGAAAAGGAAGGTAAGAAAATTCTGTTAATTGCCATGACGGAAATTACAGACGAGCGCCTATTGTCATTTCAAGATATTGATGCGTTTATTCAAGTGGCATGTCCTCGAATAGGAACAGATAATCATTTTCACAAACCGGTTTTGTCAGTACCACAGGCTATTTCACTCATAAAGTTACTAAAAGGTGAACCTCTGGATGGATTCCTCCAGATAAAACATTGGCTATAACCATCATAATATAATGCGGTAGTAGCCTACCGGTACCACTATAGATGTAAAGCCCAATCTCAAGCTCCGCAAGATCAATCACGTAGACGTGCTAGCATGGATACGCTGTCTTAGGATTGCACCCTCCTGGACCTCATCCATTTCGACAATTCACAATCAAGCACATGCCTTCGCATATATTGTTGTTCATACCCATCCGACACGGCGTGGTATCATATCAGCAAAGCAAGCAGGAACTTCGCATCTAAAGATTTACCCAGTAGTTACTGATCCTAGCATAAAGCCGATTTCCAGTTTGGGGTACGGCTAACACCCCGATCCTACCTACCACCGCGAGCAATATTACAGGATTTAGATATATTTGTGTATCCAGTTCATGCATTCCGAATATTGCAGAGCGAACTTGGTGGAAATAACAAATTCTGTAATCACAGTAGACATCATTTACAAATTACAAGCATATTGGTTGGTGCGTATCCGGTGAAGAAGGCATCAACCAATTGACTATCCCAACAATGAATTCAAGATAGACAATAAGATTAGCTACAAAATTTTATATAAAATTTCTAATACAAATGCCTAATTAAGTTCCAAGTTATCGGAATTCATAAACTTAGACAGTAAATGGCGGAGGTCATAAATCCAGTTAATCAAGAAATCAGAAAAATTTCCTCTAATAGCTTCACGTAAATTGATTCTGGTTTTATCCAGTCTTAAGGGAGATTTCCAACGAAAGTAAAAAACTTCCACTACAGCCACATCTACTGCCATCCCTTACATGATGGAACAAACCTTTAACAATATCAAAGATAAAAAAACACATCGTCTGTCCTTCGTGGCAGAAGTGAATTATTTGCATTACCAAAAAAGTAAAGTCTTACATTAGTTTCCTTCAGTCAATATGTTGAGAGTACGGCATACAGAACATATTTTGTTAGAAGAATCTCTGTTACACAATTCGCATTTTCTATGTTCTTGACTGATAACATTGTCAGAACTCAAGTTAGTTGTTGTAAGTGTGGTATTTCCGGTATTTTTCGGACTTTCTTTTAGCCTCTTTGCAATTTTCAAAATGGAATTATATGCATTATACTTTATACCTGGATGGATTTTTTCGAGATTGTTCAAATGGGCTCTAAAAGCACTTCTTATACTTTCGTCTTTATACGGGCACTCTTCCGTTTGAAATGGAATATTAGTATGAATGGCATACAATACTAGTTCCTTTTCATATATTTCCATTAGTGGTTTAATCTTCTTTAATCCACCAGTCCCATACTCCACTGGGTCTGGGTATGTCCAGCCTATTCTTTCCACATCGCCAGCAAATAAGTTAATGAGAAATGTCTGAACATAATCATCCAAATTATGTCCGGTTGCGATTACGTTTGCTCCAGTGGATTCTGATATGAGATCAATGGCCCTTCTCCTAAAAGTGCCACACATAGAACAAGATGAAATTTTCTCCGAGGGCCTTATTTCCATGGCCCTATCCATCGATATGCCAAAAAGTTCGCTGAAACTTACAACTCTGTTTTCAACGCCTATCATAGAGCAAAAATTCTTTACAATATCAAGAGATTCGTCACGATAACCTTGAATTCCTTCATCTACCGTTATTGCTATTAATTCGGGGTCAATACCTCGGAGTGTGTTTTTTAGTATGTTTAGGAGTGCGAGGCTATCTTTACCACCTGAAACTGCAACAGCCACTCTGTCACCGTGTTTTATCATTGAAAATTTCGATATTGTCCTTTTAGCCTTGTACTCGACTGACTTGACAAAGCATTTTTTACACAAAAACTCTCCCGAGTATTGCCTCAAGTAAATTGCGTCATTCTTACTGCACTTATTACACCGCTTAGACATTCGAATTAATATTGTCTTTAGACATTAATCATTAATACTTTTTACGATCTCAGGCTCCATCGAGACGATTGATTGCTACTATTAAGTAGAATTTTTCTAAAAGCATTTATGTATATAACGATAAACTAATTTTTGATTTGACGGCCAGCCATGATGTTATTGATGACATTAATCTCAAAATTATTAATATCTTGAATAAGGACTCCTCCCTGCCATTTGTAGAAATAGCAAAACAGATTGGAATATCTGATGCTACTGTTCATATTAGGGTCAGGCGGCTACTTGCTGCTGGGATAATCAAGAAATTTACTATTTCTTTGGATAATAACAAGCTGGGTTATGACCACCTTGCGTACATGGGAATTAATATTGAACCAGGAACTGCGGATGAAGTCACAAATAGCCTTACATCAATAGATGAGGTACTAGAAATACATGAGATGCATGGACGATTTGACCTTCTCTTAAAAATAAGGGCAAAAGACTTGGAAGAAATGCGAGATATCGTTGTAAACAAGATAAGAAAACTTCCAAGGATTATAGAAACTGAGCTTATGACTGCATTAAAGACTAGAAAGGAAGATCATATGGTACCTATGATGGATGCTCCCTCCTAACCAAAGCTGTTATGGCGTGTTTCGGTCTATATTCTTTGCTTGTCTTTCTTTGAAGATGTCCACCAATCGAGATAGTCATCATGATATTTTTTTCTATCATTGCCTTCATCTCTAAAGGTTTTATCTCTTAGTTCATCCATTTTTTCCCTCGAAGCAAAAAGACCGCAGCTTTTGCATATGAAGTTCTTAGTAGCTGCATCCAACTTTAGTTCCCCACCACACTCAGGGCAAAAATTAGACAATCTATCTACTATTAGATAGACCTTATAAAAAATGTTACGTGATTAACATATCGATTAGCTTACTTTTTATTTTCATTTTGCCATATAATGAGATCTTACTCGTGTGATGAAATATAGTCAGCCAGCTCCTTTACCATAGTTCCCATTCGATAAGCATGTGGGACGAGATCCACCTTTATTCGAAATTTTTCTATCATAGCTGAAGTAGATGGACCAACTGACACAACAAGAACATTGTGGTTCAACTTGTCTATCAGTAAATCTATCTTGTTGTTTCTGCTTGCGAATTCAAAGAACTCTTTAACTGCAGGCGGACTAGTGAAGGTGATTGTATCAATATTGCCTGCAACTATATCATCCATAAGTCTTTTAATTTTCTCATTCGAAGGCGCCACATAATCATACCCCATTTCTTTTAGTATGGCCGCATTTTTTTGTTCAAGATTTGTGGAGTAAGAGTATGATGAAAATTCAAATACTTTTGAACCTAAGGATTCGAGCCTTTCCTTGAATGCATCAACATAGTCCCCATGCCAAAGTATTCCAACATTCTTATCTTTGACATCAAATTTACTGATTAGGTCGATAATTCCACCAATTGTATTCATTTTGGGAACAAATTTAGTTGCAACTCCGAACTTTCTTAATTCCAATGCCGGTTTGTTGCTTCTGGCAATAACAATCGTATCGTGTAACTTTTCAATCACGTTATCCAGACGATTAGATTTCAGAACACATTGAAAAAGGTTGAAAACTCCAACACCAGTCATAAAAACGAAAAAATGCATTTTTTCACTTTCTATTGTTTCTATAAATTTGGTACATTCCGAACCTAATGTATTATTATTACTTCTAATTCCTATTGTTGGAGCTATATATGGAACACCTCCAAATTTTCGAACAAGACTAGCAAGTTCGGAGGCTCTTCGACTTGATGTGATGGCTACGGTTATACCACTCAATGACATGCAAGATTCATGATGTATTAGAATAATTAAAACTTGAGTCTGATTTAAGAGTAGATTAGTAGCGCTTGTCCGTTTAGTTTTGAATATTGTTACTTTTTCAATTTAATCAAGGAACTTGCGTGATATTGCAAAATTCAAGTTGGTGCATGGACTTTTCTCTTCATATCCATGATCCGGATCCGTTCGCCCGTCAAATGCCATGCACCTTTTGAATAAAGTCATCTAAATTAAATTAAACCTTTTTGATTTCCAGCGTTCCCGATTCGCCATCAATTATTGCTTCACTGAAATCATCAATTTCAGGTATATCTTGATCTTTGTGTAGCTCTAACAATGGTATATTTGCTATTGCGCATCCTGATGCAGTAGTAATGTCGGTCTTGGAAGTGCAAATTATCCCAGATGGAGACACTCCATTGGACTTTAGAGCAAAAATGGAATAAGCGCCGACGCTGCTCCCAACCGCGTACGGGAAGACCAGCAGGCTATTTTTAAGGCATTGCCCATACAATTCATGATTCGAATCGGTAATCATCCCCATCAAATGATCTACAGAAGACAAGAAGTTGATTGGTTGCTTGGTAACCAACATTCTCCCGCTTGCACTCCCACCTACAATTACTTTACATCTTAGAGAAATGTTCAATTCCATCTCACTTTGTATATTCCTTTATTATGGACTTAATATTGGATAAACAAACAGATACCCTATTGGATTTGTTGAGGTAATGGGCGGCCTTTATACTGTTTGTTATCACACCATCGTACTCATCATGCGTTAAGAGAGGTGATAAACAAGTACAGGCATCGCAAATTATATTTGCACCTGCACTTTCAAGTTTCTGGGCTATCCCTGAGCTGCAAGCCTTTTCGTATATTGGTCTTGCGCAAAATATCATACACTTCTTTGAAAATTTCTTGCCACCCATCATATTTGAAATTAATTCTAATTCATATAATCCTAGTTGGGGACTTCCTAGTGCTATCACCTCTCCAGATTCATTGGAATTGAGTTCGTCCATTACTGACTTTACTTCCTCTTTCCCAAATGATATAGCTTCTCCGTCTATTTCCTTGTTAGAGAACATCCCACATGAACCGGAAGTACCCAGTGCAGCGGCCAAGGATTTAGCCTTGTACATATCTATGTTGCTAACATGGGGACCGAATGAAACACAGCTCTCCTTTACGGCCTTACCTGCAAAATATCCAAGTATGCCGTAATCCAATTCCGAATTAAGATCTGTGTCAATCTTTATTTTGATTTTCGAATCTCTATTACTTGACATTCTCAGATCAGAGTACGGCGCCTTACCTGTCACAGCACTCGCCAAGGCACTTAGGGAGCTTTCTTTGTTAGTCTGTAAACCAAATACTGAATTCGCCATTACTGCGGCGTTACTTTCTGCGAAACTAACATTGTGTCCTCTTTCTGGTAATTGAAATAATTCATAGGGCGTACAAGAAAAAGAAGGAACAGATCCCATGTTCTCGTAAGCTTTGATTATTTCACCCTGTTTTATCTTAAATTTACTTGAAAGGTTATTTTGTTTGTGGGCGTCATACCCCATTGGATTTATTGTAGTTTGAACTGAAAATCGTGCTTCTTCACTGAATTTTGTAAGAAAATTTGCACCTGCATCGCCTATTGTATTATAGTTTACACCTGAAAGATGGACCCAGTCTACTGGAATTAACCTTTCTGCATCGGTTGCTTTGCCGATTGATAATAATAACTTGTATGCAATTGAAATCGAATCACCAAACTTTCCATCAAGTCCCTCCTCTTCGGCTCGGGATAAATGCACAATCATTATGCAATGGCTGACATATAATAATCATGGCTACATTCGGATTACAACATATTTTCAGCTATTGTATAGAATAAATAGAGATTGTTATTAGTATATTGGCATGGAATGTGCAGTATATGATACATATGTAACAAAAAAAGATGGTAGGGTTATGCACTTTGACGTTATAGTCGAACCTTCAACTCCACATGAAAAAGCAATAGAGTACGGAAAGGAGTACCTAAAGGACTCTGGTCAAGACGGCCAAACAATGACGCAAGAGGAATGCCAATTTTGTCATGTTCAAGAAGCACCGAAGGTAGTTGAAGACAGCATACAACAAAATGGCTACTTTATACAAAAGATGGAAGGATGTCCTTAAA
>Ga0184632_10000914_pt1 | contig 11966 bp, 9 predicted proteins | sample PLM31_50_b1_FD_133153 | JGI IMG/M metagenome (GOLD analysis project Ga0184632, IMG submission 133153) | Groundwater sediment microbial communities from an aquifer in East River, Colorado, USA - PLM3-1_50_b1 | ecosystem: Environmental > Terrestrial > Soil > Riparian zone | place: USA: East River... | reverse complement strand
CCGAGCCCTGACTAAATCCTGACTACACCCTCAGTGAGCGAACATGAGTCCCTGAAAAAGCCCCCTTTTGCGGGGCTTTTCCTTGGGCGTATACGGTACCGACGCTTTGCTTCGTAGGCTCCGGATCGAGAATCTCGTCCTCATCCGCGAGGCGGAGCTGTCGTTCGATCGGGGTCTGAACGCGGTGACGGGAGAGACGGGGGCGGGGAAGACGATCTTCGCGCAGGCCATCGGGTTGCTCCTCGGCACGAAGGCGGATGCTTCCTCCGTGGGAGCGGATGGGACCGAGGCGTACGTCGAAGCCGAGCTCGACGTGCCGGACGGATTCTTCGACGACGACGAGCTGGCCTCGCTCGCCGAGATGCGCCCCGAAGGCGAGTCGGGTCTCGTGGTCGCGCGCCGGGTGTTCGCCGACGGGCGGACCCGCGCCTACGCGTGGGGCCGTGCGGTCGCGCGCGAGGACGTCGCAACCGCGGCCGATCACCTCATCGCGATGTCCGGTCAGTTCGAGCAGCGGCGGCTTGCGCGCCCGGCTTTCCAGCTCGACGTGCTCGACGCGTTCTGCGGAGACGAGCAGCTCGAGCGAAGGCGCGAGGCGGCAACGGCCTGGCGGGAGCTCGGCGCCGCCCGCAGGCGCCACGACGAGTTGACGAGGGATGCCGGGGCCACGGCTGCGCGGCTCGCAGAGCTCGAAGCGCTCGTCGAGGGAACCGAGGGCCTCGGAGCAGACGACAAGGAGAGCTTGCGCACCCAGCGCGAGCGTCTTCGCCACGTTACGGAGCTCGCTGAGGCGGCGGCAGAGGCGGCGAACGCGATCGCGCCCGACGAGGGTGAGGGGGCGACCTCGCTCGCCGCCAGGGCGGAACGCGCGCTCGCGCCTTTCGAGCGGATCGCACCCGAGCTCGCCGCGGCCGCCGACGAGCTTCGAGACGTCGCCGTCAGGCTGCGCGAGGTCGGGAGCGACCTGCACGCGTTTCTCGCGTCGCTCGAGACGGATCCCGCACGCGTCGAGGAGGTCGAGTCGACCCTCGAGCGCATCGCCGACCTGGAGCGTCGCTTCGGCGCCTCGTCGTACGAGGCGCTCCTCGAGCGGGCGGAGGCGGCGCGCGCCGAGCTCGAGGACACCGCCGCGGGCCACGACCCGGTCGAGGCTGCCGCCAAAGCCGTCACCGCGGCCGAGGCTCGGGCCGGCGCCCTCGCCGAGGAGCTCCGCGCCGTCCGCCGCTCGCAGTCCCGTTCGTTTGCCGAAGCCGTCGCCGACGAGCTCCAGGGATTGGGCATGGGGGAGGGCGAGTTCGTCGCCGAGCTCCGCGAGCGGGACCTCGGCGCAACGGGGGCCGACGAGGTCGTCTTTCTCGTCCGGCCGAATCCGGGGCTGCCGTTCGCGCCCGTCGCCGAGACTGCGTCGGGTGGAGAGCTCTCGCGCATCGCGCTCGCCCTCGCCGCCGTCGCCGGCGGCGAGACGCTCGTCTTCGACGAGATCGACGCCGGGATCGGCGGCGTCACCGCGCACGCGGTTGCCTCGACGCTCCAGCGACTGGCCGAACGGGCGCAGGTGTTGACGATCACACACCTCCCGCAGATCGCGAGCGTCGCCGATCGCCACTTTCGAGTCGAGAAGGTGCCCGGTGATCCCACGCACACGCGGATCGAGGAGCTCGACGATCTCGTCCGCCGCGAGGAGCTCGAGCGGATGGCCGGCGGCGCGGAGTTCATCGCGTCTTTGAGCGAGGGGTAGGAAGCCGCTCCGATCGTCCGACCTCGGGGCCTGCTACGGTTGGATCCCGTGGCCAAGTACGTGTTCGTCACGGGCGGCGTCGTCTCGGCGCTCGGGAAGGGGATCGTCGCGGCGTCTCTCGGGCGTCTGCTGAAATCCCGCGGCCTTTCGGTCAGTGCACAGAAGTTCGACCCCTACCTGAACGTCGATCCCGGAACGATGAGCCCGTTCCAGCACGGCGAGGTCTTCGTGACCGAGGACGGGGCGGAGACCGACCTCGACATCGGCCACTACGAGCGCTTCATCGACGAGAACCTCTCGCGCAATGCGAGCCATACGGCGGGAGCGATCTGGGACTCGGTCCTGCGCAAGGAGCGGAAGGGCGAGTTCCTCGGCGCGACCGTGCAGGTCATCCCGCACATCACGAACGAGATCAAGGCGCGCATCCGCCGGGCCGAGAAGGTCGCGCCGGCAGACGTGGTCATCTCCGAGATCGGAGGCACCGTCGGCGACATCGAGTCGCTCCCGTTCCTCGAGGCGATCCGCCAGTTCCGGCGTGAGGTCGGCCCGGAGAACGTCGTCTACCTCCACGTCACTCTCGTCCCGTTCATCCCGGCCGCGGGCGAGCTCAAGACGAAGCCGACGCAGCACTCTGTGAACGAGCTCCGCCGGATCGGTATCCATCCCGACGTCGTCGTCTGCCGCTCCACCGAACCGCTCTCCGACGACATCCGCGACAAGATCGCGCTCTTCGCCGACGTCGACCGGCGCGCGGTGATCGCCTCCCCAGACGTCCCGGACGTGTACGTCATTCCGGAGGTTTTGCAGGCGGAAGGGCTCGACACGCTCGTGTGCGAGAAGCTCGGGCTCGAGACGCAAGCCGCCGAGCTCGGCGAGTGGAGCGAGCTCACCGAACGCAGCCGCGACCTCCGCGAGGACGTCGAGATCGCGCTCGTCGGTAAGTACGTGAAGCTCCACGACGCGTACCTCTCGGTGCACGAAGCGCTGAAGCACGCGGGGGTGCACAGCGGCTGCCGCGTGCGCGTCCGCTGGGTCGACGCCGAGCACATGTCCTACGAGGAGGCCGTGCGGGAGCTCGAGCAGGTGGACGGCGTGCTCGTACCCGGGGGCTTCGGATCACGCGGCTGGGAGGGGAAGATCCTCGCGTGCCGCGTGGCGCGCGAGCGCGAGATCCCGTACCTCGGGATCTGCCTCGGCATGCACGTCGCCGTCTCCGACTTCGCGCGACACGTTTGCGGCATGGACGGCGCCAACTCCACCGAGATGGATCCCGAGACGCCGTTTCCGGTGATCGACCTGCTCCCCGAGCAGAAGGAGATAGAGGATCTCGGCGGCACGATGCGGCTCGGAGCGCAGGCGGTCGAGCTCGAGGACGGGACGCGTGCGCGTGAGACGTACGGCGAGCTCGTGATCCACGAGCGGCACCGGCACCGGTATGAGGTCAACAACGAGCTTCGCCCCGGGCTGGTCGATGCCGGCCTTGTCGTCTCGGGGACGTTCCAGGACGGGCGGCTGGTCGAGATCGTCGAGCTTCCCGATCACCCCTGGTTCGTCGCGAGCCAGTTCCACCCGGAGTTCAAGTCGCGTCCGACGCGCCCCGCGCCCCTCTTCCGCGGTTTCGTCGGCGCCGCGCTCGATCGTGCGCGTGCGCGCGCCGGAGTCGAGCGCGCCGCGGCTCGTTGAGTTCCAGTCAGTCGGTGCCGTCGCCCGGGCTCAGGGCAGCCGCCGCCTACCATCGCAAGCTGGCGTCTCGGCTGCAGGCGCGTCTCGGCTCCGAGCTCATCGCCGTCTACGCAGGTGGCTCGTTCGTCCTCGGCGGTTACGTCCCAGATCGGAGCGATCTCGACGTCGCGGCCGTATGCCGTTCGCCGCTCACGGGTGAGGTGAAGACGGAGATCGGAGCGGCGCTCCGACACGAGTCGCTGCCATGCCCTGCGCGCGGGCTCGAGCTCGTTCTCTACGCCGAGTCGAGTGTCAGCGAGCCGATGGATGGGGCGGGCTTCGAGCTGGACCTGAACATCGGCCGGGAGATGCCGTTTCGGTTGGCGACGGACCCGGACAGCGCCGCTCGGCACTGGTACCTGATCGATCGGGCGATCCTGCGAGAGCACGGCCGGGTCATCTACGGACCGGAAGCTCGCGAGCTCTTCGCGCCTATCCCGAGAGACGCGCTGCTGCGCGCCCTGTCCGACTCGCTGCGCTGGCATGCGGAAGCGGGGGTCGCGCGCGACGACGATGCCGTTCTCAACGCCTGCCGCGCCTGGCGCTACGCGGCCGAGGGTGCCTGGTCGTCGAAGCCCGCGGCCGCGGCGTGGGCGCGTGAGAGGCTGGACGATCCGGACCTCGTGTCCCGAGCACTCGCAGAGCGGCATGGCGAGGGCCGTCTCGACCGGGATCGCGTCGAAGCCCTGCTGGGGCGAGTGGAGAGGCTTCTCCAGTCGGCCGCTGCTTGACACCGGCCTGGCCTGGTTCTACGTTCCAGCTGCCGTATGGGTGGGAAACCGTCGTCGCTCGGCGATCGCGCATGGGTTCTGTGCGATCGACAGGCGGGTACATCCTTCCCTGAAGACGAAAGCACGCATAGCCGTCGACGTGGGAGAAAGGACGTGGGAGCAGTGAAGAATCGAAGAGTCCTTGTCATCACAGGGCTGATCGCGGCGTTGGCCCTGGTAGCCGCGCTCACCATCGCCGCGGCAGGAAGCGCCGGCACGACGCAAGCCGTCAAGCCGCCGAAGGTCGCGAACGCCGCGGCCATCAAGGCCAAGTACGGTGGGACATCCATTACGTTCCTCGGCGACGGCCCCGTCGGTACGAGCCACACCCGGGACGTGAAGCTCGTTGCACAATTCTCCAAGGACACGGGCATCAAGGTGAAGCTCGTGCCGCATCCGGTCGCATCGGATGCGTCGTACCAGCAGCTGGCCCGGACGTTCTCGGCCAAGTCGTCGGCCTTCGACGTCGTCATGCTCGACATCTTGTGGCCGGGGGCGTTCGCTCCGTACCTCATCGACCTGAAGCGGGCGCTGGCGAAGGAGGCCAAGCAGCACTCGCCGGGAATCATCAGGAACGACACCTTCGCTGGCAAGCTGGTCGCGATGCCGTGGTTCGGGGACTTTGGGATCCTGTTCTACCGGACCGACCTGCTGAAGAAGTACGGATACAGCGGGCCGCCGAAGACGTGGGCGGAGCTCGGCGCGATGGCGAAGAAGATCCAGGACGGCGAGCAGCAGTCCAACCCGAACTTCTACGGGTTCGTCTACCAGGGGAACGCCTACGAAGGGCTCACGTGCGACGCCCTCGAGTGGATCGCCTCGAGTGGGGGAGGCCGCTTCATCGACGGAGGCAAGGTCACGATCAACAACGCGAAGGCCGTCGCGGCCCTCAACCTCCAGCGGAGCTGGGTGGGCGAGCTCACCCCGCGCGGCGTGACGACGTACCAGGAGGGCGAGGCCGACCAGGCGTTCGGCGCCGGCAATGCCGCGTTCATGCGCAACTGGCCGTATGCGTACTCGAAGAGCCAGTCGGGACCGATCAAGGGCAAGTTCAACGTCACCGTTCTGCCGCACACGGGCAAGAACCCGTCCGTCGCGACGGTCGGCGGCTGGCAGCTCGGGGTGTCCAGGTTCTCGAAGAACCAGGGGGCCGCGATCGAGCTCGTCCGCTACATCACGAGCGCCGCGGCGCAGAAGTTCAGCGCGATCTTCAACGCCAACGTGCCGACCATCCCTGCCGTTGCCGCTGACCCGGCTGTGCGGAAGGTCAATCCGTACCTCAAGCCCGAGATCGCGAACGTTGCGCGCGTCGCGCGGCCGTCAACGGTGCTCGGCGCCAAGTACGCGCAGGGCTCGCAGATCATCTATCAGGGCATCAACCAGATCCTGAACGGCCAGGACGCGAACGACGTCCTGCCGCGAATCGAGCAGCAGCTGAACCGCGTGCTGAAGTAGGACTGTCAAGCGATGGGGGCCGAGAGGCCCCCATCGCTTCCCCGTGATGACCACGCTCGATGCGACCAGCCCGCGCCGCCCTCCGCCACGCCGGCGGCGCTCGACGAGGCTACAGCGCCGGCAGACACGGCTCGCCTGGCTCATGCTCATGCCGGCTCTGGCGCTCGTCGCCTTCGTCGCCCTGTATCCGCTCGGCCAGACGGTCTACGACAGTTTCACGAACCGCCAGTTCCTCGGCGGGCTCGAGCCCACGGAGTTCGTGGGCCTCGAGAACTACCGCGACCTGATCCACGACACCGTCTTCCGCGACGCCATCTGGGTCACCGTGAAGTTCACGGTCGTCACCGTCTCGATCGAGCTCGTACTGGGGATGATCATCGCGCTCGCCGTGAATTCGGGCTTCCGGGGCCGGGGCGTAATGCGCGCGATGATGCTGATTCCCTGGGCGATCCCTACGGTCGTCGCTGCCCAGATGTGGAAGTGGATGTACGACGACGTGTTCGGCGTGATCAACGACGCGCTCGTGCGGTTGCACATCGTCGACCACCCAGTCGCGTGGATCTCGCAGAGCAGTACGGCGCTGTGGGCGGTCTCCGCCGTCGACATCTGGAAGACAACGCCGTTCGTGGCGCTGCTGCTGCTCGCGGGGCTGCAGGTCATCCCGCACGAGTTGTACGAAGCCGCCGACGTCGACGGCGTCAGCAAGTGGCGCCAGTACTGGCGGATCACGCTCCCGCTGCTCATGCCCGCGATCCTCGTCACCGTGATCTTCCGCACGCTCGACGCGCTGCGCGTGTTCGACGTCTTCTACGTGTTCTTCGGCTCGCGCCTGGACACGCAGACGATGGCGATCTACGCGCAGAACACGATCGTCTCGGCCGGCGACGTCGGCTACGGCGCCGCCATCAGCGTCGGAATCTTCTTCATCATCGCCCTCTTCGTCGTCATCTACACGACGTTCATGCGGGTGCAGCAGCAGTGAGCGTCGTCGCCGAGCGCACCACCCGGACCGAGGCGGCCGCGCGCCGGCGCGAGCGCGTCGCCTACAGGCCGCGCCGGCGGTTCGCGCTGCGGCGCATCCCGTTCTACATCCTGATCGCGGTGATCTTCGTCTACGCCGTGTTCCCGTTCTACTGGGCGGTCCGCTCCGCATTCACGCCAGAGGGGGAGTTGTTCCGGACGCCGGTCCAGTACGTCCCGCAAAACGCCACGCTCGACAACTTCCGGTCCGTCTTCGAGAGCGGCAACTTCCAGCGCGCACTCCTGAACTCGACGATCGTGGCGGGCGCAGTGACGCTCATCGCCGTGGCCGTGGGCTCGTTGGCCGGCTACGCGATCGGCCGCTTCCGCTTCCGCGGGCGGTCGGCAACGCTTTACCTGATGCTGTCGATGACGATCTTCCCGCAGATCGCGATCCTCGGCGCGCTCTACACGATGATCAACCGGTTCGAGCTCTACGACAGCCTCCGGGCGCTCATCCTCAGCTACATGGTCCTCGTGCTCCCGCTCACGGTCTGGATTCTGACGAGCTTCATGCAGGCGCTGCCCAAGGATCTCGAGGAGGCCGCGTACGTCGACGGCGCCTCGCCCCTGCAGACCTTCTACCGAGTGATGCTGCCGCTCGTCGCCCCGGGCCTCGTCACCGCAGGGCTTCTCGCCTTCATCGCCGCCTGGAACGAGTTCCTGTTCGCGCTCTCGTTCACGCAGACGCCCGACAAGTACACCGTGCCGGTGGCAATAACGACCTTCACCGGCGAGACGGGGAGCGCCTTCGACAAGCCGTGGGGACAGATCATGGCAGCCACCGTGATCGTCACCGTGCCGCTCGTCGTGCTCACGCTGGTGTTGCAGCGCCGGATACTTGCGGGGCTGACGGCCGGCGCCGTCAAGGGTTAGATCGCGAGCCCGTTGGCTGGATCGAAGAAGTAGAGGCGGCTGGTGTCGACGGCGAGTTCGACCGCCGTGCCTTTCCGCGCACGCGTGCGCGGGCTCACGCGGGCGACGAGTCGCGACTCCCGCTCCGTCTTTCGCTCGCTCGGGGCGACAGGCGTCACGCCTGTGTCCTCGTCCAGGTCGACCGGGATCACCCCGGACGCCTCGACGTCGAAGTAGACGAGGACGTCGGCACCCAGCGATTCGGTGTGGGCAACGACGGTCCGGAGACGGCGGTCGGTGGGCGAGTCGCTCGCGATGTGTGCGTCCTCGATGTCCTCCGGCCGGATGCCGAGGAGGACATCACGCCCGACGTAACTGGCGAGCCCAGGACGCGCGCGCTGCACCGCTTCGGCGACAGTCAGTTCGTGCCCGCCGAAGCTGACCGCGAGCTTCCCGTTCGCCTGCGCGAGCTGCGCTTCGACCATGTTGATGGACGGCGAGCCGATGAAGCTCGCCACGAAGTCGTTGACGGGGCTCTCGTAGAGACCGTCCGGACTGGAGACTTGCTGCAGACGGCCGTCGAGCATGACCGCGACCCGATCGCCGAGCGTCATGGCCTCGATCTGGTCGTGCGTGACGTAGATGGTCGTCACGCCGAGGCGCCGCTGGATGTCGTGGATCTCCCCGCGCATCTGGACACGGAGCTTCGCGTCGAGGTTCGAGAGCGGCTCGTCCATGAGGAAGACCTGCGGCTCGCGCACGAGCGCTCGGCCCATCGCGACGCGCTGGCGCTGCCCGCCGGAGAGCGCGCGCGGCTTCCGCTTCAGGAACTGGTCGATCTCGAGGATCTCGGCGGCCTCGCGCACGCGCCGCGAGATGTCCGCCTTCGGCAACTTCCGGTACTGGAGGCCGAAGGCGAGGTTCTGCTCGACCGTCATGTGCGGGTAGAGCGCGTAGTTCTGGAAGACCATCGCGATGTCGCGCTCCTTCGGCGTGAGGTCGTTGACGACCCGGCCGCCGATGCGGATGACGCCTTCGGTGATCTCTTCCAAGCCTGCGAGCATCCGGAGGGCTGTGCTCTTGCCACAGCCCGACGGCCCGACCAGGACCATGAACTCGCCGTCCTCGATCTCGAGATCGAAGTCCTCGACGGCCCACGTGCCGTCATCGTAGGCCTTCGAGACGTTCTCGTACGCGATCTCGGCCAACGGTCGCTCCCTCCGTCGTCTCGCGGGAGAATGCAGCCTCTAATGCTTACACGTCCGGATCGGGAAAGTGCAACGTCTTCGCGGGACTCGTGGTGGCGCGGAGGCGTCCTCTACCAGATCTACCCGCGCTCGTTCGCCGACTCGAACGGCGACGGCATCGGCGATCTCCGGGGGATCGCGGACAACCTCGAGTACCTCGAGTGGCTCGGCGTGGACGCGATCTGGCTCAACCCGATACATCCGTCCCCGAACGTCGACTGGGGGTACGACGTCGCGGACTACACCGGCGTCCATCCCGACCTCGGAACGCTCTCGGACCTCGATCGGCTGATATCCGATGCAGCCCGGAGCGGAATCCGAGTGCTGCTCGACCTCGTCCCGAACCACACGTCCGACCGCCACCCGTGGTTTCAGGAGCACCCGGAGTACTACGTCTGGTCGGACGACGTTCCGAACAACTGGCAGGCCGTCTTCGGCGGAGGATCGGCCTGGGCGCTCGACCCGGCACGCGGGCGCTACTACCTGCACAACTTCGCGCCCGCCCAGCCGGACCTCGACTGGTGGAGCCCGGACGTGCGCGCAGAGTTCGAGCGGATCCTCCGCTTCTGGTTCGACCGCGGGATCGCCGGCTTCCGGATCGACGTCGCGCACGGCCTGGTGAAGGACCGCGACCTGCGCGACGAGCCCGTCCCCGGTGAGCACGTCTACTCGATGAATCGCCCCGAGACGCACGATGTCTACCGTGAGTGGCGACGTATCGCGGACTCGTACACGCCGCCGCGTCTCCTCGTGGGTGAGACGTATGTGCTGGATCTGGCGGCCTGGGCGGCGTTCTACGGCTCCGGGCGCGACGAGCTTGACCTCGCGTTCAACTTTCGGCTCGTCCACGCGGATCTCGAGGCGGCCCAGATGCGAACGATCGTCGCCGGGGCCGAAGCGGCGCTTCCGGTCACGGCGTGGCCTTGCTGGACCGGCTCAAACCATGATGCGGGTCGTCTCGCCACCCGCTGGTGTGGAGGGGACGAGGCGCTGGCGCGCTGCGCCTTGCTCATGCTCGTAACGCTGCGGGGGACACCGTTCCTCTACTACGGCGACGAGCTCGCGCTCACCGACGGGTGGGTTCCGCCGGAGCGCGTTCGAGACGTCGCCGAGCCTTCGCGCGACCCCTGCCGCACGCCGATGCCGTGGACCCGCGACGGAGGTTGGAAAGATCCCTGGTTACCCCTCGAGGACACGGCTCGCAACGTCGCCGATCAACGCGCGGACCCCTCCTCGACGCTCCACTTCGCGCGCGACCTGATCGCGCTCCGCAAGAGAGTCGCGGACGTACACGTCGGGGCGTACGACGAACTGCCAGCTCCCGACGACGCGTGGGCTTGGCGCCGGGGTGAGCGGACGATCGTCGCCGTGAACCTCGGCCGACGGCAGGTCGTGATCGACGGCGTCGATGGCGTCGTCGCGCTCGGAACGCGGAGGGGACGGGAAGGCGAGATCGTCGACGGACGCATCCGGCTCGCCCCGGCAGAAGGTGTCGTTGTGGAGCTCGCGAATGCCAAGTGACAACTTGTCACGCGGCCACAATGCTCGTGTGCGTCGGCTCCCCGAGCAGGTCGCACCTTGTACCTTCACGACGTGGCCGCCGTCCAGCCGCAGTTGAGCTCGCCGCTGCTCGACCTCTTCCTGGAGCTCTGTGCACTGCCGAGCCCGTCGGGGAAGGAGCACGCAGTTGCGGACCGGGTCGGTGCCTACCTGACCGCGCTGGGACTCGATTGGGACGAGGACGATGCAGCAGCGACGCTCGACGGCGACACCGGAAACATCTTCTGCCGCTTGCCCGCGACGAACGGCGCTGGCGGGACATCGATCTTCCTCTGCGCGCACATGGACACCGTCCCGCCCGAGGCGGCGATCGAGCCGGTCGTCGAGGACGGCGTCGTCCGCAACGCGGCGGGAACGATCCTCGGCTCGGACAACAAAGCCGCGGTCGTCGTCATGCTCGAGGCGGCCCGACGGATTCTCCGGGAAGGCAGGTCGCACGCAGGGATCGAGCTCGTGTTCACGTCACAGGAGGAGGTCTCGCTGCGCGGGGCCGGCGCGTTCGATCACACGCGCCTCGCCGCGAGGACGGGCTTCGTCTACGACCAGGGCGCTCCGATCGGGGAGATCGTGCTCGGCTCGCCGCATGGGCGGTTGCTCGACTTCCGCTTCCACGGGCGCGCGGCGCACGCCGGGATGAATCCCGAGGACGGCCGCTCGGCGATCGCGGCCGCCTCGCGGGCGATCGCCGACTTCCGGCTCGGTCGCGTGGACGACGAGACGAGCGCGAACGTCGGCGTCATCACCGGTGGGACGGCGCGGAACGTCGTCCCCGAGTGGTGCTCCTTCACAGCAGAGGTGCGATCCCACGACGAGCGAAAGGCGATCGAGCTCGTGCGCGAGATGCTCGAGTCGGCTGCGTTCGCGGCGAGTCTCGCCGAGTGCGAAGTGGAGAGCGAAGTGCGCCCGAGCTTCCCCGGTTATCGCTTTCGCGAGAGCAACGCGGCGGTGCGGCTGGCCGCGGCCGCCCTCGAGCGTGCCGGCTTCGAGCCGTCCTACGCGCTGAGCGGAGGAGGAGCGGACGCGAACGTCTTCAACGCGCGCGGCCTCGACTGCGTCAATCTCGCGAACGGGATGACGGAAATCCATACGCCCGGCGAACACATCGCCGTCGCCGACCTCGAGTCCATGGTCGAGGTCACGCTCGCGCTCGTCGACGCCGCCCGCGACGCGTAGCGGCTAGCGGAGACAACGAGATCGCGCGTCACGGCGAAAGGACGACCGAGCCGTCGTCGGCGAGCGTCCAGTGCGGGTTGTGCGCGACCTCCCACGGATGCCCATCGGGGTCGATGAAGACGCCCGAGTACCCACCCCAGAACGTCTCCGCGCCGGGGCGGCCGATCGTCGCTCCCGCGGCGGCCGCGTCCGCGAGCACGGCGTCGACCTCCGCCGGCGAGCGAACGTTGTGCGCGAGAGTCACGCCGCCCCAGCCCCCGCTGTCCTCCACCGCGCTGTCCTCCGCGAGGCGGTCGCGACTCCAGAGCGCGAGCACCAGCCCACCCGCCTGGAAGAAGACGACATCGTCGCCCGGCGAAGCGCCGGTCGCCCAACCGAGCGATTCGTAGAACGCTCTCGACCTGCCGAGGTCGCCGACGCCGAGTG
>Ga0184632_10000913_pt1 | contig 11968 bp, 6 predicted proteins | sample PLM31_50_b1_FD_133153 | JGI IMG/M metagenome (GOLD analysis project Ga0184632, IMG submission 133153) | Groundwater sediment microbial communities from an aquifer in East River, Colorado, USA - PLM3-1_50_b1 | ecosystem: Environmental > Terrestrial > Soil > Riparian zone | place: USA: East River... | reverse complement strand
TCGGCCGCGACCTCGCGGAGAATGTGAATGCTCTCGGCCTCGAGGCGGCGAATCACGGAAAGCGAATAGGTTTCGGTGGCCATGTAGCGCTGCTGCAACGGCACTTCGCGAATGAAGGCGCCCCGCCGACCAATAGCAAGTCGATGCGTGGCTTGCCGCGCCAAGCTTGGGACGGCAGGATGCAGCAACGATACACGTAGAGCGGCAACATGCGATCCGCTTGCGAACCATCGGCGCATCCGTTTGCGCCAAGGCACGCCGGCCCTGCCAAGTGCGATTGGACGGGGCAACGCATCGACATCGGGACGCGCGAAACCGTTGCCGTCGAACGCAATCAGCACATTTTGAGCCGCGCCGCGGTCCGCACGTATCGTTAGGCCGCTGGCCAACATCGGTGAATCCCGGCGACTCGGCCACCGGAACTCCGAATGCGCGTCCCGAGACCTTTTATCGCCACCGCCCGAACGGCGACCGTCGGCGCTCGTACCGATCCGCCGTCCGGGCTTCGTGGCATCTATACCGTCGTCATAAAAAGGGCCTAAGCGCGGCAATCCTTGTCGACATGGCTTTGAGAGCGGCTTCCAAGGCAACTCAGAGGCGGTCGCACGTCCTGCCATTCCGTCTCCGAAGGCAATTCGTATGTCATGAATCTGTAGGCAGGGCATTTCCTTGTTATGACATATGAATTTATATACCGTTTATAATCAATGTATTAGATCAGCTTCTTCACATGTCGTGCGCATATAAAGTTTATTTCGTATGCCGTTTGTCGCCTGTCTGTTGAACCTAGTTGTAAACAGAAGATATAACGGGAATAATCCGGGCACAGGGGACCGCGCCGTCGGGCGATCGCAGCTTTGCGACCACATCGGGGCGATAGGGCGATCCCGTCATAACAGCCGTCGACCAGAAATCGGGAGGCCGGTGATGAAGGGCGAAACCAACATGTCAAACCAAGCGACGCCGAGCACACGCAAGTGGCGTAACACCGTGATGGCGGTCGTAGCGCTGGTCGCCGGATTCACGGCCGGCGCGGCGCAAGCGGCGCTGACCCCGGTGTACCGGTTCTATCACCTGGATGCAGGACGCCATTTCTACACGGCAAGCGAGCCCGAGAAAGCCAAGGTCCTCACGCTCTACCCGCGCTTCGCCTACGAAGGCGTCGCCTTCTACGCATATCCGACCCAGGAAGCGGGCACGGTCCCGGTCTACCGCTTCTATCATCAGACCAACGGCAGCCACGTTTATACGGCGTCGGACGCGGAGAAGGCGTCGATCATCACCAACTACCCGGTGTACGCGTACGAAGGCATCGCCTACTACGCCGAACCGAATGCGGCCAGCGGCGCGGTTCCGCTCTACCGTCTCTACAACACCAGGCTCGGCACGCATTTCTTCACCACGAGCCTCCCCGAATCCACGTATGCGGTGGCCACGTGGCCCTGGTTTGCGTATGAGGGCGCGGTGTTCTACGTGCGCAGCAGCGGCAGCGCTGGCGGAAACGTTCCGCCGACGACCACGCTGGCTGCCTCGGCCGCGACGGTGAATGTCGGCGATTTCGTGACGCTGACGGCCAGCGCGGCCGACAGTGATGGCACCGTTGCCAAGGTCGAGTTCTTCCGGGACGGCGCGAAGTTCGGCGAAACGACGAGCGCGCCGCACGTCTACGGACACACGTTCGGTACCACAGGCACTTTCGCCTTCATCGCCGTCGCCACCGATAACGGCGGCATGACCGGCGCCTCGAACACGGTCGCGATCACCGTGGTCGCCTCCGGGGCGCCGCCGCCAACTGGCGGCAACAACCCGCCGACCGTGTCGCTCGCGGCGGCGTCGACGGGGATCACCCCGGGTGGTACGTCCGCGCTGACGGCCTCGGCCGCCGATTCCGACGGCACCGTGTCCAAGGTGGAGTTCTACGACGGCACCACGTTGTTGGTTTCCGACACGACCGCGCCGTACACGCACACGTTCACGAGCACCGTGCTCGGCACCCATGCGCTCAAGGCGATCGCGTACGACAATCTCAACGCGACCACCACCTCCAACATCGTCAACGTTCTGGTGTCGGCGACCGGCAACGTTCCGCCGACGGTGTCGCTCTCGGCTGCGTCGACGGCGATCACCGCCGGCGGCACGTCCGCGCTGACGGCCACGGCCGCCGATTCCGACGGCACCGTGTCGAAAGTGGAGTTCTACGACGGCACGACACTGCTATCTTCCGATACAACGGCGCCGTACACGTACAACTTCACGACGACGGTCGTCGGCACGCATGCGCTCAAGGCAATCGCGTACGACAATCTCAGCGCGACCGCCACCTCCGCAGTCGTCAATGTTGTCGTGTCGGCGGCTACTCCCCCGTCAACAGTGCCGCGGATCTCGCTGTCGCTGTCGAACACACTGGTAGCGCCGAACAACACGGTCACGCTGACCGGCACCGCCACCGCGGTCGCAACCGGCGCAACGGTCGCCGCGGTGTCGTTCTACATGGACGGCGTGAAGCTGATTGACGATACCGCGACGCCGTACACCTATGTCGCGACCATCCCTGCCGGTGCGCACACGGTCTACGCCACGGTGACCGATTCGCTGGGCAACGCCAACAGCACGTTGACGCAAACGGTGACGGGGCAAACGGCGCCGGCGGTGGCAACCACCGACCCGGACATCTGGCGCCTGCTGAATCAGGCCACGTTCGGTGCATCGCAGGCCGAAGCCGCAAACGTCGTGTCACTGGGCGGTATCACCCAATGGATCGACAACCAGTTCACCAAGCCGATCTCGGGTTATCCGGACACCAAGTACAACCGGATCCAGCTTGCGTCGACGCCGGATTGCACGACGCAGATGCCGGGCGGCGGCAACTATCCGGGCGATTCGCCGCAAGCGAGGTGCTCCCGCGATCACCTGACCCTTGCGATGGTGCAGCGCGACTTCTTCACCAATGCACTGTCGGCATCGGACCAGTTGCGCCAGCGCGTGGCCTGGGCGCTGTCGCAGATCGTCGTCACCTCGGCCGCCGAGCCGGACCTCGCCTACGCCCACGTGATGTCGCGGTACCAGAGCATCATGTTCGGCGAAGCATTCGGCAACTATGAAACGCTGCTGCGGCGCGTCACGTACAACCCGGCGATGGGCAACTACCTCGACATGGTCAACAACGACAGGCCGGCCGGAGCCCGCGTACCCAACGAGAACTATGCACGCGAGATCATGCAGCTGTTCTCGGTCGGCCTCGATGAACTGAACGCCGACGGCACGCCGTTGCTCGACGCACTGGGAAGCCCGATTCCGACGTACGGGCAGACCGAAATCGCCGAGTTCGCGCGCGTCTTCACCGGCTACACGTACTCGAGTGCGTTGAACCCGCCGGGTCCGGCGACCGCCAAGCAGGGCCGCTACTACGGCGCGCCTATGGTTACGTATCCAACTACGGCAACCGCCGGACACGACCCCTTGGCCAAAGCGCTGCTGAACGGAACAGTGCTGCCGGCAGGCAACACGGCGCAACAGGACGTCGACGCCGCGGTGCTCAATGTGTTCATGCATCCGAACACGGGCCCGTACGTGAGCAAGCAGCTGATCCAGCGCCTCGTGACCGGCAATCCGACGCCGGCCTACGTCGCGCGCATCAGCGCGGTGTTCGCCAACAACGGCCTCGGTGTTCGCGGCGATCTCGCCGCCGTCGTGCGCGCCATCCTGCTCGATCCGGAAGCGCGCGGCGGCGTGAAGACCGCCGCCGATTTCGGCACGCTGAAAGAGCCGGTATTGCTGGTTACCGGGTTGTTGCGTGCACTGTCCGGCGTGACCGATGGTTCCCAACTCGCGACGCAAACGGGGAACCTCGGCCAGAACCCGTATTTCGCGCCGACGGTGTTCAATTACTTCCCCCCGGATGCAACGATTCCCGGGACCTCGATCCTCGGTCCGGAGTTTGCAATCCATACGACCAACTCGGCGGTCGGCAGGGCCAACCTCGTGTACCGGCTCGTGTACCAGGGCTTCAACGCGGACACGACGATCCCCGGTTCGTCCGGAACGAGATTGTTCCTCGCGCAGTTCGAGCCGCTGGCCGACACCCCCGCGGCCATGGTGACGCAAATCAACAAAGTGCTCGCGGGCGGCCAGTTCCCGGCCGCGCTCGAGCCGACCATCGTGGCGGCGGTCAACGCCATCACGTTGAGCGCGACGCCGACGGCACAACAACGGACGGACCGAGCGCGAATGGCGGTCTACCTGATGGCTTCCTCCTTCGACTTCCAGGTGCAGCGCTAATGGATACCAATCGCCGGAAATTCCTTACCTCGACGGGCGCTCTCACCGCGAGCGCGCTTGCAAGCAACCTCGGCACCTGGGGCGTGGAAAGCGCGGAAGCGGCGGCCTCGCCCGGCTACGGAGCGATCGTATGCGTGTTCCTCTTCGGAGGAAACGATTCCAACAACATGATCATTCCGTACACCGACTATGCGCAGTACGCGGCGGTGCGCACCGTGGCCTCGAACGTCAGCTTGACGCAGGCGCAACTGCTTCAGTTCAATGCGCCCAGCACCGGCAAGACCTTCGGTTTCCATCCGAGCATGGCGCCGCTGGCACCGGTCTACGCGAGCGGAAAGCTCGCGGTGCTGGCCAACTGCGGCACACTGGTAAAGCCGCTCACCCAGGCCCTATACAAGTCGACGCCGAGCGCCCGGCCCTCCAACCTGTTCTCCCACTCCGATCAGACCAACAATTGGCAGGGACTGATCGGAGGCTCGCCGGTGCGGACCGGGTGGGGTGGGCGCATGGCGGACACGCTTCTCGCCGTGAACGCGGGCGCGAAGATACCGGCGGCCGTATCGGTGACGGGAACGCAGTTCTTCACGATCGGCAGTACGACAACGCCGCTCGTGGTGCCGTCAAACGGCGGCGTAACGGTCGCCGGGCAGGCCGCGGATGTGGTATCGACGGCCCGCTACAACGCGCTCGTGTCCCTGCTGAAGGCAGCGGACCCCGGCAGCCAGGTCGTGTCGGGCGCCGCGGGTGTCATGGACAAGGCGCTGATCGCCAACGCGACGGCCAACCCGATCCTGACCGCTACCTTGCCCACGGTGATCCAGAACGCATTCACCGTCAACGGTGCGCTGCTCAACACCGGCATCGCGCAGCAGTTGCGACAGGTCGCGCGCCTTATCGAGGCGCGGGCAACGATCGGCGCCAAGCGGCAGTTCTTCTTTGTGGGGGCCGGCGGCTACGACACGCACTCGAACACGATCACCAACCAGACCAACCTTTTCAACGCGCTGTTCCCTGCCATGCGGGCGTTCTACGACTATACGGTGGCCGCGGGAATCTCGGCCGACGTCGTGCAGTTCACCGCCTCCGATTTCAATCGTACGTTCATCGGCAATGCCAACGCCGGCGTCGATCATGCGTGGGGCGGACACCACCTCGTCCTCGGCGGCTCCGTCAAGGGCGGCGACATGTATGGCACGTTCCCGACTTTGGTTCCGAACGGGATCGACGACGCCGGCCGCAACGGTTCCTGGATTCCGACGACCGCCGTCGACCAGGTGGGCGCGACCCTCGGCAAGTGGTTCGGCATGCCGGCCACCGACATCGCGCAGGTGTTCCCCAACCTTGTCAACTTCACGGTCAAGGATCTGGGTTTCATGACGTAGAACATCAGCCTGCGCGCGAGCTCGATCGCCGCGAATTCTCCTCCCCGCCGGGTGGGTCGCCTAGCGCCGCGACCGCCCGGCGTTTTTCTGCTCAGCCGATGAATGTGTCGCTGTCGGCGACGCAATCCGATCGCTGAAAATCGACGCCCAGGCTGTTTCGGTGCCTGTGTTGCTCGACAATGCAAGCTACTTTTCGGCGTGGGCGGCGCACGTGGACCGTGCGTGTCGTAACCAAACAACACGCAATCTCTATATTTGTACTGCACAAATGCGGGAGCTGTTGCTCCAGTCAATGGCCATATCTGCGCGGCGTCAGGACGATATATCCCAGCGAAATAGCGAGAGAGGCTGGGCACTTGCCTTATGATTTTAGCCACTCAGTATCCACAACTAGCTTGTATATTGTGCAGTACAACAGGCATGCCCCGGATTTTTTTGTCTGCACACGGCACTTGTGTGAAAAATCGATGTCGCCGGAGCATTGTCCCGCCGACGCCAAAACGGTACAGTTATCGGAGGTCGCCTACTAACAATCATACGTTCGTCGTCGGGAGTCCAATATGCGTCGGCTTTATACCTTACTGGTGACCGTAGGGCTGCTGGCTGGAATCAGTGTCGCCAGTGCGCACACCACCTCCATCGGATATGTCCCGGGTACGACCGCCGGGTCCGTCACCTTCTGGACCGGTTCGTACTCGCATGGCAGTACGCCCGTCAACGAAGGAACCGCCACGCTGACCGGCGTCAGCGTCGTCTACAGCCAGTCCGTCAATTTCAACATTCCCCCAGTCGGCACCAAGCCCACCGGCCTGGTGGACGGCGTCAATAATTTGTATTGGTGCACCGACACCACTTTTCCGTGTAACGGGCCGGATCCGGGAGTGGGCGGCGGCGTCGTCTGGTGGCAAGGCGTCACCTTTACCGGCCTCACGCCCGGGACCTATACGTTCACCTGCGGCTCAACCTGCGGTGTGACTCAGCAGTGGGCCAGCTTCGGGACGGGCACGGTAACATTGACCCTGACTGGCAGCCAGATCGGGGGGGGTGTCACTCCTTCCGCGCCTATTCCTACGGTTTCTGAGTGGGGACTCATCGTGTCCGCGATGATGCTCCTCGCGATGGGTCTATTCGCGCTGCGCCTGCGTCGCCGCTAAATCTGGGAAACACCCATTGAGGAGCCCACCCAGACGAGCGTCGTGGTTTTCGGTTCTGAGCACGGCAACTTCCGTGAAAAATCGCGGTCGCCGGAGATATTGTCCCGTCGACGCCAAAACGGTAGAGTTACTCTCGATCGCGAATTAACAATCACAAGGATTGACAACATGACAAACGTCGGTCGCATTTTTTTGGCAATGCTGGCGCTGGCTTCGTCGCCTGCGTGGGCGATTTTCAGCAATGGCGGCTTCGAAGGGAACTCGTTCGCGAGCTGGACGCAGACCACATTCCAAAACAATGGCTTGTCGGGCACCGCGCCATTTGACAGTTCGGACCTCAATCTCGGATCCGCAGGCGGCCACACGTTCGAGGGCCTGATCGTCGGCGCGGTTACCGATCCGCAAGCCCCCACGCTCGTTTTGCCCCGCGCTGGGGCCTTTACCGCGCAAGTGGGGACCACTACGGTTGGCGGTTATGCGGAATCGATCGCGCAACAGGACGTGATCACCAATGCCGACCGCGATGCCGGCGACAACCTGCTCCACGTACGGTTCAGCTACGCCGCCGTGCTGCAGGATTCCGGACATGCGGACAATCAACGGCCCTTCTTCTTCGTGCGGCTTCGCAACATCACCAAGGGCACGATGCTCTACGAAGATTTCACTTACGAGCTGCAACCCGGGAAGACCTTCATCAGCGGCCCTCCCCCGTGGAGATACACGGCTTTTACCAATGTCGACATCGTGGTGGCCAACGCCGATCTGGGCGACACGCTGGAGATCCAGGCGCTCGCTTCCGATTGCCAGCCGACCGGGCACGCGGGCTACGTTTACCTGGACGGCTTCGGCTCCGCAGTCGTGGTTCCCGGCCCTCCTGGGGTGTTGACTCCCAATCTCCCGATCCCGACGTTATCCGAATGGGCATTGATCCTCCTCGCGCTGAGCGTCGCGGGTGTGGCCGCCTTCAATCATCGCAGCCAGCGCAAGCCGCGCGCATAACAGGTCTTAAGCCATACGCAAGGGCCCTTCGCGGAGGGCCCTTTTTTATTCATGAGCCAGTCTCCGAACACCAGGCGCTTGGTGCGCTGGGCGCTGCCGTTGATCGCAGCGGCGTTGCTCGTCACCGGCCTCGCGGGCCCGATTGAGCGGGCATGGCAGGCACGAGAGACCCGCCGCACCGCCACCGCGAATGCAGAGCGCGTCGCCGCGGAACGAGCCGCCGTCAAAGCCGACTTCGATGCCAATCGTGCGCGCATCCTGGCGGAGGTGCGCGAGCAAATCGATGCGGGCCAATATGCGGCAGCGATGAAAGTCGCGGGCCGTTACCTAATCGTCAACGATCCCGAGCTGATGCAGCTCCATCGGAAGGCCGCAGGAATCGAGACCGCGCGCCAGCGCACGGCGTTCTACCGCCAACTCATAGAACGCGACTGCACGGAAACGCAGGCACGCTTCCAGAGCTTCCAGATATTGCATTCACAACGTCATGAACCTGCCGCGCCCGCCGACGCATTGCCGCCGGTTTCCGTGGAGCGGCTCAAGCGCACCATTCCGGCGATGCCGCCGGACTCGGTGGAAAGGGTCACTCGCATCGCCGGAACACCGGCTCGCGCCGCCGTACTCGCCCGCTTGCGGGAGCCTCCGCCCCGCGAGGGCGCCCCGGCTGTCAACGCCGACTGGATCACGCGGATGCGTGCCATCTATCGTGCGCGACCATTGCAGGATTTCCAGTCGGTGTTGGCCGGACCCGACGCCGACGTGCTGATTTGCGTTTGGCGCATCGAGGGCACTAGGCGCGCTGGCACTCGCGACGTCCGTTTTGTGCTCGACCTCTGGCTGGCGCCGGCGCCGGATGGCAAGAAGTTGGAGCCCGATCCCGTGGGCTATTCCGAACGCCCCGCCTGAACACGTTTGGGTTCGTGTTTCGACCGCGCGCCTGCCGTGAGACGCGGGAGCGAGGCAAGCAGCAATCTAACGGACGCTAGTGCGGCATCCGCTGCGGCATGTCGCGATTCGACTCAACACGTCAATTCGACCGTCAACAAAGGTCACACCGCCGCGCAGCCACCGGTGGTACAGCCGCTCGGTTAGACATGCAGCTTGTTCATCACAGCATTTTCGCAACGGAGTACGTCTGCTCGCGGCTGCCATTCATCCGTTTGGTTCGCTTTGTGCATGTATGACAGGGTAATATTCGCCGCTGGGAGCGTTATGTAGCCACGCTACACAATAAGTCGGGAGAACCACATGCAATACGTAGGTAGGGGTGGGGCGGCACTTGTGGGCGGATGGCTTCGATTGCTCGTTCTGGCTGCCGGCTCGCTGCTAGCCGTTGCGAGTCATGCGCAGCCGTTCCCGTCGAACTTGTGCGCTGCCGGACGCATCAGCCAGAACCTCAACTGCACGGCGAACGACATCAAGATCGCGAGCATTATCGTCAACAATACCACCAGCTGTGTTGCCGGCACGACAGTCGCCCTAGACCTTACGCTCCAACTGCAGGTCAACGCCCAGGCCCGGTACAACATCGGTGTGTTCATTGCCAACGACGGCTTGAGCCCGATCGTCAAGACTGCGAGCGGCGGCAGCAACAGCTGCTTCGCAACCAGTAGCGGATTTTCACCGCCACCACTGGCCGATCTCGACGGCAATGCGTGCGGCGACAGCGTTGCGGGCAACGCGCTTGTTGCAGTGCCAATTGGCCTTGTCAACGTCCTGTGCAAGGCGGATGCCAGTGGCAACTTGTTACTCCCCGCAGTGGTGACATGGGACACGCAGTCCGGCACTCCGACGAGCTGCAATGCGCCGACGTCGGATTGGGTCTTTGCGGGCACGCCGGCGAAATGCAATGCCGATATTCTTACTTCCATTCCGGTGACCGTAGTGGGATCGCTCACCATCGTGAAGAATACGACCGGTGGTGATGGTACTTTCAGCTATACCGGCACCGGCTTCACCGGCGCCGGTACCGGCGAGCCGCCATTCAACATCACGACCAGCGGGGGTACCGGGCAGCACGTGATCGGCGGCCTCGCCACCGGCGTGCAGTACACGATTACCGAGGGTGCCCCCGGCGTAGGCTTTACGCTCAGCGGACTTTCCTGCACTGGCGGTACGACCTCGGTCAATGGCGCGACAGCGACGGTCACGCTGACCACTGCGAGCCCGACGGTCACCTGCACCTACGTCAACAGCGCCCCCGGATCGATCACGATCGTCAAGAACACCGCGGGCGGCGACGGCGCCTTCGCGTTCACAGGGACAGGGACTGGCGTTTCCAATTTTTCGATCACTACGGTTGCGAACACCGGCAACCATGGGTTCGCCGGCTTGTCCGCGGGGACGTACACGTTCCAGGAAACCCCGATTCCGGCGGGCTGGAGTCTTACCGGTCTCAACTGCACGGGCAATTCGACGACAACCCTCGCGACGGGGACCGCCTCGGTCGTCCTGGCCGCAGGAGACGCGGTGACGTGTACCTATACCGACACGAGGCAGCCGACGGTGACGGTGACCAAGGTGTCGAACGGTGGCGTGGGTCAGTTCAGCTTCACCGGCAGCAACGGCTTTGCCAACCAGTCCATTACGACGGTGACTTCCGGGGTGGGCGTGGTCGGGGCGACGCAGACGCTGACGGCGGCGGGGGTGAGCACCACGATTACCGAATCGGCGCCACCGGCAGGATTCGTGCTTACCTCGATCGCCTGTACCGGACTGGGTGCGGGGGGCACGGCAACGCCGAACATCGGGACGCGTACCGTCACGTTGGATGCGGCGGCGACCGCAGCGGGGGCCGCCATTGCGTGTACGTTCACCAACGTTGCGCAGGGCTCGATCATCATCAACAAATCAGCGGTCGGCGGCAACTCCACGTTCAACTTCACCGGCACCGTGCCGGGCGGCGCATCGTTCCCGATCACCACGGTAAGCGGTAGCGGCAGCATCACGTTCAGTGGCGTTGCCCCTGGCTCGTACACCGTGACGGAGGCGGTGCCGGCCGGCTGGAACCTGACGGGGTTGACGTGCGTCGATCCGACGGGCAACTCGACGGGGAACGTGGGCACGGCGACGGCAACGATCGATCTGGGTGCGGGCGAAAGCGTGTCGTGCACGTTCACCGACAATCTGATTCCGCCACCGCCACCACCGGTGGCGCCGACCGACATCCCGACGTTGGCCGAATGGGCGCTGGTCATGCTGGCGATGCTGCTGTTGATGACCGGCTGGCTGCAATATCGCCGGCGTCAGTAAATCACGTCCGCACCGACCCACGTGACAGCGTGGGATCGGGCAGGTGATCTTCGTCAGGGGGCCGCAGCCAAAAGCGCGGCCCCTTTTGTTTTGGCAGGGGAACGGCACATTGCAGATCGTGGAACCGCCGGAGCTTGCCGCTGCGAAATGGCGGTGGGTAGTCGACGATCTCCGGACCTGCGCACAATCGGATGCGAGACACTAGAACGACAATTACCGGATCGCCATGACCGGGTTCACCAACCTCGGCGCAGGCCTGCGCGTATTCGTCCGCCACCTTCGCAACACGCGTGGCAAGCCCGGACGCCTGTGGTGGGTGCTGCGCCGAACCCTACAGATCGTCGTCAGCGGCCGTATTAGTGGTGTGCTGCAACGGCATGCGGTGATGGGCAATCTGTACGCAAACTACCAGGAATGGATTGATCGCTACGACACGCTGGATGATTCCATGCGCGCGCAAATGCGTAAGACGAGCGAAGACTTCGCCCGGCGCCCGATGTTCTCCGTGCTGATCCCGACGTACAACAGCGATATCAAGGTCCTCGCCGCGGCGATCGAATCGGTGCGTCGCCAGGTCTACCCCCACTGGGAGATCTGTATTGCCGACGACGCGTCGCCGAATACCGATGTACGTGAATTCCTGCAGGTCCAAACAATGCGTGATCCGCGCATCCGGCTTGCCTTGGAAGCGCGCGATCGCGGCATTGCCGCGGCAACGAACGCGGCATTGGCGCTTGCTCGCGGCAACTATGTCGCGTTCCTGGATCACGACGACCTGTTGAGCGAAGCGGCGCTGTTCCGGATGGCGGCGGCTATCGAGGCCAATCCCACCGCGGCGTACCTGTACTCGGACGAGGACAAGCTCGACGAGCAGGACCAACGGCACGCGCCCCACTTCAAACC
>Ga0184632_10000912_pt1 | contig 11973 bp, 10 predicted proteins | sample PLM31_50_b1_FD_133153 | JGI IMG/M metagenome (GOLD analysis project Ga0184632, IMG submission 133153) | Groundwater sediment microbial communities from an aquifer in East River, Colorado, USA - PLM3-1_50_b1 | ecosystem: Environmental > Terrestrial > Soil > Riparian zone | place: USA: East... | reverse complement strand
GGATGGATCGTGGAAAAAGCTGGCCGATCCCGATGACAAGGGCGGCGACAACAACAAGTACTACGAGGACAAGTTCGCGTTCATCTGGAGCATCAACAACTCGATCAAGGGATTCGATGGCCAGGGCTGCTTCGCCACCTGTCACGCCGGTGAACAGGGCAAACCCTATGGCAACAAGTACACGGCAAGCGAAGGCGAGCTAGGCGACATCTGGCACATGAAGTCGGTGCGCACCGGTTACATCGGTCAGACCGACAATCAGTATGTCGACCACACACGCTTCGACAAGGACAAGGCTCGCGATGCCGGACGCAAGAGCGATCCCAATACGGGCGGCGGCTATGCGGACATCAAGCTAGTCAACGGCAAACCCGAGTTCATGAGCAAGGATGGCAAAGCGGCCAACAAGGGTGGCAGCTACTATGTTCGCGCGGAAGACAAAGCCCCCTTCGACGACAGCAAGTTCCAACCAGGTGACGAGGTCGCTTCCATCGTCGTTGCGAAATTCACAGGTGAGCGGGGCAATATCGACACCGTCATCGGCTGGAAGGCCGGAACATGGACAGCCGCGTTGTCACGCAAGCTCACGACGCCCAGCAAGTTCGACGTTCAGTTCAGCAATCTGGACGCCGAGTATCCGTTCGGCATCGCGACATTCGACAACGCGCAGGTTCGCCACGCCTTCCATACCGGCGCGATCAAGCTCAAATTCGGCAAGTAAGAGTGGGCGGCAAGCGTCCGCCCAGCGCGAGCGCTCGTGATACGCCGGCGACGCCGGCATGGGGTTATTGCGCGAGCACGTACTTGACCAGCACCTTCACGTCGTCCGGCTTCGCCTTGACTTCGGGATGGTCCTTGGCCGCAGAGAGCTTGGCGACCAGCATTGCTTCGGCGTCGGACTTGCCTTTGTATTTGGCAGCGATTTCCTTGAACGATGGGCCCATCTTCTTGCCGTCGATGGCGTGGCAGGTCAGACATCCGCTGCCCTTGGCGAGTGCCTCTGTAGCGTTTGCCGCGCCCGCTGCGAAGAGAGCGGCCAAGGTCAACGCAACAGACAGGATCAACTTCATGTTTCCTCCTTCGCAAATGATTTGCGCCTGATGTCGGGGTCGCGCGCACCGGTGTGATTGTCCGTCCAACGCGCTGGTCATTCTAAGGCATGAACGTCTCCATTTCCGGTCGCAAATGTTGTCGGCTGACGTGGAAGGTGCGACAAATTGCCGCACCTGCGGTGCAAAGGATCTCGCGGCACCGCCGGTACAGGAATACGATAGTGTCCAATGGAAATTCGCAAATCGGCACTTGTAAACTACGCTGCGGAAAGCATGTTCGACCTGGTCGAGGCGGCGGAGCATTACCCGGCGTTCTTGCCATGGTGCGCCGGCGCGACGATCTTGGCTCGCGACGAGTCCGTCGTAGTCGCTGACATCGCCGTCGACTATCACGGCGTTCGCTTCCATTTCACGACGCGCAACCCCAAGCGGCGCCCCGAATGGATGGCGGTCACGCTGGAGCGAGGCCCGTTTCGCCGCTTCGAAGGCGAATGGTGCCTGACCCCACTGGGGTCGTCCGGATGCAAGATCGGATTCACGTTTCGCTACGAGTTCGATGCCGCGGTGGTTCGCACGCTGGCTGGTCCGGTCTTCGATCGCATCGCCAATACTTTCGTCGACGCGTTCGTGGCGCGCGCGGAAGACGTATTCGGTGCGCGCCGGGGACCAAGTGTCGCGCCCGTGCCACCTTCGACCAAAGGAGCCTGAACCGATGAACGACGAGACCAACCTGCAGGCGCTGCGCGCCTCCCGGCTCGCGGCGGATCTCGACGAGGACGAATGCCGCGTGCTATCGGCGCTGGTCAGCGTGCGCGACCTTGGCGACGGAGACGTGCTCGTGCACGAAGGCACAGCCGACAACCATCTGTACGTGATCGCCCACGGCGCGCTCGGCATCGTCAAGAACGCGCAGACGGATGCTCGCGTGACGATTGCAACGCTAGGCCCGGGCGACCTGGCTGGGGAGCTCGGCTTCATCGATGGCGCGAAGCGCCAGTCCTCCCTTGTAGCGCAAGGCGGCGCGCGCGTAGTGAGCCTGGAGCGAGAACAGCTGGAATCGCTGCTTGCCGCGCATCCGGTCATTGTCTATCACGTGATGCGGGCGATCATCCGCACCGTCCACGAGATACAGCGGCGTCTCTCGCTGCAAGCGGTCGAACTGTCAAACTACGTCTACAAGCAGCACGGACGCTATTGATTCAAGCAGCGCGCCGCCTGGCCAGCAAAAAAATGGCCGCGCGGAGGTGACGCGGCCTCTGGAGGAAGCGGAAGCAATCAGAACCGGAATGTCCCGAGCACGTAGAAGATGTTGGCGTCATACGACTGGAACGCGTTCCAGCCGTTCAGATAGCTCTGCTGGTTCGCCGCCGCGGTCGGCGGGACACCCGTATACGCATAGCCGTTGAACTGGTCGTCCGAGTAATCGTACTTCTGGTACGCGTAGCCGGCCGTCACCGACCAGTTCTTGTCGAACCGGTAGACGCCCTTGAGGTTCAGCGAGGTCATCTTGACGTTCGGGTACTGGTTGAGCGGCAGCGGATTGCCGAAATTGTTTTGCGCGGACATGTCCGACGTGGCGTCGGTCTGCTCGTACAGGACGGAACCCGTAAGCATGAACCGCTCGTTCACCGGGTAATCCACGCCCAGTCCGATCAGCCAGTTCTCGTTGTCGACGTTCGCGCTCCAGTTGTACGACGAGGCCGACGCGGGGCTGTTCGGATCGTAGCAATTCGGTCCGGTCGTCGCATTGCAGCTGCCGACACCAACGAACCGGTGGTACGAGTCGTACTTGATAGTTTCGTAGTCGGCAAACAGGCTGACACGCCACGACGTCGGCGCGCCGTAGGTCAGGTTGGCGAAGATCTCGTTGCGCGTGTCCTTGGTGCGACCGAGCGTCGTGTCGCCGTAGTCATTGTCCTTCCAGATGTATTCGACGGCCACGCCAATGTTGTCCGTCGGCGCCCAATCGAGCGTCAGCTTAACCCGGTTCTGCGTGAGGTCGGCGAGATCGAAAGCACGAACGAAGCGCTCCATGAAAAGCGGGTCGTTCGCGTTCGCGCCGGCATTGTTCAGCAGGAAGTTGGAGCTGCGGTCCAGGTACGAATACTTGATCCTCGCCGTCAGCGTGTCGAGCGACGTGTTCCGCCACTCGGCCCACAGCGTATTGCTTTTGGTGTCGTCGAAGTCGAACCGGTTCTGAGTGATGTGGTTGTAGTCGTAGCCGCCGCCGATCCGGTTGCCCCTGTTGATCCGGTAGTAGACGTCGAACCCGGCGTTCTCCTTCTTGTAATTCCAGAGCTCATTCTCGCCGCCATCGGCGAACTCGACATGAGTCGAGTTGTTGTTCATCTTCTGCCAGTTGAGGTACACGCGGGTGTCGAGCCCGACGAGCGGGGTCGCCGCCCAGCCCAGCGTGAACGTCTGCCGTTCCTGGTCGCCGTTGAACGTCGGCGAGCTCGGGTCGATCGCGCCGTAGAACGGCCCGGTCGTTCCCGCAGGTGGTGTGGTCAGAACGGACGTGCCGAGCGTGGCGTCACTCTTCGTTTCGTCCCACGTGTAACGGACCGCCAGCGTCGAGCTCAACGGCAACTGGCGCCAGGTGCCGTTCAGCGCGACGCGTTGATAGTTGTTGGCCGGAGGTAGATACGTTTTGTCTATCCCGTTGCTGAAGAAGCCATTGTTCCAGGTGACGAACTCGTTCGCGTTGCCGAAATTGCTGGCCAGGTAGCTGGCGGAAAGCGTCATCGTCTTGGTCGCGTAGCCAAACTCGCCGGTGACGTTGTTCGTTTCGTACTGCACGGGAATGGCGAGGTCCGTGTACCCGTTGCCCGGGCTCAGCCCGTTCGAGCCAGCGCCCACCTTGGTGCCCTGCGTCTTGACCTGGTTGCCGTCGACGCGGAAGTACCAGGGCGAGTACGACTGCCACTCGAAGGACCCACCGGTATCCTTGCGCTGGTAGCCGAGGTCCAGGGGCTGCCATACGGCCGTATTTGGCGACGGGAACGTCGCCTTGAGGTCCGAGGACCCGCTGCCCGTGAACGGCGTGAGCCCGTTGAACAGGAAGTTGTGCGGCAGCCAGTTGGTGTAGGCGCGCGCCGTGAACATGTCGTACATGCCGCCGCGGATGTTCACGTACATGTCGTCGCGGCCGAAATTCTCGCCGTACGCGTCGATCCAGCTCTTGCTGTTGCGGCCCATGAAGTAGATGTTCGAGAGCATCCCGTTGTTCAGATCCTGATATTCCTGAAACTTCGACAGGTCCTTGCCGCTCGTGTCGGTGTAGATTCCGCCCGCGGTGACCGAGCCGGTCGACCGGAACGCGTCATCGCCGGCGACTTGCGCGAGCGCCGGTCCGGCGACGAACAGCGCGGCGATCAGGATGGCTAGCTGTCTCTTGTTCATGTGGCGCTCCTCGCTTTAGCGAAGGAAGAACTGGCCGCGATGACCCGGCGCGTTGGAGCCGTGGATGTTGCTGTGGCAATTGAGGCACGCCCGGGCGATGAACCGCGTGTTGACGGTCGGGTTCACGCCGGGCGCCCCGCTGGGATTCTGGAAGCCGGCCGCCGCGCCGTACACGGTGCCCGGATGCCGCGCGACGTCGTGGCAGTCCTGGCAGAGGTTCGGCGGCTTCTCGTTCAGCAGCTTCGCGTAGACCGAGCCGTGCGGGTTGTGGCACGACAGGCAGTTCTCCTCGACGGCCGGGTGGTTGAACACATACGGCCCGCGCTTGTCGGTATGGCATGAGTAGCACTGCTGGTTGACGGTCTCGGCGCGCAGCATCACCGGCGTCAATGCACCGTGCGGGTTATGGCAGTCGGAACACTTGATCTTTCCTTCGATGATCGGGTGATGCGAGGGCTTCAATGTCGCCGACCGGATCTGCTGGTGGCACTTGCCACAGACATCGGCTTCGTTGGCGCGAAACGACGTGGTGAACGGCGCGACGACGACCGGACCCGCCTCCTTGTGGATGTTGTGGCAGTTGCTGCACGACACTTCGTTCTTCGCGTGCTTGCCCGATTCCCAGAACGTGAGATGCCGGCTGCCGGCATGGCAAGTCAGGCAAACCCCCGTCTTCTCCCCGGCAGTCGCGGCTTTATTCGTGAGAGGCCCCTGCGGCTTGGCCTTGGTCGGATCCTTCAGGTGTGCGCTGGCTTCGCCGTGGCAGGCTTGGCACATGCTTCCTGTCGCGTCGTTCTTCGCGCCATGCGGTCCGAGATCGATGGACTTGTGCGCCTGCTCGTGACAGTTGGCGCACACCGGCTTGGTGTCCACCTTCTGCGTCTGTGCCATTGTCGGGAACGCCAGGAATACCGCAACGAATGCCACAATTCCGGCCACGGCAAGAGCGGATCTCGATCGCATATGCTCCCCTTCCTTTTCGCGGCTTGCAGCGACGGCATGCGCGCTCGCTGCGCGAACCACCATGTGCGGTGCGCCGGGAAATAGGCTCCCGTGCGAAGAAGTTGTCACAACAGGCTTGGCGCTGGTGCCTTTTCTGCGTTGCATCGACACCTTGCACCGACCCGTGCTGTCGCTGCGCGTATTTGTTTGGGTTTCACCCTCCATGACCCGAAACAATCACATGGGGGAAAGTCCGCAGCTTCCGTTCGTTTTTACCGGCGCAGTCGCATCAGGGTCAACAATTTGGCCTGCGACATTATGTCGCTGTTGCAAAAATACAAACTTGATTTGAAAGACCAATGCAATTTCGCGATGCGTTCTCTTGATCTGTATCAAACAATTTGGGCCTTAAGACCCGCTCCTCGGTGAACCTGTCATCGCAATGGCGACACGGGGACGATCGTCAACGTCCGGATGCCCTGCGCGCCGTGTATCAGCACGCCTTCGATGTCGGCGGTGGCCGACGGGCCGGTCATGAATACGCCGTACCGGGCGTCGAAATGCGCACGCTCGCGATAGGCGTGATGCAGGTTGGCCACGATCTTGGCCGGATCCAGCAGGACGACCAGGTGTTGCGCCAGGAAACCCAGCGTGTTCACCTTGAACTCCGCTTCGGTAAGCCACACCGATCCGGTTTCCGCCACGCCGTACACCGCGCGCACTACGCCTACGTCGACGTCGTCCAGGTCTGCCGGTTTCCGCACGTCGCCGAGCGGACGATTGCCCACGACGTCGGACGTCGCCGAGCAAACTACCTTGGCATCGGGGAACAGGCGGCCGATCAGCGCGGTGAGATCGCCATCGGAAGGCGCGTCGGCAACCTTCCCGCCCATCCGGATCACAGCGGCCTTGAAGCGCTCGAGAGGCGATCCGATGTCCACATCGAACGTGGGTATCGCAGGCATCGGTTGCGGCGCCGGCTGGTTCTTGCGCACGCGCGCCAGAATATCGTCTCGGCTGCTCACGGCTTGCCCCGGTTCGTGAGGTACCACTGGCGGAAGGTGAACTGCGGCGCATTCGGAACTTCCCGCTGCCGGCCCCACGCATTGAAGCGGCTGTACATCATGAAACGCGGGAGATGCTCGATGCCGGCACCGGCGCCCTCCACCGCCACCCGATAGAGCTTCGGGTTGCTCAAGACCTTGCCTGCCACTCTCATCGCTTCCTGCTTGATGAACGGGAGCTGGTGCCGCTCGGCGATGATCTGGCGCCATTTGTAGATCTGCTCGTGGATGTTGATCTTCACCGGGCAGACGCTGGTGCAGCTTCCGTTGAGCGTCGACGCAAAGGGAAGCGTGCTGTATTTACGCAAGTTGAACGTTGGATCGATGATGACGCCGATCGGGCCCGAATAGGTCGCGCCATAGCTCAAGCCGCCGCTGCGCCGGTAGACCGGGCACGTATTCATGCACGCACCGCAACGAATGCATTTGAGCGAATACCAGAAGTCCGCCATCCCCAGGCGTTCGGACCGGCCGTTGTCGACCAGCACGATGTGCATTTCGGTTCCCTCGCGCGGCGACCGGAAATGCGACGTGATCTGCGTGATCGGCGAGCCCAGCGCGCTGCGTGACAGCATCCGGACGAATACGCCGAGATGCTCGATCCGGGGAATGATCTTTTCGATGCCGATCGAGGCGATGTAGAGCTTCGGCAAGTTCACGCTCAAGTCGGCGTTGCCCTCGTTGGTGCAGACGACGACGGTGCCCGTTTCGGCCACAGCGAAATTGGCGCCGGTCATCCCCGCGTCGGCCTTGAGGAAATACGGCCGGGTGTGCTGGCGCTGGCTTTCGGCAAGGTAGTGGACGTCGCTGTTCTTCGGATCGGTGCCGATGGTTTCCGAAAAGACCCTCGCCACGTCGGTCCGGAGCTTGTGGACGGCCGGCACGACGATGTGGCTCGGAGGCTCGTCGTCGAGCTGCTGGATGCGCTCGCCCAGATCGGTCTCCATGACCTCGATGCCGCGGTTCTCGAGAAACGGCCGCATGTCGCACTCGTCGGTGAGCATCGACTTGGCCTTGACCAGCGTGCGCGCACCCCGTGTGCTCATGATGTCGAGCACGATCTGGTTGTGCTCGGCGGCATCCTTGGCCCAGTGGACCTGCGCGCCGTTCCGCGTTGCGTTGCGCTCGAACTCCTCCAGGTAGTCGGCCAAGTGAGTCAGCGTGTGCTCCTTGATCGCCGACGCCAGCGATCGGAGCTCTTCCCACTCGGGAAGGTGCTCGCTCTCCCGGTCGCGCTTCTTGCGCAGGTCCCACAGCCGCTTGTCGTGGAAGTCGAGATGGTCCTTGGCCTTGATGAACTTCGAAGACCCTTCCGCGTGGTCGATACGCTTCATCCCTCGACCTCCTTGTGAGGACCGCATTGGGCGAACCGATCCAGTGTCGGCCTCGGGGCAATCGCGCGGCGACGCGCCGTCTCATCCACGTTCAGTGCATGAGAAATCGTCGGCGTGTCGACGGCTACCTGCGCTCGCGGACGCGACCTGCGGTCCTTGGCTGCGCCCCGCTCGCGCAGGTGGCTACGAGCCTTGGCTTCGCCCGCCGCGCTCATGCCCGTGCCCCATTGAGAATCTGCGCGATGTGGATGAACTTGATCGGCAGGCCGAGCCGCTCTGCGCATCCTTTCTGATGCATGATGCAGGACATGTCACCGGAGACGATGTACTCCGCACCGGCCTTCTGATGATCGGTCACCTTGTCGTATCCCATCTTGGCGGAGACCGGCTCCTCGAACACCGAAAACGTTCCGCCGAACCCGCAGCACTCGTCGGGACGCTCCGGCGTGACGAACCGGATGCCCTTCACCTTGGATAGCAGGTCAAGCGGCTTCGAGAAGAACGGCTCGTCGATCTCGGACATCTTGGCCATACGTAGCGCCCGCAACGACGCACACCCGTTGTGCAGACCTACGGTGTGCGGGAATTCTGCCCACGGGAACTCGCTAACCTTCAAGACGTCATGCACGAACTCGACCAGCTCGTAGGTCCGCTGCCGGACCTCGACCGTCTGCCTGGTTTGCGGGATGGCGGTCAGATTTTCGCGTACGTGGTGCGTGCAACTCCCAGACGGGGTGACTATATAGTCGAAGCCGGCAAAATTCTTTACAAACAGCGCTTCGGTGGCCGCGGCGTCTTCCTGGCATCCGCTGTTTCCCATCGGCTGCCCGCAACATGTCTGGTTCAGCGGATAGTCGACCGTAACACCCAGGCGCTCGAGCAGCTCGAGAGTCGCGATCCCGACCTCGGGAAAGAAAGCATCCACGTAGCACGGAATGAACAACGCTGCTTTCATGACGTTCTCTTTCTCGCCTGTGCAACGCCGCCGCTCGCGCTAGCGCACGCGTCGACGAGCTGAATGATCGAACGGTAGGGAAAGCCCGCCTGCTCGGAGAGCCCGATCTCGCACGTTCGACTCGACGAATAGCCGTGGGTGCAACCAGCCGGAATGGCTTCTTTGAGATGCCGTAACGCGTGCTCGTTGAGCTCCGGACGGTTGAAGCCCTTGTCGCCGGCGAAGCCGCAGCAAAGCACGTCATTCACCTCGATGACTTCCGCGCTGCAGCGCCGGGCAATGCCAGCGAGCTTGTCCACCGTCCCCATCTTGCGCACGCTGCAGACCGGATGAATCACGATTGGCTCGTGTACGGGCTCGATCGCCACGCGGGACAGCACCGCGTCATGGATGAACTCGATGCTGTCCTGCACGGGGAGCCGCGTCCCGCAATAGCGGCGCATTCGATACGCGCATGGACTCGTGTCGAACACGATCGGTAAGCGTCCGTTGTCGCTGGCCTCGCGCAAAGCAAGCTCGAGCTCCGCCGCTTTGCGGTCGGCCGCCTCGAGGAATCCCTTGCTCTCGAACGGCTGCCCGCAGCAGAGCTCCGCGAGCGCCGCCGGATAGACGACGTCGAAGCCCGCTTTGCGGAACAGGCGCTCGGCCACCGTCGGCAACGCTTCGGCGTCGTCGCCGCGCTGCGCGCCCATCGCGCGGGCGGCACAGCTCGGAAAATAGACGATTCGCTCTGCCCCGGATGCCACACGTGCTTGCAGCGGCTTGAAATGCGCGGCGCGAGGCAGCGCCGGCGACCACTTGGGCACCCTGCCGCCGGAAATGCGGCGCACGCCGTCGAGCGAGCCCTGCATCACCCGGGGGCCGACCAGCCCGTGCAACAGATCGGCCATGGTGAGCCCTGCGCGCACGCCGGTGGTGACCGCGCCGTAGTGATTGGCGGCCGCGGCCGCCACGCGATGTGCCAAGGCACCGGCGCGCTGCCCGCGCAGCGCCTTGATCAACAGCCCCGTCTCGATGCCGACCGGGCACGCGGTGGCACACAGGCCGCAGGCAGCGCATGTGTCGATGCCGTGATAGTCGTACAGGGTGCGCAGCGTGGAGACCTCTGCGTCACTCCCCTCCGTGCGCTCGAGCCGCGCGATCTCGCGCCAGCCGACGATGCGCTGCCGAGGCGACAGCGTCATGCCGCGCGAGGGACACTTGGGCTCGCAGAACCCGCACTCGATGCATTGGTCGACGACGGGATCGCATTGCGGCAGCGGCTTCAAGTCCTTGAGATGCGCGTCGGGGTCGGCATTGATGACGACGCCGGGATTGAGCAGGTTCTGCGGGTCGAACAGGTGCTTGATTTTCTGCATCAGCGCATAGGCTTCCGTACCCCATTCGAGCTCTACGAACGGCGCGATATTGCGGCCCGTGCCGTGCTCGGCCTTGAGCGAGCCATCGTATTTCTCGACCACCATCCGGCACATTTCAGCCATGAAACCGCGGTAACGCTCCACTTCGGCCGCTGCATTGAAATCCTGAGTGAACACGAAGTGCAGATTGCCTTCGAGCGCATGGCCGAAGATGATCGCGTCGGGATAGCCATGCGTCGCCAGCAGCCGCTGCAGGTCGAGCGTGGCCTCGGCCAGCCGCGGAACGGGAAAGGCGACGTCCTCGATGATGACGGTCGTGCCGACCTTGCGCATCGCGCCCACCGAAGGAAACATGCCCTTGCGCACGTTCCAGAACCGCGCGCATTCGGCCGGGTCGGTGGAGAAGCGCACCGGCTCGAACGTTGCCAGTCCCGACAACGCCGCCTCGATGGCGCGGATCTGCACGGCGAGCTCCCCGGCGTCGGCAGCGCGCGTTTCGACCAGCAGCGCCGCGCCGTTGGTGCCCAGTGCGCGAATGCCTTGCGGAAGACCCGGCTTTGCTTCCACCGAGCGCAGCGCGGCGCGGTCGGCCAGCTCCACCGCGGAAACCGGCGTAGTTTTCAGGACGGTCACGGCCATGCACGCCGTTTCCAGTTGGTCGAACAGGATCAGCGCGCTCGCCTTGTCGGCGTACTCCGGTACTGTGCGGTAGGTGATTTCGCTCAAGAACCCCAGCGTGCCCTCGGAGCCGATCATCAGGTGGGCGAGGACATCGATCGGATCCACAAAGTCCACCAGGGCATTCAGGCTGTAGCCGGTGGTGTTCTTCATGCGGAACTTGTGCCGGATGCGAGCGGCAAGGCGGTCGTCGTCGCGGGCGACCCGGGCGAGCGCGTCAAGCGTGCCCACCAGATCGCGTTGTTGATCCACGAACGCCGCGCGACTGGCCGGATCACGCGTGTCGAGCACGGTGCCGTCGGCGAGGACGACGCGCACGCCATCAAGTGTGTGATAGCTGTTCTGCGCGGTCCCGCAGCACATGCCGCTGGCATTGTTGGCGGCGATGCCGCCTATCATCGCGGCATCGATCGATGCAGGGTCTGGCCCGATCTTGCGACCGAAAGGCGCAAGGTGGCGATTCGCGGCCGCGCCAATCACGCCCGGTTGCAGCGTGATCGTGGCGCCATCGACGCCGAGCTCGCAACGGCGCCAGTTGTCCCCGAGCAGCACCAGCACCGAATCGGTGATCGCCTGGCCCGACAGGCTTGTGCCAGCGGCTCGGAAGGTGACTGGGGTATGGAGCTCCGTACACACGGCGAGCAGCCGGATCACTTCCTGCTCGCTCTCGACCACGACCGCGAGCTGGGGTACCAGCCGATAGAAGCTCGCGTCGGTCCCCCACGTCAGCAGACGCAGCGGATCGGTGACGAGGCGCTCCTCGGGAATGAATTCCGACAGGAGGCGATGCAGCGCATCGTACGGCGGACGCAACGCGTGCGTGTACGCCCGATATCGGGGAGGAACAGACGCCAGTGCGAGCATGCGACGCCCCCTCGCTTAAGGGCTAACGCACGACGAGTGCCGTGAACGGCCAGACATACGCCTGCGCCATTATGAGCAGCCCCATCAGCACGGCCAGCGCAAGACTGTGGAAGAACACGTAGCGCAGGATGTCGCCTTCGTGGCCGTACCATTGCGTCGCGGTCGAGGCGACGACAATGCTCTGCGCGTCGATCATCTTGCCCATCACGCCGCCGGTGCTGTTGGCGGCGCAGATCAGAATCGGGTTCAGGTTCAATTGCTGCGCCGTGATTTTTTGCAGGCTGCCAAAGAGCACGTTCGAGCTGGTGTCGGAGCCGGTCATTG
>Ga0184632_10000910_pt1 | contig 11981 bp, 13 predicted proteins | sample PLM31_50_b1_FD_133153 | JGI IMG/M metagenome (GOLD analysis project Ga0184632, IMG submission 133153) | Groundwater sediment microbial communities from an aquifer in East River, Colorado, USA - PLM3-1_50_b1 | ecosystem: Environmental > Terrestrial > Soil > Riparian zone | place: USA: East... | reverse complement strand
CCTGGAGCCGCCACGGCAACCCTGGCGACTCACGCTCTTTGCCTTCGGGCTCACCGCTTCGGTCCTGGCCGCCCTGGTGGCCTCGGCCGCCCTGGTACCCCACGACCCCACACCACCTACGCCGGGCCGGCCACCTGGCAGCGCGCTGTCGACGTTCCCCGCCGAGCCGGCGCCGACGGCCGCGTCTCCCACCACCACGCGCCTGCGCCAGCCGAGCACCTCACGCGCCCCGTCGGCCACCAAGCCGGGCACCGCGCCGAGCGCCGCCAGCGGGCCGACCGCCACGACCCGACCCGCCACGACCTGGGCGTCGGCCACGGTTGGCCGTACGACGACCACCAGGGCCCGGACGACGTTTGGCGCCACGACCACCCAGCCGACCGTGACCGCACCGACCACCACAGTAGAGCCCACCACGACGCTGCTCACCACGACCAGCGCCGAGCCCACCACGACCACGACCGAGCCGCCGACGACCACGACCGAGCCAGCGACGACCACGACCGGGCAGTCGATCCTCCGCGGCGACCAGGCAGCGTCCGTCTCGGCCGCGATGGCCGCCGTGCTGCTGCCCATCCTCGGCCTGCTGTACCTGCTACGGGGGCTTCTGCCGCAGCCGGGCGGAAGCCACGCCAGACGGCGGCGCGGCGCCAAGCACCTCCGCCGCCGTGGCTGAGCTGCACCGCCAGATCCGTAGTCTGGGGGCGGCTGGAAAGCTAGCGTCGTCCTGGTAAGGCAGCGCAGGCCAGGAAAGCCGGCGTTAAGGTAGGCGCAGGTAGGACAAGGCAGAACATTTGACCGTGTCGTTGACCGAGCAAAGCAAGCCCCGACCGCTCAGCCCTTGTTGTGAGCTTCCCCGCTTGCTATGGTCCGGCGCGTCTCGAACAGCGAGCGCGAGGGGGGCGACCATGGGGCATCCCAACGAGGACCTCATCCGGCAGGGCTATGACGCCTTCAGCAGAGGCGACATGCAAACCCTGCGCGAGCTGTTCCACCCCGACATCGTCTGGCACGCCCCCGGCCGCAGCCAGCTCGCCGGCGACCACCACGGCATCGACGCGGTCCTCGGCTACTTCGGCCGGACCATGGAATTGACCGGCGGCGCCTTCCGGGTCGAGGTCCACGACGTCGTCGCCAACGACGAGCACGCCGTCGGCCTCAACACTGTCCACGCCGAACGGGCGGGCAGGACACTGGAGGACAACAACACCCTGGTGTTCCACGTCCGCGACGGCAGAGCGACCGAGGTCTGGCAGTACTGGGCGGACCAGTACGCCGCCGACGAGCTGTTCGGCTAGCACCCGGCCTGCGGGCATAGCCCGATCCGATCCGACCGTCCCTACCAGGGCCGTAGCTGTCCAAACTCGCCTCATCCTTGCCATGGCTCGTCAGGTGGCCCCTGGCAGGACTCGCTCCTGCAACCTGCTGTTTAGAAGGTGTGTGCTGATCGTCTGGCGTGACATGGCGGGTGCTGATGTCGCAGGTCAGGTCGGGAGACGAGTCCGGCCAGTAGGCCGCTGTTCGGTGTGGCTATGGCCGGTGGAATGACTGGGAGAATGACCGGCCGTATCCTTCCCGCCTGCCCGATCTGGCTGCCGGGTAGGGCAATCTCTGCGATGCTGCGGGCATGACCAACTTGCGCGCGGCGACCTGGAACATCGTCGGCAGCCGCCGGGGAAGGAACCAGCGTGGTCGGGCGCTCGGGAGCGTTACGGTGTCGCTGCGATCCTGGAGGCGGTTCTGGCTCCCGTGACGCGGCTGCGAACGTCGGTCATCATCCACAGTCCGGCTGCTCGAGGCGGCGGCTGAGGTCGTCGTCCGCATCTTCTAGCACCAGGAGGCAGCAATGGCCAAGGCTGGTTCGCCTCAAAGTGAAATCCAGTCTGCCAGGCAAGCAATAGAGGACCGGCCGCCTGGCGAATGAGTGTAGTCAAAGGACCCGGGAAGAGCCATGAGCTTAACACTCAGCATTTATGATCTCTTCGCTTACGCCATTCCTGGCTCGCTCTATCTGGTCTTACTGGTCTACGTAGGAGACCGGCTTGGATGGGTGAGCGCCCAAGGCGCAACAGATCTTAGTCCTAGTATTCTCCTCATTGGAGCGGCGGTGGCGAGTTACCTCCTCGGTCATCTGACCTATCAACTTGGACGATTCGTCGAGAGCGCGCTGCCGGGATCAGGGAGAGTGATATCTAATGGGCAGCGCGGGTTTCTTGCATACGCCTCTGGATCCAAAGCCAAGTCTGTGATCGAGAGCGATCCATACTTCTTGTTTGCCGCAGCGCTGATGAGAGCAAAGGAAGCAGCTCTTGAGGTCAGCCGCTTTCGTGCCGGAGCACTAATGCTAAGAAACTCGGTTCCAGCGCTAATCCTAGCCCTCGTGCTCTCTCTGGTTGAGGTCGTTGGAGGAGAAAATCGGCTTCTGGCTGGCTGCTCGTCCGCATTGTTTCTAGCCGGTGCAGTAGCAGCCCTACGCCACAGTCGGGAGCAAGCAATATGGGCCGTCGAAAGGACCTTCCAGATCGCCTATTGGATGGCAGAGGAAGACAGTAAGAAGGAGGAAGCAGTCAATGCGCCAGTCGGCAAGCGTAAGTGGAGCGGTAGGCGTTTGACTGATTGGTTCAGGTGACAACCCATCCTTATCAGGTATCACCAGCCGAGCACCATGCTATCCAGCATTTCCCCAGGCCATACGACACCGTAAGTGCCGCAGGGATGGGGTGAACCGCGGTCCTCCTGCTTGCTGGCCCACGGCCCTGAGCGCCGGGTAGCTTAGGGAACGTCCGAATGCTCACTACTCTGTTGCTACCTGCATAACGTTCGCATCACCAAGACTGTGCGCCCCAACAGATAGTTAAACCTAGTCTGTCCACTGGCGTGTTGGCCCCTTAGATATCCAGCTGGTCGTTCCTGTTGGGGAGGCAACGCCTTTCCCAAGGTAAACTCCTGCCGAAACAGTGCCACTGCGTGGCTACTTTCGTGTGCAAGCGCATTACGCAAAACGGTCAGGCTGTCAAGAAAGTTGCGGTCGGGCTTGGAAAGATCAGTGAAGGGGCGTCCACCCGAAAGAAAGGCCTTCGCTCGTTTCACAGTCCATTGATTGTACGGCAGCCAGTCCGCATAGGGTCGAGCACCGAACACTACCTGTCGGGCAACTTGTTCGGAGCTTATTTGCAAGAGAGGACGGGTTGCACGGCGGTTCGAGACAAAGCGTTGCATGACAAGCCCAAGGAACAACCGCTCGAGCGAGTTTTCGACGAAGGAGTGAAAGTAAGGAAAGGCGCCCCCATAGACCCGCAAGAGATCTGTGTCAGAAATTGTCGCGTAGGTCTGCGCTTTCTCCATCCGCCGAACATAGCTATCAAGCCCTCGCGCTCGAGCGGCGACTTCTTCAGAGACTGCGCTACTTGGCCGAGTCATTGCAGATTTGGGCTAGATACTTGTGTCTCGTGCGTCGTCTACCTGTGTCTGCCGAGGCTCTCACGATTGCATCTAACACATCCGACGGCACCCGCTCATTTGTAAAGTTCGCGCTCACCTCGAGTAAGCAAGTGCGAAGCCTTCCAACGTTCAACTTTGCCGGCGTTGTGCTCGCGTCAAGCTTGGAACCTAGCCCGTAGAGACGGTCATAAGTATAGGTAAACAGAGAGTAGAAATACACTTCGCTGCTAAATACAGTTCGAGGCAACCTGGAGCCAAGGACCTCATCAATAGCGTCCATTACCCTGCGGAAGCGCAGCGTGACCGCCTTCTGCGCGGGAAAGTTATTGTCATATTCCTCGTAGATATCGTCCAGTCGCTGCTGAGTCTTTCCAGTGAGGCCCTTTATCATGGTCATCACAAGATCGCTCGTTAGCTCTACCTCGGACATACGCGCGATCTGTTCTTCCGAGAAGATGGTCCACTGACGCCACCGCTCGAGCTGCTCTAGTGCCAACTCATACATCAGCGACTTGAACAGGCCGAAGTATTCCGCATTGCGGAGTTCTTGGCCATTGAGCTGAACACCGGTAGAGTTGAGCCGGGCAAATATCATGAGTACGTCGCGGTCTTCCGTCGTTGAAGGCAATACGTGGGTGCTGAACTCATAGCCCAATATTTGCCTCTTGGTGTCATCGTCCAGCTTTGCAAACGACTTGCCAGCAAGATGCCGGTTGTGCTGAGGGCTTACTACAAAAGGATCGCGTTTCGCCTTGAAGTCCTTCAGCGCCTTGGGGTCAATGTAGGTAAAAAGAGTCCTGAGACGCTGCTGCCCATCTACAACTTCGCGCGTTGTTTCTTGAGTATTGAGATTGATGCGCTCTCGGATGAATATGACCGGAACCGGCAAGTTCTTGGCAACGGTATCCACAAGGTAGGACTTGGCCTTCGGTTGCCATACCGGCCTCCTTTGAAAGCTGGGACTCACTTGGTCTTGAGACACGCGACGCCCGCCGCTGGCGGCCGGCGTCGTACGGCAGAACGGCATTCATCCAGCATCATCTCGAGCAGCGATGCGGACGAGGCTGGGAGCGCGGCCGAAGGGGCCCGCACTGAAGGTCCACGCGAAGGCGCCACGCGCGTATGGATCAATCGCGCGAAGCGCACCGCTCGGCGCGGCCGCTCCACTCCCCCAAGGGGGCCACGCCAGCGCGCGTTCCGACAATGAACCAGTGAGCGAGGCGGGAGGTCGAATGGGCGTCGCCCGGGACTCTACGGCGACCCCCATCGTCGGAGTCTCACCCGGCGGCGCCCACTCCTCATCCCGCCTCGCTCCCACGACCCTTACCCAGGTGTCCCGGTGAGAAACCCTCGGCTGCTGCTTGCATGATCCAGGTCGATCAGGCGCCGACCGATCGCGCAATGTCGCGGAGGTGCTTCCTCACGTTAGGAGCGACCCTGTCGATGGGTAGACCCATGCTGTACCCGGAAGGGGGTGCGCGATGCAGCTTGTCATCCCTGCTTCCCCGTCCCGGCTTGCCGGAGTCCGGCGAGCCGTTCGGGCCTACCTGCGCGGGGTGTCGGACGAGGTCGCCGACGATGTCGTCCTGGCCCTCAACGAGGTCGCGACCAATGCGGTGCTGTACGGGTCAAGCGGAGGCCAGCCGGTCGAGGTGGTCGTCCGGGTCGATGACGGCTGGGTTGAGGCGTCGGTGCTGGATCATGGCCCGGTGTCGCCACCCGGCCTCCGAGGCGACACCGACGAGCCGGACGCTGGCGGGCGTGGGTTGTGGCTGCTGCGCCGGCTGATGGATGAGGTACGGCTTGAACGGGTCAAGCTCGGCACTCGGGTGACGCTACGACGGGCGATCAGGCCAGCGGAGACACTGGCTCCCTAGCCGTTGTCACGGCTCGGCGAGCGCTGGACGACGGCCGCAAAGCAGCCGGGGCACTTCTCGACGAAGAAGGCTTCTTCCCAGTCCTGGTCCAGCAGCTGGAGCCGGTCGGTGGTGAGCCCGCAGGCGACGATGCCGGTCGCGGCGTCCACCGCATGGGTTGGCCCGATCGGGGCGGTCCTGGCCGATCCGAAGACGCCATCGGGACGATGGGCCAAGGACGGGATGTGCTCCATCTGCTCGGCGCCGACCTTGTAGCGCATGCGCGCCCCCTCAGTCCGAATCCGGCAGCATCCTCCAACACGATGTCCATGTCCACCTCGCCGGCCATCGGTCCAGGCAGCACCCGGCAGCGGCACGCCATCGGCATCACCGTGCGTAACCACCAGGCCAGGCTTGAGATTGCCGCCGAAGGCGGCGCAGGCCGAAGGCCTGCCAAGGGCGCGGACGCGCCGATTGGTCAATCGCGCGAAGCGCACCGCTCGGCGCGGCCGCACCACTCCCCCGAGGGGGGCCACAACCCAAGACGCTGGATCAAGAATGTTGTGCACGCGACTCCGCCGGCGCGGACCCAGGGTCAGGCGGTGATGAGAAGGCCGATGCCGAGGGCCAGCAGCCAGATGGACCAGCCGATGTAGGCAAATGGGACCAGGGTGCCGGCCAGCTTCCAGCCGTTGGATTCGAAGCCTCCGACGAACTCCAGCGACCCGAGCACAAACAGCGGGGCCAGGACCAGCCCGACGATCCCGAACAGCGGGTGCAGCAGGTCGGACTGGATGAGGGCGATGCCGGCCAGGGCGGTCCACAGGCCGGTGAACAGGTAGCCGAGGTGCTCACCTACGGCCACCCCCAGGTAGCGGTTGAGGGTCTGGAAGACGACGTCGATGGCGTCGCGGGTGGCCGGGGTGGTCGCCGGGTCACCGGCCAGGCGGGCCAGGTGCGGGACGGCGAAGGGCCAGCGGACGAGGCCCAGGAACTGCACCAGCGCGGCCAGCAGCCCGATGGCGGACGCCAGCGCCAGGACGGTCGGGTCGGCGTCGGCGAGGGTGGCCGACACCAGCACCACGGTCGGGGCGAGCAGGACCGCGCTCATGGCGAACCCCCACCAGATGAGGACCAGGCGGCTGCCGCCGGCGGTGAACCGCTCCAGGACCTGCCGGGTTGGTTGGCGAAGGATGTCGGGATAGTCGAAGCCGCGGGCGAGCAGGGTGTAGAGGCCGTTGTAGGCGACCGGCAGGACCAGCAGCAGCAGGCCAGTCAGCACCTGGGTGGTCATCGCGTCCTCTCCTTCGCGGGGGCTTGGGAGACTACCTGGTGCGAGCGGCCTGGATCGGGGGAGCTGCCACGCGACCAGTGCAGTCGGGCGTGCGCAGGCTCGGTGGTCCGCGATCGGGACGGGTTCCTCGCGCATTAGGGGCCGGCGAGGCCCTGGGCTGTCCCGGCCGCACCAGTAATGGGGGATGGCGTGCGGCCGGGCTACTGCCGGGCGTGCTCAGCGGATGTGGAGGTCTTGCTGGCTGTCGTGGCCGTAGTGGCGGAAGTGGAGGACCTGGTGGTCGGCCAGGCAGCGCACAGCCCGATCGGCGTCAGCCTCGTCAGGGACGTGGACCCACAGCGCGGCGCGGCCCTCGCGGGCGTAACCGAAGTACAGCTCGATGGTGTCCGGGTCGTCGGTGACGGCGCCGACCGCGCGCTGGGCGAGGCTGCGCTCGGCCAGGAACCGCTCCCAGCTGTCCAGGATCTGCTGGCTGGTGTAGACCCGCAGGTCGCGATCGGCATACCCAGCTTCGGCCAACGCGGCCCTGGCCCGCTCGGCCTGGTCGGCGTCCTCCAGGATAGCGACCAGGAATCCTTTGGGGTTGAAGAACAGCGGCCGGTCCCGAGCAGCAGGGTCTTGGTCAGACATGCCCGTGGGCCAGGGAACTTGGTTTGCACTCATGGCATTGTCGCTTCCTCTCTGTGACCGGTCCGGCAAGGGATCAGCGGTCCCGCGGGCCGGCCGTGGCTGGGCACCGGCGGACCAGGCTCGCGCGTATCGCGGCGACGCCAGGTCCGGCCGGTGCCAACCCCCTACGTGTTCTGGGTGGCTACTGGGCCATCGCCTTGTTCGGGGCCGGGGCCGGGGCCGGGGCGGGTGGGCTGGTGGCGGCGCGGAGCCGGTCCAGCAGCACCCCCGACAGGGCCATGAAGGTGATCGCGCCGTAGGCCCCGAAGACCGCGAACTGTTGGTCGACGGCGATGCCGCCGGCAGTCGTGACCGTCCAGCCGAGCGCCCATAGCAGCGGCATGGCCGCTGCCCACACCCAGGCGTTGGCGAGGCGGTCGTGGAGCAGATAGGCCTGGGCGGCGCCGAGCGGGATGCCGGTGATGAAGCCCATCAGGGCCAGCTCGCTGAGGCTGGTGCCGTAGCCGACCACCCAGGCGCCGACCACAAGGCCGATGCCCATCGCAACGGCGGTGGCGGGGATCCAGGTCTTGGGGTCGAGCAGGCGGCGGGCGACCAGCCACTGGCCAGTGCCGATGACCGCGCCGGCGATCAGGCCGCCGATCAGGGCCGAGCCGGCGTCGTTGATCCGGCCGGTCACGCCCGTTGCCAGGGCGCCGCCGATGATGAAGGCGACGAAGCCGGCGGTCCACAGCAGCCAGGCCTTGGTGTTGAAGCGGTGTTGGTCCTGCATGAGGACCATCCTCTCTCTGTACGGTTCCTTGTCCGATGTACTGGACACTGTACACTACATTGACGGTACACTGTTCAAGAGTCAAGGAAGTCAAGGACGGATCGGAGGGCGCATGGCCGGCACGACCACGACCAGGACGCGGCCGCGGGGCTCACTGAGCCGCGAAGAGATCATCAAAGAAGCCCTGGCCCTGCTCGAACAACAGGGCCCCGGGGCCCTGTCCATGCGCCGGCTTGCCGACCGCCTCGGCGTCGCCCCCAACGCCCTGTACACCCATGTGCGCGGCAAGGCGGATCTGATCGACGGGCTCATCGACCAGGTGTATGCCGGCCTCACCCTTGAACTGGACCGCTCCGGTGACTGGGCCCAGCAGCTGACCACCCTCAGCCACGACGTCCGCGCCCACCTGCTCGCCCACCCGGCCGTGGTCCCCTATGCCCTCCAGCGGCCCGGCCTCGGCCCCCACGGCCTACGCCTGGGCGAAGCGATCTACAACGTCCTGCGGCCCGCCGGGTTCTCCGACCAAGTCGTGGTCGGCACCGTCTATGCCCTGTTGACCTACATCCTGGGCTTTGTTGCCCTGGAAGTGCCCCGGGCCGGCACCACCCCGCAGACCAGTGACGAGTTCGTCCGCCGCATGTGGGCCCTTTTCGCCGCCCTCCCCCCCGGCGAGTTCCCCCACACCGTCCAGTTGGCCGCCCTGTTGGCCCGGATCTCCACCGAGGACCAGTTCGAGTTCGGCATCCGCACCTTCCTGGCCGGCCTCACCGCCCAGCAACCAGAACGCAAGCACTCGGCCTGACCCCGCCCAGCCGCAGACCGCCGCTGCTTCCGCCTTTGGATCGAGCCGGTCGATGCTGCCGTCACCCACGCTGAGTGGCGATGTGGTCGGCATCTGATTGCCGCCGCAGGCGGCGCGGGCCGAAGGTCCGCCAAGATCGAGGCCGCGCCGATCAATCAATCGCGCGAAGCGCACCACTCGGCGCGGCCGCACCACTCCCCCGAGGGGGGCCAGTCAGCCGCAAAAACCGCGGCTGACTGGCCCCCCTCGGGGCACTGAGCTGGACAGATGCTGGTGCGCGGGGACAGCCGGGGTACGCCATCTGCGGCGCAGGGAATGCCGCAGGGGTTGACGTAGGGAATGCCGTAGGGGTCGAGGCCCGGAGTTGGGCCGGGTGAGCTGGTTCGCCCGGTGACTGGGGCAGGGCTGCGGAGCTTGCCAGCGAAGCAGCACGCGCCGAAGGCGCGTCCCACCACCGATCACGGCCAGTGACCGGCCAGCGTGGTGCCGGGCAGGCCGTCAAGCACGAATGGCTGCACCGCTGGACCTGCGCTGCGGCGGGGCGCCGGACATTCGCGCTTGACAGCCGGGCATCGCGCCCGAGCTGCACCACCAGGCCCCGGGCGAGCAAGGCGGCCGCCAGGCCGGGGGGAGGAAGAGTCCTCCCCCCGGACCCCCTCCTCGGCACGACCGGAACGTCACGGGCATGCCCGCCACCGGCCGACTCGACCGACCCAGCGAGGGTGACGAACCGTTGGGCACATGAGGGCTGAATTCGTGGCGGTTGGTTCGTAACAGCGTGCTACGGACGGAACGTCGACACGCACCGCGTACTGCTCGCCGACAAACCGCAGCGCGGCCAGGTCCCGAGCGGTCACGGCCGGGCCGGTGTCCCAGCGGCGGGCGCGGCCGTCGGCCCGCGAGCGGCGCCGCACGCCCGGCCGGTGGCGCTCACCCTGGCCGGTGTCGGGCAGCAGCACCGAGCTCATGCGCCACCGACCCGGCTGCTACGCTCGCGGTGCATCGAGGGGCTCCTTCCTTTGGTGCCTGGCCCCGGGGCGCTGGCACGCTGCCGGGGCCGCCTCACGCGCAAGTGGGAGAGGCGGGCCGCAAGGACCCGCCTACCGGATGGGTGGCTACGACCGGTCGCCGAGCAGGCGCAGCAGGGTGACCCGTGGGACGAGCAGCCGCCGGCCGATCACGCGGACCGGCAGCTCACCGCGGTGAGCCGCCTCGTAGGCGCTGGCCCGGGAGATGCCGAGCAGCTTGGCCGCCTCGGTGACCGTCCAGGTCAGGCGGCCGTCGTCGTGGAGGGTGCGCGTCTGCTCGGGCGCGACGGCGCTGGCGCTTCCCTCGTCCAGCATGCGGGGGCTCCTTCCGTTGCTACCTGTCCCCGGAAGGCGCTGGCACGCCCGCCAGGTCGTCTTGCATCACGTGTCGTAGCGTGCCGACCGACGAACACGGCCGGAAGTTGACAACCGTTAACGGACCGTTAACGGCACTTGACCCACGCGGGTTAAGAGAGCAGGCGGCAGAACCAATGGCGGGCGGCCCGAGGTGTGTCATGTAGCACGCTCGTCGGGCAGACTGGAGGCCCGTCTACGGGCAGAGGAGCGCACGATGCAGTGGAAGGTCCACGGTGAGCGGCCGATCTACACCAGCAAGTGGGTGAGCCTCTGGCTTGTGGACGTGGAGCTACCGGACGGCCAGCGCTTCGAGCACCACGTGGTCCGGATGGCGCCTGTGGCAGCGACGGTCGTCGTTGACGACCAGGCGAGAGTGCTCATGCTGTGGCGCCACCGCTTCATCACCGACACCTGGGGCTGGGAGATCCCGACCGGCATCGTGGAGGATGGCGAAACACCCTTCGAGACTGCGGCTCGGGAGGTTGAGGAGGAGACCGGCTGGCGGCCAGGTCCGCTGCGGCCGATCGTCTACTCCCAGCCGAGCAACGGCATCAGTAATTCGGAGCACTACCTGTTCCGCGCCGACGGGGCCACCTACCAGGGGCCGCCGTCCGATACCACCGAGTCGGACCGCATCGAATGGGTCCCGCTGGCTGAGGTGCGCAGGCTCATCGACAAGCGTGAGATCGTGGACGGCCCAACGCTCACGGCGTTGCTCTACACGCTCGCCGCCGAAGTAGATCGCGGCGAAGGCACCCGGGCCTCCTAGGAGGCCCAGTCGAGCAGCTCGTCCAGCTCCCTGACGGCCGCCGTCGCGTTCCAGGGCCGCAGGCGTCGGCGCACCTCGATGATGCGCCGCTGGTTCTTGGCGGATTGCGTCTCGCGGGCAAGCCGGAATGCCTGCCCGAGCGCTATGCAGGTCGCGTCGACCTCCCCCTGCCGAAGGTGCAGCGTCGCCAGGTCGACCAGCGCTCCGGCTCGCGCCCGTACGAATGACGCGTCGACCGAGTCGAGTGCTTCCTGGAGCACCGCGAAAGCGGTCTCAGGCTGCCCCACGAGCACAAGGCAGTGGCCCTTCCACCGAACCAAGTGCGCCTGGTCGAAGTACGTGAGCCAGCGCGGACCACTGCCAGGCTCCACCTGCTGGAACGCCTCGTCGGCTTGGTCGAGGGCACGGAGGGTAGCCCCCGCGTCTCCAACAATGGCTAACGCCTCCGCGTGCGCCGCGGCGAGCCACGCTTGGAGCCGCGGCGCGGTCCCTCGTGCCAGATGGCGCGCCCGCTTGACCAGGGAGAGGGCTTCGCGGACCTGCCCGCCGAAGAGCAGCACGTAGCTCGTTTCAGCCGTGACGTAGGCGTGCAGCTCGCGGTGGCCCCCCTCGCGGGCTGCTCTGGCGGCCAGGCAGTAGTACGACCACGCGGCGCCCGGGCGCCCAAGGTCGAGCGCTTGCCATGCCGCCAGCGACGCGACCTCGCCGGCGGCGGCGGCCAGACGCCGGCGGTTCTCCGTCGCCATCGAGGCAGCCTTGAGCCTGGCGATGCGCTGAAGGTGATGCGTGCTGTCGTCGAAGACGCTGGCAGCACCGAGTTGGCGGTCCAGCCGCCGATACCCCTCCGTCATCCCGTCCAAGGTGTCGAGCAGCTACGCACCGACCTTGCCAGTCATCAGCGTGGACCCGGTGTCAACGGCCAAGTTGAGGTCCCCGGTGGTGGCCAGGTGGAAGTCCTCACCCCTTGGGGTTGCTCAGGTCTTGTTCATGCGTGTGCCTCCTTGGCTGCGGGCCTGCCGCATGCGGAACGAT
>Ga0184632_10000909_pt1 | contig 11981 bp, 11 predicted proteins | sample PLM31_50_b1_FD_133153 | JGI IMG/M metagenome (GOLD analysis project Ga0184632, IMG submission 133153) | Groundwater sediment microbial communities from an aquifer in East River, Colorado, USA - PLM3-1_50_b1 | ecosystem: Environmental > Terrestrial > Soil > Riparian zone | place: USA: East... | reverse complement strand
GCAGGGCGACCAGGACCACATCGACGACTATAAGCGCTACGACGTCTACCCGCGGCTCTCTCGGCCGTTCTCGCTCAGCTTCCTCCAGGTCAACCCGGAGATCCAGGCGCGCTACACGCACTACAGCGCCAGTCTGGGCGAGAAGGGTACCCTCGTCGGCCCCCCGCTCGACCGCAAGTACCTGGAGAGCAACCTGGACCTGCGCGGGCCCACGTTCTCCAAGGTCTTCGATACCCCCGGGAACTTCTACTCCGGGCGCTACAAGCACGTGATCGGACCCGAGGTGACCTGGACCTACCGCTCCAAGGTGGAGGATTTCGCCGCCATCCCGCGCTTCGACTATTACGACGTGATTCTCGGCACCAACCAGCTGACCTACGCCCTCGTCCAGCGCTTCTATGCGAAGCGCCCCGGCCGCGTGGGCAAGCTCGAGGCGTACGAGTTCCTCAACTGGCGCGTCGGGCAAACCTACTATGTGGACATCGCCGACGGCCAGAACGAGTTCGACCCGAACTACTCGTCGGCCGCCTTCGATGCGACTGGCAAGCCGACCCATCTCTCCCCGATCCAGTCCCGGTTGCGCTTCCGGCCCACGACCGCCTTCAGCACGAACTTCGACATCGAATACGACGTGAGCTTCCGTTCGATCAAGAGCCTCGGCCTGTCGACGAACTACAACGGGAGCCGCTTCGGGCTCCAGGCCGCCTGGTCCCGCGGGAACCGACTGGGCCCTGCCCAACGGCTCGTGAACCGCAACACCATGCGGGGCTCGGCGTCGCTCGCGGTCGTGCCGCGCCGCCTCACCCTCCAGGGCTCCGCCGCCTACGACCTGCTGAACAAGCGGATGATCCAGAACACCGCACGCCTCCGCTACGACGTGCAGTGCTGCGGCTTCATCGTCGAGACGCTGCAGAGCCAGTTCCGCGACGACCGGCAGTTCCGCTTCTCGATCGAGCTGGCCAACATCGGCTCCATCGGCAGCTTCATGGGCGACGAGACGTCCGGCATCGGCGGTTTCGGGGGGCGCAGATGAGGATCCTGATCACCGGGGGCGCCGGCTTCATCGGCTCCAACTTCGTCCACTACGTGGCCCGCACCCACCCGGAATGGGAGATCGTGGTCCTCGACAAGCTCACTTATGCTGGCCGGCGGGAGAACCTCGCCAGCCTCGAGGGCCGGCCCGGCTTCCGCTTCGTGAAGGGCGACATCGCCGACCCGCGCGTGGTCGCGGAGGTGCTCCCGGGCTGCGACTACGTCGTGAACTTCGCCGCCGAGACGCACGTGGACCGCTCCCTCTACGACGCGGGCGGCTTCATCATGACGGACGTCTACGGCACCTTCGTCCTGCTCGAGGCGGCCCGCCGCGCGGAAGGGCTGAAGCTGTTCGTCCAGATCTCGACCGACGAGGTCTACGGCAGCGTGGAGGCCGGCTCGTCGACCGAGAGCGACCCCCTCATGCCCCGCAACCCCTATTCCGCGAGCAAGGCGGGGGCGGACCGCCTGGCCTACTCGTACTGGGCCACCTACGGCGTGCCGGTGATCGTGACCCGCGCGTCCAACAACTACGGCCCCTTCCAGTTCCCGGAGAAGGTGATCCCGCTCTTCGTGACCCACGCCCTCGAGGGCATCCCGTTGCCGCTCTACGGGGACGGGATGAACGTCCGGGACTGGCTGCACGTGGACGATCACTGCCGGGCGGTCGACCTGCTCATCGGGAAGGGCGTGCCGGGGGAGACCTACAACGTGGGGGGAGGCAACGAGGTCCCGAACATCCAGCTCACCCGGCGCATCCTCGGCCTGCTCGGCAAGCCGGAGACGCTCATCCGCCGGGTGACCGACCGCCCCGGCCACGACCGCCGCTACAGCCTCGACTGCAGCAAGCTGCGCGGCCTCGGCTGGTCGCCGCAGGTGCCGTTCGAGGAGGGGTTGCGGGCGACGGTGGACTGGTACCGCGCGAACGAGGGCTGGTGGCGCCCGCTCAAGGAAGGCAACCCGGCTTTCCGCGAGCACTACCGGCGCCATTATGAAGGCTGAGCAGCGATGCGGGTCCTCATTACCGGGGTCGCGGGCTTCGTGGGCGGCCACATGGTGGACTTCCTGCGCAGGGAGGCGCCCGACGCCGTCGTCGTAGGCCTGGACAGCCGCCCGGGCCGCCGCGCCCAAAGCCTCGCCATCGAGATCGTCCAAGCGGACCTGGAGGACGCGTCCTCGGTCCGGGCGGCGATCGCGCGAGTGTCGCCGGACCGGGTCATCCACCTCGCCGCCCAATCGAGCCCCCAGCGCTCCTGGGAGGACCCGGAGCGCACGCTGCGCACGAACGTGCTCGGGATGCTGCACCTGCTGGAGGCCGCCCGCGCCCAGCCGGCGGCCCCGCGGATCCTCGTCGTCGGCAGCGCGGACGAGTACGGTCTCGTCCAGTCGCACGAGCTGCCGCTGCGCGAGGATGCGCCGCTCCGCCCGGCCTCGCCGTACGCGGCGAGCAAGGTGGCCGCAGGCTACCTCGCTCTGCAATACGCCCTTTCCCCCGGGCTGCCCGTCGTGCGTACGCGCACCTTCCATCACACCGGCCCCCGCCGCGGCGAGCAGTTCGCCGAGAGTTCGTTCGCGCGACAGCTGGCCGAGATCGAGGCCGGCCAGCGGCCGGCCCGCCTCGAAGTGGGCAACTTGGAGGCGGTGCGTGACTTCACCGACGTGCGGGACGTGGTGAGGGCGTACTGGGCGCTCCTGGACCGCGGCGCGCGCGGGGAGGTCTACAACGTCTGCTCGGGGCGGGGCGTGAAGCTGGGGGAGCTGCTCCAAGGTCTCATCGCACTCTCGGGCCTGCGCGTCGAGGTGCACGTGGACCCGGCGCGACTGCGGGCGGCCGACGCGCCGATCCTCATCGGCGACCCGAGCCGCCTGCGCGCGGCCACTGGATGGGAGCCGGAGATTCCCATCGACCGCACCCTGCGCGATCTGCTCGACTATTGGCGCGAGCGGGTGGGCCTGCGCGCCGCCCCCGCCTAGCGATGAACGACGAACACGAACCACCGCTGCGAGCGGAGCGCGATTCATTCGCGCGTAGCGAGCGGGGGTCCAAGGGGGCGCGCCGCAGCGCCCCCTTGCTCGATTCAAAAGAGGCGAAGCGGAAGCTGGTCCACATGGCGGTGGGCGGCTTCGCCTTCCTGCTGCGCGTGATGACGTGGCGGCAGGCGGCCCTGATGGCGATCGCCGCCTTCTTCTTCAACTGGTATGCGCTGCCGCGCCTTGGCGGCCGCGGGCTGTGGCGGGAGCCCGATCACGGCCGGGGATACCCCCTGGGCATCCTTCTCTACCCCCTGGCCGTGCTCGCCCTCATCCTCGTCTTCCACGACGAGCTGTGGAAGGCGGCGGCCGTGTGGGGGATCCTCGCTCTCGGCGACGGGATGGCCTCGTTCTTCGGCCTCGCCGCCGGCGGGCCCCGCCTCCCGTGGAATCCCCGCAAGAGCTGGGCGGGGTTGCTCGCCTTCATGGTCTTCGGCACGCTGGCTTCCTCGGCGCTCGCCGCCTGGACGATGCGGCTGCCCGTGGCGTCATGGGCGTCGCCGCGCATCCTGGGCGTCACCGTCCCGGTCGTCCTGCTGTGTGCCTTCGTGGAGTCGATGCCGACGACCCTGGACGACAACTTCACCGTTCCCGTGGTGGGTGCGGTGGCCCTGGCGCTCTTGTCCTCGTCCGAGCCCCGCCTCCTGCTCGATGATCCCCAGCTGGGCGACAGGGTGTTCCTGGGCCTCGTCGCGAACGGTGTGATCGCCGCCGGTGCGTACGCCGCATCGGCGCTCGACGTGGGGGGAGCCGTCTCGGCCGTGATCATCGGCACGGCCATCACCGCGGGACTGGGGGCGTCCGGCCTGCTGTTGATGATCGTCTTCTTCTTGCTCGGCAGCGCCGCGACCCGCCTGGGCCACGCGCGCAAGGTCGCCCGGGGCATCGCCCAGGCGAAGGGAGGCGCCCGCGGCTGGCGCAACGCGTGGGCCAACGGCGGCGTTCCCGCCGTCCTCGCCGTTCTGGCCGCGATGACCCCCGCCGAGCTGGCGACGCTCTTCACCCTGGGCTACGCGGCGGCGGTGGCCACGGCCGCGGCCGACACGTGCTCCTCGGAGATAGGGAAGGCCTACGGCAGCCGCACCGTGCTCATCACGACGTTCCGCCCCGTTGCCCCCGGCACCGAAGGCGCGGTGAGCCTGGAAGGGACGCTCGCGGGCGCCGCCGCCGCCGTGCTGGTGGCGGTCATGGGACCTGTAGGCCGGCTCTACGCGTGGCCGCTCGTTCCGATCGTGGCCCTGGCGGGGTTTCTCGGCGCCCTGGCCGAGAGCGTCCTGGGCACGGTGGCCGAGCGCCGCGGTTGGATGGGCAACGACGCGCTGAACGTCTTGAACACCGCGTTCGGGGCCGGGATAGCGGCGCTGCTCCTGCGTGTTTTGTCGTAAGTTCGGGGGGGTTGCTACGGGCTACTTCTTCTTGTCCTCGTCGTCGAGGAGACCGTCCAGAAGCGAGTCGGAGGTCGGCGCGGCCGCCGAAGCAGGGCCGGTGGACGCGTCCTCGGCTTCGGCGTGGGCGATGATGTCGTCCAGGCTGGGCTCGCCCTCGCGGGGCGGCCTCGCCGGAGCTGCGTCCTCGACCAGCTCCTCCTCCGCCGAGGCGGGGATCCCGACGGGCCCATCCCTGTATTCGCCCAGGACCACCCGGGCCGCCCGCGCGATGCGGTCCTTCAGCCGCCAGCCGCGCTGCAGCTCCTTGACCACGACGTTGTGGTGCTCGGATTCGCTCACGGCCTCCGTAGCCACCGCCTCGCTGACGTGGGGATCGAACGGCAGGCCGAGCACGGGGATGCGCTCCAGGCCTTCGTCCTTCAACGTCTGCAGCAGCTGGGTGCGGACGAGGATCAGCCCCTCCACGAGCGGCGGGCTGGCGAAGTTCACCTGGGCCGCTTCCAGGGCCCGGTCCAGGTTGTCCATGATGTCGATGAACCTCAGCAGCAGCCGCTCGTGCCGCTGTTCGAACTTGCGCTCTGTGTTGCGCGTCGTGCGGTCGCGGAAGGTCTCGTTCTCCGTCTTGAGTTTGCGATAGGCGTCGAGGACCTCGCTCAGACGGTCCTCGGCCAGGCGGGCGCGGCGCTCGCCCTCGGCCGAAGGGACTTCGGGCGAGGGCGCCTCCAGCAGCTCCGCGAGTCCGCTGGTGGCCTCCTCGGGAGGCGGGTCTTCCTCGCGATCCTTGGCGGGCCTTTTCTCGGACACGAGCCTCCTGCGCTTCGAGACGGGACCTGGACTGTGGCGATTATAACAGCCGGGCGCGGCCCTCGGGCGCGCGCGCTACGACGCCAGAAGTGCCGTCAGGTCCATCACATTCGTCCCCGTCGGCCCCGTGACGATGAGGTCGCCCAGGGGGCCGAGGAAGCTCCGCGAGTCGTTCTCGGCCAGGAAGATCGAAGGAGGGGCCAACCCCAGCGCCTGCGCCCGCGCCAGCGTTCGCTCGTCCGCGACGCCGCCGGCGGCGTCGCTGCTGCCGTCGATCCCGTCGGTGGCGAGGCTCGCCACCACGGCCGGCACCGGGAACGCCGCGAGGGACTCGGCGGCGGCGACGACCAGCTCCTGGTTGCGCCCGCCGCGCCCGGGTCCGGTGACGGTCACCGTCGTCTCGCCGCCGGCCAGGAGGCACACGGGGGGGGCGGCCGGGAGGCCTGCTTCGACGCACTCCCGAAGGATCGCCAGGAGCGCCTTGGCCACCTCCCGTGCCTCCCCCTCCAGCCTCGTCGTCAGCACGAGCGGGCGCAGCCCCTGGCGGCGCGCCTCGTCCGCGGCGGCGGCCACGGAAAGCCGGTTGCTGCCGACGACGTCGAAGGCCACGCGGCGGAAGAGCGGATCGCCCGACTTGGGCGTCTCGGGCCGCTCTCCGCGGGCGCCGGCCTCGAGGTGGCGCCGCACGGCCGCGGGCACCATCTCCCGCACCCCCTTGCGGTCGAGCACGTCGAGGGCGGTGTCGTACGTGGTGGGGTCGGGCACCACGGGTCCGGACGCGATCGTCGATGGATCGTCACCGACGACGTCCGACAAGGCGAGGCACGCGATCCGCGCCGGCGCGGCGGTCCGCGCGAGCCCCCCGCCCTTGAGACGCGAGAGATGCTTGCGCACGGCGTTCAGCTCGCCGATGGACGCGCCCGCACGCAGCAGGGCCGACGTCGTCCGCGCCTTGTCGTCGAGCGTGAGTCCCTCGGCGGGCGCGGGCAGGAGCGCCGAGGCGCCGCCCGAGAGGAGCAGGAGGAGGAGGTCGTCGCCGCCCAGGCCGCGGGCGAGCGCCTCCACCTCGTCGGCGGCGCGCCGGCCCGCCTCGTCCGGGACCGGATGGCCGGCGAGCAGGCGCCGGGTCCGCGCGAGGGGAATGTGTTCGGAAGTGTCGACGGCCAGCGCGTCGGAAAGCGCGGGGCCGAGGATCTGCTCGGCCGCTCGGGCCATGGCCGAGGCGGCCTTGCCGGCGGACACGAGGACCAGGCGCCCGCGGCCCAGCGGGTAAGCGCGACCGGCCACGCGAAGCGTACGGCCGCGAACGGCGAGGTGGCGACGGACGAGTCGGGTAGGATCGGCGGCGGCGAGACCGGCAGCGAGAACGGCCGCGGCGGCGCGGCGCAGGCCGGGAGAGCCCCGGCGCCTGCTCAGTGTGCCTGGCGCGGATCCAGCTCGCTGAGGCGCGTGAGCAGCTCGAAGTTCTGGAGCAGGGTCTCGGCGACGGCGGGGAAGTCGTCGCGGCAGCACACCTGGTCCAGGTCGGCCATGAGCTTCGTGCAGGCCCGCTTCATCACGGCGCGGTTGCCTTCGTTCACGAGGCCGTTCAGCTCGAGCTGCTCCAGATGTCTCAGGAATTCTTCGCGGTAGAAGCTGGACAGGGCCTGGCGCAGGGCAGGGTCGGCTTTCTCAGATCCCACGGCACCTCCGGAAGGATGTTGCTCCCATCGTAGCCGGGCCCCCAGGGGCTGTCAATATTTGTGCCCGACGGGCTCAGCCTAGCGCCAGATGGGGCTCGGCGTTGAGATCCCAGCCCCCCCGCACCCCCTTCCGGAAGGCCACGAAGCCCGCGGCGCCGATCATGGCCGCGTTGTCGGTCGAGAGCGCGATCGGCGGCACGAAGAGAGGCAGGCCCAGCTCATCGGCGGCGCGGGCCGCCTCCTTGCGCAGCAGGCTGTTGGCGGCCACGCCGCCGGTCAGCAGCAGGCTCGCGGGCGAGTGCTCCTCCGCGGCCTGGCGCAGGCGTCGCACGAGGGCGGTGACGACCGCGCGCTGGAACGAGGCGACGAGATCCCTCACCTCCGCGGGCACGTTGCTGGGATCGGCCACCGGCGCGATCCCCGCCTTGCGCACGTGATGGAGCACGGCGGTCTTGATCCCGCTGAAGGAGAAGTCCGGCGTGCCGTCCTTGATCCGCGCGACCTTAAACTCCACCGCGCGGTCGTCGGCTCCCCGCGACAGGCGATCGATGACGGGCCCGCCGGGATACCCGAGGCCGAGCAGCTTGGCCACCTTGTCGAAGGCCTCGCCGGCGGCGTCGTCCCGGGTCCGCCCAAGGAGGCGATACTCGCCCTCGGCCGGCACCTCGAAGAGGCTCGTGTGGCCCCCGGACACCACGAGAGCCACCGCGGGCAGGGGCACCGCGCCGTCATGAGAGAGGAAGGGCGCCTGGAGGTGACCTGCGATGTGATGCACGGGAACGAGCGGCTTGCCGTGCATGAAGGCGACCCCTTTGGCGGCCTGCACGCCTACGAGCAGGGCGCCGACGAGGCCCGGCCCCTGCGTGACCGCCACCGCGTCGAGATCCGCGAAGCCGATCCCGGCCTCCGCCATCGCCCCCGCGATCACCGGACAGATGTTCTCCAGATGGTGGCGGGAGGCGAGCTCGGGCACCACGCCGCCGAACGGGCTGTGGATGGCGGCCTGGCTGGAGACGATGCTGGAGAGGATGCGCGTGCCGTCCTCGACGACCGCCGCCGCCGTCTCGTCGCAGGACGTCTCGATGGCCAGGATGCGCATGATCAGCCGCCGACAATTCGAGCCAGGCTCTCGCTGTACGGGGCTCGGGCGATGCCGCGCTCGGTGACGATGGCGGTCACGTACCGGTGGGGAGTGACGTCGAAGGCGGGGTTGCGCACCGCCACGCCTTCGGGAGCCATCCGGCGCCCTCCGTGGTGGGTGATCTCCTCGGCCGCGCGCTCCTCGATCGGGATCCCCTCACCCGACGGCGTGCGGAGGTCGATCGTGGAGATGGGCGCCGCGACGTAGAACGGCAGGCCGTTCTCGCGGGCGAGCACGGCCACGGTGTACGTGCCGATCTTGTTCGCGACGTCGCCGTTGGCGGCGATGCGGTCGGCGCCGACCACCACCGCGTCCACCTCGCCCCTCGCCATCAAGTGGCCGGCCATGCTGTCGGCGATGAGCGTGGTCGCGATGCCGTCCTGGGCCAGCTCCCACGCGGTGAGCCGGGCGCCCTGCAGGTAGGGACGCGTCTCGTCGGCGAAGACGTTGGCAACCTTGCCCTGCCGGGCCGCGGAGCGGATGACGCCCAGCGCCGTGCCGTAGCCGGCGGTGGCGAGCGCCCCCGCGTTGCAGTGGGTGAGGAGCCGGGCGCGCGGCGGGATCAGCTCCGCTCCGATGTCGCCCATGCGCCGGCAGGCCTCGAGGTCTTCGGCCTGGAGGGCGAGGGCCTCGTCGAGCAGGGCCTGGCGCAGCGGCTCGGCCCCCCGCCCCTGCTCGGCCTCGAACCGGCGCCGCATCCTATCGATCGCCCAGAAGAGGTTGACGGCGGTGGGGCGCGTAGAGGCGAGATCCCGGCAGATGCCGTCGAACTCCGCCCGCAGCGCCGCGCCTTCGGCGACGGTGTTGCGGACACCGAGGGCGATGCCGAGAGCGGCGGCCACGCCGATGGCGGGCGCGCCCCGGATGGCCATGTCCTTGATGGCGGCGGCAACCTGGCGGTGGTCGCGGCAGCGCAGCATCACCAGCTCGGCGGGAAGCCGCCGCTGGTCGATGAGGACGACCTCGCCGTCCTTCCACTCCACTGTGGGGACCATTCAACCATCCTAGCGGAGGAGCGCCGAGAGTCACAATCGGGCCCCCCCTTGGTCCAGGCGATACAATAACGATGGAGGCGCGAGCGGTGATTCCCGTCGACAAGGCCCTCGAGATCGTCCTCGATCACACCCCCGTGCTGCCCGCGGAGGAGGTGGACCTGGCGAACGCCGTCGGCCGCGTCCTTGCCGAGGACGTCCACGCCGATCTCGACCTGCCGCCGTTCGACCGCTCGGCGATGGACGGGTACGCGGTCCGAGCGGCCGACGTGGCCCAGACGCCCGCCATCCTCGACGTCGCCGGCCAGGTGCGCGCCGGCCAGTGGCCCGAGCGAGCGTTGGAGCCCGGGCAGGCGATCCAGGTGATGACGGGGGCTCCGGTGCCGCCGGGCGCCACCGCCGTGCAGCCGGTGGAGAAGACGCGGCCGGTGGAGGGCGGCCGGCGGGTGGAGATCCTCGCCCCCGTCGAGCCCGGCGCCCACATCGTGCGTCAGGGCGCGGAGGTGCGCGCGGGCGACCGGCTGCTGGACCGCGGGCGGACGATCGATCCCGCCTCGGTGGCGGTGCTGGCCACGGCCGGCAAGGGTCGCGTGCGCGTGGGCCGGCGCCCGACCCTGGCCATGCTCGTCACGGGCGACGAGCTGGTGGACGTGTGGGAGACGCCCGGCCGCGGGCGGATCCGCAACAGCAACGGGTACGCGGTGATGGCGCAGGCGCGGTGGGCGGGCGCGGAGGTGCGCTCCCTCGGCGTGGTGCCCGACCAGTCGGAGCGCATCGCGGAGGCGGTGCGCGACGGCTTCCGCGACGACGTGCTCGTCATCTCCGGCGGCGTCTCCGAGGGAGCGTACGACCTCGTGGAAGAGGTCCTGGCCCGCTTCGACGTGGGCCTCCTCTTCACCAAGGTCGCCATCAAGCCGGGCGCGCCGCTGGTCTTCGGACGTCGCGGAGACAAGCTCGTCTTCGGCCTGCCCGGCAACCCGGTGTCGGCCCAGGTGACCTTCGACGTCTTCGTCCGCGCCGCCCTGCTGCGGATGCAAGGGGCGAAGGTCGTGTCGCGGCCGCGGGTGGTGGTCGAGCTGCTCGACGCGGTGAAGAACCGCTCGGGCCGTCAGGCCTACTCGCCGGCCCGCGTCGGCTTCGATGGCGGCCGGCTCGTGGCGCGGCCGGTGTCCTCCCAGGGCTCCGCGGACGTCGTGGCCCATGCCCAGGCCAACGCGCTCGTCGTTCTCGAGGCGGGGCAGCTCCGGGCCGAGGCGGGAGAGAGGGTGCCCGCCCTGCTGCTGGGGAATTTCCTGGAGCGCGACGGTTCCGCATAGGCGAGCGTCGTCCCGCCTCACGCACCTCGACGCGCGCGGCGCGGCGCGTATGGTCGACGTCTCGGCCAAGCCCGTCACCGCCCGCGAAGCCGTGGCCCGCTGCCGCATCCGCATCGCCCCCGCCGCCCTGCGCCTGGCGCTCAGCGGACGCCTTCCCAAGGGCGGCGTCGCGGAAGTAGCCCGCCTGGCCGGGATCCTGGCCGCCAAGCGCACCGCGGAGGCGATCCCCCTCTGCCATCCTCTTCCTCTCACCCACGTGGACGTCGAGGTGCGGCCCCGGAGGGACGGCTTCGAGATCGAGGCCCGCGTACGCACCGAGGCGCGCACCGGCGCCGAGATGGAGGCGCTCCACGCGGTGGCCGTGGCCGCCCTCACCGTCTACGACATGGTCAAGGCCGCCGACAAGGCGATGACGATCACCGATATCAGGCTCGTGAAGAAAAGCGGAGGCAAGAGTGGCGACTACACCCGGCGATAGGTGCGCAGGCCAGGCGTGGCCGAGGTTCGTAGGAGCGATCCTGGCGGGGCTCGCGATGTCGGGGTGGGTGGACGCCCAGCCCGCCAATTCGCAACCCAATCTCTACCGTACGGTGGAGGGCTGGGCGAAGATGCCCGAGGGTCGGACGTGGGGAGCGACGAGCGCCGTGGACGTCGCCCGCGACGGCAAGTCCATCTGGGTCGGCGAGAGATGTGGCGCGAACACCTGTGCCGACTCGAGCTTGCCGGTGATCCTGCGGTTCGACGAGTCCGGACAGCTTGCGAACAGCTTTGCCGCCGGTATCTTCGTCTTCCCTCATGGCATCCACGTGGACCCGTCCGGCAACGTCTGGCTCACCGACGCGCGGGGGCGGGACGGGAAGGGGCACCAGGTGTTCAAGTTCAGCCGGGACGGAAAGCTCCTCCTGACGCTCGGGAAGGCGGGAGTCACCGGCGAGGGCCCGGACGTCTTCAATCAGCCCTCCGACGTCGCGGTCGCCGCGAGCGGCGACATCTTCGTCGCGGATGGGCACGACGAGAACTCGAACGCACGCATCGTGAAGTTCTCGAAGGACGGGAAATTCATCAAGACCTGGGGCAAGAGGGGATCGGCCGCCGGCGAGTTCGATACCCCGCACGGCCTGGCCTTCGATTCCGGGGGACGGCTGTTCGTCGCCGACCGGGGCAACAACCGGATCCAGATCTTCGACCAGGAGGGCAAGTTCCTGGAGGAATGGAAGCAGTTCAGCCGGCCGAGCGGGGTCTACATCGACAAGAACGACGTCCTCTATGTGGCGGACTCGGAGTCGAACAGCAAGACCAACCCGGGCTGGAAGCGTGGCATAAGGATCGGAAGCGCCAAGGACGGCAAGGTGACCGCCTTCATTCCCGACCCGGAGCCGGACCCGGAGAAGGTCGTGACGAGCGCGGCGGAAGGCGTGGCGGCGGATGCCCGGGGCAACATCTACGGCGCGGAAGTCGGTACACGGGCGCTGAAGAAATACTTGAAGAAGTAGGGTGCGCCGCTAGCCCCCCCCAGCTCAGTTTTTGGAAGCGCCGGGCCAGGGCGCTCCCTGGTCCGGCTTCACCACTGGCCCCAGGCCCTTGTACACGAACTT
>Ga0184632_10000908_pt1 | contig 11994 bp, 9 predicted proteins | sample PLM31_50_b1_FD_133153 | JGI IMG/M metagenome (GOLD analysis project Ga0184632, IMG submission 133153) | Groundwater sediment microbial communities from an aquifer in East River, Colorado, USA - PLM3-1_50_b1 | ecosystem: Environmental > Terrestrial > Soil > Riparian zone | place: USA: East River... | reverse complement strand
CGCCACCAGCCGGTGGCGGCGCGTCCGCAAGCTGGGCGACATCACCCGCCGCCACCGCGACGAACCGCATCCGAGCCCCACACCCGACCGAGTGGTGCTGCAGGGCGCGCTCGCCCGGCTGCCGGCGCGGCAACGGCAGGCAATCGTTCTGCACTACCTGGCCGACGCATCCGTAGCCGAAATAGCTCGGATCACGGGTGCCGCCGAGGGCACCGTGAAGTCGTGGCTGCACCGGGCGCGAGCCGCGCTGGCCGCCGAACTCGGTGACGAGTTCCTCAGCGAGGGGGTGCGCGATGCCTGAGCGCGAAGCCCTTCGGGTCGCCCTCGAAGATCTCCGCAGCGCTGCCCTGCCGGTGATCACTGCGCCGGGCGTCGAGCGCGTTCGCCGCACCGTGGCGCGCCGTCGATCAGCCCGCGTGGCTCTGGTGGCGTCGATAATCGGACTGCTCGCCGCAGCGGCCCTGGTCGTTCCCGGCCGGACCCGACCGGAGCCACCCGTGTACCCGACCCCGTCCGCGTCGACGACGCCGGAGCCGACGCCGTCATCGTCGGCCACGTCGACGCCATCACCCGCCCCGCCGTCCTCGACCAGCGCGGGTCCAGTGGCGGGCGGTCCGGGCAGCGGAGGATGCCAAATGAAGGGAGCCCCGGTCCCGTACGGAAACGACGAGGTTATCGACTGGCTGGCCCGCAATCCCCCGTACCGCGGCCCCTTCGACATCTGCCCGGGCGAGACGATCCGCGTATTCGTCGCGACGTACGAGTTCCGGCCAGACGGCTCCCAACGCCTCTACGACTTCGACGAAGCGGTCGTCACCTACGAGAACTACAGAGCCAGAACGGTCGTGAAGATCGCTCCTTGCTCCGGCGACCGGTACTGGGTGAGCGGGAACTTCGCCGTCGTACAGACAATCGGTAAGGGGAAGCACAACGCCTATCCCGACCACAGTGTGACCCGGCGCGGCGGGGTGCTACAGCGCTTCTCCGGCACACCATGTCCGCAACCCACGGTGACGCCGACGCCGTGACCTGTCAGCGCTAGTCCTCCGGGGCCTAGTCCTCCGGGGCAGGGTGCTGGTAGCCGACGTCGTCGGGGCGTAGCGGCAGGTCCACGTCGTCGCCGAACGGGGAGCCGGCGCCCTGGCGGTCGAAGGCGACCTCGGTCAGGGGGAGGTGGCCGTCCTCGCCGACCGGAGCGCCCTCGGACCGGCGCACGTCGCGGTGCCAGACGACGCCGTCGGGCACGACGCCGGCGGGCAGGTGCGCCCGGGGCCGGACGGGCGCCGGCGGCCGGACGATCGGGGCGGTCAGGCCATCGACATCGCGGCGGCCATTCGGCGAACCGTCGATCCGCGTCACCCCGCCGAACCCGGACTCCTCGGCCGCGATCTTCTCCTGTAGGCGGAGGATCCCGTGTAGCAGCGCCTCTGGTCGCGGCGGGCAGCCCGGCACATAGACGTCAACCGGGATGAGCTGGTCCACGCCCTTGGTGACGGAGTACGAGTCCCAGTAGGGTCCGCCACAGTTCGAGCAGGCGCCGAAGGAGATCACGTACTTCGGCTCCGGCATCTGGTCGTAGAGCCGCTTTACCGCCGGCGCCATCTTGTCGGTGACCGTACCGGACACGACCATCAGGTCCGCCTGGCGCGGACCGTGCGCGAACGGGATCACGCCCAGCCTGATGAAGTCGTGCCGGCCCATGCTCGTCGCGATGAACTCGATGGCACAGCACGCCAGGCCGAAGTTGAACACCCACAGCGAGTACCGCCGGCCCCAGTTCAGGACGAACCTGATGGGCTCACCTAGCACGCCCGGCAAAGCCGACACGACTCACCGCCCGAGGATCACTAGGTCCACGCCAGCACGCGTTTACGCCAGGCGTACAACAGTCCCAGGGCGAGCACCCCCACGAAGATCGCCATCTCGACGACGGCCGCCGTACCGAAACCTTGATCATCGAAGATCACCGCCCACGGGAAGACGAATACGGCCTCGACCGCGAACAGGACGTAGAGGTACGCGTAGACGTAGTACCGGATCTGCGCCTGGGCCCAGTCGCCGCCGACCGGGTCGAGCCCACATTCGTAGGTCGTCAGCTTCTCCGGCGTCGAGTCCGTCGTGCGCAGCAACCTGTTGGCGCCCATTGCGACCACGAAAACCAGCACGCCCGCGACGAGGAGCAGCCCGAGTGTCGCGTACGAGCCGAGGTATCCGCCCACGATCGCAGCCTAGCCCAGATCGATCGAGCCAGGCGCACCGGCGATCAAGCGTCGGCTCGGCGACATTTCGCACCCTGCCTGTCCTCGCTCGGAGGCGGCGTCGGCGTCTTGGCAATCAGGTGAGTCTCGCCGACGCGCTACGCTCGCCGCCCGTACCAGCCCTCATGAGTTCCTGATCGGTCGGCAGCGGTGTGTCGAGGTGCGCGCTCGGCTCCGGACGGGCAGGATTTCCGCGCGACGGCATCGGTGCGCGTGCTGGGATGGAGGTCGTAGCCGTGGGTATCCGGAACAAGGAGCGCCGGGCCGCCAAGGCGAAAGACCGCCAGCGCCGCGCGCGCGACCGAGCGGCACGTGGCCAGGTCGACGACGATCCTCTCGACTTCGGCGTGGATGCGCGAGCCTGGTGGGTCCACGACACACTCATCGCCGCGCTCAATGCAGTGGATCTCGATCGGCCCGGCGCTCCCATCGCCCAGGTTCAGACCCTCGCAGACGCGACCAGGAAGCCCGATTTCGCCCCGCTCATCGACAACGTACTGGTCGAGCTCGTCAGCGACCAGGTGCCGCGGCTGTGGAAGCGGGGCTGGCAACCGGCGGACGTGGTGTGCACGCTGCGCCGCAGCCTCAAGGTCTCCGACCTGGTCCTGGCGATGGCGGCGGACAGCATGGCGGCCCACCTCGCCACCTTCGCGCCCGCCACTGTGGACGGGCGCTTCAGCGGTCAGCTGGCATCGCTGCGGGCCGACCCGACCGGTTGGCATGCCACCGACTTCGTCGGCTGCTGGACCGAGCGGATGGGCGTCAGCAGATCCGAGGTCATCGGGTCGGTGGTCATGCTGGCAGAGGCCCTGGGTCGCCTGCCGTCCATCGGTGTGCTGTGCCCGCTTCCCGGCGAGGCACGTCGTGGCCGCGGCGCCGCTGGCGTGGACCCGAAGGTGTTGGTGCGGGTGCGTGGTCTGCTCGCCAAGGCCGAGTCCAGCGGGTACGAGGCCGAGGCGGACTCGCTAACCGCCAAGGCTCAGGAGCTCATGGCCCGTTACAGCATCGACCATGCGCTGTTGACTGTGACCGGGCCGACTCCCGACGAGCCGGGTGGCCTCCGGATCGGGGTGGACAACCCCTACGAGGGCGAAAAGGCGATGCTGCTGGACCGTGTCGCGCGCGCCAACCGCTGTCAGGCGATCCAGTCATCGCAGCTCGGCTTCGTCACCGTGCTCGGCTTCCCCGCGGATCTGCGCGCGGTCGAGGTGCTCTACACCTCGCTGCTGGTGCAGGTGACCAGGGCGATGCTACGGGACGGCTCTCGGCCCACGGCCGGGGGCGGCAACCGCACCGTGGCGTTCCGCCGCTCGTTCCAGCAGGCGTTCGCCGTCCGGATCGGGGAGCGCCTGGCGGGGGTCAGCGAGACAACCGTTCGTGCGGGTGCGGCCAGCGACGACCGCCTGCTGCCCGTACTCGTCGGACGCGAGCAAGCGGTGAAGCGGTTCGCCGACGAGCTGTTCCCGGACGTAACCTACGAGCGGGCGACCGGTGGATATGACCGCGAGGGATGGTCCCTCGGCACACACGCCGCCGACCTCGCCCCGTTAACCGAGATCCCTTCCCTGGGCGACGCGCATGCCGACGCGCCAGCCCCGCCGCCCGCGCCGCCCGACCGGTAAGCGTCCTTGCAACGAGTTGCACATCGTAGGCAGTCGGCTGTAGCCTGTGTGCAGGCGAGCGACCCATGTCTCGTGGGGAGGGCGACGATGGCGTCACAGACGGTCGGATTCGCGATCTCGGACGAGGATCGCGAGCGTCTCGACCGGCTGGTCGAGCACTTTGGGGCCGGCAACCGGTCGGCGTACCTGCGGGCGACGCTGAAGGTGATGGAGTCGTTGCGTCGGGCCGAGCGCCTGCGGGAGCTGCAGGCGGCGAACCACCGCCGGGTGGCGGAGCGCGGAATCACCCCGGACGAACTGCCGGACCTGGTCCGCGAGGCGTACAAGAGCTCCGCTGCGTGAACCTGCCAGGGCCGGTGCCGACGCCGGTCGTCTTCGACGTCAACGTCCTGGTTCAAGCGATCGCCACGGGTAACAGCCCCTATATCTCGTGGCCCTCGCCGCCGCCGGTCTCGGGCAACCCCTTCGCGGACTGTCTGGGAGTCATCAACGACGCTGCCGAGTTCGCGCTGTGGCTGTCGCCGCACATCCTCGAGAACACAGCTCGGGCGCTGATGGCCGTGGTCGGCACTCCGAAGGACGAGGCGGACGACTATCTCGACATCCTGGCCGAGATGGCCGAGGACTCGGGCGGCGGGACTCTCACGCCGCCGCGCACGGTCCATGACTGCCGCGACGACGAGGACAACCTCGTGCTCGACCTCGCCGCCGAGGTCGGGGCGCTGCTCACCGTGTCCGAAGACGCCGACCTGACCAGCATGTCGCCCTGGCGCGGAGTCCCCATCCTCCGCGCGGCTGAGTTCACGGGCCGGGTCGATGCCATGCGCCGGCAACGGCGCCGCCCACGGCGGAGTTGACGGCCCGACCACGGGTGTACCCGGGTATACAGGGGTCAGATGAACCCGCCGTGCTCGCCGATGTCGGCACTATGCCCGCCGGAAGCACGAAGACGCTGATCGGAGATCGCCACTGTGCGCGAACCGAGCAGCGAGACCGCACGTTGTAATTACGGAGGATGGCGATCTTCCCGCCTCCCGCGCCGGGAAGATCGCCGTCGGAGCCTGTTGAGTCGTGCCCACGACAGTCCGAGAGGAGTGCCGACGTAGGCTCACAGGTGTAGGAAGGAACACGGCCCACTAGGCACATGCGGCGCCCGCCGCAGTGCGGCCTCCAAGGAGGTCCATCACCGTGACCAAGCAGGTCCGACAACTGGATCGGGTGGTCATCCGCTTCGCTGGCGATTCCGGCGACGGCATGCAGCTAACCGGCGACCGATTTACCTCAGAAACAGCCCAGCTCGGCAATGACATCTCCACACTGCCGAACTTCCCGGCCGAGATCCGGGCTCCCGCCGGCACCCTTCCTGGCGTATCAAGCTTCCAGGTGCATTTCGCGGACTTCGACATCCTCACGCCGGGCGACGCGCCGAACGTGCTCGTGGCCATGAACCCCGCGGCGCTGAAGGCGAACCTCGCCGACCTGCCCCGCGGCGCGGACATCATCGTCAACACCGACGAGTTCAGCACGCGCAACCTGACGAAGGTCGGCTACTCGACCAACCCGCTCGAGGACGGCTCCCTGGACAGCTACGCGCTGCACCCGGTCGCCCTCACCAGCATGACGGTGGCCGCGCTGGCGGCGCATGACGTCTCGAAGAAGGACGCCGAGCGGGCGAAGAACATGTTCGCCCTCGGCCTGCTCTCCTGGCTGTACTCCCGCCCGCACGAGTCGACCATCGGGTTCCTGCAGCGCAAGTTCGCCGCTCGGCCCGAGCTGGCCGAGGCGAACGTGGCCGCGTTCAGGGCCGGCTGGAACTTCGGCGAGACGACGGAGGACTTCGGCGTCCGGTACGAGGTCAAGCCGGCCAGCATGCCGGCGGGCAATTACCGCAACATCACCGGCAACGTGGCGCTCGCCCTCGGGCTGGTCGCCGCCGGCGTCCGGTCGCGCCTGCCCGTCTTTCTCGGGGCGTACCCGATCACGCCGGCCAGCGACATCCTGCACGAGCTGAGCAAGCACAAGCGCTTCGGCGTGACCACGATGCAGGCCGAGGATGAGATCGCGGCCGTCGGGGCCGCGCTCGGTGCCTCGTACGGCGGCTCGCTGGGCGTCACGACGACGAGCGGCCCGGGCGTCGCGCTCAAGGGTGAGACGATCTCGCTCGCCATCGCCCTGGAGCTGCCGCTGATCGTGGTCGATGTGCAGCGGGCGGGCCCATCCACGGGCATGCCCACCAAGACGGAGCAGGCCGACCTCAACATGGCGCTTTACGGACGCCACGGCGAGGCCCCGGCCGCGGTGATCGCCCCGCGCTCGCCGGCCGACTGCTTCTTCGCGGCGCTCGACGCGGCCCGGATCGCGCTGACCTACCGAACGCCGGTGCTACTGCTATCGGACGGCTACATCGCCAACGGCTCGGAGCCGTGGCTGCTGCCCGACGTGGCGGAGCTGCCCGACCTGCGGGTCGACTTCGCATCCGAGCCAAACGGGCCCGACGGCAAGAGTTTCCTGCCCTACCTGCGCGACCCGACCACCCTCGCCCGGCCGTGGGCGGTGCCGGGCACGCCGGGGCTGCAGCACCGCATCGGCGGCCTCGAGAAGGCCGACAAGACCGGCGACATCTCCTACGACCCGGCCAACCACGACTTCATGGTGCGCACGCGGGCCGCGCGCATCGAGGCGATCGAGGTGCCCGATGTCGAGGTCGAGGACCCCGACGAGACCGCCCGCGTACTGGTGCTGGGGTGGGGCTCGACGTACGGGCCCATCGGTGCCGCCTGCCGCGCCATGCGCCAGCGCGGGCTGACGATCGCCCAGGCCCACCTTCGGCACCTCAACCCGATGCCGAAGAATCTGGCCTCGGTACTGAGCCGCTACGAACGCGTCGTCATTCCGGAGATGAACCTGGGCCAGCTCGCGCACGTCATCCGGGCCCGGTATCTGGTCGACGCCATCCCATACAACCAGGTCCGCGGGCTCCCGTTCAGCGCCACGGAGCTGGAATCCATGCTGGAAGAAGTTGTGAAGAATGCGTAACCCACAGGGGGCTACGCCCCCCATGCGCCCCCCAAAGGCTACGAGCCCTTCGGGCGCTGAATCTGTTTCCCTTCGCCTGACGGCGAAGGACTTCAAGACCGACCAGGAGGTGCGCTGGTGCCCCGGCTGCGGGGACTACGCGATCCTGGCGGCGGTGCAGGGGTTCATGCCCGAGCTGGGCATCCCCAAGGAGCGCATCGTCTTCGTCTCCGGCATCGGGTGCTCCTCGCGCTTCCCCTACTACATGGACACCTACGGGCTGCACTCCATCCACGGCCGGGCGCCGGCCATCGCCACGGGCCTGTCGGTCACGCGGCCCGACCTGCAGGTCTGGGTCGTCACCGGCGACGGTGACGCGCTGTCGATCGGCGGCAACCACCTCATCCACGCGCTGCGCCGCAACGTCAACTTCAAGATCCTGTTGTTCAACAACCGGATCTACGGCCTGACCAAGGGGCAGTACTCGCCGACGTCCGAGCTCGGCAAGATCACAAAGTCGACGCCGGCCGGCTCGGCGGACTCGCCCTTCAACCCGATCTCACTCGCGCTGGGGGCCGAGGCGAGCTTTGTCGCCCGTACCATCGACTCGGACCGCAAGCACCTCCAGCAGGTCCTCCGCGCGGCGGCCGCCCATGAGGGCTCGGCGTTCGTCGAGATCTACCAGAACTGCAACATCTTCAACGACGGCGCCTTCGACCTGCTCAAGGAGCCCGATACGCGCGACGAGGCGCTCATCCGGCTCGACCACGGCCAACCGATCACCTTCGGCAAGGATGGCGAGTGGTGCGTCGTGCACCCGCCCGGCGGCTTCGGGCTGGAGGTACGCGAGACCGCCTCGGTGGCCGCCGAGGAGATCGTGGCGCACGACGAGACCGTGGCCGAGCCGGCGTACGCGTTTGCGCTGTCCCGGCTGCCGGGCACTGGGCTGGCACACACGCCGATCGGCGTGTTCCGCAAGGTCGACCGGCCAAGCTACGACAACCTGGTACGGGCGCAGGTGGACGCCGCGAAGGCGCAGGTCACCGACCCCGAGGCCGAACTAGCCGGCCTGCTCAACTCCGGCGACACCTGGACGATGTCCTAGTCTAAATGTCCGTTGATCTAGGGGTTATGCTCGTGAGTTGATCTCCAACCACGAGCCTAACCCCTAGATCAACACAGCAGCCAGAGCAAGCAAGAGCAGCCTGGGCCGGGCCTAGAACGTTGGCATAGTGAGGTCGGCGGTCGGATCTGCGTCGATGGACAGCCGCACCAGGGCGTGCGCGAGATCGGGATGGTCCACCGCGAGCGCGTAGGCGGTCGCCTCGGCGAGCGGCATACCGGCGCCCTCGCCATACGCGGCGTCGAACGCGGCGTCGCCCATCGTGTGGCGAACGGCCGACTCGTGCCGGCGCCCCATCGGCCCGACCGCGCCGGCGTTGGACCTCAGCCGCGTCCGGGCCGCCGCCGCCGCGCCGAAGAGAGTCGCGGCCTGGGTCATCTCGCCGCCGAGGGCACACCGCACGGCCATGGCCGTGAGCGCCTCGCAGGCGGCCCAGTGATAGCCGTGGGTCATCCGGAAGCGCAGCGCCACCACGAGATGGTCGTGGGCGGCGATGAGATCGCCGCGGGAGAGCGCCACGAGGCCGAGCAGCATGTCGATGCTGCGTCGGCCGCGCTCGGTCGGGTGCGTGGCCGCCGCCGCCCGGGCCTGGCCGAGCTCGCTGGCCGCCTCGGCCAGCGACCCCCGGCGCCACAGGAGCTGGGCCAGGCAGAACGTGGCCGGCAATGCCTCCGCGGCCACATGACGGGCTCGCGCCCATTCGATGACGTCGCGGCAGGCGCGCTCGGCCTCCTCCTCGCGCCCCAGCGCGACCAGTGCCTCGCCCCGGCAGGCGCTCACCCGGGCGATCAGCGACGCGTGGCCGCTGCGCCAGGCTGCGTCCTCCGCCTGGACCAGCAGGCGCAACTGCTCGCCGTACTCCCCGTCGGCGCCCGCATGCCGGGCATAGACGTGGTACGCCACCGCGAGCTCGTTCGTCGGCACCTCCTCGGCCGAGGGCCCCGTGCCGAGCCTGCCGAAGAGTCGGTAGAGCCACAGCCGACCCTCCCGAGCCAGGCCCCGTTCGCGCCACCACTCGTCGAGCTGAACGGCCAGACGGAGGCCGTCGCGCACCCGCCCGGTGCTGACGCTCCAGTTCAGTGCCGAGCGAACCTCGGCCGCCAGTTGGTCGAGCGGGTAGGTAGACAGCGTCACCGGGCGACCTTCGGCATCCGTCTGCGCCAACTCCAGCGCGTGCAGGGCCCAGGCCAGGTGCAGGTCCCGCGCGGCAGCCTCCTCCCCGGCGGCGACCAGGGCGCGGGCGGCGAATGCGCGGATCGGGTCAAGCAGGCGGTACGTCAGGTCCGCGCCGCTCTCCGCCGGTTCGGCGGTGACCAGGGACTTGTCGACCAGCACCGCAAGCGGGTTGAGCGCCGTGTCGCCGGCGACCCACTCGACGGTGGCGAGGTCGAACGAGCCCGCGAAGACGGAGAGCTGGCGGATCAGAGCGGCGGCGTCCGGCGGCAGCGTTCGGTAGGACCAGTCGACGGTCGCCCGCAGCGTGCTGTGGCGGTGCCGGCCGACCGCCGCGGTACCGATGCCGCTGAAGGCCGGCTCACCGGCGTCGAGCGTACCCAGAAGATCATCGAGGCGGTCCGCGAGCTGGCCGGCCGAGAAGAGTCGCAGCCGCGCGGCGGCGAGTTCGAGAGCGAGCGGAAGTCCGTCCAGGCGCTGCGCCACGCGGCGCAGATGGATCAGCTCGTCCGGTCCCGCCGCGCGGCCACCCCGGGCCGCCGCGGCCCGCTCGAGGAGCAGCGCCACCGCATCGGACATGCCGCCGGCCGAGGGCTCGCCCAGGCTCAGCGGCGGGATGCGCCAGATCAGCTCGCCGGGCGCACCGAGCGGCTCGCGGCTGGTCGCCAGCACGCGAACCCCGGGCCCGGAACTGAGCAGCCGGCCGACGATCTGCGCCACGGCGCCCAGATGCGCATCACAGGTGTCCAACAGCAGGAGAAGGCTGCGGGTGCCCGCGTACTCCGCGATCGTGTCCAGGATCGGGCGACCCGGCTCCGGCCGTACGCCGAGCACCTCCGCGACCGCGACCGCGGCCAGATACGGGTCCGTCACGGCGGCGAGGTCGACGAACCACACGCCGTCCCCGAAGTTGGGCACGACCTCGCCCGCCAGCTCGAGCGCCAACCGCGTCTTGCCGGCGCCGCCGGGCCCAACGACCGTGATCAACCGGTGGGCCGCGAGCACGCCCCGCAGCTCGTCGCGCTCGCGGGTCCGGCCGACGAACGTGGCGGCGGGCGCGGGCAGATTGTGCGGGGCCGCCGCGAGCGTACGGGGCCTGGGAAACTCCCGGTCGAGCCCGTCCACGACGACCTGGAACAGGCGTTCCCGCCCGTCGAAGCCCCGCAGCTGGTAGAGCCCGAGGTCCAGCAGGGAGGTGCCCGCCGGCAGGTCCGCGGCGAGTCGGGCCGTGGCGCCGGAACAGAGCACCTGACCACCGTGCGCGGCGGCGGCAACCCGCGCCGCGCGGTGAACCTCGGGGGTCGCGTATTCACCCGCCTGCGGCTCGGCGTAACCCGAATGAAGCCCCATCCGCACCCTCGGGCGCGCTTGCGGCAGCGGCCACCGATGCTCGGCGAACGCCTGCTGCGCCTCGACGCAGGCCCGAAGCGCGCCGGCAGCGTCGGGGAAGGCCGCGAATACCGAGTCGCCCTCGGTGAATAGGGCTACCCCGTCCGCCGCGCCGAGGGCGCGCCGAAGTATCCGCCGGTGCTCCGCGAGCACTGGCCTGTACTGAGTGCCGAGCAGTTGCGCTAACCGGGTTGATCCCTCTATGTCGGTGAAGAGGAATGTCACCAGGCCGCTCGGCAGGTCGAGCAATGCCGACACGGACGAACCTCCGCCCCCCTTGGAAGTCGCGCTCATCGTGCCCCACGGCGCCGAGCCCCCGCATCGGTGGAACGGGCGGGTTAGATCAACCCAAAGTCCCCGCCAAAGGTAAGCCCAGCAGCCACTCGTTTACCGACACCGGCCGCGCAGGTAAACGATGGTCAACTGATCAGCTAACGGACGGCGGGCGGTGGTCGTTGCGGGTCCGCACGGATGGAACTGTTGCGACCAATGGGGCGGGCCAAAGGTTGCCGACTTAAGCCCGATCGGCGAACCGAACGGCACGCTTGTCGGCGATACTCGACGTGTGGTTGGTCCGGGGGAGCACGACGATACGAGTCAGACGGCCGAGGCGCTCGATGCTCCGCTCGCAAGCTTCGCGGAAGCCGACGCGGACACCGCCCCGGCCGCGGCGGCCGCGGCGGTCGCGACCGACACCGTCGCGACGGACACCGTCGCGACCGACGCCGTCGCGACGGGCGCAGTGCCCATACGGGCGGGACGGCGCCGGGCATCGGGCCTGGTGCTCCCCGTGGTGGTCTTCGTCGTATTGCTGGCCGCCGGCGCGGTGATCGGCCGTTGGGTCGTTCCCGGCGCCGGACCGGATCAGCAGCCCGGCGCCGCCGCGTCGCCGACGCCGGTGCTCGGGGCCGGCGGTGCCCCGACCGCGTCGCCGACCTTGCCCCCGCTCCCGACGCCGCCGGCCCGACCAGCAGACGCGCTTGCGCCGTGGGCCGGACAGATCGGCCAGATCCTCGCCGTGCCGGAGGTGGCCATCCAGGCGTACGGATACGCTCAGCTCGAACTGAGACGGACCGACCCGGCGTGCAACCTCGCGTGGACGACGCTCGCGGGCATCGGCGAGGTCGAGTCCCACCACGGGCAGGCGAGCGGGGCCGTGCTGGAGCAGGGCGGGCGGTCGTCGCCCGCGATCGTGGGGCCGTTGCTGGACGGCCAGGATGGTCGGCCGTTGGTGCGCGACACCGACGCTGGCGCGTTCGACGGCGACGCGACCTACGATCGGGCGATGGGGCCGCTGCGACTGATGCCCTCGATGTGGCGAGCGCAGGCGATCGACGCCGACGCCGACGGCATCCTCGACCCGTACGATATCGATGACGCCGCGCTCGCTTTGGCCCGCTTGCTGTGTTCTGGG
>Ga0184632_10000907_pt1 | contig 11999 bp, 15 predicted proteins | sample PLM31_50_b1_FD_133153 | JGI IMG/M metagenome (GOLD analysis project Ga0184632, IMG submission 133153) | Groundwater sediment microbial communities from an aquifer in East River, Colorado, USA - PLM3-1_50_b1 | ecosystem: Environmental > Terrestrial > Soil > Riparian zone | place: USA: East... | reverse complement strand
GTTGCTGGGCACCTTCGCGAAGCGAAGCTGCCCCAGCGCGCCCTCGCTTACGCTCGGGCGGCAAGGGGGCGCGCCGCTAGCGCCCCCTTGCTCAAAGGAGAGGCGGGCGGAGTAAGATCGTGCCTGGAGGCTCACCATGGCGAAAGAGTTCCTGACCGACATCAAGACCTTGCGCGACCGAGCGCGGCAGCACATCGAGAACGGGGCGGTGACGGAAAACTACAAGGCGGACCGCCCGACCGTCATCCGGATCCTCAACGAGGCCCTGGCCACCGAGATCGTGTGCGTGCTCCGCTACAAGCGCCACTACTTCATGGCCTCAGGGATCCATGCCCAGGCCGTTGCCGCCGAGTTCCTGGAGCATGCCAACGAGGAGCAGGGCCACGCCGACCAGATCGCCGAGCGCATCACGCAGCTCGGGGGCGAGCCCAACTTCAACCCTGAAGGGATGCTCACCCGCAGCCACTCCGAGTACAAGGAGGGCGGGACGCTGGAGGACATGATCAAGGAGGACCTCATCGCGGAGCGGATCGCGATCGACTCCTACGCCGACATGATCCGCTACGTGGGCCACGACGACCCCACGACCCGCAGGATGCTGGAGGGCATCCTGGCCATGGAGGAGCAGCACGCCGACGACCTGGCCAAGCTCCTGGCCACCCTCGACTCCAAGAAGGGCTGAAGACGTGGCGGAGTGGCCGCCCGCGGCGTTCATCGTCCTGGCCGACCGCGCCGTCCTCTTCGTCACGGGCCCGCCTCGCCTGAAGTTCCTCCACAACATCCTGAGCAACGACGTCGAGAGCCTGAAGCCCGGCCAGGGCCGCCGGGCTGCCCTCATGGACGTCAAGGGACATCTCCTCGCGTTCGTGAGGGTGCTCGTGGATGCGGACGCGGTGCGGCTCGAGGTCGCCGGGAACCAGCGGGAAGCCGTCGAGAAGGTGCTCGTCCACTACCGCGTCGCCACGCCCGTTCGCTTCGCCGCGCGGACCGACGTGGTCATCGCCGTCGTGGGTCCGGAGGCGCGCGCCGCGCTGGCCCGGGCGGGGGCGGAAACGCCGGAGCTTGCCGAAGAGGGCCACGTGGCCGCACGCGTGGCCGGCACGGACGTCCACGTCGCGCGAGCCGGAGACCTGCCCGGCACCGGTTATGTCCTCCACGTCCCGCCGGACGCGGTGGCGCCGTTGGTTTCGACGTTGGAGGCGGCCGGCGCCACGAAGCTGTCGCCCTCCAGCCTCGATGCGTTGCGCGTCGAGGCCGGCCGGCCCTGGTACGGTCCCGACGTCACCGAGGCCAATCTCCTGCACGAGACGGGACTTATCGGCGAGTACCATTCACCCACGAAGGGCTGCTACGTCGGCCAGGAAATCGTCGCGCGCCTCGAGGCGCGGGGAGGCAACGTCAACAAGCTGCTGCGGGGCCTGCGTTTGACGTCGCCGGCCGCCGCGGGCGACACGGTGACGGCGGAGGGCAAGGATGTGGGACGCGTCACGACCGCCGCCGTCTCGCCCCGCTTCGGCCCGGTGGCCCTCGCCTACGTGCATCGCAGCCGGTCGGACCCGGGCAGCATGGTGGAGGTGGGGGGCGCATCGGCCACGGTCGTCGCGCTTCCCTTCGCGGAGGCAGGTTGAAGATCTATACCCGCACCGGGGACGAGGGCGAGACCGGCCTCGGCGACGGCGCCCGAGTGGGCAAGGACACACCGCGGGTCGAGTGCTACGGCGAGGTGGACGAGCTCAACGCGTGCCTCGGCGTCGTGCGGAGCCAGCACGAGGATGAAGGTCTGGACGTCCTGCTCGCCCAGGTGCAGAAGGACCTCTTCGCCCTCGGCGCGCAGCTGGCCGACCCCCAGGCGCGCGTGGCCGAGCGGAAGCCGAAGGCGGCCGTGACCCCTGCGCACGTGAAGGGGCTGGAGGACGCGATCGACACGAGGCAGGAGTCGCTTCCGCCGCTGAAGGCGTTCATCCTGCCCGGCGGCTCGGCCGCGGCGGCACTGCTCCACTTCTCGCGCACGGTGTGCCGGCGCGCCGAGCGCCGGGTGGTAGCGCTCTCGCGCCACGAGCAGGTGGACCCGCTCGTTCTGGCTTATCTCAACCGGCTCTCGGACCTGCTCTTCGTCCTCGCGCGTGAGGCCAACCGCACGTCGGGGGTGCCCGAAGACACGTGGTGAAGCTGCGGCCGGCGGTGGTCGAGGCCCTGGCCGGCTTCGGCATCGTCCCCGCGCCCGACGAAACACCGGAGCAGTTGCGTGCGCGGCTGAACGATCGCTACCTCGAAGAGGTGCGCGCGCTCAAGCAGCGCCAGCGTTCCGGCGAGATCCCTCTGCGGGAGTACGCGGGACACGTCCAGTCCCTCAAGGAGCGTTACGACTTGCTGGGCCTTCCTCTGGCGCACTGGCGGGAGGGGGGGCCGGGGGGCGGCCGATGATGCTTTCGAGCGTCTGACCCAGCGCCAGCAGGCCGCGGTCACTGCCGGCCGGCCCGGCGAACTCGATGCCGACCGGCAGACCGTCCCGCGTGAGCCCCGCACAGAGCACGAGCCCCGGGAGCCCGGCGCAGCTCGCGGGCGCGATATTGCGGGACATCGCGGCCCTGAACGGCATCTTCTTGCCGCCGATCTCGACCTCCTGGTCCTGGCCGATGGGCGTGGCCGGCACCAGCGTGGTGGGATAGACGATCGCGGCCACGCCCGTGCTGCGGAAGCACTCCTCGAAGGCCTGCTGTAGAGCCGGCCGATGGACGTCCCGGGCCTGCGCGTAGACCTCGTCCGACACCCAGAGCCGGCCTCCGGGAGATGTACGCGCCTCGAGAGGCTCCCGGATGTTCTCGCCGACCAGGCCCAGGAGCTGCTTGAACGTGACCCCCGTCTCGAACTCCCTGAGGTATCGCGTGATCATCGGCAGCGTGTCGTGGCAGATGATCGGGAAGTTGGCGGCCTCGACTCGCTCGGCGAGGCCCGAAACGTCCGCCTCCACGAACGTCACCCCCGCGTGACGGAGCTTGTCCAGGGCCTCCCCCGTGACGCGTGCGACTTCCGGATCCAGGTCGGTGAAGAACTGGGCCCGCGAGACCGCCAGTCGGACTGCACTCGGTGCGAGGGGCACGAGCGGATCGAAGTCCCCCGTCATCACCGCGTCGAAGAGGGCCAGGTCGGCCACCGTGCGTGCGTGCGGCCCTACGGTGTCGAACAGCGGCGTCAGGGGCATCACGCCGCGCGAAGGGTAGCGGAGCGTCGTGGGCCGGAATCCGGCGATGCCGCACAGCGCGGCCGGTACGCGGATCGATCCGCAGGTGTCCTCGGCGACGCCGAGCGGGGCCATGCGCGCGGCGATCGCCACGGCGGTGCCGCCGCTGCTTCCCCCCGGAATCCGCGTCGAATCGTAGGGATTCCTCACCGCGCCGAACGCCATGTTGGTGCTGGTGTAGCCGAGCGACATCTCCTGGAGGTTGGTCTTACCGAGCACGATGGCGCCGGCGTCGCGGAGGGCCCTCACGGACGGCGCGTCCTCCTTCGGACGAAAGTGCCGCAGCGATGCGGTCCCCGACGTGGTGGGGTAATCCCGCGTGTTGACGCTGTCCTTGATCGGGATGGGCAGGCCGTGGAGCGGCCCCAGCCGGCCCCCGGCGGCGCGGAGCCGGTCGGCCGCGCGCGCGGCCTCCTTCACCCGGTCGGGAGAGATGGAGATGAACGCGTTGAGGTGCCGGCCGGCGTCGCACCGGGCCAGGAGCGCGGTCGCGTAGTCTTCCGCCTTCAGGCCACCCTGGCGCATCCGCGCGACCGCGTCGACGGCCGAGAGCTCGATCACCGATCCGCTTTCCTCTTGAGGCGGCCCTGCATCCCCATGAGGCGATAGCTTTGGCGCAGCCAGGACTGCACCTCCGCGTCGAGCTGCCGGGGCTCCGTGACGTGCAGGCGATGGCTCCACCATCGCGGCACGACCTCGTCTACGCGGACGAACCGGCGCGACCGCAGGGGCCTGGGCAGCGCGAAGCTGCACGTCATGCCCTCCTCCGACAGGCGCGTGATGCCCGCGAAGCGCACGCGGCCCAGGAACGTGATGCGGGTCTTCGCGGGCGAGACGTGGTACTCGCCGCAATTGGCGATCATTCGCTCGAACCGCTCGTACAGCTTTCGGGCCCGAGGTCCCATCCGGCGGTGCCAGTCTTCGAGCGTGGCCTGGCCGCAGGAATGCCAGAGGTTCCGGGTGACGAGCTTGACCCCGCACTTAGGGCAGGTCCACAGCTCGCGGGTGCTAGTAGACATCCAGGTCCCGGCCGATCACGAAGTGGGCCGAATACCGCGCGAGCATCTCGGCCTGCAGCTCTTCCGGCGACACGGTCGAGTAGTGATAGATGATGAGCAAGCGCGGCTTGGCCTCCCGCGCGAGGTCCGCGAGCTGGGCGGTCGTCGTGTGGTACTTGGCGGCAAAGCGCTGGAACGTCTCCGGTCTCGTGGCCAGAAACGCCGGCGTGAGCGTTTCGTGGATCAGCACGTCGCAACCGCGGCAGGCGTCTATCGTCGCCTGGGTGGGGTTCGTGTCGCCCGAGACGACGATGCTGCGGTCCGCGGTGTCGAAGCGATACCCGTAGCTCTCCATGGCGTGCTTGGTTGCGAAGGCGGTCACGGTAACGTTCGCGTCCTTGTAGACGACCCCGGGGCTGACCTCGTGCGGGTTGACCTGGTGGCCCTCGGGGAAGCCACGCTGGTTGCCGTCGGGATTCGTACGCGTCTCGATGTCGACGCGGTACGCCTCGAGCAGGTGCTCCGTCATCGCTTTGAGGCCCTTCGGCCCGTAGACCTCCAGGGGGACGCGTCGGCCCACCGTCCAGGGGGTGAAGATCAGGTCCGGGTAGCCGACCGTGTGATCGGAGTGGAGGTGCGTCGCGAAGGCGACACGCAGGTTGGTTGGCTCGAGCGCCTTGATGCCGCGGCCGAGCGCGGCGGCCTTCGCCCGCCGGACCACCCCGGGCCCGAAGTCCACCAGGTAGGGCGTCTCGTTCACCACCACCGCCGTGGCCGGGCCCGAACGGTCGGGATCGATTCCGGGATTTCCGGTTCCCAGCAGGACGACCCTGGTCACGCTCGCGGCTTTCGCGGGGGACTCCTGCGGGGGGCGCACCCACGCCGCGAGCATCGTCAGAGAAACGCCGGCAACGGCTGCCCGATACATCGACGTGCGTCTCATTGCTTGCGAAGCGTGTCTTCCGCGCGCTTCCCCTTGAGAGCGATGTACGTCACCGCATCCCATGCGTTGTGGATTCCGACAAACAGCAACAGCACGGCGGTCGCACCAACCACGAACAGCGACGTTGCGGCATGCCGTGGGAGGGCAACGGCCGCCACGAGAAGTGCTGCATACGCAACGAGCGGAAGCACACCATGCCAGATCCAGTCCTCCAATACCGGCAGATAGTCCGTCTGCCGTCGCGCGTGTCTGACGACCCTCATCCCGTATACGACTCCCGTGACCCCGCAGGCCCCGAGCGCGAGCGCGACGCTCGAGAGTGCGTGCCACGGAGCACTGAGGATCTCGGAAACGAGCAGGACTGCGCAGAAATGCACGATCGTGGGCGTCCCGAATGCGCGCGTCGTCGGCAGGCCCAGCGCCTGCACCTCGGCCCCCAGGACAATCACCACGAACTGCAGGCCCGTCAGGGCAGCGGCCGAGGATCCGACGATGACGTAGAAGCTTTCCCAGGCCGCGAGTGGCGCTAAGGCGGATTCCACTATAGATACCTCATTACTTGGCGTCATTGCCTCGTGCGCTTGTCCACTTGACTCATGGCTTCACCCCAGAGGCGGTCTGTCCGCGAGCGACCGTGGCGCCACGTTGCGCCACGCGACGGCGAGCGCAACCCGAACGCTCCGCGTCTTCGCCGGCCGGAGGCGCACAATGGTGGCCCCCCGACGTCCCCAGCCACCCTTCACCGGCGCGAACACCTCCGGCTCGGCGCTGACGAATGCCTCCTGCTGCTCGGGCGTCAGCTTCACCATGCCCCAGCTATCGTCCGGGTAACCCAGCGTCGCAAAGATCTTTCCCCGTACGCGGAAATCGGGATGTCCCATGTGCCCGACCTCGGAGGCTTCGGGCATGCCGAGGGCCAAGCGCCGAAAGCCGTCAGGAGTCATTCGCCGATGACCTTGACCAGGAGCCGCTTGGGCCGGCGGCCGTCGAACTCCCCATAGAAGATCTGCTCCCAGGGACCGAAGTCGAGCTTGCCCTTGGTGATGGCCACGACGACCTCGCGTCCCATCACCTGCCGCTTGTGATGCGCGTCGCCGTTATCCTCCCCCGTCTTGTTGTGGTTGTAGCGCTCCGGGCTCGGGTCATAGGGAGCCAGCCACTCCAGCCACTTCTTGTAGTCCTGGTGCAGGCCCGGCTCATCGTCATTGATGAAGACCGACGCCGTGATGTGCATGGCGTTGACGAGGCAAAGGCCCTCGCGCACGCCGCTGTCGGCCACGGCCTTCTCCACGTCGCCCGTGATGTTCACGAAATCCATGCGCGCGGGGACGTTCATCGTCAGGTGCACGGTGTGGGACTTCATGCCCGCTCCTTCCCCGGCCGGACGGCCGAGCGCACCGCTTCGAAGACGCGGCCGGCGATCTCGCGGCTCACGCCTTCCCGGAGGGTGCCGCAAGCGATGCGCTCCGTGCCGCCGGCGTCCATGAACAACAACACCTCCCATCGCTCACGGCCTTCATAGTCCTCGGAAGCGGAGGGCTCGGGCAGGCGCTCGCCGTCTCGCGACACGCCCATCATGATCCCCCCGTTCAGCAGCAACCGAGCCCCGCGGACGTCGCGTTTGCGCACCTGCCGGCCGCCCCAGTAGAATCCGTCCTCGTCCTCCACGAAGAAGACGATCTCTTCATTGGGGAGGGGGATCTCGGCCACCACCCTCCGCCCCCGCGCCTGCTCCGCGGCCCGAGCGTCCTCTCGGGAGACCTTCGCCCAGCGCAGGCCCATGGAGAAGCGGAAGAACGTCCACAGGAGGAAGCCCAGGGCCAGGACGGCGACGATCTGGTCGATCATGGGAGCGAAGCGATTCTAATGCGGGCGGTGGTTTTCGACTTCGACGGCGTTCTCGTGGACAGCGAGCGGCTGCACTTCCGCGCCCAGCGCGAGGCGCTGCTCCGCGAGGGGGTCACGATCGAGGAGGAGGAGTATTACCGCCACTACCTTGCCTACGACGACCGCGGCGCCCTTCGCATCGCGCTCGAGCGGCACGGGAAATCGCCCGACCGCGACCGCGTGGAGCAGCTGGCGCAGGACAAGGCGCGGATCTTCGCCAAGCTCCTGCCGGAGGTGCCGTTCTTCCCCGGCGTGCGCGAGCTCGTGCGCGACCTGACCGGACAGTTCCCGCTCGCGGTGGCTTCCGGCGCGCGGCGACCGGAGATCGAGGCCATCCTCACCGCGGGGGGGCTACGCGACGCCTTCGCGGCCGTGGTGGGAGCCGACGACGTGACGCATACGAAGCCCCATCCGGAGCCGTACCTTCGGGCGATGAGCGAGCTCCAGGACCTCGCCCCCGCGCTGCGGGCCGCGGAGTGCCTGGTCTTCGAGGACTCGGTGCCCGGCATCGCGTCCGCCCTCGCCGCGGGAATGAAGGTGGTGGCGATCACCAACTCCTACCCCGCGGCCAAGCTACGCTCCGCCCATAGAGTCGTAGACTCGCTCGAGGGATTGACGCTCGCGCAGTTGCAGTCCCTGTTCGCAGGCGGATAGATGCCGTCGCGCTTCCTCGACGCCGACCAGGCCCGTCGCCACGCCGAGCAGCGCTATGACTTCAGCCGCAAGGCTCTGGCCGGCCGCGTGATCCTTCTCCCCGGAGGCGCGGGCGGCCTCGGTGCAGCCATCACCGCCCTGCTGCTTCAGGACGGGGCCCTGCCCGTCGTCGTGTATCGCTCGTCCCGCGGTCGCGCCCTTGCATTCCAGCAGAAGCTGCAGGACCTCTACGGCGGGCCGGTGACTCTGGTGGAGGCCGACGTCTCGCGGCCAGAAGGCCGGCAACGCTGCCTGGACGCCGCCTTCGACGTGAAGGGCGAGCTCTACGGGGTGGTGGCCCTCACGGGCGACCCCGCGAGGGTGAAGCCGCAGGAGCTGGACGGTCCGGCGCTCGAGGCGTCTTTCGCCGCCAACTACGGCGCGCCCGTGCTCCTGGCGCGCGCGGCCGCCGAGCGGATGCTGGCCAAGGACACCCGCGGCGCCATCGTGCTGTTCTCCAGCATGCAGGGCACCCACCCCTTCGAGGGCAGCCTCGCCTACGCCGGCCCCAAGGCCGCGCTCATCCATGCCGCCCGCATCCTGGCCAAGGAGTACGGGGGGGAGGCCGACATACGGGTGAACGTCGTCGCCCCGGGCGCCACCACCGCCGGCATGGCTCGCGCTTCCATCGACTCCGGCAAGTACGATCGGTACGTCGAGCGCGGGGTGATCCCCCGCTTCGGGCGTCCCGAGGACGTGGCGAAGGTGGTGCGGCTGCTCCTCGAGCCCGACTCGTACATCACGGGACAGGTGATCACCGTCGACGGCGGCCTGACGCTCCGGCGGGATGCGCTGCCAGGAGGCTGATGGCAAGGCGTGCGAGCGCAGCGCGATTCATTCGCGCGTAGCGAGCGGGGGATCTGGGGGGTGCGCCGCTAGCACCCCCCAGCTCAAGGACGACGCCCTTCCTAGCGGCTAACGAAGGACTCGCCGCCGTCGTCGAGGCTCTCGACGTCGAGCCAACTCCGGTGCGCCGCGCGCCAGCGGGCACGGACGAGGCTGGCCTGGTAGCTGGCGCGATGAGGCTCGTGCCGCGCGGCCTCGGCGTACAATCCCGCCGCCACGCTCCAATCCCCCGCCCGCGCTCTCTCGAGGGCCTGCTCCGCCGGCGCCTCTCCGGCAGCCGGCCGCGCCGGCTCGTCGGGACCGTAGACGAACACCTCCCACACCGTCAAAGGCGGGCCGGACTCCTGGAAGATGATCCGCGCCTCGCTCGCGCTGCGGTCCCCGATGGGCACGACGAGCAGGGCCTGCTTGCCGGCCCGTGGCACACCGCCGACCCACTGCAGCCCGTAACGGGCGGGACCCCGGGCCACCACCTCGCCGTCCACCGTGCATACCCACGGTACGGCCAGGGGTGAGCGCGAGAGCTCGACGCCGAAGACGATCGCCGACATTCGCCGCGGCTCGGCCACGCGTACGGCGAGGCCCGTCCCGCGGGCGATGCCGAGGGGGGCGCGCCATTCGGTGGCCGCGTTGCGGTCGAGCACGGCCGCAGAGACGGGCGCACCTTCGAGCGTCCCCACCCAGATCGACTCCTCGGCCACCGGCCGCATCTCGTCGTAGGGCGGGACGAAGCGCCGGAACACGACGAAGTCGCCGGGCGCGTCCTCCTTCCAGGTGCCGCCCATCTCGTTCAGCAGATCCCGGAAGCCCGCCACCCGCGGCATCCCCCGCGACAGGTGCGGCGAGAGCACCCAGGCCGCGCGCGGATCCAGGTCCACCTCGTCCTTGAAGCGCAGGGGGTCCCCAGGGATGCGCTCGTTCCACGCCTGGCTGGCGATCACCTGCTCGTCCGATTCGAGCGACAGGCGAGCGGCGAACTGCAAGCTCGCGTAGGCGCTACGCACCCCCGCGCGGTCGAGGGTCGACAGCACCGGGTCGAGGGGCGGGACCTGCCAGACCCTCGCCGCGTGCATCGGATCGCGCCAGGTCCGCACGAGGATGCCGTGGCCGAGGCACCAGGGAACGACCACGGCCGCCGCGAGGAGAGCCGTCGGACGGTGGCGGGCCCAAAGCCACGCGAAGCCCGTTCCCGCGAGCGCGAGCACCGGCAGCACGAGACCGAAAAGGTAGCGTATCTCGTCCGGCCCCGTGCGCCGGCTGACGGCGAAGGCCATCGCGAGGGCGACGGCCCATCCGCGGAGCGGCCAGGAGCGGGGCGAAGCACTGCCCGCCGCGAGCAGAACGAGCAGACCCAATCCCAAAGCAAGGACCGCGAGCAGCGGCAGCGTGGCCCGCTCGGGGCCGTCGACCACGAGGGGAACCTGCAGTCCGAAAAGGCCCTGCGCCGCGCGCGCCAGCGCCGTCACGCCGTCCGCCCACAGCCACCGTGGACGCAGCGCCGTCACCGGGCTGGAGCCGGAGGCTCCCACCAGCCTGGCTACGATCACCGGGCTGACGCCGGCGGTGAAGCCCGAAGTGAACAGAGCCATGGCGGCGAGACGGGGCCGAAGCCCGGCGAGAAAGAGCCCACCTCCGACGCCGATCAGGGCGGGCAGGGCGATGGCGGAGTCCCACACCGCCAGGCCGCTCACGAGGCCCGCCACGGCCACCACTCCTCCGCGTAGCGGGATTCCATCAAGACGCCTCAGCCCGAGAAGCAGCGGAGTCGCGACCAGCAACGGGACCAGGAAGTTGGGAGTGGGCCCCGTGGCCGCCATGAGCGCCATGTAGGGCGTTCCCACCGCGGCCAGGAAGCCCGCCGACCATCCCGCCGCCTCGCCTCCCAGCCGGCACGCCGTCAGGCCGACCAGTGCCACCAGCAACAGGCCGCACGCCGCCTCGTAGGAGCGGAAGACGGCATGGGGAGACGCCACGAGCAGGGCCGGGGCCAGCAGGTATGCGTCGAGCGTTCCGTTGTAGGGCTGATTCCAGAGAATGGTCGCGAGCTCGCCCCTCAGGATGTGACGAGCGATCAAGAGCGGGATCGCGTCGTCGTTCGAAACGGGAAGGCCATGCGTGACCGCGTGGAGCGGACCCCGTGCGAGGGCGAAGGTGGCGGCAAGGGCCAAGCCGAACAGCAGGCGGCGGCGAGGCGTCATGGCCGCCCAGTCTGCCCGAAGCCGCGCCGAGAGTACACAGAATGGTGTCATACTCGGCGCGCGGACTCCGGATGAACCCCCGCCCGCCGTCCGGAGGGACCGTTGCGACGGCGAGCCCCCCTCAGGATTGGAGAGCGCGGATTCACTCCGCGCAAGCGCAAGGATGAACACATGCCCCAGCTGAAGCGGATCCTGCTCGCGGAGGACAACGAGCACGACGTCGAGTTGACCTTGAACGCCCTGTCCGAGAACCGCCTCGCCAACGAGGTGGTGGTGGTCCGGGACGGAGCGGAGGCCCTCGACTACCTGTACCGTCGCGGCCCGCACAGCGGCCGCGAGGAGGGAAACCCGGTGGTCGTCCTCCTGGACCTCAAGATGCCGAAGGTGGACGGGCTGGAGGTCCTCCGCCAGATCAAGGGGGACGAAAACCTCCGTCAGATCCCGGTCGTCATGCTCACCTCCTCCCGGGAGGAGAACGATCTCATCGAGAGCTACCGCCTCGGCGTCAACGCCTACGTCGTGAAGCCGGTGGAATTCAGCGGCTTCGTGCGCGCAGTGGGCGAGTTGGGCGTGTTCTGGGCGATGATCAACGAAGCCCCGCCCGGGAGCGTCGGGAAGAGCCCGTGACCACGGCGGCGGCGGCCCGCCGGGTGCGCATCCTGCACCTGGAAGACGACGACACCGATGCCGAGCTCATCGAAGCGACGCTCAGCGCCGGATTCGATTGCGAGCTGCGGCGCGTGGTCGGGCGTGCGGATTACCTGGCCGCTCTCGAGGAGGAGGGCTTCGACATCATCCTCGCCGACTACAACCTGCCGGGATACAGCGGCCTCGCCGCCCTGACCGCCGCCGGCGCCCGCCGCCCCGATCTGCCCTTCATCTTCATTTCCGGTACTCTCGGCGACGAGCGCGCCGTCGACACCCTCAAGGCGGGAGCCACCGACTACGTCCTGAAGGACCACCTTTCCCGCCTGGTGCCCGTCGTCCGCCGCGCGCTGGACGAGGCGGCCGAGCGGGCGGCCCGCCGCCGGGGCGAGGAGCGGCTGCGCGAGCAGGCCGTCTTGCTCGACCTGACCCACGAGGCGGTCTTCGTCCAGGACATGGAGTACCACGTCCGCTACTGGAACCGGGGGGCGGAGAAGCTCTATTCCTGGCCGGCGGAAGAAGCGATGGGGCAGGACGTCACCCACCTG
>Ga0184632_10000906_pt1 | contig 12000 bp, 11 predicted proteins | sample PLM31_50_b1_FD_133153 | JGI IMG/M metagenome (GOLD analysis project Ga0184632, IMG submission 133153) | Groundwater sediment microbial communities from an aquifer in East River, Colorado, USA - PLM3-1_50_b1 | ecosystem: Environmental > Terrestrial > Soil > Riparian zone | place: USA: East... | reverse complement strand
GCTCGCTCCTCAAGTTGACGTGATCGTCATTCCAATTCCCCTCCGTCCGACGCGCTGCAGCTGCCCTCGGCGCAGGTAATAACGGCGAAGCAGAACTGCGCTGTACCGCCGATACCGGGACACGAGTTCTGTTCCGTCTCCGAGCCGGCATTGTTCCGCTGGCTGGCCGACTGTGTCGCGTGGATGGAACCCGTCGAGTCGGCGAAGTACTCCATGAAGTTGGTCTGATTCGCCGGAGCGGCGAAGACGAGCGAGTCGATGTCCTCCTCCTTCGGACGTGACGTCGCTAGCTGGCTTGAGTCCTGATTGCCAGTCCAGACGGAATTGGTACTGCACGTCTGGCTCGAGCCGACGCCCTTTCGCGTCGGGCCGTGCTGATTCTGCAGAACGTTCGCCTGCACAGAGCGCATCGTCTGACGCTCGCTCTGGCTCGTGACGATCTTGCAGAACCCGCTGCTCGTCTGGTTGATCTCGTGGTCCAGGCCACCTGTGCCGGGGATTCCTTGCTTTTGGTCGCCCGTTGTCGTCTTATGGGCTCGCTCAAACTGGGAATAAGCGTCTTTGAGTGTGGAGAGGTTCTGTCCGGTCACGGACGTCTGTGTGACGCGCGAGCACATGTTCGCGTTCACGTCATCGGCGGGACACTCCTCGTCCGGCGTGGCGGCCGGCAACGTGTTCTGATTTTGCGAGATCGACAGGGCCTGCTTGGCCCGCGCACGCTGCTTACCGAACTGAGAGATCGACGAAGTGTTGTTCCCGGTCGCGGTGTCCTGGACGACGACCACAACCTGGTGGAAGTCCTGCTGTGAGATGATCGGCGCGCTACTCGTCGAGCTGACCGACTCCGACTCGGCCTCCTCGGTGTCGTCGTAGTGACCTGGACCGAGTGACTGCTTGACGGTCTGCGAGACGTCAACGAAATTCGAGGCAGCCGTACTGTCTTGCATGACCTCGACCCGCTGAGTGTGTTTTTGCGTAGATGGCCCCTTGTTCGCGGCCGCGACCTGAATGACCTTCGCCCGCTTGGTCGCGTCTCCGATCGCCTGAGTGAAGGTGCATTTCTGGAGCACGACGGGAGAGTCACTCATCTGGATGCAGGTGCCTGTCGAACCGGTGATCACGCAGACCTGATTCGGTCCAGGATCCGCATCGGCAACAGCTACGCCGTCGCTCGTACATTGAAATTCCTGCGATCCGGCCGCGGACGCGGCCGACCAGCTGTCCGCAGTCGCAGACAAGCCGTACGCACTTCCGGCCCCGCCTGCCCCGATTGCCGCAACTGCTGCAAGCGCTGCAGCCGCGACCAGAACGAACCGTTTCATAACGGTACCCCCCTCAGTGTGCCGACGCCGCCGCGACCCCCCGCGGGACGCCGGTCCGCAGTGGATTACCACTTCACAACGGGGCTCTCCCACTTTTGGTTTCGGGTCGCCAGACACAACGACGGACGGCGCCTCTCGGCGCCGTCCGTCCATTCGTGTCTTCGACTACCTAGCCACCTGGCACGAAAACAACTAAGGGTTCGTGACCAATGTCAGCACCATCCGCGAGACCCACGATGTCGAAGTTGTACGTCCCCGGCGGAGTGCCTGCGGGAACGTTGATCGTGATCGTGAAGGCCTGATTCAGCGGCGGCGTCACCGGTCCCACCGAGGTGGGAGTAAACGAGATCCACGAGGCCGCGGCCGGGGCTGGAGAGGCCGAGGCCACCTCAAGGTGCACGTCGCTCACGGTTGCGGTCGCCGCGTTGATCAGGTTGACGATCTGCGTCGCGAGGTTGGTGCCACCGTTGACGCCTTGCCCACCGGCGAATGCCGCGGCTGCTAGCGATTGGTAGCAGCCGAGCGTCGTCGAGGCGAAGCTCGTCTGCAGGATCATGAACAGCGTACGCTGATTCGTGTTCATTCCCGCAAGCTCGGTCGCGGTGTTGAAGCCGTGAGGGTCGACGGTCGTGTCGCCGCACCCGGCCAAACCCGCCGTGCCAGCGCCGTGGGGCTCCGCGTCACCGATCACTACGACGAACTTCCTCGTCCCCGCGCGCCAGCCTAGATCACCGCCGGTTGTCGGCGTGTAACTGTTGTGGAACACGAGGTTGAATGCCTCCGGCGCATCGCCTCCACCGCCGGCCGAGAGACTATTGATCGCAGTCTGGACAGCTGGCGAGCTCGACGTCATGGACTGAGCGATCCTGTACTCCGCCGCGGGTCCATCAGAGGCGTCTTTGAAGTCGACGACAGCGAACTGCGAATTTGGAATGGCAGCCTGAACACCCGTCACGATGGCCGTGGCGTCTGCCTGGGCCTGTGCAATCGACGGGCCCATGCTTCCCGTGGTGTCGATCGCGATCTCGATGTCCGCACTCGGCGGAGTCGCGGGCACCGCGAAGGTCCTCTCGACACTCTCCGATCCACCCGCCGGAACGACGATCGAGCCTTCCGGCGGTGGCGGTCCGCTGCTCGACTCGCAGTCGTTCTCCGCGCAGGCGACGGCGATCGTGATCGTCGAGCCGGTCTGGGTGTTGTTCTCGACGATTCCGTTCGAGTCCACGTGTTGGGTTCCCGTGCAGGTCCCGTCAGACGAGCAGTGATCCGTGACGATGTTCGTAGTGACGACGCCGGACGTCGGGGTCGAGATCTGCACCGAATCCTGAGTCTGCTTCGCAGTGTCAGCCGGGTTGCCGGTCTGACTTCCAGTGCCTTTTCGCGTCGGGCCGTGCTGTTCGACCGTTAGGCCCGGCGACGCGATGCTGGACCGCCGCTGAGTCTGGCGCTCGACCTGATTTGACACCTGCGTCGAGAGGCCGGAGCTCGACTCTAGGAACCCGTGGTCGAGGCCACCCTGCGTGGCGATGCCCTGCACCTGCGTGCCGAGCGTCACGCAACAGTTACTGGCGGCCTGGAACTGGCGGTAGTCCTGGCGCAGGAGGGACGTGTTCTTGCCGCCGAGATTGGGCGTAGTGCTCGAGGTCTGCTGCACCGAGGCGCACTGATTAGCCGAAGCGTCGTCGAGCGCCGAGAGGACGGGACACGGCGTCGGGGCGAGGACGGTGTTCTGTCGCTGTGTGATCGAAGGAGCGCGGTCGGCGCGGGCACGCTGGAGCTGGGTCTGAAGGATTCCCGCCGTGTTGTTCCCGGCCAGACCTGTCGGCTTGCTCGTGCTCTGGACGATCGACAGGCGCTGATAGGCATCTTGCTTCTGGTTGATGGGCAGCGCCGTCGGAGGCGTGAAGTCGTCGGCGTCGTTCGGATTGTCGTTCAGCGCGCCTGCGCCGCGACCGAGCAGCTGGACGACGTTCTGCGTGACTCCGACGAGGTTCGAGCCACCCAGCGTGTTGTCCTGGACGATGCTCGTGCTCTGGGTCGCAACCTGAGTGCCCCCTCCTGCAGCGGTCTGCGCCAGGATTTGCACGACCAGCGCGTTGTTGTTCGCGCCGGTCGACGAGTTCGTCTGAGTGATCGAGCACTTCTGAGTCGTCATGTTGCTGCCGCTCGTCTCGGTGCACGTTGCCGTGCCACCCCCGGACTGGACGATCACGCAGTCGTTCGGACTCGCTCCGGACTGCTTCGGCGAGCAGAAGTAGATGTTGGCCCTGCCGACCTGCAGCACCTGGCGAGCCGTCGTGCAGCTCCAGCCCTTGCCCGGGCAACTGGACCCGGCGTAGTTTCTCGCGCCACGCTGGATCACAACCTGCCGTGGATCCAGCCCGATCGCACGGAGATAGCGCTGTGCACCCGCGCGGGTTGTGAGATCTGCCGCCCGCAGGAGGGCGAGTCGTTGCGCGGCCGGAGCTCCGATCGCTGCAACGCTCGTCTGAGCCGAGCTGCCTCGCTCCCCGCCGGTCTGGCCGGCCGCCACCGCACCGCTCGTGACTGCCAGCGCCGCTAGAAGCCCGGCGAAGCAGGCGATCTTCAACAATCGCAACATGAAGCCCTCTCCCCTCTACGCCACCCCCCGGCCGCAGCCTGGCATGGACCAGATAGTTGGACGCATCCAGTCTTGCGCTCAGGTCGCTTGTTTTCAAGACCTTGCGACGTCCGGGGTTGATCCCGCAGGAGCAGGGTCCCGGTGACAAACGTCCACTTTTGATTCAAAGAACACAAACTTCCTAACCGAAGTCGGCGCCGGCCGTCTCACCCCCTGACAACCAGCCGTCCTCGGCTGCGGCACAGTCACGAGGCGGCGTTGATCCGGGGGGATCATTCAGATGCATCGAAAACTCACACTCGCGTTCGCGTGCGCCTGCGCACTGATCGTCGCTCTGACCATCGCGTTGTTCGGCCCTGCCACGCTGCGCGCCGAGACGGCACCCGAACCCGAACCAACGACCACTACAACCGAGACGGACGAGGAAGCGAACGCGGTGCCCGAACTCTCGAAGTGGGAACGCCAGAGGATGATCGACCGCTATCGCCACGAGACGTGGCGGTGGCAGCGGATCATGGGACGATCGGTGACACGCAAGCTCCCGAACGCGCCGGAAGTGTTTGCGGGCAGGGTCGAGGCCTGGAGAAAGACGGCGGAGCGACTGCGAAGGCACGCGAACAACCCGCCGCACAAGAGCCAGTGGCTCTGCATCCGCCGCTACGAGGGCGCCTGGACCTCGAGGACCGGCAATGGCTTCTACGGAGGGCTCCAGATGGACCTCTCGTTCCAGCGCACCTACGCGCCCAGCCTGCTGCGCCGCAAGGGAACGGCTGACCGCTGGACGCCGCTCGAGCAGATGTGGGCGGCTGAGCGTGCGCACCGGTCCGGCCGCGGCTTTTATCCGTGGCCGAACACGGCGCGCTACTGCGGCTTGATCTAGGTCACGGAAGACGCCGCACGTTGCCGAGGTCGCGGCGGTGGGCATCGTGGGCGACGACTTCGACGGGGCCCTCGTCCTGGACTTCCAGCAGCTCGACAAACAGCGCCCGGTAGTGACGCACGGAGTGACGCAGGTCCTCGGTCGAGGCCTCGCCGCGCTCACTCGCCTGCGCGATGCCGTGCGCAGTGCGGTACCTCTCGACGAGCTCCGGGTGCTCGACGGAGATGTCGGCCGCCCGCTGCTCGAAGTCGTCGACCGGATAGCCGCGGTCCTTCATGACACCCTGCACCAGCGTGTCCGCGTCCTTGACCGCTCCCGTGGGATCGTCGACGAAGCGACCCTGAGTCGCCTGCCAGTCCTGCACGTAGCGATCGCGGGCTTCAGGCGCGAGAGGCCGCAGCTCGAGCTGCTCGTGCCGCTTCTCCCGTTCGCGGAGCTCACGCTCCGCCTCACGCCGATCCCCGGCGTGCTCGATCGCACGGTCGTACTCGCGACCGAATCGGTCTTGCAACGCACGCGTTCGGCGTGTCCGTGCCGCGCCCCACATCACACCGAGTAGAACGGTCGCGGCGACGCCCACGATCACGATCCAGACCCACGTATCCATCTACCGACTCCTTTCGGTTGCTAGGAAACCGAAGGGGAAAACCGTACCCACGCGTTGCCGCCCGAAACGCTTAGGAGAGCTTCGTGCGCAGGAGCTCGTTGACGACCTTCGGGTCCGCTTTGCCCTCGGTCTCTTTCATCACCTGGCCGACGAAGAAGCCGAGCAGCCCTTGCTTACCGCCCTTGTATGACGCGACCTGCCCTGGATTGGCGGCGAGAATACGATCGATGAGCGGCTCGAGCTCGGATGCGTCGTCGACGAGGGTTTCGCCGAGATACGTGTCGGCCTTGAACTCGGGATCGCCGCTCTCCGCCAGCGCGCGCATGAAAGCCTCGCGCGGGATCGTCGAGCGCGCCGCGATGACCTTGCCGAGCTCCGTTCCGTCGACGGTGCCCGGATCGACTCCTGTCGCGGAGAACTCGTTCATCAGGACGTTCGAGACAGCTTTCGCGTCGACCCCGTCGAGCGCGACCTGCTCGTAGAGCGCCGCGAGGGCAGCCGAGCCGTTCAACACTTCCGCGTCGTAGTACGAGAGTCCGTACTGGTGTTCGAAGCGGCGGATGCGGGCTCCCGGGAGCTCCGGCAGCTCGGCCCGCAACCGATCCACCAGGTCCCAGTCGGGCTCGAGCGGAACGAGATCCGGCTCCGGGAAGTACCTGTAGTCGTCCGCTTCCTCCTTGCGGCGGCGGGGCGTGACGGTGTCCGACTTGACCTCGTAGTCGAGTGTCTCCTGGACGACTTCGCCTCCTGACTCCCACACTTCGGTCTGCCGCCGGAGCTCGGCGTCGATCCCGCGCGCGATGTGGTTGAACGAGTTCATGTTCTTCAGCTCCGTGCGCGTCCGGTAGCCCGTCTCCGCCACTTCGCGCACGGAGACGTTGGCGTCGGCGCGCAGCGTGCCCTTCTCCATCTCGGCGTCTGAGACTCCGAGCTCGACGATCGTCTGGCGCAACAGCTGCAGGAAGCGCTTTGCCTGGTCGGCCGAGCGGATGTCGGGCTGGGTCACGATCTCGACGAGCGGAGTCCCACCGCGGTTGAAGTCGACGTCGGAGTGCGCTGCGCCGACGATGCGCCCGGTGGCGCCGCCGAGGTGAATCGTCTTTGCCGCGTCTTCCTCCAGGTGTGCGCGCACAATGCCGACCTCGCTGTCGCCCTTGGGCCCCGGCACGACGAACGAGCCGTCGACGCACAACGGCTCGTCGTACTGGGAGATCTGGTACCCCTTCGGATTGTCCGGGTAGAAGTAGTTCTTGCGGTGGAAGACAGCGTGCTCGGCGATCCGGCAGTTGAGCGCGTGGCCGAGCTTGATCGTCCACTCGACGGCCGTCTCGTTCGGCACCGGCAACGCGCCGGGGAAGGCAAGACAGACGGGACACGTGCGCGTGTTCGGCTCGCCTCCGAAGCCGGGCACGCACCCGCAGAACATCTTCGTCCGCGTCTTCAGCTGCACGTGGATCTCCAGTCCTATGACCGGTTCCCACTCAGGCACGTAGGAGCTCCTTCATCTCAAACGCTCTGGAACCGTGTCGAAGCCGATCGCCTGCTCGAGCGCATGGCCGGTGCGAAAGAGCATGTTCTCCGAGAACTGCGCCCCGATCAGCTGCAAGCCGACGGGCAGCCCTTCCGAGAGCCCGCACGGGATTGACATACCCGGGAGCCCGGCCATGTTCGGCGGGATCGTCAGGACATCCGCGAGGTACATGGCCAGCGGGTTCTCCGCCTTTTCGCCGATGCGGAACGCGACGGTCGGGGAGGTCGGGCTCAGAAGCACGTCGAAGCGCTCGAAGGCGTCCGCGAACTCACGGGAGATCACGGTACGCACCTTCTGCGCCTGGCCGTAGTACGCCTCGTAGTACCCGGCCGACAGCGCATACGTGCCGAGCATGATCCTGCGCTTCGGCTCGGCGCCGAAGCCGGCGTCGCGCGTGCGCGCGACCATCTCGTAGTAATTGTCCGCCGGCACGCGCAAGCCGTAGCGAACGCCGTCATAGCGTGCAAGGTTGGACGATGCCTCTGCGGGTGCAATCAGGTAGTAACAGGCGAGGCCGTACTCGACGGAACGGGGCAGCTCGCACTCGCCGACATCCGCACCGAGCTCCGAGCAGAGGTCGATCGCACGCCGCACGGCTACCGTGACGCCGGGCTCGATTCCCTCCGCCTCGTTGAGCTCCCTGGGGATGCCGACCCGTAGTCCTTTGAGGTCCTGCGCGTCGGGAAGCTCAACGGCGGGGACGTCAACCGTGGTTGAGTCGTACTCGTCACGGCCGCTGATGATCCCGTAGAGCAACGCGTTGTCGCGCACCGTCTTCGTCACCGGCCCCACCTGGTCGAGGCTCGACGCGAACGCCACGATGCCGTAGCGCGAGACTGTGCCGTACGTCGGCCGGAGCCCGACGTTCCCGCAGAGGGCGGCCGGCTGTTTGATCGAGCCGCCGGTGTCGGAGCCGAGTGCCCACGGTGCCAGACCCGCGGCCACGGCCGCAGCGGACCCGCCGCCGGAGCCGCCGGGCACGCGCTCGGGATCCCACGGGTTGCGGCTGGGCCCGTACGCAGAGTTCTCGGTGGACGAGCCCATCGCAAACTCGTCCGTGTTCGTCTTGCCGAGCAACTGCAGGCCTGCGGCCTTGCAGCGCGACGCAACGGTCGAATCGAACACCGGCACGTAGTCGTCGAGGATCTTCGAGCCTGCAGTCGTGCGCACGCCCTTCGTCGAGATGACGTCCTTGAGCGCGATCGGGACGCCGTCGTTGTCGTCGCCGTCGACGAGCGTCAGGAAGCAGTGCAGCTCTTCGTCGCGGGCCTCGATTGCAGCGCGGTAGGCGTCACGGAGCTCGCCCCCGGACACCTCCCCGCGCTCGAGCAGTCCCTGCGCCTCCTCGGCGGTCAGCCGCAGCGTGTCTAACACGCTGCGTTCCTCTCTCCGGTGCCAGACTTCAGTCTGGCTCCGGCGTGACATTTCACAATCACGCTGAGGACTCCTCGGTCGCTCCCGTGGGCGGCACTCGGAAGAACTCACCCTCACGGTCCGGTGCATTCGCGAACACGTCCTCGAGCGGAAGCGAAGGGCTCGGCTCGTCGGGACGCAAGACGTTCACGACAGCGAGCGGATGCGACGTCGGCGGCACGTCAGAGAGATCGAGCTCCGAGACCTTGCCGACCGCCGCGAGGATATCGCTCAGCTGCTCGGTAAGCCGCACGATCTCGTCCTCGGTCAGCTCGAGCCGCGCGAGCGCCGCGACGTGGAGCACGTCCTCTCTCGTGATCGCCATACCGAAATCCTAAGGTTGAGCGGCGGCGCCGGCGGGCGTAGGATCGACCGGATGTCGACGGGAGGAGGAGCAATGTACGGACGCCTGGTCGAGGTAGAGGGGATCGACCCCTCGAAGCGCGAGGAAGTGGTGCAGAACATCCGCGAGACCGTCATCCCGGCGCTGAAGGAGATCGACGGCTTCGCGGGCTTCATCTCGCTCGTGGACGAGGACAACCGCCGTGCGCGGTCCATCGTTCTCTGGGAGACGCGAGAGAGCGCGGACGAGGCCGAGCGTCAGTTCAAGGCACGGCGCGAGGAAATGGTCCGTGGGGTGGGCGGTACCGTCCGCTCCGCAGATCTGTACGAGGCGGCGATCGTCGAGGTCACCGCGGGCGTACGCGCCTAGAAACGAAGCGGGCCCCTTTCGGGGCCCGCTATCTCTTAGTTTCGATCGAAAGAAGCTAGACAGGCTGGACGTTCGCAGCCTGGGCGCCCTTGGGGCCCTGCACGACCTCGAACTCAACTCGCTGACCTTCGGTCAGCGACTTGTAGCCCTCCTGCGTGATCGCTGAGAAATGGACGAAGACGTCCTCCCCACCCTCACGCTCGATGAATCCATAGCCCTTCTCGTTCGAAAACCACTTCACGGTGCCCTGAGCCAACTACTTCCTCCTTAAAACACGCGACGGCCCGGGCACCGAGCCGCCACTACTGATACAGCGGCCGGAGTTTAGCTCAGATGGGGGGGAACGCAAGCGCCCCGCTCCGGTAGCGGGCGGCCCGGACCGCATTGCCCAGTAGAGCGGCAATCGTCATCGGCCCCACGCCGCCCGGTACAGGCGTCAGGTACGCGGCCACCTCGGCAACGTCCCGCTCGACGTCACCGAGCAAGCCGCTCTCGGTGCGCGTGATCCCGACGTCGATGACGGTCGCGCCCTGCTTGACCATGTCCGCGGTGATGACTCCGGGCAGACCCACGGCCGCGACGAGGATGTCGGCGTCCAGCGTGTGCCGGGAGAGGTCCTCAGTGCGTGAATGGCAGATCGTGACGGTTGCGTTCGCCTGGAGGAGCAGCATCGCCAGCGGCTTTCCCACTAGCGGGCTCCGCCCGACCACGACCGCACGGGCTCCGGCGACCGGGATGCGGTACTCGTCCAGCAGGTGCATGACACCGACCGGCGTGGCCGGCACGAGCGTCTGCCGGCCGAGATAGAGCTGTCCGGCGCTGAACGGATGGAGCCCGTCGACGTCCTTGATCGGGTCGATCGCCAGCATGATTCGCGCCTCATCGATGTGCTCCGGCAGCGGCGTCTGCACGAGGATCCCGTCCACGGAGTCGTCTTCGTCCAGCTCCTGGACGAGGTCGACCACGTCCTCCTCGGACGTCGTCGGCGGCAGCCGCTTGTCGATCGCCTCGATCCCGACCTCGTCTGCGGCCTTGTGCTTGCGCCGGATGTAGATGTCGGAGGCCGGATCGTCGCCGACGAGCACCGTCGCCAGCCCGACGTGGCCGACCCCGGCGACCTCCTGCTTGACCTCCTCGCGGAGCCGAGCCGCCAGCGCGGCGCCGTCCATCAGCGTCGCCGTCACTGGGTTACCTAAAGGACAGGTCGACGCCGCTGACATCTAGGCCGAGCGACTCGGCGAGCCGCACGCCCAGCAGCAGGTCCTCCTGGAGACGCTCGACGTCCCGCGTCTCCATTGCCCGGCCGATCCAGGCGCGCTCGCGCGGCCGCCAGAGCGCGTGCGCGGCGAACTCGGGCAGGAGCCGGTTCGCCGCCTCGACGAGCTTCCGGTTCATCGTCTTGGACAGGTTCTGCAGCAGGATCTTCTCGTACGCCATGCCTGCACCGTGGTGAATTCCGTCGTCGGTCGCAAGCCGGTTGCAGAGGTCCTCGAGCACCGTGCCACGCGCCGACCGCGCGATCAGCCGAAATCTCGAGATGATCAGGCGCTCGTAGAAGACCTGCATCAGGAACACCTTCTCTTCGAGCGTGTCCGCCTCGAGCGTCATGTGCGCGAGGTTGTCGAGGTGTGGGTCGCGCTCGGCCGTCCCGCCGGCCTCGGTGACGAGCTGCAGCCACGCCTCGGTGTGGCGCGACTCGTCCTGCAACATCGTCGAGTAGTAGAGCTTGGCCTCGATGTCCGGCGCAATGTTGAGGAGCTGCGAGGCCATGTCGCAGGCGAGCATGTCGGCCTGCAGCTGCTGCGTCAGGACCGACCGCCACATGTCCTTGCGCCGGGCGCGGCGTTCCGGCGTTCCCTTGCCCTCGGGGATCGGCGGCAGGTCACCCCAGGGCAGGTCTCGGACCTGCCACTCCTGCCGCTTGGCCAGCTCGTAGAAGCGGAGGACGCCGGCGAACGCCTCTCGTCCCTCGGTGGTGAACTCGATCAGCTGTCCCGTGGCCATGTTGCGGGATTATGCCCCTCCGGACCTTAAGCTCTTGGCATGGACGGCAAGCGCTGGCCGCGGAAGAACGATCCGGAGTCGATTCAGGAGCGGCAGAAGGCGCTTGGGCTCAACGGCGGCGTGACGGGAATCGACCTGTCGCCGTTCGTCGGAGCGCAGGAGATGCTCACCGGCGCGGCGGTGATTCCGGTCTCCGTCGTGGGCCCGCTGGACGTCGAGCTGGGCGAGTATGAGCTCGAGGAGCCGTTCGGTCGCGTGTCGGAGACCGGCCGCGCGCGCGAGCAGGTCTTCGTGCCGCTCGCGCATACCGAGGGCGGCTTGTCGGCGTCGCTGTATCGCGGCGCACGAGCGGCCGCAGACTCGGGCGGATTCAGAACGTACGTGCTCGCGGACCGAATTACCAGAGCGTCCTGTTTCATCTGCAAAGACACGGAGCAGGCGGTGCAGCTTGCGCGCTTCCTCGATGCGCACGTCGCGGAGATGCGCCGCTGGCTCGCCGAGCAGAACGACGACTGGATCTCGTCGTACGCAAGGCTGCGCGAAGTCGAGACCCACGTCGTGGGCCCGATGTGTCACGTGATGTGGGCATTCACGACCGGCGATGCCTGCGGACCGAACATGATGACGCGCAACGCCTACGCCCTGAACATGGGTTATGTGATGGAGCACGCACCGGTGAAGCCTCAGCGCGCGATCCTCGAGGCGAACATGGGCGGCGACAAGAAGCCGTCCTATCGTTACTTCGAGCGAGGTGGACACGGCAAGACCGTGCTCGCGGAGGCGACCCTCTCGGAGGACTCGGTGCGCCGCGTCCTGCGCACGACCGTCGACGACCTGCTCGAGCTCTCGTTCGCGGGAACGCACGGCGCCGTTGCGTCCGGCATGCAGTCGGTCGCATTCACGCCGGCGTCGGCAATCGCTGCGATCTT
>Ga0184632_10000905_pt1 | contig 12010 bp, 13 predicted proteins | sample PLM31_50_b1_FD_133153 | JGI IMG/M metagenome (GOLD analysis project Ga0184632, IMG submission 133153) | Groundwater sediment microbial communities from an aquifer in East River, Colorado, USA - PLM3-1_50_b1 | ecosystem: Environmental > Terrestrial > Soil > Riparian zone | place: USA: East... | reverse complement strand
TCCTCGAAGGATATATTGGTACGTAATATGAATACAATAAACTCTAATGAAATAATTCTAGTATTAAATCCGAATTCTCAAGGAGGTAACACGGGAAAAAACTGGATTGAGACCTATACCAAGGTTAAGGATTTTTTACCTAAAGATCACAAAATTATTTTTACTAAAAAAACGAATGATGGTATATTCGTCACTCGTAAGTTACTTAGAAAAGGATATAGAAATATTGCTGCTATCGGCGGAGATGGCACAATTAATGAGGTTGCAAATGGCTTTTTTGATCTTAAATTACAAGACAAACGTTCCATAGATTTCGGCAAAATAAATCTTGACTCTAAATTAAAACAAATAAACCCAAATGGAATTATGTACATTGTTCCGTCAGGCAGTCGAAATGTAATGGCAAGATCTCTTGAGCTAAAACATCAGGGTCACGAATCCTTGATACGGATTAAACAGATGAAGAAACGTAAGATGGATGTTATAGCAGCCATTATAACTGATAAGGTTGACCCGTCTCTATTTCATAATAGAATCATAATGAATGCAGCAGAGATTGGTGTAGGAGCTGAAATCATAGACAGATCCAAGAAAGTAAGAGGAAAAATAAAGAATCGTTTTGTATCTACCATTGCAAGCATAGTTGCTACTCTTCCAGCATATAATAGTAATGAGTGTGAAATAATCATTGACAAGCATAAGAAAATCTCTACAAAAATGACAATGGCGATAATTGCAAATGGTCGTTTCCTAGGTGGGGGTTTCAAAGCGGCTCCTCGTGCGAGATTCTCCGATGGTCTACTGGATATTATTATATTAAAAAACTCGGGCAGTATCAAAATGATTGATAAACTGGTAGAATTAAAGGGAACAAGTAGTTATAAATATGAAGAGGATATTCTTTATTATCAAGCTCCAGAAGTGAAGATTTTACCGAAAGAGAGTGAAGTTACCGTTACTGTAGATGGGGAACCAATAGGAAAGCTCCCAGCCTTTTTCAAAAGTTATCCTAACGCCTTGACCATAAAGAGTGAGGCATCTTCAGTACGGATCTAGATATTTTTGTTGGGTAGGGGAGCGCAAATATTGTAGAATTAAAGATAAATGCCTTGTTACTGATGCGTGCATTTGATTATTACTTGATATTTTTTGATAATTTTCGTGCAGCCTTTTTTCGTTCGTCTTCATCTTTCTGAATTTTGGAATGATCTTCTGGAATATCTAGAGGTTCTTCTCAATTGTCCACTAGTTGCGTCGTTAAGTGCCTAGTCCCGTTTAAACGGGTTCTTCTTTTCTGTACTCAATGTTATTATTTATTCAATATGCTTATTATGAATTACAATAAATACTGATTTTACAAATTTAACTACTCACAATTTTTGATACTACGTTTTCCTCACTAGAATAGTTGGAAATTCAAAATATTAGGGGTAGTCGGAACCCGCATTGTTAGTGGGATAAGGAATTGAATAGGTACTATATCGCAACATTAATGCTCACTTCAAGAGCGTCTTTAACTTTTTTATTGAACTCAAGGGTGGTTTTTGTAGTACGACTGATATATTTACTTGAATTCCTGACATAATCCAGATAATCCTTCATTTCATCCTCATACATTATCACATTGTCTGCTACTACTACTGCTCTTTTATTCAACAGACCGTGTTGTTCAATAAGTTGGAGATATTTTAGATATTCGTTCTTTGTAGCATCCAAGAAAACCATATCGAATTTGTATTTGGACTTGAGTTTTGGGATCACTTTCAAAGCATCACCATTGATTAGATGTATTTTATCAGATAGTCCAGAATTTTCTATGTTGCTTCTTGCAATCTGTGCCATCTCCCTATCTTTCTCCAAAGTAAAAAGAATGGGTTCGCTTGAATTATTTTCAAAATCAATATTCATTTTCTTTTTTCCAGCTTTCTGAATTAAAATATTAATTGCTATTAAAATCGCCGAATATCCCTGCAACGTTCCGATTTCAAGCGCTTTTTCAGGTTTAAGTTCTTTGATGATATTTTTCATAATTTTTCCTTTAATAGGACCTATTGAAGGAAGAAATTCGTTTTTCGCTGTTTTTTCAATATCTTCCAACACCTTTGCCACTGTATTTTCTAGATTATTGGACCTGCTTTTACTTTTCAAGTTTTGATATTACTTTCATTACCTTGGTATAAGAAAATTTCTACAAAATAAAATGATCGCTATCTCTAACAAAAATTCAATTTTCATTCGATGCAGCATATTTTCCTAGAAAAGAGTTATTAAAAATAGTGCAAATATTCGATTATGAGTAAACAATCACCCGTGAATTTGAGTGACCCTCGGATTAGAAGTCTTTTTGAGGGTAAGAATTTTGCCTTTTTATCTTCATTAATGAGAGATGGGTCTCCACATGTTACTCCAGTTTGGGTGGATATTGAAAATGGCAATATACTTGTAAACACTGCATTAGGTCGAGTAAAACAGAGGAATATTTCGCGAGATCCAAGAGTAGCCTTGTCTATAATTGATCAAAATAATCAATATGAAATGGTTACTATTAGAGGTAAGGTAACTGAGCAAATTACGGGAGACAGAGCTGAAAAACATATAGATAAGCTTGCTAAAAAATATATTGGCAAGGATAAATATCCCTGGAGATCAAAAGCAGAAAAAAGGGTTATTTTAAAGATAAAACCAGGGAAAGTATTTCACATGAATTAGTACTCAATTTATATAGCTCTAAGGCTTCGAAATTGAAATCGTTATATTCTATATTGGATTAGGTGTACCATGTCATCAGAAAATCAGGAAAAATGCGCAGTATGCGGAATGACATTCAGTAATCAGGACGAGTTGAAGGAACATATGTTAGAATTACATCGAGAATAATATCTCATCAGTGTAATTTAGTCAGATGTAATTTTGGAACACATGTTGAGGAATTGATCTAAGCAAGCTCATAGATTGGTGGAGATATTTTTTCTTCCATAGCACTCAGGATCTGGTCGATACAGTCGTGACTAATAATTGATGGAATTGACACGCTAAGTTCTGCTGGGACCAAATAGTTAATGTATTTTAATAGCTGCCATCTTCTTCCGATGTCTTTCTCTTCCCGGCAAATATTTATCAGATTGATAAGTTGTTTACTGTTTTTTAGCATCACAATACTAGGAGCTTACAGATTTATGAGCTTTAGCTAGCAATTTCTTCTACAATTGTTCTGTATCATAAAGATTAGAAATTCATAGGTACTTTTTTAGCACGATTATTTGCTTTGCTTTTTATTTTAGAAATTAATTCTCTGTTCTGTATTCTATAGACATCTTAATACCAGTTCATAGTTCATTTTTAAGTAGTATACACTCAATTCTAGATCAGTCAATTCTAGATCAGACATAAATGTAATAATGACAATTACTTATTATGGACTGCGATTTTTGTAGAAAAGAGTGTGAAAAGTATAAATCATTCTATTCTCCTTCTGGTGCAGATCCACGTGAATACCATATATGCATAGATTGCATTAAAAGTTGGCTAAGAGAAGTAGAACAATGAAAGCATTGTTGGTAATATACATCAACTAAAAGTTGAGTCAGCTTTACGCAAACTAATTGCGGGTATAATCTTGGCTATGAGGATAATTCAATATTCTATTGCGACCAACTATTCGAAACTTGTACTGATCGCCGTACAGGCCAGAATAAAAGTGAGTATAACTTTTGGCAGCAGTAAATGTAGTGAAATTGGTTCTTAGCCCATCTACGGCTGTCTTATTACCATAGACGTCTTCTATCTCGATAATGTAGAATTTAGGTAACTTCTTAAATTGCTTGATTGTCATGTACATTATAATTAGGAAGAATGCTACCACGGTAAGTACCATAAGTAAATGTTCAAAACCCTTTACAAATTCTAAAATGTTATTTATTACGTTCTGCTCAAACCATTTTGAAGAAAATGATAATAATCTAATAGCTACAACTACTAAATAGTCAATCACGTCATCCGCCCCCAATTGGCATTTACAGTCACAAGATTATATGTGCCTAGCTCTTTAAAAGATTATCTATGGATATTAAAGGACAATTCTGATTCTATTTACTATTTTTAAATTCGTGTTATGCTACTGTTAATATCTAAGTTCTATTTACAGTATCAATTCAAAATTCAAATCTAACTACCATGATGTCGAAACTAGAGTGGATTTCCACATGAAAGAAAAAGTTTGAGATATAGACCTAGTTTGAGTTTAGATCTTTTCTAATTAGTGCCCTTTAACAGATTTATTGCTTCAACTAGTTTGGCATCGGTTGCATTAATGTGTATATCCAATTCTGATTGTTGCGCCTTATCTTTTATCAAATCCCGCAATTCTTCTCGCATCTTATGTTCAATATCTTCCATGAAAGCATGAGAGCTTTTTTTCTCAAGTTCTTCTTCAACATGCTCGAAATTGTCTAGATAAGCCGCAATTGCTAATTCCTCTGCACCTGTGTAATTACTATTCTTATATTCAACTGATGTTTGATTCAACAAACTTCTGGCGTTCTCCAAGTAGTCGACAAATTTATTTGATTCACCTTCAGTCCCAACTGCTTCTTTTTCCTGTGCAAACCCCATTTGCATTCCAGATACAGACAGAGGCATGATGATAGCAGTTATCAAGATGTTCCATTTTAAATTGATTTTTTCCATTGTTAGGTCGCCCTAATTAAATTTCACAGATTATTTAAACGGTGCTAGGAGGGTAAAACTTGGGTTGATGCTATGACATTGTGCTGTTTAAGAAAAATCAACAATTCTAATACTTTTTATGTCTAAGACATGAAAAAATAGTCTTAATAAAAAATGAAAATGGCATATTCCATCTCTTCGATTACGAGAATAGCTTTTTCAAATCCATTATATCTGGCTATTGCCTCAGTAACAGGCCTTATTTTTTGGATAGTAACAAACACATTTGATAATTTCCTCTTTTTTTCACCTTATTTGACATTCTATGTTCCTCATGATAAGATTGAAGCGTTTATCTTAACTTGTATTAATTCAGTTCTAGTAGCAATCTTGGTAAACTTTAATCTGTATACAATAAGGAATCTGAAATTAAAGTTAAGTAAATCTGCGCTGTCGGGTACTACGATAAGTGTTCTTTCTAGTACATGTGCAAGTTGTTCCACTTTTGGATTCACACTTGCTTCAACGTTTGGTGGACTAGGCTTTTTAGCATCTAATTTTCTGTCAAGCAATCAGATAACATTGAGAGGAATATCCACAATTGTTTTGCTGTTCGCAATTTGTACTTGTTATATTAAGACTAGGAACAGCTGTAAGTTATCAAGTAAAAGTCAGGTTCAAGGTGATGGAGGAAACTCGTCCTCACAGTAATTGTATATATTCATTCATTCTTTCTAGTCCTCTAGTCTGTAATCTATCTACCATATTGATTAGCATTAATCAAATTTTCTATCTGCAAAATCGATTATTCATCGTATCAACCTTGTTTTTATTGATTTAGATATCAGAAAAAGAAAAAGGGATTTTGAGTTATTTTATTACACGAGTATTTTGTACATACGTTACTTTATATGGTCACTTATCCAGTCATGTTACTGGTCATTCCAGTCATGTTACCAGTCATGTTACTGGTCATTCCAGTCATGTTGCCAGTCATGTTACCAGTCATGTTACTGGCCATTCCAGTCATGTTTTCAGCAAATACACCAGTACCAATCATAGGTACTAGTAACATGCTTAAAGCTAACGTGATTGCTAATGACAAAATAAAAATTCTAGCCATTTTTATGAGAAACAATGTTACTTTATTTAAATATTTTCTCGAGCTTTCATGATAAAAACAATAAAATAATTTACCGATAAAACTAATAAAAAAAACCAATGAATTACACGATTTTTTTCAAATTATAAAATTAATCGTAAATAATGGAAATTTTTTCCATTCAGCTTATACTAAGATATTACCATATTTAGAGTGATAAGACTATTGATATTTTTACCTTCAGATAAAATTAATACGAAAAAGTTGTCACATCATGGGAATATGATTCAAAATCCTTAATTGAAAATTTTGATCGCCTTAATCATTTAAATTTGACCAAATATTATGACATATTGTATCATGAACAACCTATTTTCCTATGGATTGCTGTCTATCAGGATTATGGCCGGTATTATATTTATGGCGCATGGAATACCGAAATTTTACGATGTATCTGGAGGATATGGTTTTTTTCAATCTATTAATTTACCTCCTGAATTATTCTTACCCATAGCACTCTTAGAGGTAATAGGAGGTTTGGCTATATTATTGGGTGTATTAACAAGAATCGCTTCATTATTATTCATTATTGAAATGACAGGCGCAATAGTGTTCGCCAAACTGTCTAAGGGATTTGTCGGAGGATATGAATTTGAACTACTCTTGATATCAATATGCATTACTCTAGTTCTTGTTGGTCCAGGAAGGATATCCATTGAAAATTATATCCTAAAAAGGGAAATATTCCCTAGAGGGAAACAATTACATCAAGAATTGCTCCGCAGCTGAAAGAAAATAATTAAAATTAATTTTTTTCTGTTTTGAATTAAACTAATAATAAAAATAAATTATCGGGACTTTCACAACAGATACCCTGGATAGGAATGATATACTACACAATACAATACATACTGCCTTATCCTCATGAGGATGATAACCCCCATTTTTCTCGCACCTTTTCTTCAACTTTTGAAAAAACAAATCTGTCAAATAGTAAACCAACACCGAATATAACAATCATAGTTGCTATTATCTGACTCATGTTAGAGAACTCTCTTCCAATAGCCAAAATATATCCTAATCCCAGTCCGGTAGTAATCAACATTTCTGCGCCGATTAAAGCGTGCCAAGCGAAAGACCAAGTTTGTCTCAAGCCCATTATTAAAGAAGGGGCCGATGCAGGGATCATTACATATCTGAATAGCAAAATTCCACTAGCTCCCATATTCCTGGCTGCATGTAAGTATATGGGCGGGATATTTCTGATTCCACCATAGGTAGAATTCATTACTGAGAATACTGAATTCATCACAATAACGAAAAGTATTCCAAAATCATTGAATCCAATAAGTAGAATAGCAAATGGTACCCATGCTATACTGGGAAAAGATTGAAGCCCTAAAGCAAACGAACTCATAGTTTTTCCAAATTGTTTGAATCTAACCATAACAAGTCCAACGCATCCGCCAATCAACACTGAAATTACGAATCCAATAAATAATCGCCAAAGAGTGATGGCGATCCCATCTATCAAAGTATTTTCGGAGACCAAGTCAATAAACGATTGGCCAACCATCGCTGGGGAGGGTAGAGATACACGTGGCCAAATTTCTAGTGAAAATACAATTTGCCAGATAATCAGAAAAGCGGCTATAAATAAGAATATACTTAAAACGTCCTTCACGTTATAGTTCATCTCTTTTTTTGAATTCACGTGATTATCCATTTCAGAAAACCCTTCTATTAATTGCTCCTCTGAGATTAAGTCTATTCGTTTTAAATTTCAATCGTGATTGGATTGTAGTTGCCACAATTTTAATTCTTTTAATTATTATGGAAATATATTAGTTTCAATACTAAGCTCTTACCCACCTATTACTTTTGATCCTAAAAGTGAGTAATCTTGTGTTCAATAATGATGTGAACTGAATCTACTCGAAAATGTGAGGGTAACCTCAGCAAGTAGGAATGAAGTTTTTCTCCGAATGCAATTTTCAGAACTTCTACTCCTTAGTATTTCAATGATACTCAAGTAGGAACCTGCATCAGGACTTGATTTATCGCACTCTCAAATACAGAATAAGGCTGAGCACCTACTATTTTTAGAGGCATTTTTCCCTCTGCAATTAATATAAAAGTAGGAGTGCTTGTTAAACCGATACTTCTCGCCAAATTGTCATTAACAGCAACTAAATTTTCATATTTTTTGGAATCAAGGCACGCTGAAAACTTGTTTACATCCTTTACCCCCGCATAAACTGCAAACTGGGTTAAACTATTCTTAGAAACCCAATCTATGTTTTCACCCTTTGAATTTCTGTATACTTCATCGTAATAGGGCCAATATTTCCCTTGTTCTGCGGCACAATAAGATCCAATGGCAGCTAGTGTGGATAACTTGTCTGACGGTCTATCATTTATTACAAAATCTTTGAACATGAAATTAATCATGCCTGTTTTGACATAATTGTTAACAATTAGATCTTTGGTTTCTTTATGAAATCTTGCGCAATATTGACATTGATAATCACCAAATTCTATCAAAGTCACGTTCGTTTTACTCGTTCCTAATGCTGATGCATTTTGAACTATTGGGTGGAGAAGCGTATTTAAAAGCTGGTCAGTATTTTCTGGATTCTTGGGTGCGTTATTATGTCCGATCGTCATAAATGCAGTTGCAGACCCTCCAACTAATACTGTACCAAATATAATAGCCCACATTAGGGATTTCATTTTAAACTTCTTGGGAGCTGCTGATTTCTTGACCTTTCGTTTCAATATAGAATCTTGTGTTTTAGTCGCATAAAAACCGTAGTGAAGTCTGTTTATCTAACCAGTCATATTGAGAAAAAATTGCGATTACCTGTTTTGGGAGACGTTCATCATATCCCAACACTTTCTACATAATTGTCCATCAATTTGCCATTTTGGCTTTGGATTATATCTGAAGAAACCTATTTTTTTTCCGCACTTTACACAAAAATTAATTTTCTTTTGATAATCGAATTCTTTTTTATCATAGCATTTTTTGCATAACGATATATCATTTTCCAAACCCCATTGCCATCTTGGATTCTTTTTTTGACCTCCGTCTAAGATTGCATTACAGATGAAACATTGGTTTTGCCTTTGTTTAATTTTTGCTTCTTCTTCTTTCTGTTTAATGACAAACTCTTCTGTTGTTTTCATATGACAGTCACTGCAAAGAAACCCAGGAATGTTCCAGGATTTATCCGGTTTGTACTTGAATTTAAGATTCTTGTTGCATAGCGTACAGAATTGAGGTTTCCTAACTTGCAAACATTATTTTTTCGAGTATCTCGTAAAAAAATGTATCTTTGCTTTCCTAATGCCTACAAATATGCTCAGATATTCAAAGGTTATTTTACGTCTGATTTAAGACATTTTTAAGATATATAAAACAAGAAAAATAATAATCAATATTTATAACTAGTAGGTAATGGTATGCAAATGATTACTAAACAATGTGATAATTGTGTTCCAAAAGGTAAGAATTTTTACTGTAATGCCTGTGACAAAACAGCTGAAGTGTTTTATATTTATTGTTATTATATAAATCGATTTTCGGAAAATACTTTGATGGGTAGAATGAAGGCTTTTACCTGGCACGACGTATTGGAGTATGTAAAAAATAATTTTTTTCATAATCATTCTGGTGAACTTGACATAAACTGTGAGAAAAACTTTGCATACATTGAAGAAAAATTACCACACAAATTGTCATCTAACCGAAGCACTAACAAATCAGATCGTAATCATCCAATAGGATATAAAATTTATTTGAACAAAGATAATGAATCAATTGATGATACTCCAAAAGGAGATTTTTGGGACTTAACTTTAACTTAGCTTCAATCTAGGTTACCAGTGTAGTGTTACTATTTACCGAATAGTTTCAGAGGAACAGCCAACAACTGAATTATAGTGATAACGGCGAACTTTCATTTTAGATCATTGTATAAAAAAAGTTTGAAGAGAGGCATGATTCAAATTCCTTTATCGATATATTAAATGGGATCATTTATCTTGAAAGGATATAATTTCTTTATTACCATATTTTGTAAATAATTCATCATACCTTTCGTACTTTTTAGATATTAAATTGCCATTGCCGTCATACATCTTTACAAAATTAGCGCGCATTATGATATTTCCCTGAGAATCGAAGAACCTAATACTATAACCGTTCATTCCGCTCTGTCTTTCTTCTATTACGAACTTTGCCGTTGTTACATTCTCAAGATTCAAATGAATATGCCAAGGTTTATCGTCATTTCCGATTGTCAACCATTTGTCGCTTACACGAACAGGTAAACCTCTTTCGCTTTTAACTTCACAGATCCCACTTCCACTATTTACTGAGAACATAATATTATCTATGTCGAGAATATCTAAAACTAATTCTTTTATGAGGTCATGAGACATAGGTGAATATTATAAAGTTGGTTTAATAAAAATATCAGCCTAAAACTGGAATTGAAGATATCTCTTAAGTGAGATTGAATTCTCAAACAAAATTAAAATGATTTTTTGAGTTAAGATCTGCAATTTTCAGGGGTTCGGGTAATCTTTCTCCGTCTTTGGTCAAATTTTCAACGATCTGTATAGATTTTTTTAAACTAATTTTGTGTCCAGCGCTAATGTAAGTTGGTCTTTTGCCTCTCTTTTTAATCTCATATCCAAGAATTGTTTCATCATATTCTACAAAGTGATCCCTCTTTACGGAACCACATAATAGACTTTTAGCTACCCCTATAGTTGGTTTATCAATGCTATACCCAATGTAACTAGCCAGACCACATTTTCTTGGATGCAATACACCGTGGCCATCAATAAGAAGAACGTCGAAATCATTATCATTCTCATCTTTTAGTAAAGCCAAAGTTTTTAGTATTGGTCCGGATTCTCTTAGGAAAAATAATCCAGTAATATATGGATATTCTACTTTGCTTTTGATATTGATGGTTGCCACAATGTCAAATGCAGTATTAGTTATGACACCGGAGCAATATGCCGTTTCATTCCTATACGAAATGTCTATCCCACAAATCTTTTCAATTTTATCAAACGTATCATGGGTTATTAGCTTTGTTGAAATTTCTTTTTGAATACCAAGCGCCCAAGAAAATTCCTTTTGCATCATACCATTCCTAGATCATGTCTCTTAACTTTGACTATTTCAGATTAATTGTTCCGCTAAAGTTAGAGATTTATTTTATTAATGAATCAGTCTTATTGACAGAATAGCTATTCGAATAACTTTAAGCCAAAGGAATGATGAATGAATGCGTGAAGTGCACAAGCTAGATCCAAAAATAATTGTCAAAGGGACGAAAACATGCGGCTGGATTGTAATACGGTAAATGGAATAACCAAAGCGAATACTCTAATGCATTGTATTTCGCATTCATCTATCCATTCACATGGGCCAGAAAATTGAGCATGTTTTTTTATATGATGTTTTTATAGGTTGTCGGGATTTATAATTCTGATACATAATGCCGGGACCATCAGAATTGAAGCACCAAGAATATGAATGGCAGATTAGCAGCAAAGTCAAGGAGACGCATGACACATATACGTACACTTTATTGCCAGTTTCTGAATCACAAAGATTTGATTTTGAAATGGGCCAATTTGTAACTTTGAGCGCATTTCTAATAAGACCTACAGCATCAGGAGGAAGTGAAGAGAATCAGGTTAATCGTGCTTATTCAATCGCATCGTCACCATCAAGGGATTTTATTGAACTTACAATAAAGGAAGAAAAACCATATGGCTACATTAATCCTACTACAGGAAAATCAGATTCCTTTGCAGCTTATTTTAATGAACAGGTCAAGTTAGGAGACAGGTTCAAGTTGAAGCTGAATCCAAATAAAGAACATTTCTTATGGAAAGTGGCTGCTGGAATTGAAAAAAACGTAGCATATTGGTCGGGTGCAAATGGAGCAGAATCTGCAAGAGGTTTGATCCAGTATATGGAGGATAAGAACGATCCGGAATTTAATCTTGTTCTTTTCTATAGTAATACAAAGCTATCGGTGGATAATGCAAAGAAAGAATTCAATAATACTGAACATCATCCTGTAGATAGCCTGAACGTTATTTACTATAATTGGTTGATTGATATTACAAAAAAGATTGAGAACCTCAAGGTGATTTTTACATTTACAAGGGAACAAGAAGTACCGATAACATCCCCTCAAGATGCAAGGATTA
>Ga0184632_10000904_pt1 | contig 12015 bp, 9 predicted proteins | sample PLM31_50_b1_FD_133153 | JGI IMG/M metagenome (GOLD analysis project Ga0184632, IMG submission 133153) | Groundwater sediment microbial communities from an aquifer in East River, Colorado, USA - PLM3-1_50_b1 | ecosystem: Environmental > Terrestrial > Soil > Riparian zone | place: USA: East River... | reverse complement strand
GGCCGCTCGATATGGAGGATCCCCGATCCGGCGGTCATCCATTGGGTGTCGCCGTTCGTGATGACACCGCCGCCTCCGTTCGAGTCGTTGTGCTCGAAGACGCCGTCGATCATGTAGGTGACGGTTTCGAAGCCGCGGTGCGGATGCCACGGCGTGCCCTTGGCCTCGCCTGGTGCGTACTGGACCTCGCCCATCTGGTCGAGGTGGATGAACGGATCGAGATCCTCCAGCGCCACGCCTGCGAACGCGCGCCGAACCGGGAACCCCTCCCCCTCGAATCCACGCGGCGCATCGGTCACGCTGCGGACCGCACGCTCGCGCGAGATCGACGGCTCCGGGACCGCGATCTTCGGTAGGACGGTGATGTCATCGACGACGACGGCGGGCATGGTGCGAGCGACTCCTGGTGTTGGCTGGTGCAAGGTACCGTACTCGAACATAGTTGCAGTGTCAACGATCCAGCGCTGGCTCGGAGCGAGACGGCGTGCAGGATGGGATGAGCGCCCGGTGAGCGTCGATTCGTACCGTTCCCTCGTCCGACGGCGACCCCGCCTCGTTCGCCGGGGACGGAGGACCAGCCATGCATCGGATCCGGCTGCTCATCGCGATCGGCCTCCTGGCGAGCGCGTTCATCAATCCGGGCGTCGCCGTGGCGGGTCCGGCGCCCACTGAGTCCTGCGTGCCGGGCACCGTTTGGGAGGACCTCAGCAGCGGTGTCAAGTACATCTGCATCTACGACGAGATCTATGGCGGCACTCGATGGGAGCTCCTCGAGAGCGGGCAACGTGGCGCCGATGGGCTCGTCTATCGCTCGTCCGCATACGGGTGCCTGTTCGAGTCCGTCGGGCTGAGCGCCTACAGCGGTGGTGGTGCGGACTCGATCGCGCGGACGTATCGGTGGCCCTGCACGAGGGCCGTGGATCGCATTCCTCAGCCGGCCGGAGAGCTGCGGAGTCGGATCGTGATCCAGCGGTATACGACCGGCGGCTGGGCGACCTGCCGCGACAGCGGGTACAGCTACAACACCGGAACCGCCTACGGGTGGGTCGCCGGGATCGATATGGGGGCGAGCGCCGACTGCGGGAGCGGAGCCTATCGGGCGCTGGGCCTGGGGTCGTTCTACCAGGGCGGCCTGTGGCGCGGCGGATCGTTCTACACCCCGTACATTTGGTTGCCGTGAGGGCTGCCTACGCGGCGCTGCTCCTGGGACTGTTGGGCGGACTGAGTCTGGCGACTGCCGTCCTGTCGACGGCAGTTCACCGACCGGCCACGGTTGCCGAAGCGCTGGGCCTCGACGCCGCTGACCCGACGCTCGATGATCGACGCGCGAGTGCGGTTGCTGCCCTCACCGCCGCCTGCATGGCGCGACAGGGACTGACATGGCGCCCGGTACCCGAGCGCGGGCTGGAAATCCCGGATCCGGAGCTCGATCCGGTGGCCTGGGCCGACCGTTGGGGATTTGGCGTCTCAACGACCATCGACCGACCGGCGCCGCCGGGCGCGCTCGACGCGAACATGGCGGCGTTCGAGGCGATGCCGGCCCCGGCCAAGTCCGCGTATGGGGCGGCGCTGCATGGCTCGCCCGGACGTCCGGGGTGTCACGAGACGGCGAGCCAGGCTGTCTACGGCCTGCGTGATCGGCTCATGCGACCGATCCGCGCGGAACTGGATGCCCTCGATGCTGCGGTCGCGGCCGACCAAGGGATCGCCAGCGCAGTCGCCGCGTGGCGCGACTGCGTTTCGGGCGTGTCGAGCGGGTTCATCATCGACCGGAGGTCGTTGCCCGGCGCCCTCCTGCAGCGATTCGCCTCACGAACGATGTCGATGAAGCCCGGCTCGCGTGCCCTGGACGACCTCCAGGCCGAGGAGCGCCGGGTCGCCGGCGTCGTCGCGCGCTGCGAGGTGGCCTACGCCTCCGCAAGATCCCAGGTGGCGGCACGGCACGAGGCGGCGTTCGTGGCCACGCGGAAGGAGGTACTCGCGGGGATCGGCGCGGCGATCCGGTCCGGCGAGGCGGCGCTGCCGACGCGCCCGCCCTGACCGCAGGTCAGCCGCTCGGTGCAGGCTCGTCGACCGAGACCCACGCCCGGTCGAGCGCGAGCTGGATGATCGTGGAGCGTTCCTCGGCGAGCGCCTGACGGAGCGCGGGCTCCAGCTCTGCATCTCGGTCGACCCGGACGCCCCGGGCGCCGAGACCACGGGCTACGGTGGCGAAATCGATCGGGCCAAGGTCTGTCGCCACGCCGACGCCGGTCCCGCGGCGGTCCTGCCACATCCGGATCGTGCCGAATCGCTCGTTGTCGAACACCAGGACCACGATCCGAGCGCCCTCTCGTGTCGCCGTCTCGATCTCGGCCATCGTCATGGCCGCGCCGCCGTCGCCCGCCATCGCCACCACCGGGCGATCGCGATGAACGAGCGCTGCTGCGATCGCCGCGGGGATCGCATAACCCATCGCACCGGACGTCGGGCCGATGAAGGTGCCCGGTCGCCTGAAGCGGAAACCACGTCCCGCCCACCCCGCGAAGTTCCCGGCGTCAGTCGTCAGGATCGCGTCATCAGGCAGGACCCGGCGCAGGGTCGTGATGACGCGACCGGGATGGACACCCGGGCCGGACCACGAATCGGCGCCCTCGTCGACGACCGAGGCCGCCTCCCAAGCGGCGCGGTCGGCCTCGTTGTTCGCCTGTCGCCGGCCCACCAGCTCGGCGTCGAGCACGGCCTTCCCGACGAGTCGCTCGTTTGCCGCACGCAAGAAGGCGCGCGCATCCGTGGCGATCGTGCGATCGGCCGGCGGCAGACCCGCGGCGCGGTTGGGTTCGATATCGACATGTGCCCAGCGCTGGCCGGGGGCGGGGATCGCGTCGTCAGATGACGTCGGCTCGTTCAAGCGGCACCCCACGACGAGGATCGCGTCCGCCCGCGCGAGCCGATCGGTGACTGTCCGAGCCGCGCCCATCCCGGCCATCCCGAGGTAGAGCGGATGGTCGTTCGAGATGACATCGGGTCGTCGCCAGCCGGCGATGATCGGGACCTGGAGCAGGTCCGCGAAGCGCAACAGTTCCGTCGAACTGCGAGCCCGAAGGACGCCGCCGCCGGCCAGGATGACGGGACGCTCCGAGGACGCCAGGAGCTCGATGACCCAGCGGACGTCCTCGTCTGACGGTCGCGCCTGGCTGGGCCGGCTCGTCTCGATCCTGGCGTCATCCGGAGCCGTCTCGTCGAGCAGGTCCTCCGGGAACGAGAGGAGCACCGGCCCGGGCCGACCACTGGCTGACTGGCGGATCGCCTCGCCGAGCATGGGTGCCACGGAGTCGGCGTCCGCGGGCTCTGCGGCCCATTTGGCGAGCCCGCCGATCGTCGCGACCTGGTCGATCTCCTGGAGCGCTTCGTGCCCGCGATGGGCGCGCTCGACCTGGCCGACGATCGCGAACATCGGCGTGGAGTTCTGCCGGGCGGTGTGGATCCCGATCGCGAGGTTGGATGACCCGACGGCCCGTGTCCCCAGACAGGCGGCGGGGCGGCCAGTGAGGTTCCCGTGTGCCTCGGCCATGAACGCGGCGCCGCCTTCATGGCGGGTCGCGACCACGCGGATGCCGACATCACCCAGCGCGTCGAGCAGGCCCAGGAACGACTCGCCGGGCACCGTGAAGGCATACCTGACACCCGCGGAACGCAGGGCATCGGCCACCAGGCGCCCGACGGTGCGCGGACCGGCTGGCTCGGCGGCCTCGTTCGGTGCGGCCTCGTCCTCGGCCTCGGCGCGATCAGCGGCGTCGTCCTCGAGCGCGTCGCCTTCGACGGCCTCGCCATTCGGATCGGCCTCTGGCTCAGCGTTCGGCTCGGGCCCAGGCTCTGCCTCCGGCCTCGGCTCGGCCTCGAGCCCGAGCTCGAGCTCGGGCGGCGTCTCGGGAGCGGGCTCGGTTTCGGTCTCCGCCGTCAGCTCGGTCGGGTCGGCGGGTTCAATCCGCTCCACGTCAGCGATAGTTCTGGAACTGCAGCGGAACCGGTTCGTCGAGTTCCCGCAGCCGGGTGATGACCTTCTGGAGCTCGTCCTTGCTCTTGCCCGAGACGCGGACGGCATCGCCCTGGATCTGCGACTTGACCTTGGGGAACTCGTCACGGATGAGCTTCGTGATCCGCTTCGCGATCTCGTCGTTGAGGCCGCGGCGCAAGGCGATCTCCTGGCGGACCTTGTTGCCTCCCGCGGGCTCGACCTTGCCCCAGTCGAAGATCTTCAGCGAGAGGTTGCGACGGATCGCCTTCGACTCGATCAGGTCCTTCACTGCCGACGCTCGGTACTCGTCGTCGGTCACGAGCACGATCTCGGTCTTGGCCTGCGTCACGTCGACCGTGACGCCTTTGAAGTCATACCGCTGGCCAACCTCGCGCCGGACCTGGTCGAGCGCGTTGCGAAGCTCCTGTTCGTCGAAGTCGCTGACGACGTCGAACGAGACATCACCCGCCATCGTTCCTCCTCTGCCTATCGGGTGGCTGGCGTCTCTCGCCGGTGCCACCATTCGCGGAACCGGGCGATCCGGTTGTCGTCCGCGAGCTCCATCGTCATGAATCCAGCCAATCTGACACGGGCTCGGTCCGAGCGTTGGACGTACCCGGCATGCCATGCCGCGAGGATCGTCGGACCGACCACCCAGTGGCGCTCGATCGTGACCTCGACCTGCTCCTGGCGCTCGGCCGCTTGGAGCAAGTATGCCCGGACCGCATTCCTTCCGGCCATCGGCTGCTCGAACGGGTCCTCGGCATACTCGATGTCTTCCGTGAAGAGATCGGTCCAGGCGTCGCCATCGAACGCCTCCCATGCCCGCCGGTAGCGCTCGAGCAGGTCGCCGGCCGTGGCATGGTCCAGATGGGTCGTTATCGCGCTCCCTCCAGTCGTTGCAACAGCCCGCTCGCTATCCGGTAACTGTGGCCGCCGCCCATCACGAGGACGACGTCGCCGGCGCGCACCTCGCGGGCCAGCCAGGCGGCGGTCGCATCCACGGTCCCCGGCGCCTCCACGATGATCTCCGGCCGCGTTCCGGCGACGGCTTCGGCGAGGCCGGTTGCAGAAGCGACGGTCGTGTCCGGGTCACGGCCGGCCCAGATGTCGGCGATGGCAACGGCGTCCGCGGTTCCGAGCGAGGCCGCAAACTCCTCGAGGAGCGCGGCCGTCCGATGGTACGTCAGCGGCTCGTAGACCGCCCAGATCCGTCGTTCCGGCTCACGCTGGCGAACCGCTGCGATCGTTTCGCGGATCGCCGTCGGATGATGCCCGTAGTCGTCGTAGATCACGACACCGGCCGCCTCGCCGATGCGTTCCAGCCGCCGACCAATGCCGGGGAACGAGCCGAGTGCTTGAACGATCGCGGAAGGCGGGACGCCCAACTTGAACGCCGCACCGGCGACGCACAAGGCGTTGGCGGCGTTGTGTCGCCCGGCCGTGGGCAACTGCGCCACCACCGCGCTGCCGTCGATCTCGAGACCGTGCAGCTCGAGCGTCGTGGTCGTTCGGTCCGTCGCGCTGATCCGGCCGCGCAAGGCCACGGCACGACCCGGTGGATCGGCGTCTGCGAGCGCAACCTCGACGATCGTGAGCGGGTGATCGAGCGAAAGCCGGTCGATAACCGTCGCAACACCGGCGTCGCCGACATTCGCCACGATCACCGCGTCCCCGGGCATGCGGTGCAGCCATCGCTCGAACGCCTCGCGGACCGCTGTTGCATCAACGAACACGTCGGGGTGGTCCCATTCGATGGTCGTGAGCACCGCGAGCTGCGGCACGTAGGCATCGAAGTTGCCGGCATATTCGTCGGCCTCGACGACAAAGGGCGCTCCCCTGCCCGAGCGCGCCGTTGCCGGGACGCCGCCCGTGATCGACGCCGGGAGTAGTGCCCCGACGAACGCGGAGGGATCGAGGCCCGCCTCGACCAGGACGTGGACCAGCCAGCCGGCGGTCGTGCTCTTGCCATGCGTTCCGGCGACGGCGACCAGGTTTCGCCCGGTCGCCGCATCGGCGATGACCTGCTGCCACGGTTCGACCGGGATGCCGCGGTCACGGGCGGCACGAAGCTCAGGGTGATCTGGGTCGATCGCGGTGAGGGCCTTCGTGACGGCGAGCCGATCGGGCGCGGGTTCTGTAGCGACGTGCGCTGGGTCGTGCACGGGGGCAACCGCAATGCCCGCCGCATCGAGCGCAGCCGAGTAGGGCGACGGCAGCCCCGGATCACAGCCGTCGACCTGCGCGCCCGCCGCGCGACCAAGGAGCGCCGCCGCGCTGGCCCCTGCCCCGGCGACGCCGACCACGTGGATTCGTTCGCGGCCCCTGATGGGGCGCGCCGCGCGAACTGGATCCAACCCGGCTCCGATCGCCGCCGCGTCGCGGGTCACGGCCTGGAGCCCGTCATCCGGTCCAGCACGAAGTCGAGGGCGGCCGCGGCGCTGAGTCGCTTGTTCCCGGATCGGTCGCTGTCCCAGACGTGGCGTCGAACGTCGGTGCCGTCGACATCCGCCACGGAAACGTAGGTCAGGCCGACGGGCTTGGCGGCCGTGCCACCGTCGGGTCCGGCCACGCCGGTCACCGCGATCGCCACGTCGACGCCGAGGCGTCGCCGTGTCCCTTCGGCCATGGCTCGCGCGGTTTGGGCAGAAACCGCTCCGTGCGCCTCGAGGACATCGGCTGGCACATCGGCGAGGGCGATCTTCACGTCATTGCTGTACGTCACGAGACCGCCGCTGAAGTAGTCGCTGGAGCCGGGCACCTCCGTGATGAGGTGGGCGACGAGGCCGCCTGTGCAGGATTCGGCCGCCGCGATGTGCAGCGACCGCGCCCGTAACGCCTGCCCGAGCCGGCGCGCGAGGTCGACGAGCTCCTGGTCAGTGGGCGCCACGCTCCTGGACGATGCCTGATGGCTGCTCAGGCCAGGCGGCATCGTCTAGCGGCGCTGCGTCATCTTGGGGGCTTGCGGCGGAGCGAACAGCCACGTCTCGGGGACGCCTCGATTGCCGAGCGCGCCGAGCCGCGTGCCATTCAGCGTGAACTTGGTCACGCCCGACGAGCCGGTCCGGACCTCGATCGACTCCTTCCCCGTAAACGTGAGGGTCTTGCCGTCTCCGTAGACCCGGCCGGCCGCGCCGACACCGGGGGCGAGCTTGCCGTCGATCCAGACCTTGATCCAGGCCCGGCCGCCGTCGATCGATACGACGAGGTTGACGCCCTTGTAGGCAACGGTAACCGCTCGCATGAGGGAGGTCGTCTTGCCCTCCGCGCTGGACGCGGTGATCGTGATCGCCCATTTGCCGGCGGTGAGCTCGAACGGCGTGCTGAACGAGCCGTCCTCCCCGGCCTTGACGGTCACCGGCGCCGGCGGCTTGGGTGGCGCAGGTGTCGGACCACCCGCCGGCGCCGGTCCGGCCGGGCCCGTATACGACGCGCTGACCACGACCGACGCGGCATTCGTGGCGCGACCCTGGACCGGGATCGCACCGTTCTCGTAGGTCGCACCGTCCGAGGGTTGGTCGACCGTCAGGGTCGGTGCCTCGATCACGAGGAACGGCACCGTGATGATCAGGCTGACCGTGGCCTCGGACGTCTTGCCGGTTTCCGGATCAACGGCGCTGACTTCGAACTGGTTGCGGCCACGCCGGAGGTCGACCTTCTGGGTCCAGTCACCATCCGCGTCGGCCGACACCGGGTACGGGTCGCGCCCAGGCGTGGCGATCGAAACCGACGCCTTGGGCGAGGATGTCCCACGCAGCACATACGACGTGGTCGTCTCGTCGACGTCGAGGACCGCGACCGCGGGGTCCGTCACAGCGATCGTGGGCGGCTTCGCGAAGCGCAGCAGCTGCACGCTGAGGTAGAAGCCGAAGCCCAGCACGAGGAACACGAGGATCGCGAAGACGATGAGGCTGGGCGAGAACGTCAGACCGCGGCGCGGCGTCGCGATCGGTCGCGGGACGGCGATGACAGCCTGCGGCTCCCGCGGATCGCCGCGCTCGCGGCGCCATTGCAGCAGGACCTCATCCGGATCCAATCCCAGGTACAGCGCGTAGTTGCGCAGGAAGCCCTTCGTGTAGACCGCGCCCGGCAGCTCGCGGTAGTCGCCGCGCTCCAGCGCCGCGAGGTACCTCGCCCGGATCTTCGTGTCGCGCTCGGCGCGGTAGAGGTCGACGCCCTTCCGCTCGCGGGCCGCGAGCAATCGCTCCGGAAGTCCGGGCGCGGGGTCGCCCGCCGGTGGGCGTGCGTCACCGCGATCCGCCCCGACAGCGCGTCGAACCTGGTCCCGTGTCGTCACTGCGGCGTCCCGTCTTGCTCGCACTCGGGCCGACCGCGGCCACCCGGGTCTCGCGCCGCCCAAGCGACCGTGGTCGGGACAGGATACCCCAGGCCTCCGGCGGCCTCCTTCGAGGGGGCGGAGCCCGGCCTGTTGCGCTCAATCAGCATCGATATCGCCCTGGGATCGGAACCAGTTCTCCGGCCCGTAGATGTGGCGGGGCGTGGCCGGATTGCGGGGGTCCTGCGGCCCGATGATCCCGTAGCGCTCCAGCTCGTCCATCACGCGGCTTGCCCGGGCAAAGCCGAGCTTGAGCTTCGTCTGGAGCATCGACGTGCTCGCCCGCTGCGTGGTCATGACGAGCTCGGCGGCAGGGACGGTCATCTCGTCCACCCCGAGCTTGCGCAGCCACGTGAACTGGCCGCCGTTGTCAGCGCCCCCGTCCTCGGCCTCGGCGAAGGCCAGGACCCCTTCGTCGTAAAAGGTTCGGCCGTCGGTCTGGTCGAGCCAGTGCCGCGTCACGGACTCCACCTCGCGGTCGCTCACGAAGACACCCTGCATGCGCACAGGTCGTGGCAGGTCGACCGGCTGGTAGAGCATGTCGCCGCGACCGATGAGGTCCTCGGCGCCCTGGGCGTCGAGCACGGTCCGCGAGTCGACATTCGAGGCCATCGCGAACGCGATCCGCGACGGGACGTTCGCCTTGATCAGTCCAGTGACAACGTTGACGGACGGACGCTGGGTCGCGAGGACGAGGTGGATGCCAACGGCGCGAGCCTTCTGGGCGATCTTGACGACCGGGTCCTCGACCTTTCGACCCTCGCGCATGATCAGGTCGGCCAGCTCGTCGATGATCAGCACGATGAAGGGCATCCGGCCGCCACCTCCCCCGTCGCTGCCGACACCTGGTCCGTCCACCTCCGGCCGCGCATTGAATGCCGTGATATTCCGGACACTGTGCGCCGCGAGGAGCTTGTAGCGATCTTCCATCTCGCGGACCGCCCAGTTGAGCACGGCCTTCGCCTCGTTCGGCTCGACGATCACGTGCTGCAGCAGGTGCGGCAGCCCGTTGTACGGGGCCAGCTCGACGCGCTTGAGGTCGACCAGGATCATCCGGACCTCGTCCGGTCGTGCGCGCATCAACAGGCTCGTGATGAGCGCGTTCACGCAGACGCTCTTGCCGGACCCCGTCGCGCCGGCGATCAGGAGGTGCGGCATCTTGGCAAGGTCGACGGCGTAGGCCTTCCCCGAGACGTCCCGGCCGAGCGCGAAGGTCAACGGGCTCGTCGAGCCGAGCATCACGCTCTCGTCGACGAGCGGCTGGAACCCGACGACCTCGCTGGTCGAGTTCGGGATCTCGATGCCGACCACGTCCTTGCCAGGGATCGGCGCCTCGATGCGGATCGAGCGGGCCGCGAGCGCCATCGCGAGGTCGTCGGCCAGCGCCTCGATCCGCGACACCTTGATGTGGTGTTCGGGCCGGACCTCGTACTGGGTCACGACCGGGCCGGAGTTGACCGCGACGACCTTCGCCGGGATCGCGAAGCTGAGCAGCTTCTCCTCGATGCGCCGCTTGTTGGAGTCGTGGTCCACGGCGGCCCCGACGCGGCCCGCCGGTCGCGGCTCGAGCAGGTCGATGCTCGGGAGCACCCAGTCGATCGCGCCGAGCGATTCGAGCGCAGTCGGCGCCTCGCCCATGAGGGCCGTCGCCACTCGCGTCGCCGCGGCCCCGTTCGAGTGCCGCGCCGGGGCGCCACTCGAGCCGCCATCGAGCGGGCCGGTCCAGACGGTCTGGCTGACCGGTGAGTGCCCGGACCGGGGAGCGGGCTCGTCCAGGATGCTGCGTGCGCCGGCGAGGTCGTCGCCCGCGCCGACCAGGACCGGGACTGGATCGCGGGGCGGCGTCTGGGCGGAGCTGGGGCGAACTCGACCGTTCGCTGCCGCGGGCTTTGCGGGCCTGGCCGACTGCGCCCGGCGCATGGAGTCCGCGGTCGCCGAGCCGACCCACCGCGCGCCACCGACGAACGGCGCGAGGATCTCGCGCAGCTGGAGGTTGAACGCGAGCATCAGGCCGAGCACGCTGATCGCAGCGAGCAGCACGAACGTGCCGGGACCCGTGAGCAGTGGCTCCAGCGTGCCGGCGAGGAACCGCCCGATTCGCCCGCCGCCCCGCTCGGTATCGAAGATCTCGACCTTGAGCACCTCGAACGCCCCAAGGCCGGCGATGAATGCGATGGCCAGGCCACTCAGCGTCATGCCCCAGCCCGACCCCGGTTGCCGCCCGGGGCCGCCGGCCACGTACCAGCCGCCACCGAGCAGGAGGAACGGCAACAGCCAGCGACCGGTCTCGAACCAGGGTGCGATCGAATCGCGCCACCAGTCGGTCAGGGCACCCTGGCCTGGCAACATCAGCGCGATCAGCGTGATCGCCCCGAGCGCCATCATCGTGGTGCCGACGATCGATCGGACGACCTCGGGCGTGAAGACCTTGGCGAACTTCGCGTACGAGCGGCGAGCGCCGCCCCGTCGGGTGCCATCGCGAGGCGCTGTCCTGCGCTGTCGTGCCACGCCTTAGACCTCGACCACGACCGGGAAGACCATCGGCCGGCGCTTCGTCTGTTCGTACAGGTACCTGGAGACGCCGTCCTTGATCTGGGTCTTGAGCAACGCGATCTCGCTGATGTGGTCGCCGGGCGTGTCGATCGCCTCGATCACCCGCTCGACCGCCCCCTCGATCAGCGGGTCCGCCTCGTTGAGATGGACGAAGCCGCGGGTCACGATCTCGGGTCGCCCGACGACCGCACCGGTCTGCTTGTCGACAGTGACCACGATCATGAAGATCCCGTCGTTCGCGAGCGACCGGCGGTCGCGGAGGACGACCTCCCCAACCTCGCCGACGGACAGGCCGTCGACAAACACGTAGCCGGCGGTCACCGGACTGCCACGGCGAGCGCTGCCGTCGGCGTAGAGCTCGATCGGCGTCCCGTTCTCGATGATGAAGACGTTCGACGGATCGACACCCGTCTCGATCGCGAGTCGACCGTGCTGGACCTGCATCCGGAACTCGCCGTGGATCGGGATGAAGTGCTTGGGCTTGGTCAGGCCCAGCATCAGCTTGAGCTCCTCCTGGCTGGCATGCCCCGAGACGTGCGCGCGCTTAATGGTGTGGTAGTACACGTTCGCGCCGGCCTTGAACAGGTTGTCGATGGTCCGGGAGACGTACTCCTCGTTGCCCGGGATCGGGCTCGCACTCACGATCACCGTGTCCCCGGGCTGGATCTCGACAAAACGATGGTCCCGGTTGGCCATCCGGGCGAGGCCGGCCATCGGTTCTCCCTGGGCGCCCGTCGTCGCGATCACGAGCTTGCCGTTCTCGTAGTCCTTGATCTTGTCCTTGGCCACGATCCGCGACGGGTCGTAGGTCAGATACCCGAGATCGGTCGCGATGCGGAAGTTCTGTTCCATCGATCGGCCGATGACCGATACGTCGCGGCCCATGTCGGCCGCCGCGTCGAGGACCTGCTGGATCCGCGCGATGTTGCTCGCGAAGGTCGCCACGATGACCCGGCCGTCGAGCGGCTCCATGATCTCGCGAAAGGCCTCGCCGACCGTGCGTTCGGACGGGGTGTAGCCGGGGTTCTCGGCGCGGGTCGAGTCGGAGAGCAGGCACGCAACGCCCTCCGCGCCCAGCCTGGCGAGGATCGCGAAGTCGGACAGCTTGCCGTCGACGGGGGTGTGGTCG